>Ga0302319_10000120_pt1 | contig 156385 bp, 128 predicted proteins | sample Bog_T0_2_FD_203319 | JGI IMG/M metagenome (GOLD analysis project Ga0302319, IMG submission 203319) | Peat permafrost microbial communities from Stordalen Mire near Abisko, Sweden - Bog_T0_2 | ecosystem: Environmental > Terrestrial > Soil > Wetlands > Peat | place: Sweden: Abisko, Stordalen...
ACGCGAGAATTCCGTGACCAAGCTCGGCTGGGGTCGAGGGGAGCGGCCGCGCTCCCCCGCCGAATTCTCGCGGCGTGGACGGCGCTTCGCCGGAAGCGACGCGAGAATTCCGTGACCAAGCTCGGCTGGGGTCGAGGGGAGCGGCCGCGCTCCCCCGCCGAATTCTCGCGGCGTGGACGGCGCTTCGCCGGAAGCGACGCGAGAATTCCGTGACTCCGAGACTAAGCGCGAAGAGAGCGCACCCCGGACTGGTGCACTTTTCCAGGGAGCTTGCGTCCGACGATGCTCTCGGCGGCGCGGCCGGCTTCGACGAGGCGTTCGAGGTCGACGCCGCTCTCGATGCCCATCCCCTGCAGCATGTACACGAGGTCCTCCGTCGCGCAGTTGCCCGCGGCTCCGGGCGCGTACGGGCAGCCGCCGAGCCCTCCGACGGCGGCGTCGAAGTCGCGGATGCCGAGCTCGAGACCGACGAGGACGTTCGCGAGCGCCGTGCCGCGCGTGTCGTGCATGTGCATCGCGATCTTCGGCGCCGCGATCTCGCCGAGCACCCTCTCGAGGATCGCCTTGGTCTGGCGCGGCGTCCCGACCCCGATCGTGTCTCCGAGCGACACCTGGTAGCAGCCGAGATCGATGAGCTGCTTCGCGATGGAGACCGCGCGCGCCGGGTCGATCGCGCCTTCGTACGGGCATCCCCAGACCGTCGACACGTAGCCGCGCACCTTCATCTTCGCCGCGATCGCGCCGCCGATCGTGTCGCGGTAGGTCGCGAGCGTGGCGTCGATCGTCTTGTTCACGTTCTTCTTGTTGTGGGTCTCGCTCGCGCTGATGAAGACCGCGATCTCGTGGATGCCGCCGACCCTCGCGCGCTCGAGGCCTGTCAGGTTCGGGCAGAGGGCGCTGAATCGCACGCCTGGACGCGCCTCGAGCGCCTTCACGAGCGCGTCGGCGTCGGCCAGCTGCGGGATCCACTTGGGCGAGACGAAGCTCGTCACCTCGATGCGATCGAGGCCGGCCGCGCAGAGGGCGTCGATGAGCCGCAGCTTGTCGCCGAGCGGCACCATCGCCTTCTCGTTCTGGAGGCCGTCGCGGAGCGACACCTCGTAAATCGACACCCGATCCGGAAGATGCTCGAACACGACCGACTCCTCTCGTTACACCCCCACGTGTCGCATGTGCTTCTTCGGCGTCGCCACGAACGGGATCGAATACTTCCCCGAGAAGCAGGCGTGGCAGTAGCCAGAGCCGCTGTTCTCGTCCATGGGGAGCCCCTTCCCCGGCGCGCCGGACACCGCGGCGATCATCCCTTCGAGCGAGACGTACCCGAGCGAGTCGGCCGTGACGTAGCGCGCGATCTCGAGGACCGAGTGGCTCGACGCGATGAGCTCGCTGCGCGTCGGCGTGTCGATGCCGTAGTAGCAGGGCCACTCGGTCGGAGGGCTCGAGATGCGGAGGTGCACCTCGCGCGCGCCGGCGTCGCGGACCATCTTCACGATCTTCCTCGCGGTGGTGCCGCGCACGATCGAGTCGTCGACGACGACGACGCGCTTGCCTCGCAAAATCGGCTCCACGGGATTGAGCTTCAATCGAACCCCGAAGTGCCGGATCGACTGCTGCGGCTCGATGAAGGTGCGGCCGACGTAGTGCGAGCGGATGAGCCCCATCTCGAACGGGATGCCGAGGACCGCCGCGTAGCCGATCGCGGCGGGCACGCCCGAGTCGGGCACGGGGATGACGACGTCCGCCTCGATCGGGTGCTCCTTCGCGAGCTGTCGCCCGAGCGTCTTCCTGACCTCGTAGACGCTCTTGCCGCCGAGGTGCGAGTCGGGGCGGGCGAAGTAGACGTACTCGAACACGCACGCGCGCGGCACGGCTTTGACCGGCAGGTGCGTGGAGCGCAGCCCTCCGTCGTCGATGACGACGATCTCTCCCGGCTCGACGTCGCGGACGAACTCGGCGCCGATGAGATCGAACGCGGTCGGCTCGCTCGCGATGACGTGCGCGTCGCGTCGCTGCGAGTTGCCGGAGCCCGGGAGGATGCCGAGGCAGAGCGGGCGGATGCCCATCGGATCGCGGACGGCGACGATCGTGTCCTCCGTCATGAAGAGCAGCGAGTACGCCCCCTGCACCCGCGCGAGCGCGTCCGCGACCCGGTGCTCGATGGCCGCGGCCGAGCTCATCGCGACGAGGTGAACGAGCACCTCGGTGTCGGACGACGACTGGAAGATGGACCCTCGCGCTTCGAGCTCCGCGCGGACCTCGTCGGCGTTGGTGAGGTTCCCGTTGTGGCAGACGGCGAGCGAGCCGCGCGCGTAGTCGACGGCGAAGGGCTGCGCGTTCTTGAGGTGCGAGCCGCCGGCGGTGGAGTAGCGGACGTGGCCGATGGCGAGCGGGCCGGGGAGTCGAGCGAGCTGCTCCTGGCTGAAGGCGTCCGCGACGAGCCCCATGGCGCGGTGCGCGAAGAGCTGCTGCCTGTCGCTCGTGACGATGCCGGCCGACTCCTGGCCGCGGTGCTGGAGGGCGTGGAGGCCGAGGTACGTGAGGTTCGCAGCCTCGTTGTGGCCGTAGATGGCGAAGACGCCGCACTGATCGTGGAAGTGATCGTCCTCGCAGTCGTCGACCACCCGGCCTCTGGGCGCGGACGAGGGATCGAGGACGACGAGTCGGCGGCGGGGCTCGGTCATGTGGTGCCGAACTTGGCCTTGAAAGGCGCCGCCGGCAAGCCTGGCAGTGATCTTGCGAGGGATGTGGTCGCGAGCGGCGGGAATGAGCTCGAGGTCGCGTGGTTTGGTGGTCACGTCGAAGCGCTTGTCTCGGCCCGACCCGCCGTCGACACCGGAGTTGGCGGGGTTCTTCGCGTCGACCCCGCCAAGCTCGGCCACGCAGCGATGGTTTCGGGCCGCGTTGGCGGGTTCCTCTCGTTCAAACCCGGGAAGATCGACCACGGACCCGTGGTTGTCGACGACCTTGGCGGGATTGTCGCGACCAAACCCGCCAAGCTCCCGCGCAAACCAGCCACCGTGCTCCTCATTGGCGGGTTTCTCCCGATCAAACCCGCCAAACCCAAGGAGGAACCCGCCACAGTCGTGCTCATTGGCGGTTTTCTCCCCACCAAGCCCGCCAACCCCCTTCACAAACCCGCCATCGTGGTCCTCATTGGCGGGTCACTCGCGATCAAACCCGCCAGGCTCCTCCACAACGCTGTCATCCTCCGCACCATTGGCGGCTTCGGCAGGACGAGACCCGCCACGGTCCCGCACAAGCCCGCCACGCTCGTGCTCACTCACGGCTTCCTCTCGACCAAACCCGCCAAGCTCGCCCACAAGCCCGCCACGCTCGTGCTCAGCGGCGGCTTCCTCTCGACCAAACCCGCCAAGCTCCTGCACCAACCCACCATCCGGGTCCGGATTGGCGGCTTCGTCGCGTTCGACCCCGCCAAGGTCCTTCGTCGACCTGGCGTCGTCGGCCCCGTTGGCGGCTATCGGTCGAACGACCGTGCGAATGTCGCCTGCGGAGCCGCCAGCATCGGCCTCGGTGGCGGGTTTCGTGCGTCGAAGCTCCGCGATGTTCGAATGGGACCGGCGATCGCGGGCTCCGATGCCGCCGACGACGGCTCTCCGGGCGGTGTTGCGGCGTCCATCGAGCGGTCCGTGCGTCAGCGCGTGCTGCTGTCGCTCATGCTCGAGTCGTCGCTGGTCGACTCGTCGGTGCTGCTCTCGTCCTCTGGTCTCGATCCCCTCGGCGGTCAGCCGCTCGTGCTGCCGCTCTCGTCGCTCTCCTCGGTGCTGCTGCTCTCCTCGGAGGTGCTGTCCGAGTCGTCGCTGCTGCCCTCGGCGCTCTCCTCACTGTCGAGCGTGTAGCCCTCGACGCTCGGGTCCTCCGAAGTGAAGGCCCACGTGCTCGTGTCGCAGAACAGGTACCCGCAGTCGGCCGTACCAGAGACGTACACGTCGCCCGAACAGGTGCCGCCGACGTCGGCGCCGTCGGGGAAGTCGCAGCCCGCGGGCGGGGACTCGACCATCGACATCCCGCCATAGAGCACGACCATGGCCGGCGAGTGGCACGCCGCGGACGCGGACGCGATGCCGAAGGCGAGGATCGCCGCTCGCCCCAGCCTCGCGGGGCCGCCGTCGAGCACCGACACGCCGCGAGGGGACGCGGCGATCGCGCCGCCGCAGAAGACGCAGGCGGACTCCGTCACGCGCACGTGGCGAGCACAGCTCGGGCAGATGGTGAGGGGAGAGCTCATCCTTCGACGATAGGCCGCGAGAACCTCGCTCGCAATCGAGGAAGCTCTCCCTGGACGGTTCGGCGGTCAGCCCATCGTGCGTGAGGTCGCCACGTCAGTGCGCGCTGCTGCTCTCGTCGCTCTCGTCGGTGGTGCCGCTCTCCGAGTCGTCGGTGGTGCTCTCGTCCGTCGCGCTGCTCTCCTCGGTGGTCTCCTCGCTACTCTCGTCCGTGCTCTCTTCGGAGCTGCTCTCGTACGAGCTGTCGTCGCTCGTGTCGCCGTACTCAGCGCTCTCGGAGCTGTCGAGCGTGTAGCCGTCGCTCGCGGGGTCGGTCGTCGTGAACACCCAGACCCCGTCGTCGCAGTACAGGTACTCATCGGAGCCGCCGTCGACGTAGACCTTGCCGCTGCAGGCTCCGCCGAGTTCGACGCAGCCACTCGCCGGCTCGCACGGAGGGGTCCCATAGGGCGGTGTGAGCGTCACACCGGTCGACGAGGAACAGCCGGGTGTCGGGAACGCGAGCACGCTGAGGCCGAGCGCGATCATCGCGGCGCGCCCGAGCCTTGCGGTCGCGAGCTGCGGAGGCGACGTCGAGGCAGCGCCGAGAGTCGCGCCGCAGAAGACGCAGGTGGGCTCGCTTGCACGGACATGGCGTGCGCAGGTCGGGCACGCGACGAGAGTCGAAGTCATGCGTCGACAGTACCGACCGGCGGTGGGCGCCGCCACCGAGGAAGCGCTCCCTGGACGTCGCGGCGGTCAGCCCGCCGTCAGCTCAGGTGCCGTAGCTGGCGATGAACGAGATCTTGTACCTCGCGTGCGCGTGCGTGAGCGGCGCCACGGGGAACGCGCCGAGGCGGCTTCGCACTCCGGTCGCGCAGTCCTTCACGATCCTCGGGCTCTGGAACGATCGGCCGTCGCGCGGGAGCGAGACCGTGACCGGGTGCTTCTTGCGGGAGAAGCTCAGGTCGGCGACGAACTCGATCGAGCCGGTCCCTGCGGCGGGCGGCACGCACTCGTAGCTCGCCTCGACCGCGTCCGCGAAGGCCTTCTCGAACGCCGCGATGTGGTCGCACTGGTCGGGAGGCGTGCGTCGCGAGCCGCGATCGTGACACTCGAGGACCCTTGCGTCGGCGATCTTCACGTGGCGCGGCTTTCCCGCGTCGACCGGCGCGAGCGCGACGGGGGCCGCGTCCGTGGCGGCATCGGGCGTCGCGGTGTCCGTGTGGGCCGGGGGCGGCACCGAGCGAGGACGCCGCCACAGGTAGAGCGGAACGGCGAAGAGCAGGATGCCCGCGAGGAGAGCCCCGACGGTCTGCGCGCTTCCGAGCGCGTCGAACGGCCGGGCGTTGCTCCCGAAGACTCCTCTCGACGGCGACGGCCGCGACGACGGCTCTTGCGACACGGTCGTCCTACGGATCGACGAGGCCGCGCGCGTTCGTGCCCGGCTCGTAGCGCGCGATCGAGGCGACGAGATCCAGCCCCTCGGGCATCATGCCTTGAACCTGTCCGACGACCTGCTCGACGAGGTTGCGCGCTTCCTGCGGACCCGGGCCCGCCATGACGACCACGAAGCGGAGCGGCCCCGTGCGCCCTGCGGTGACCGCGATGAGCGAGAGCAGCAGCATGTCGGTGAGCTCGACGACGCGGGTCGCCGCGCGCCGGAGCGCGAGCATCTCGAGGATGGTCGGCCGATCCGACACGAGCCGGTTCGGCCCGCGAAGCTCATAGCGCGCGACGGTGACCGGCTGGTCGACCCACTCGCCGAACTCCGCCTCTTCGTCGAGCGCCTTCAGCACCTGGTCACGAACGAGCAGACCCGTGAGGCCGTCCCTCTTCGCGAGGTACGCCTGCGCGCGCTTGTGGCCGGCGCTGTCTCGAACGAACGAGACGAGCTTCAGGCGGAGCTCGCCCAGCTGCACCTCGCCGCCGTGCATCAGGCTGACGTTCTTCTTCCGCTCGTAGGTGTGGTCGACGTAGGTGCCGTTCGTCGAGCCGAGATCTTCCAGCGCCCACGTGCCGCTCACCCAGCTGAGCGTGGCGTGGCCGCTGCTGACCGTGGCCTCCGGCACGACGACATCGTTGTCGGGGCGACGGCCGATCGTGAGGGCGGGACGATCGAGCGGGATGACGTCGCCGACGTAGTCGGACGAGTTGGTGGCGAAGGTGACGAGCAGTGACTGCTGGCCGGGGGTGAACGTCGTGGCCGTGTTGCGCCCGGGGGGCGGACCTGGATCGAGGCGCTCACGCGGCACCTGGATCGGGTTGCTCGTCATCGTGCTCGGGTTGAAGAACCGGAGGTGACGGGCCGAGATGCGGGCGATGGGGTCGTCGGCGAGGCAGCGGAAGATCTGCTTGATCTCGTCGATCGACAGCCCTGCCGGCACGTCGAACATGATCTGCTGGCGCATCGGCTTCGCGCGCGGCTTGTACCCGGGGTCGGGGACCTTGCAGGTCCACATCTCCCAGAGCGTCAGGCCGAGCGCGTAGACGTCGTCTTCCGGTGAGCAGCCGCCCGAGCGGATGCGCTCCGGGGCCATGTAGTTCGGGGTCCCGCCGTCGGGGGGAGCACCGGGGCGGCGCCCGCTGACACGCGCGCGCTCCTTGGCGAAGCCGAAGTCGAGGACGATGGCCTTGCCGAGCCCGCCGTCGGCCTCCGACGTGACCATGACGTTGCCGGGCTTGAGATCGCCGTGGACGAGCCCCTGCGCGTGGATGGCGGCGACGCCGGACGCGATGTCGTACGCGATGCGACGGAACTCGTCCGCCGTGTACCCGCCCTGGGCCTTCTTCCGCCGGATGTGCGTGTGCAGCGTCTGGCCGGTGATGTGCTCCATCACGAGGATGGGGCCGTAGATCGACGGCGCAAGGTCGTGGACGCGGCAAACGTTCGGGTGCCCGACGGAGCGTGCGTGGAGCAGCTCCTGCCGGAGCGCCTCGTCGTCCCCCGGCATGCGCGACTCTTCCCGGACGATCTTCAGCGCGACGGCCTGCTGCGTCGTGCGGTCGTACGCGAGAAACACCTCGCCCATGCCCCCCTTGCCGAGGCTCTGACGAATCTCGTACCGCTCGTTGATCACGGTTCCGCTCGAGATCGGCGGCGGATGAGGGCGCGTAGGTTGGTTCATCGGGGCGGGGGGAGGCGGGGAGGCTCTGAGGACCGACGATTCATCCTAGCTGCAGGAGATGGACGATGGGGGCACTTTTCCGATTCACCATCCCCAATCTTCCATCCCTTCCCTCGCCTGCCCTCCCGGGCGAGGATGATGGCCGTGTCGCCTGACGAGATGCTTGGCCAGCTCGAGCGGCTCGCGCGTCGAATCGGCCTCGAAGTGCGGTTCGAAGCCTTCGACCCTCGCGCCAGCCGAAGAGGCGGGCTGTGCACGCTCCGCGGGACGCCTCTCGTGCTGGTCGACGCCCACGCCACGACTCTCGACAAGGTCGGGGTCCTGTGCGACGCGCTCGCCCGCTTCGATATCGAGGTCATGTACGTCCCCCCTGCGCTGCGCGCTCGAATTCACCGCTTGTAGAAGGCGGGTGTTTTTCGCCGATCCCTTCGCGATGGCGCCGTCGGGAATCGTCACCGTACAGAAGTACGGCTCCTCATCCGCTCCTCGCCGTCGCTCGGTTTCGACGAAAACCACCCGCCTTCTACACCGCTCAGCCCGTGCGCTCAGCCTGTGACGAGCGCGTAGAAGCGAAGGAGCGCCTCGTCGAGCTTCGCCGTGTCGGGGCCGCCGGCCTGAGCCATGTCCGGGCGACCGCCCCCCGCGCCGCCGACGACCTGGGCGACCTGGCGCACGAGGTCGCCCGCCTTGAACGAAGCGACGAGCGACTTCGACACGGTGATGACGAGCGAGGCCTTCCCGGCCTGTGCCCCGGCGACGAGCACGACGCTGTCGCCGAGCTTGTCGCGGAGCTGATCGGCCATCTCGCGCAGCGTCGCTGCGTCGGCGTCGTCGATGCGCACCGCCAGAGCCTTGCCCGCCGCGATGCCGGACAGCGGCCGCGCCTGCGCGAGCCACGCCTCGACGCCACCGCCGGCCGACCCGCCCTGCGCGAGCTTGCGTTTGAGGTCGGTGACCTCCTTCTCGAGCTGCCGGTCGCGATCCATGAGGCGATCGATCTTCTCGGGCACTTCGGTCGTCCCCGACCGCAGCGTCTTCGCGGCGGTCTTGAGCGTCCCCTCCAGCTCCCTCACGTACGCGAGCGCGTTCAGCCCGGTCGCCGCCTCGATGCGTCGCACCCCGGCCGCGACCCCTCCCTCGCTCAGGATCTTGAAGAGCCCGATGTCTCCTAGCGCGCGCGCATGCGTGCCGCCGCAGAGCTCGACCGAGTCCGGCGTCATCGTGAGGACGCGCACGACGTCGCCGTACTTCTCCTCGAAGATCGCCATCGCGCCGCGCGCCTTGGCCTGATCGATCGGAAGGACCTCCGTCAGCACGGGGGCGTTCTGCAGGATCTTCCCGTTCACCAGATCCTCGATGCGCGAGATCTCCTCGGGGGCGAGCCCCTTGCCGTACGAGAAGTCGAAGCGGAGGCGGTCCGGCCCGACGAGCGACCCCTTCTGCGCCGCCTGCTCGCCGAGCGTGACGCGCAGCGCCCAGTGGAGGAGGTGCGTCGCGGAGTGGTTCCGTCGCGTCGCGCTCCGGCGCGCGTGATCGACCTCGAGCAGGAGCTCGTCGCCGACCTTCACGCTCCCCTTCACGACCCGCACGTGATGCGCGACGAGGCCGGTCATCGGCTTCTGCGTGTCGGTGACCTCGACGACGACCTCGCCGTCCGCGCTGCGAAACGTCCCCGTGTCTCCGACCTGACCGCCGGCCTCCCCGTAGAACGGCGTGGAGTCCAGGACCACAGAAGCTCCGGCGGTGCCGGCGTCGATCGCGCCGACGAGCCCGGCCCCCGCGACGAGACAGACGACCTTCGCCTTGCCGTCCTCGCGGTCGTAGCCGGTGAACCGCGTCGTCCCTGCTCCGCTCGCGACGAGCTTGTCGAGCGCGAGGCGCCACACGTCTTCCACGGCCGCGCTGCCGAGCTTCGAGCCCTCGCTGCGCGCCCGCTGCTCGGCGAGCGCCTTGTCGTAGCCCTCCATGTCGACCGAGAGGCCGCGCTCCTCGGCCATGACCTGGGTGAGGTCGGACGGGAACCCGAAGGTGTCGTAGAGCTTGAAGGCTGCCGCGCCCGGGATGCGCCCCTTGGGTCCGGCGGAGATCATCTCCTCCTCGAGCAGGCGGATGCCGCGATCGAGGGTCTCGCGGAAACGCACCTCTTCCTGGTGCGTCACGCTCACGATGAGATCCTTGCGCGTGCGCAGCTCGGGGTAGGCGTCGCCCATGCGGTCGGCGACGAGCTCGGCGACCTCGTGGAGGAACGGCTTGGCGATGCCGAGCCGGTGCCCGTGGCGAATCGCGCGGCGCATCACGCGGCGCAGCACGTACTCCCGGCCTGCGCGATCCGGGAAGACCCCCTCGGCGATGAGGAACGCGGTCGTCCGTGCGTGATCGGCGATGACGCGCATCGAGGTGTCGTCGTCGGCCTGCGTGCCCCGGTAGGGCTTGCCCGAGAGCTCCGCGGCGCGCTCCACCAGCGGGCGAAGGAGGTCGGTGTCGTAGTTGCTGCTCTTGTGCTGGAGCACGCTCGAGATGCGCTCGAGGCCCATGCCGGTGTCGACCGAGGGCTTCGGGAGCCGGTCGAGCGCGAAGGCGCCTCCGGAGGTCGCGCGCCGCTCGAACTGCATGAACACGAGGTTCCAGATCTCCATCCAGCCGAGCCCCTCGGGCGTCGGCTCCTCGCCGAACGTGGAAGGGTCGGGATTGTCGCCGTGGAAGAAGTGAATCTCCGAGCAGGGGCCGCACGGGCCCGTCTCGCCCATCTGCCAGAAGTTGTCCTTCATCCCGAGGCCGAGGATGCGCTCGTCGCCGAAGCCGGTGACCTTCTTCCAGATCGCGCGCGCCTCGTCGTCCGCGGTGAGCGCGGGGTCGCTCGGGTCGCCGCCGAAGACGGTGATCACGAGGCGATCCTTCGGGAGATCGAAGTCCTTCGTGAGGAGCTCCCACGCGAACGCGATGGCGTCCTCCTTGAAGTAGTCGCCGAAGCTGAAGTTCCCCAGCATCTCGAAGAACGTGTGGTGGCGCGCCGTGACGCCGACGTTCTCGAGGTCGTTGTGCTTGCCCGAGATGCGGATGCACTTCTGGCTCGAGGCGGCGCGGGTGAAGGCGCGCGTCTCCTTGCCGGTGAAGACGTCCTTGAACGGGACCATCCCGGCGTTCACGAACATGAGCGTCGGGTCGTTGCTGGGGACGAGGCTCGCGCTGTCTTGAACCTCGTGGCCCCGCTTCTTGAAGAACTCGAGGAATGCGCTGCGGACTTCTGCGGACGGGTGGGTCATGGCGTCATCGATTCTCGGTGAAGATCTCTTCGTAAAGGTCGTCGTACTGATCCGCAACCACCTGCGGCGTGAAGCTTCGGGAGTACAGATCCTTGCCACGAACGGCGTGCTCGCGCGCGCGATCGTCGTTGACGAGGAGCGCGGCGATCTCGGCCGCGAGCGCGACGCCGTCGCCGGGGTCGACGAAGCTGGCGGCGCCGAGGGTCTCGAGCGGACCGCCGCGCGCGAGGACGAGCGGTACGCCGAGCGCCAGCGCCTCTAGGAGGACGAGGGGGAGGTCGACCTTTCCGTAGAGATCGTCGACCGGGAACGCGACGACGGACGACGCGACCGTCAGCGCCGGAAGATCGTCGATCTCGCCGACGTGGCGGACGCGCGAGGTCAGCCCGACCGCCGCGAGCTCTGCCTTCAGCTTCTCGCGCGCGTCGCCCGCGCGTGGGGTCTTCTCGCGGCAGGCGTAGACGAACACGACGTCGGGGGCGTCGGGCGCGAGCACCTTGATCGCGTCCGCGAAGGTGCGGGCGCCGGTGGAGATCTCGTAGTCGCCCGGGTAGAGCACGACCTTGGCCGAGCCGAGCCCGTAGCGAGCGCGTGCGCGATGGACCGCGTCGTCGGTCGGTCGGGGCGGAGCCGCTGCGCAGGGGAAGATCACACGCAGCGCCGAGGCATCCACCCCTTCGCCGATGAGCCGAGCGCGCGTCCACTCGCTGAGCGTGACGACGACGTCGCCGAAGAGGAGCGACGCGACCCCGTCGAACTCGCGAGGCGCGCTCGCCACGGTCTGCACGATCCGCCCCTTCCAGCCGAGCATGCGCCGCGCCACACGAGCGAGCCTCGCCGCGGAAGACGCGGCCGGGTTCGGCGCGGACACGAAATGCCAGACGTCGTGCGCGTCTCCCGTCAGCAGCCTGGCCAGAACGCGCGCGTTCGCCGCGATGCCCGGCGCGAAGCGACCGGCGCTGCGATAGATCGGCTCTGCGTTCACACGGGCGCCGATCGACGTCGCACCCGCGGTCGTGAGCACCGTGGGACGCGCACGAGAGAGGTGCGCCGCGACGTCGCGGACGAGGTTCTTCGACCCGTCGTGCCAGGGCGGCACGATGGGCTTCGACACGAAGAGGACCCGCGGCGGCGATGGCACCGCGCCAGCCTAGTTCATAGCGCCCGAACTTCGGACGGTATGAAGGCCGCGGGAGCGGACTTCGGGGTCTCGGGGCGGAGCGGGGCGAAACTGGACGAAGGCGACAGCCTTCACGTCGTCAACGTGCGGCCGAAGAGAAGCCCTGTGCCGCGCCGCGCAGCGCGCTCTCGACCGCGCCCTCGATCGCCTGATCCTCGAGCTGCGTCATCGTCCCGGGATCGTGAATCGCGCTCGCCGACCCGAAGCTCGTCGCCGACCCGCTGAGCATCCCTCGCAGCTGCTGCTGCGGGACGCGGCGCATGCTGTAGTCGACCTGCGCGCTGTAGCTCAGCTCCGTGTTCTTGCGCCCGAGGCTCAGGCGCTGGAGGGCCCCGTCGAGGAGGAAGACGGGCACGTGACGCGCGGCCGCCTGCTCGAAGAGCGCGGCGTCGGTGCTGTCGGAGACGAGCGCGCCGGGGATGGACTTCGCGTGAGCCTGAGTCGCTGCCCGCAGCACGTCGCTCGCGTGGGCTCCGGGAACCTGCGAGCGGTTGTGCATGTTGCCGATCGCGACGACGTAGCGAGTGCTCTGCCACTTCTGCTCGGGATCGCCGCCGGTCGCGGCGGCCGCTGCGAGCCCGGTGATCGCGGAGGAGATCTGCGACTTCACGCCGGCCGAGCGCTCCGAGGTGAGGTGCTGCTGCAGCGAGGGGATGGCGTCCGGATCACCGAGCGCCGCGAGGCCTGCTGCAGCCGCGATCCGGACGGCGGGATGGGTGTCGCCCAGCGCCTGCTCCAGCATCGTCCGTGCGCCGGGGGCGTGGGTGCGCCCGAGGGTCAGCGCCGCGCTCACGCGCACACGGAAGTCGTCGGAGGTCTGGAGGTCGCGGGCGGCGTTCACCGGGTCCGCGGCGGGCGCGTCGTGAGCAGCGAGGGCCAGGAGACTGAGGCCGAGAGCGACACCGCGTGCCCACCTGAGTGAGCCCAACCCCCGTCGTGTAGCCATGACAGCGCCTCCGTGAACCTCACTGCGTGAAACGAAGGGCGGAACGACGGCGGAAGCGACTGCGATCGAGAACGATCAGAGCAAGCTCTTCACTTGCTGCTCGATCTCGAGCTCCTCACCTTCGTGATACCCACGATGGAAGAATCGCACGACTCCTTTGCGATCCACAATGAACGTTGCAGGCATTGACCCGGGATTCCACTTCCCTGCGACCGATTTCGATTCATCCCACACTAGGGGGAATTTCGCGCCATAGGAGCCTGCGAAGGCCGTGATGCCGTCCTTCTCGTCGTCCTCGGATATGCCAATGATCGTGAGACCGCTTGATTTGTACTTGGCATAGAGATCCTGAAGCTTCGGGAACGACTTCTTGCAGGGCTCGCAGAACGTCCCCCAGAAGTCGACGATAACTACCTGCCCCTCCAAGGAGGACATCGACACACTCCCCTTCGCGTTGACCGCGCTGAGCGTGAACGCCGGGGCGGGGTTGCCGACGACCTTGGAGTCGACCGCGTTCGGAGTGGCCGCGTCGGTGCATGCTACGAGCGCGGTCGTGGGGAGCGAGAGCGCGAGCGCGAGCGGAAGAGCGCGCAGGGTGAGAGAGGGGAAGTAGGGCATGGCTTACGACCTAGCACGCAGGCCGGGCGTGCGAGGAGGGCCAACGCCAAGAGCCCGAGCGCCAATCCGGCGTCGCCGGCTTTTTCTAGCCAGATGAGCGCCGCTTCGCTCTCGGCCTTCTCACGCAAACGTTGCGGCGAGCGCCTCTTCCAGGGTGCGGACCCCGACGATCTCGAGCGCCTGCTGCCCATGCCGCGGCGGGCGCGACGCACGGTCGAGCGCGCTCACGGGGACGATGGCTCGACGGAATCCCATCGCCAGCGCTTCTGCCAGTCGTGCGTCTGCGCGGCCGACGCCTCGGACCTCGCCTGCGAGACCGACCTCCCCGAAAGTCACGGTATCGAACGGGACGACCTGATTGCGGAGGCTCGACGCGATCGCGAGGGCGATGGGAAGATCGATCGCAGGCTCTTCGACGCGGAGTCCGCCGGCGACGTTGAGGAACACGTCGAGGCCCGCCAGCATGAGCCCGGCCTTTCGCTCGAGCACGGCGAGGATCATCGCGAGCCGCCCCGAGTCGACCCCGTTCGCCGTCCGGCGCGCGGAGCCCACCGCGAGCGACCCCACCAGCGCTTGCACCTCGACGAGCATCGCGCGCGTCCCCTCGTTGGTCGCGGCGATCGCGCTTCCAGACGCGCCGCGCGGGCGCTCGGCGAGGAAGAGCGCGCTCGGGTTGGGCACCTCGAGCATGCCTCCCTCGGTCATCTCGAAGACGCCGACCTCGGTCGCGCTGCCGAATCGGTTCTTCTGGGTGCGCAGCGAGCGAAACGCGTGGCCGCGCTCCCCCTCGAACGCGAGGACGGTGTCGACCAGGTGCTCGAGCACCTTCGGCCCCGCCAGCACGCCGTCCTTCGTCACGTGGCCGACGAGGAAGGTCGCGAAGCGGTTCTTCTTCGACCGCTCGACCATCCGCGACGTCACTTCTCGCAGCTGGCTCACCGTCCCCGCGGAGCTCTCGAGAGAGCCGGCGCGCATGGTCTGAACGCTGTCGACCACCACCGCGACCGGCTTGATCTCGTCGAGCACCTGCTCGATGACCTCGAGGTCGTTCTCGGCCAGCACGAGGAGCTCGTCCGCGACTGCGCCGAGGCGCCGCGCGCGCGCCGCGGTCTGCCCCGCGCTCTCCTCGCCGGAGATGTACAGCGACCGATGCCCCTGCCGCGCGAGCCCCGCGAGCGCCTGCATCAGGAGCGTCGACTTGCCGACGCCCGGGTCCCCGCCGACCAGCGTGACACCGCCGAGGACCACGCCGCCGCCGAGGACGCGATCGAGCTCGGCGATGCCGGTCGGGATCCGCGCCGCGTGGTCCGCGTCGATGCTCGACACGGCTTGCACGGCTGCCGACGCGCGCGCACCGCCCGGCTTGCGAGACGCTTTGCCGGGTGCGCTCTCCTCGACGAGGGAGCTCCACGTGCCGCACGACGTGCATCGTCCCACCCACCGCGGCGCGACGGCTCCGCAGGCCTGGCACGTGAACTGAGTCGACGTCTTCGCCATCTCAGCGCTCCGTGAGCCACCGCTCGAAGATCTCGTAGCCCTCGTGCACGAGGGCGAGCGAGGTCGACTCGTTCTTCTGGTGCGCCTGCGCGTTCTCGCCCGGGCCGAAGTTGATCGCGGCGACTCCGAGCGCCGCGAACCGCGCGACGTCCGTCCACGCTTGCTTGGGCTCGATGCCTCGCACGCCGATGGCGACGAGCTTCGAGACGAGCGGGTGCGACGCGTTCGGAAGCGCGCCAGGGCTGAGATCCGTGAACTCGAGCTGCGCGCGATCGCCGACGAGGGCGCGCACGTCCGCCTGGGCCTGCTCGAGCGAGGTGCTCGGAGCGAAGCGGTGGTTCACGTTCACGATGAACCGGTCAGGGACGACGTTGCGCCCGCGCCCGCCGTCCCGCGCCTGCGTGGCGGTGGTCACGGTGCGGTACGTGAGGCCGTCGATGACGGACGCGACCGGCTCGCGGCGCGCGAGGTCGTGGAGGAACGCCGCGCCCTTGCTCAGGGCGTTGTCGGCCTCCCACGGTCTGGCGCTGTGGCCGGTCTTCCCCTCGAACGTCAGCGTCGCGTGGATGGATCCGTTGCAGCCGAGGTGCAGTCGGTTGTCGGAGGGCTCGAGGCAGACCGCGAGGGCGAGGTGCGCGAGGCTCGGCTCCTCGGCGAGCACTCGCCCGAGCTCGTTCTCCGCGAAGGGGCCCTCTTCGCGTGCGTAGAAGACGAGCGTGACCTCGCACCCGAGGTGTTCAGTCGCGACGGTCTCGGCGAGGACGAGCATGACGGCGAGGCCGCTCTTCATGTCGCTCGCGCCTGCCCCGTGGCAGCGACCCCCTTCGATCCGTGCGGGGCCGTTCTCCGTGCGCACGGTGTCGAGGTGCCCCACGAGGCCGACGCGCGGGCGCCCGGTCGCCGTGCCGACGCGGGCAAGGTCGGCGACGATCGAGTCTCCAATGCGGACGACGCGCGTGCACGCCGCGTTGGCGCGAAGCCGGGCCTCCACCGCGTCTGCGAGGGCCTGCTCCTCTCCGATGGGAGACGCGATGCCGGACAGCCACAGGAGCGTCTCGTCGAGTCTTGCGTCTACGTCCGCGCGGGTCACGCGGGCATGCTCCCACACCTGCCTCTCACACGGGCACGCCAAAGTCTCGCAGCGCCGCGTTCAGGCTCACCTTCCGGTCGGTCGAGGCGCTCCGCTGACCGATGATCAGCGCGCACGGCACCTGGAACTCTCCCGCCGGGAACTTCTTCGGCCGCGTCCCGGGGATCACCACGCTTCGGGCGGGGATGCGCCCACGGTGCTCGACCACGGTCGGCCCCGTGACGTCCAGGATCGCGGTCGACGCGGTGAGCACCACGCCCGTCCCGATGACCGCTTCGCGACCGACGCGAACCCCCTCCACGACCACGACGCGCGACCCGATGAAGGCGCCGTCCTCGATGATGACCGGCGTCGCGCCCGGCGGCTCGAGCACGCCGCCGATCCCGACGCCGCCTGACAGATGAACGCCCTGCCCGATCTGCGCGCACGATCCGACGGTCGCCCACGTGTCGACCATCGTGCCGGCCCCCACGCGCGCCCCGATGTTCACGTAGCCCGGCATGACGATCACACCCGGCTCGAGGAAGGCGCCGTAGCGCACGGTCCCGGGTGGAACGACACGGACGCCGGCGCCCGCGAGGCCGCGCTTGAGCGGGATCTTGTCGTAAAACTCGAACGGCCCGATCTCGATGACCTCCATCCGCTGCAGCGCGAAGTAGAGGAGGATCGCTTCCTTGACCCACGCGTGCGTCGTCCAGGTGTCGCTCGCTTCGTCCGGAGACGCGACACGAAGCTCACCCGCATCGAGGGCCGCGACGGCCCGCTGGACCGCTGCGACGACTCGCGGTTCCGCGAGCAGCGCACGGTCGGCGTACGCCGCCGAGACGATCGGCGCGAGAGCGTCCGCGAGAGCGACCGTAGCCGTCACGGAGCCGCTCCCGGACGAGTGCGCGTCAACCCGCGCTCGGAGCGACTTCGGAGGCGGCGAAGAAGTAGGCGATCTCGGTCTTCGCGTTGTCGAGCGAGTCGCTGCCGTGGACGGCGTTCTCGCCGATGCTCGCGGCGTAGAGCTTGCGGATCGTGCCCGCGTCGGCCTTCGCAGGGTCGGTCGCGCCCATGACGGTGCGGTACTCCGCGACCGCGCTCTCGCGCTCGAGGACGGCGATGACGACGGGCGACCGGCCCATGAACTCGACGAGCTCGCCGAAGAACGGACGCGCCTTGTGGACCGCGTAGAAGCCCTCCGCCACCTTGCGGGTCAGGTGCGTGCGCTTCAGGGCGACGAGGGAGAAGCCCTTCGACTCGAGGAGGGCGAGGATCGCGCCGGCGTGCTTCTTCTCGACGGCGTCGGGCTTGATGATGCAGAGGGTACGTTCGAGGGCCATGGCGCGGGCCTATAGCATTGGCGCGTGCCTCGAGCGTGAAAAAGCTCAGAGCCCGAAGGCCCGCGCGGCTGGCTCCGTGAACATCGGTGACATCCCCACCATCCAGCAGACGGCCCATGCGTGACCGGCCCACCGCGGCCAGGCACGCACGCCGAGCCGTCGCTCCAGCACGATGACCACCGCCTGCGCGAGGAAGAACGCGAGGCTCCATAGCCCCATCGCCCACCCCACGGCGACCCACGCGACGTAGGCGTGGAGGACAGCGCTCGCGAAGAACGCGGCGAAGGCGCCGAGGATCGGATACCTCCTCCGCGCGAGCGGGCGGAAGAAGGTATCGCCGAGCCAGCCGCTCACCGTCCGGTTCCAGCGCTCCCCCCAGAACTCCTGCACCGAGCGAGCCTTCAGCGGCGCGATGTGGAGCGGAGGCGTGACGAAGCCGAGCGCACGATAGAGGAGGGCGAGGAGCGGGTAAGCGGCGGCCGTGAGCGCGTACACGCCGATGAGCACAACGAGCCAGCGACGGACCCACTCGACCGCATCCACCGGTCGCCCGAGCCTGGCAGCGACGAGATACGCCGGCCCGCCCACGATCAGCCACATGAGCATCTCGCCGAGCGCGGCGCGATCGAGCCCGGGAGGGACGCGTTTCAGGCGGCGTGTGTCGACGACGGACGAGACGTGGACGAGCCGCTCGAAGAGCGACCATCGCGCGCGAGACGCGTCAACGACGCGCATGGTCCCGGCGAAGCCGATGATGACGCAGAACGGCCGCAAGGTGGTGTGCTCCGGCGGGATCAGCCAAGGCACGAGCATGCTCGACATTCCGACGAGAACACCGAGCCAGCGTTGCGCGGGTCCCCCGGCAGCGATCGCGGCGCCCGCCACGTAGACGAGGATCGCCAGCGTGAAGGTGCCGAGGATGGCGAGCGTCGGCATCGCGAGCGCGGTCAGTAGCCGAACGCCCGCGCGCCGGGCTCGGTGAACAGCGGCGACAGACCGACCATCCAGGCGACCGTCCAGGCGTGACCCGCCCATCGTGGCCACGACCGCACGCGATTCACGCGTTCGAGCGCGATGACCCCGGCCTGGGCGAGGAAGAACGCGAGCGTCCACAAGCCCATCACCCAGCTGACGGCGACCCACATGATGTAGCCGTGGACGATCGCGCTGACGAAGAACGCGGCGAACGCCCCGAGCACCGGCCATCGTCGGCGGGCGAGCGGACGAAAGAAGGTGTCACCGAGCCAGCTGCTGACGGTGCGGTTCCATCGCTCGCCCCAGAACTCCTGGACGGAGCGGGCCATTGCTGGCGCGACATGGAGCGGCGGAACGAGGAAGCCGGCCGCGCGGTAGAGGAAGGTGAGCAGCGGATAGGCGGCAGCGGTGAGCGCGTAGACGAAGACGAGGATCAGGATCCACCGAACGATCCACTCTCCCGCGTCCGTGGGTCGCCCGAGCTTCCCGAGGAGGATTAGCGCAGGCCAGGCGGGGATGTGCCACGCGATCGCCGCGAACAGCGCCGCGCGGTCAAGGCCCGGACCGACATACCTGAGCCGTCGCGTGTCGACCGCGGAGGAGATGTGAAGCAGCCGCTGCTTGAGCGACCAGCGCAGGCCCCACAGGTCGACGACACGCATCGTCCCGACGAAGCCCTGCACAACGGCCATCCCGCGGAGCGTGCCGTGCTCGGGCGGGATCAGCCACGCGACGAGCATGCTCGATGCCCCCACGAGCACACCGAGCGCGCGCTGCGCTCGCGTGCCGGTCGTGAGCGCCGCGCCCGCGACATACATCGCGAGCACGAGGCCGAACATCCCGACGAGCGCGAGCGTAGACATCCCCAACCCTCTCGCGACGACGTCCCCGACGGCCCGTGCGGTCCGTCGGGTCGCGCTCGGCTCAGCTCATCATCGACTTGAGCGTCGACGCCATGTCGCTCGGCGTCGGCGCGATCTTGGCGCCGGCAGCCTCGAGCGCCTTGATCTTCTCGGCGGCCGTCCCCTTGCCGCCCGCGATGATCGCGCCGGCGTGCCCCATGCGCTTCCCCTCGGGCGCCGTCGTCCCGGCGATGAACGCCGCGACCGGCTTCTTCATGTGCGCCTTGATGAACGCCGCGCCGCGCTCCTCCGCGCCACCGCCGATCTCGCCGATCATGATGATGCCGTGCGTGTCCGGATCGTTCTCGAAGAGCTCGAGGACGTCGACGAAGTCGAGCCCCGCGACCGGGTCACCGCCGATGCCGATGCAGGTCGACTGACCGATGCCAAGCGCGCTGAGCTGCCCGACCGCCTCGTACGTGAGCGTGCCCGACTTCGACACGACGCCGATGTGGCCGGACTTGTGGATGTGGCCCGGCATGATGCCGATCTTGCAGCCGCCCTTCGACCCCTCGCCCGACCCCGGCGTGATGATGCCGGGGCAGTTCGGGCCGATGAGACGGGCGCGCTTCGGGGAGCGAGGATCCTGCGACTCGAGCACCTTGCGGACCTTGATCATGTCCATCACGGGGATGCCCTCGGTGATGCACACGACGAGCGTGATGCCCGCGTCGATCGCCTCGAGGATCGCGTCCGCGGCGCCGGGCGGCGGCACGAAGATGCAGCTCGTGTCGCAGCCGGTCGCCTTCACGGCCTGCTTGACCGAGTTGAACACCGGAACGGACCCCTCGAACGTCTCGCCGCCGCGCCCCGGCGTCGCGCCTGCGACCACCTTGGTGCCGTAGGCGAGCATCTGCTTCGCGTGGAACGCGCCTGCGCTGCCCGTGATGCCCTGGACGATGACCTTCGTGTTGTTTCCGACCAGGATGCTCATCGTGCGCCTCCGACGGCCGCGACGATCTTCCGCGCGCCATCCGCCATCGTCGTCGCGGCTTCGATCTTGAGGCCGCTCTCCGTCAGTATCTTTCGCCCGAGCTCCACGTTCGTCCCTTCGAGCCGCACCACGAGCGGCACGCTCAGCCCGAGCTCCTTCGCCGCGGCCACGACGCCCGTCGCGACGACGTCGCACTTCATGATGCCGCCGAAGATGTTGACGAAGATCGCCTTCACCTTCGGGCTCTTCAGGATCATCTTGAACGCCTTGGTCACCTGGTCCTGCGTGGCGCCCCCTCCGACGTCGAGGAAGTTCGCCGGCGTGACCCCTGCCTCGGCGCCCACGTGCTTGATGATGTCCATCGTCGCCATCGCGAGCCCGGCGCCGTTGACGAGACAGCCGACGTTGCCGTCGAGCGACACGTAGTTGAGGCCGACCTTCTTCGCCTCGAGCTCGGTCGGGTCCTCCTCGGCCTCGTCGCGGAAGTTGGCCCACTCGGGGTGGCGGAACTCCGCGTTGTCGTCGAAGTTCACCTTCGCGTCGAGCGCCACGACCTCGCCGCTCTTGAGCACGACCAGCGGGTTGATCTCGCAGAGCGAGCAGTCCTCCTTGACGAAGAGCTCGTAGAACCCGGCCATCAGCTTGGCGAAGTGGGCGATCGTCGGCTTGCCGTACTTCTCGAGGCCGAGCGCGTAGGCCAGCTCGCGCGCCTGGTACCCCGACAGCCCGACGGTCGGGTCGACGTGCACGGTCACGATCTTCTCGGGCGTGTCGTGGGCGACCTTCTCGATCTCCATGCCCCCCTCGGTCGACGCCATGAAGGCGATACGACGGAGGTCACGGTCGACGACGGCGCCGAGGTAGAGCTCGCACATCATGTCGAGCCCCTGCTCGATGTAGAGGCGCCGGACCTTCTGGCCCTCGGGCCCCGTCTGGTGCGTGACGAGCTGCATCCCGAGGATCTTCTCGGCCTGGGCCCTCGCCTCCGCCGCCCCGCCCTTCGCGACCTTGACCCCGCCGCCCTTGCCGCGACCTCCGGCATGGATCTGCGCCTTCACGACGACCACGGGGCTGCCCGTCTCGGCGATGAGCTGCTTCGCCTTCGCCTCCGCCTCGTCGACGGTGAACGCCGCGTACCCCTTCGGGATGGCGACGCCGTACTTCGCGAACAGCTCTTTGCCTTGATACTCGTGAATCTTCATGTCGGTCCTATCTGGGAGCGGCGAGGCGGTGACAGTCACCTTCTAGGACCCGCTGGTCTTCGTCGAGACCAAGCGAGCGCTAGGAGCGGATGAGGAGCCGTACTTCTGTACGGTGACGATTCCCGACGACGCGATCGCGCCGGTATCGACGAAGAACAGCGGGCCCTAGGCGGTCTTCTTCACGACGTCGACGACGCTCTGGACGCTGGCGGCGCTCTTGGCGAGCATCGCTTTTTCTTCGTCGTTGAGCTCGAGCGTGATGATCTTCTCGACCCCCTTGCCGCCGATGACCACGGGGACGCCCATGAAGAGGTCCTTGTAGCCGTACTCGCCGTCGAGGTAGGTCGCGGCTGGCAGGATGCGCTTCTGATCGAGCAGGTAGCTCTCGGCCATCGCGACGGCGCTCGACGCCGGCGCGTAGTAGGCGCTCGTGCCCATCAGGTTGACGATCTCGCCACCGCCCTTGCGGGTGCGCTCGATGATCGCGTCGAGCTTGTCCTTCGGGACGAGGAGGCGGATGGGGATGCCGAAGACCGTACAGTGCGAGAGTACCGGCACCATGTCGTCGCCGTGGCCGCCGAGGACCATCGTGCGGACGTCCTTGACGCTCACGCCGGCGGCTCGTGACAGGAACAGCTGGAATCTGGCGGAGTCGAGCACGCCGGCCATGCCGACGACCTTCTCCTTGGGCATGCCGGTCACGCGCTTCAGCTCGTAGACCATCGCGTCGAGCGGGTTCGAGATGACGATGACGAACGCGTCGGGGCAATGCTTCTTCACGTTCGCCGCGACGTCGCGAATGATCGGCAGGTTGGTCGCGACGAGGTCGTCGCGCGACTGACCGGGCTTCCGCGGGATGCCGGCCGTGACGATGAGCACGTCGGCGCCCGCCATGTGCTCCCAGTTCGACGTGCCCGTGATGGCCGAGTCGTAGCCGACGACGGCGCCGTTCTGCTCGAGGTCGAGCGCCTTGCCCTGGGCGAACTTCTCCTTCGCCGCGATGTCGAAGAGGACGACGTCGCCGAGCTCCTTGTTCGCGATGAGCCGTGCAAGCTCGCCGCCGATGTTCCCCGCGCCTACGAGACCAATCTTCTTACGCGTCGCCATGCTCTTCATGTCTCCCTGGGCCAGACCATGCTCCGGCGGAGCCGGAGTCGTCGCTCACATATGCTCGATGACGTTGTCGCCGAACTCGCTGCACTTGATCTCCGTCGCGCCTTCCATCTGGCGCGCGAAGTCGTAGGTGACCCGCTTGCTCGCGATGGCCCCGTCCATGCCCTTGAGCACGAGCGCGGCGGCCTCTTTCCACCCGAGGTGGCGGAGCATCATCTCGCCAGAGAGGATCACCGACCCGGGGTTGACCTTGTCGAGGTCCGCGTACTTCGGCGCCGTGCCGTGCGTGGCCTCGAAGATCGCGTGCCCAGTCACGTAGTTGATGTTGCCGCCCGGGGCGATCCCGATGCCGCCGACCTGGGCCGCGAGGGCGTCCGACAGGTAGTCGCCGTTGAGGTTCAGCGTCGCGATCACGTCGAAGTCTTTGGGGCGCGTGAGGATCTGCTGCAAGGTGATGTCGGCGATCGCGTCCTTGATGATGATCTTTCCGGCCTTCACCGCGGCGGCCTGCTCGACGTTCGCGGCCTCCTCGCCCTTGTCGGCCTTCGTCTTCTCCCAGGTCGCCCACGTGTAGACCTTGTCGCCGAACTCCTTGTCCGCCAGGGCGTAGCCCCACTTCATGAAGGCCCCCTCGGTGAACTTCATGATGTTCCCCTTGTGGACGATGGTGACGCTCTTGCGCTTCTGATCGATCGCGAACTCGATCGCCGCGCGCACGAGCCGCTCGGTGCCTTCGCGGCTGACCGGCTTGATCCCGAGGCCCGTCGTGCCCGGGAAGCGGATCTTCTTGTAGTCCTTCGGGAACTCCTTCTCGATGAAGGCCAGGAGCTTCTTCGCCCCCTCGCTCTCAGCCTCGAGCTCGATGCCGGCGTAGATGTCCTCCGTGTTCTCGCGGAAGATCACCATGTCGACCGACTCGGGGTGCTTCACCGGGCTCGGGACCCCCTGGAACCAGCGGACGGGCCGGAGGCAGACGTAGAGGTCGAGCATCTGACGGAGCGCGACGTTCAGCGAGCGGATGCCGCCGCCGATGGGGGTCGTCAGCGGCCCCTTGATGCCGACCAGGTAGGTACGGAAGGCCTCGACCGTCTCGTCGGGAAGCCAGTTGTTGGTCTTGGTGAACGCCTTCTCCCCCGCAAGGACCTCGTGCCAGGCGATCGACCGCTTGCCGTCGTACGCCTTCTTCACCGCCGCATCGAGGACCCGCTGCGAAGCGCGCCAGATGTCGCGCCCCGTGCCGTCGCCTTCGATGAAGGGGATGATGGGCTGATCGGGGACTTGAAGCTGATTCTTGGGGCCCATCGTGATGGGCGTGCCGGTCGTGGGTTTACCGCTCATGGTGGCGAAGCGACTAGCACGCCACCCCGGGGATTGTCAGCGGGGACGCGCTAGAACCCGCGGCGAGGCCCGATCGCCTGCGGCCGGTTCACGTGCCTGTAGACCTTCTTCACCTCGGCGACCTGGAACTTCTGGTCGAACGTGACCACGTCGTCGTACGGCTTCATCGTCAGCAGCGCGCTCGGGTTCTTCGGGCTGAGGAGCGGGTAGCCCGAGGTGTCGAGGATCATCTCGACGCCGTCGCCGGGGCGCAGGGGCAGGGCATAGGTGAAGGCGCCAGCGCCGTCCGTGTAGCCGACCACGCGGTCGAGCACCTTGACGGGCAAGTTCGGCCCGTTGTCGGCGCGCACCGCGATGACCATGTGGCGAATCGCGGGGGGGCACAGCGCGTCGTATTCGGGGAGCTTCGTCCCTGAATTCCGCCGCAGGAGAACCGAGATGGCCCTCGTCGGGGAGACATAGTCCGCGGGGCACTTGATCATCAGGTCGACCGACTCGCCCTCCAGGCCGCCGATCTTGACCGTCACCTTCCCGTCCGCCGCGGTGGAGGGCCCTTCTTTGCCCCCCTTCATGACGATGGCGCCCGGAAGCGGATGGCCGCGATCGCTGGCCACGTTGACGATGATCTCGAAGGGGGGCGCAGGCTCCGCCTTCATGTTGCAGCCGAGCCCGAGCACCGTCGGGAGGAGCAGCACGCACGCCCGTAATGCAGCCAAGCTGTACCCCATCCTTCCAAGCATTCACGACGTCCGCACGACTGTCAAACCACGGCCGGGTCCGCTAGTAGGACCGACCAGTAGGACCGACGCTCACCAGGACGAACCCTCGAAATGCTCTCGCGCACCTCGCCGTTCGTGCTCGTCGTCGGTCACGGAGCGCAGCTCCTGGCCGAGGAGGGGGCCGCGACGCAGCTCCAGAAGCTCGGCGCGCGAGTGCGGACGCTCGATCTCTGGGGAGACGTCGCGTCGGTCTGGGGCGAGGAGGACGACGCGAGCGTGACGGTCCGCGCGGTCGTCGTCGAGGCGGGGGAGCGGCCGGACCTCGCCCTGACGGCGCTGCGCAGCGTGCGGCAGGATCCTCGACTGGAAGCGACGCCCGCGATCGTCGCGCTCCCCGTGAGGCAGGTCGCCCGGATGGATCCCGGGGGCGGGTTCGACGACTTCATCGTCGTCCCCTTCGTGCCGGCGGAGCTCTACGCGCGCATCCGTGCGCTCGAGTGGCGGCAGAGCGAGTTCCTCACCGAGGAGCGGCTCAAGGTCGGCTCGCTCGTCATCGACCGCGCGGGCCACGAGGTCACCGTCGACGGCCGCGCCGTGACCCTCACGGCGAAGGAGTTCGCCCTCCTCGCCTTCCTCGCGGCGAATCGAGGCCGCGTGTTCTCTCGCGACGCGCTGCTCGCGCGCGTGTGGGGCTCGCGGTACGACGGCGGGGCCCGCACGGTCGACATCCACGTCCGTCGCCTCCGGGCGAAGCTGGGCTTCGCGCTCCCGCTCGAGACGCTGCGCGGGGCTGGCTACAAGCTCCGCACGCCGAGCGAGACCGGAGAAGGCGCCCGGGGCGACCTCGGGAGCCTCGTCACCCTGGCCTCGCTCGCGCGGTCCCTCGCGGAGGTGTCGTCGCCGCGCGGGCGAAGGGCGCCGCGATGAGGCTGGCGGTGAGCATCGGGTGTCCCTCGGGCATCGGCGCCGAGGTGAGCGTCGTCGCCGCCTCGGAGCTGGTCGATGCGATCGCGGACGCCAGCGTCGTGCTCGTCGGCGACGCCGGCGTCATCGAGCGTGCGGCGCACGGCTGGGGGATCGATCGCGCGCGCTTCGTGCGGGTCGACAGGGCGGACAGTCTCGACCGGGTCGACCCCGGCCTCATCGCGATCTTCCAGCCGACGGCCACGCTCTCTCTCCGCGACTCCCGCCCCGGGCACCCCTCGGTCCGCGGCGGCGCTGCGCAGCTCGCCTGGATCGATGCCGCGTGCGATCTCGTGACGAGCGCCCGCGCAGACGCGCTCGTGACCGGCCCCGTCAGCAAGAGCGCCATCGCGGCGTCGGGAGGCCCGCGCGAGGCCAAAAGGTTCCTCGGTCACACCGAGCACCTCCAGCGACGGCTCCACGCGCCCGAGGTCGTGATGGCCTTCGCCGGACCGACCCTCACGACGGCGCTCGTCACGACGCACCTCCCGCTCGCCCGGGTGCCGCGCGCGATCACCCCCGAGGCCGTCGCGACCTCGACCTTCTGGCTCTCGCACCTCCTCGCGCGCCTCGCCGCGCCCGGAGCACGGCCACGCGTCGCCGTCGCTTCGCTCAACCCGCACGCGGGCGAAGGCGGCCTCCTCGGTCGCGAAGAGGCGGACGCGATCCTCCCCGGCATCAAGCGCGCGAAGGCGCGGGCACGGCGAGCCCGTGTCGCGTGCGAGATCGTGGGGCCTGTCCCCGCAGAGACGGCGTTTCGCGTCGCGGCTCGGGGCGGCTACGCGGGGGTCGTCGCGATGTACCACGACCAGGCGACCATCCCGATGAAGCTGCTCGGGTTCGGCGACGCGGTCAACGTATCGCTCGGGCTGCCGATCGTGCGCACGAGCGTGGATCACGGGACTGCGTACGACATCGCCGGCAAGGGGATCGCGGACGCACGGGGGATGCTGGCGGCGATGGAGCTCGCGTTGAAGCTCGTGTAACGGGCGCGAGGGCACCCGACGGGGGTCAGAGGCAGTCGACCCGGATCCGCGAGGGCACCCGACGGGGGTCAGAGGCAGTCGACCCGGATCCGCGAGGGCACCCGACGGGGGTCAGAGGCAGTCGACCCGGATCCGCGAGCCGGGGCGACCCTCACAAGCACCAGATGACGGTGTCCGAGGTCGGTGCATCCCCCGTCGACGTGGCCCCGGGTCCTGGCCCGCTCGCCCCGGCGTCGTCGTTCGGGCATGACCAGGCGGCCTTCCCCGACGTGTTGATGTTGCAGGTCGGGTCGGCGACGGAATACCGCACGCACGTCGGGGTGCCGCAGCAGAGCGACCGCGTCCCGCTGGCGGTCAGCACCCCGGCGTCGACCTCGACGCACGTCCCCGCCTCAGGAGGCAGGTCGCTCGCGAGGCACGAGTAGAGCGCTCCGGCGTCGCAGAGCGTCGCGCAGGCCCCCAGAGACTGCCTCGCGAGGCAGGTGTCGCCCGGCGTGCCTGCGGCGGCACGGACGCTGGTGCAGGCCGCGACGTCCGGAACGGACCCATCGAAGGTCTGCGCGGGGACGGCCGAGTCGAAGGCGAACGACACCTCGGGGAAACCGACCGAGGCGTCGATCGTCCCGGCCTCCGGAAGCCCGCCGCTCGAGCCGGATGAGCACGCGGACGCGACGCCGACGGCGATAGCGAACCCTGCGACCCGGAGCTTGCTCACGGGTCTCTCGGTCGGAACGCGTCGTACACGGCGTTTCGCCACGCGACCAGGTCGGCAAAGCGCTCGCGCAGCTCCGGGTCGGTGAAGCTTCGGCGGCTCGCTTTGCCGATGCGGAGCCCGAACGCCGGCGGCTCGATGAAGCCGAGGGCCTGGGTCATCGCGATGTCGGCGAACGTGAACTGGCCGAGGAGGGTCTTCGGATCTCCGCTCGCGCGAGGGCTCGCCAGCGCCGCGCGAAGCTCGCCCAGGGCAGCGACCAGGGTCTGCCGGTGCGTCTCCTCCGGAACACGCCCCGCGCCGTACTTCCGGAGGGTGCGGTGGATGCCGGCCGCGGCGATCGGCGGTCCGACCGGGCCGAGCACCTTGCGCAGCGCGGACGGGACCATCTCGCGGAGCGCGTCCCTGTCGTTCACCATCCGGTGGAGCGAGAGACACCGACCTGCGTCGAGCGCCTTCTCCGAGAGCACGACGAAGCGAGCGATGTCGGCCTCGAGCTCGGGGGGGAAGAGCGACGGCCCCTGCCCTTTCGCCTCGGGGCGATCCGCCCAGCGCGCGATCTCGAGCGAGTCCGCGATGCCGCGGCCCGAGTCGTCGAAGAGCACAGGGACGCTGACGGCCCCCGACCACTTGCCGAGCCGCCTGCGGAGCCCGAGCTCACCGATGAGGGGGGCGTAGAGGACCCGCTCGTAGGGGACGCGCCGGACGTCGAGCGCCCAGCGGGCCTTCTCGGACCACGGTGAGTAGGGGATGCTGAGCAGCTCCGTCACGGCGCCATCATCGCTTGCTCGCCGCAGGCGCACCAGCGCTCCGACGCAGCCGCAATAGGGTCTCCTCGAAGTCGCGTGGCGGCCCCTTCTCCCACTTCACGTCCTCCTCGGTCGACGGGTGGACGAAGCCGAGCTCGGCCGCGTGCAGCATCATGCGCGGGGCGCGGATCTCGTCGACGCCGGACCTATCGCGATACTCGCGGATGTAGACCTGCTCGCCGACGAGGGGGTGGCCCGCCTCGCTCAGGTGGATGCGGATCTGGTGGGTCCTCCCCGTCTCGAGCTTGCACTCGATGAGCGTCGCCCCGTCGAGCTGCTCGAGCGCCGTCACGTGCGTCACCGCGCGCTGCCCGCCCTCGTGGCCCTGCCCCGGACCGCGACGAGCCCGGAGCCACGAGCCCCGAAGGCCGTCCCCGCGATCGGCCACGATGGTCGACTGGATGGTCTGCGTCTTCACGTCACCCGCGGCGATCGCCAGGTAGCGACGCAGGACCGTGTGCTCGCGGAACTGCTGCGTGAGGCTCTCCTTCGCGAGCCAGGTGCGGGTGAAGACGAGCAGGCCGCTGGTGTCCTTGTCGAGGCGGTGGACCACCCCGAGCGGCGACCGCCCGCCTCCGCGCGCCCGCCGCCCCTCGTGAGCGAGCCATTCGCGCACCCGCTCGTCGAGCGTCCCTGTCTCCTCCTCGTCGTACGGGACCGTCGATACCCCCGCAGGCTTGTCGACGATGACGACGTGAGCATCCACGTGGACGATCGCCCCCTCCGGCAGCACGGGAGCCCTCGGGCGGGGGGCGTTCATCTGGAGCGTGACGAGCGAAGGGTCCCGCACCCGGAAGAGAGGATTCGTCTGGACGATGTCCCCCACCCGGATCTTGCCGGTCGTGATCCTCGCGCGCGCCTCGCTCCAGGAGACGGTGAAGAGGGTCCGGACGACGGCATCGAGCGCCGGCACCTTCGGCGCGACCTCGGCGTCCTCCGCGCCGGGCGGTGGTTCCGCGGTCGGGCGAGGCGAAGACTCGGGGCGGCGGTGAGGGCGGAAATGGCGCTTCGGGGCGGGGCGGGGCGGGGACATGGCTCTCGGGTCCGTGATGGGTGCTGGCGGACGAACTTTGCAGCTCCCTTGACACCAAAGGGCCTTGCCCGCCTAGTATTGCCTACTCTCGTCCTCACCGTCGGAGGACGAACGATTTTCGAGGCCTCGTATCGCGGCCAGGAGACCTGCCCCGTGCCCAAGACCCTGCTTGCCGTCGATGACAGCGCCACGATGCGGAAGGTCCTCGAGATCACCTTCAGTGGTGAGGACTACCGGATCGTCACGGCAGATTCCGCCCAGAATGCCCTCGCGAAGCTCTCGGACGAGCCCGCGGTGGTCGTGATCGACACGGTCCTCGGCAGCGACGACGGGTATGCGCTCTCCAAGGAGATCCGCAAGCGCGACGGCAACGCGACCATCGTGCTCCTGTCGAGCCGCCACAACCCGTACGACGCCGCCAAGGGGAAGGACGCCGGCGCCGACGACTTCATGGACAAGCCCTTCGACACCCAGCAGATGGTGGAGAAGGTCCGCAAGGCCATCCTGGCCCGCGCCGACGGCCCTGCATCGAGCGTCGCAGGCGCGACCGTGATCGGAATCTCTCCCGCCGCCCCTTCGCCGGCCGCCGTCGCTGCCGCGCCTCCCCCGGCCGCAGCGAAGCCCGCCGCCGGAGCGCCGCCGCCCGCCGCAGCTGCGCCGGCCGCTGCAGCTGCGCCGGCCGCTGCAAAGCCCGCCGCGGCTCGTGCGAATACCCTGATGTTCGGCGGAGATGCGAAGCCTGCCGCTCCGGCTCCCGCGCCGGCCGCGGCCGCTCCCGTCGCGGCTCCGAAGCCCGCCGCACCCGCGGCTTCTGCGGCCCCCGCGCCCCGCCCCGTCGTCGCCGCCGCGTCACCCGCGCCGCCGAAGGTGGCCGCCGCAGCGCCCGCCCCCACTCCGGCGGCAGCCGCACCGCCGCCCGCCGCCGCGCCCGCGCCTGCCGCTTCGGGCGTCGCCGCGAAGGTCAACGGTCAGCTCACGGCGAAGCTCGGAGACCTCGGCCTCACGCCGCAGCAGGTCGAAGGGGTGCTCGCGCTCTCGCGCGAAGTCGTCGAGCGCGTGGTCTGGGAGGTTGTCCCGGAGCTCGCGGAGACGCTGATCAAGGAAGAGATCGCGCGCCTGATGAAGGCGTAGGCTTTCGTTGAGCTTGGAGCACTTGTCACCTGCACTAGGTGCAGGCGCCTGTGCTCGGACGACGCTTCGCGTGGGGGTCGATTAGCCAGCTGAAGGGGCGTCGGCCGTACCCGCGTCGGCTGTGCCCGCGTCGACCTCGGTCGCGGGATTCTCGAAGAGCCCGAGCCGCACGCTCGGCGACGCGGTGACGCAGTCGACCTGCTGGACGACGAGCGGCTCGGAGAGCGGTGTGTATCCGCTCGCGCTCGCCTTGAGCGTGTAGCTCCCCGCCGGGACGTTCACGACGTAGATGCAGCTCACGTCTGACCCGTCGAACCCCTGAGCGGCGAGCGTCCTCGGGCTCTCGCCGCCCGACGTGATGGTGACGGTCGCGTTGCAGAGGAAGTTGGTGTCGGAGTCGACGTCCTCGTCGGTCACGCGCACGGTCACCGTTCCGTCCGCGACGCAGGAGCCCGAGGTCGAGGACGAGCACGCCGAGGCCGCGATCAGCAGAACGGGGAGCGTCGCGAGGAGGAGGCGAGCACGACGATCGGGTGCGGATGCGGGCACGGGCGCAGGCATGGGCAGGTACGTTAGCACCGTTGGCGGACGGTCTCGGAGCAGAGCCTCGTCGTGCTATTTGGTGCGTGCCATGAGCGACCCTTCCGCAGCCAGCAACGAGACCGCCGCGAGCGCCGAGAGCGCCGAGCTGAGCACCGCCTACGACCCGACCGACGTCGAGGCGCGCTGGTACAAGTTCTGGGAAGAGAACCACGTCTTCGAGGCGAGCGACGACCCGAAGGACACGCGCGACGTCTACGTCGTCCCGATGCCGCCGCCCAACGTGACGGGCTCGCTCCACATGGGGCACGCGCAGCGGTGCACGCTCGAGGACGCGCTCGTCCGGTGGAACCGCATGCGCGGGAAGAACACGCTCTGGCAGCCCGGCATCGACCACGCCGGCATCGCCACGCAGACCGTCGTCGAGCGTCAGCTCGCGCGCGAAGGGAAGACCAAGCACGACCTCGGGCGTCAGGCGTTCGAGGAGCGGGTCTGGAAGTGGAAGGCGGAGAGCGGCGGGCGCATCGCCCTCCAGCAGCGGACGCTCGGCGCCTCCCCCGACTGGCGTCGCAGCAAGTTCACGATGGATCCGGACATGAACCGGGCCGTGCGCGAGGCGTTCGTTCGCCTGCACCAGGACGGCCTCATGTACCGCGCCACGCGCCTCATCAACTGGTGCCCGGAGTGCCAGACCGCGCTCTCGGACCTCGAGGTGGAGCCCGAGGAGGGGGCGAACGGAGAGCTCTTCGAGTTCGCGTACAGGGTCGACGGAGAAGACACCGAGATCATCGTCGCCACCACCCGGCCCGAGACGATGCTCGGCGACACCGCCGTCGCCGTCCACCCGGACGACCCGCGCTACACGCACCTCCACGGCAAGAAGCTCGTGCACCCGTTCGTCGACCGCAAGGTGCCGATCATCACCGACGCGATCCTGGTCGACATGAAGTTCGGCACCGGCGCCGTGAAGGTCACGCCTGCGCACGACTTCAACGACTTCGCGACGGGGAAGCGCCACGGCCTCGAAGAGATCAGCATCTTCGACAAGGACGGCACGCTCAACGACCACGCGGGCAAGTTCAAGGGGCTCGACCGGAAGCACGCCCGCACTGCGGTCAAGAAGGCGCTCGACGAGCTGGGGCTCGCGCGTGGGTCGAAGCCCCACGTCCTCACGCTGCCGAGATGCCAGCGGTCGGGCGGCGTGGTCGAGCCGATGATCTCGACCCAGTGGTTCCTGAAGATGAGCGAGATGGCGCAGGCTGCGCTCGACGCCGTCAGGGATGGCCGCACCGAGATCGTCCCGGTCGAGTGGAAGAAGACGTACGACCACTTCCTCGAGAACATCCAGGACTGGTGCGTCTCGCGACAGATCTGGTGGGGGCACCAGATCCCCGCGTGGCACGGCCCGAACGGCGAGATCAGGGTCGCGCTCGAGCGCCCGGCCGAGTGCGCGGGCCCGGAGTGGACGCAGGACCCGGACGTCCTCGACACGTGGTTCTCGTCCGCGCTCTGGCCGTTCGCGACGCTCGGCTGGCCCGACGCCACCCCCGCGCTGGCGAAGTTCTATCCGACCAACCCGAAGCAGACGAGCGACCTCGAGACGGGCTACGACATCCTGTTCTTCTGGGTCGCCCGGATGATGATGTTCGGCCTCTACTTCATGAAGGAGGTGCCGTTCCGCCGCGTGCTCCTGTCGGGTCTCATCGTCGACGAGACCGGCGACAAGATGAGCAAGGTGAAGGGGAACGTCATCGACCCTCTCGACATCATCTACGGCGCGACCTTCGCCGACGTGACGAAGAAGACGCTGCCCGGCGCGCCCGAGGCCGAGGCGCTCGCGAAGTTCAAGAAGGCGTACCCCTCGGCCGCGCAGATGGGCGCCGGCTTCCCGGCGTTCGGCGCCGACGCGCTGCGGTTCACCCTGGCGACCTTCCCGCCGACCAACAAGCGCATCGCGCTCGCGCCGAAGCGCATCGAGGGAAATCGCCACTTCCTGAACAAGATCTGGAACGCCACGCGCTTCGCCGAGGGGCACCTCGCGGGCATCGTCAGGACCTCTGCCGAGCGTCCGGTCGTGACGGGCTTCTACAACCGCTGGATCCTCTCGCGCCTCGCGGCGACGCTCGAGATCGCGGCTCAGGGGCTCGCGAGCTTCCGCATCGACGAGGCCGCGAACGGGCTCTACCACTTCTTCTGGGACGACTTCTGCGCCTGGTACCTCGAGCTCACCAAGCCCATCTTCACCAAACCCGACACGGACCCCGCTCTCGTCGCCGAGACCCGCGCGACTCTCGTCCACGTGCTCGACTCCGCGCTGCGTGCGCTGCACCCGATGATGCCGTTCATGACCGAGGAGCTCTGGCAGCGCCTGCCGAAGCCGCCGGGCCACGCCGTCTCGATCGCGCTCGCCCCCTACCCTCTCGCCGAGAAGGACGGAGCACGCGACGAAGCCATCGACCGCGAGATGGACGTCCTCCGCGCAGTCATCGGCGCCGCGCGCACCATCCGCAGCGAGCACGAGGTCGTCGCGCCTCCGGTGCCGCTCCGTCTGCGGACGGCGACCCCGGAGATCTATGCGCTGCTCGACACTCATCGCGCCGCGATCGACACGATGGTCCGTACGCGCGGGCCCGTCGTCATCGACGCGAGCACCGATGGGGCGCGCGAGGGCGGGACCGTGCTCAGCCTCGTCGCGACGCTCGTCGCCGACAAGACGGGGGCGAGCCTGGCAGGGACGGTCGAGGTGCTCGTCGGCCTGAAGGGGCTCGTGAGCGCCGAGAAGGAGAAGGCGCGGATCGCGCGCGAGGAGAAGCGAGTCGAGAAGGACCTCGCCGTGATGGACAAGAAGCTGGCGTCCGCGTCGTTCCTCGAGAGAGCTCCCGCCGAGGTCGTCGCCGAGTCGAAGGCGCAGCGAGCCGCGCTCGCGGAGGCAAAGGAGCGCCTGGCGAAGGCGAAGGCGCTTGCGGACGAGCTGTGACGACGAGGCTGGCTCAGCAGGCGCAGCGTAGGTAGAACTAGCTCAATGCGTCTCTCTGTCTCATCCGGTTCCCATCGCATCGGCGCGTCGCTGCTGCTGGCGCTCGCGCCTCTCGTCGTCGCGTGCGGCTCGAAGACCTCCGACACTCCGGACGCCAGCTCCACCCCCGAGCGAGAGTCCAGCTCCCACTCGAGCTCAAGCTCCCGCTCCGGCTCCGAGACCCAGACGAGCACCCAGAGCACCGCGATGTCGGACCCGCCGGCGAAGATGGGGGTGCACACGACCGGGCTGTCGATCACGGTCGGCAGCAGGACGCGCACCTACGACATCACGATCCCCGCGAAGTGCGACGCCTCGCACCTTCAGCCCATCGTCTTCATCTTCCACGGCGACGGCGGAAAGGGCGCCGACATGTACGGCGCGGCGTTCCCCATCGAGACCGCGGCGTCCGCGGCGGGCGGTGAGGCGATCTTCGTCTACCCGGACGGCACGAACGCGAACGAGAACGGCAGCGCCTGGGACATCTACGACGACCCCGGGATGTACCCGTACACACAGGCCGACCCGAGCGGAAACTTCGACGTCGACTTCTTCGACGCCTTGCTCGCAAAGCTCGAAGCGACCGAGTGCGTCGACACGAGCAAGGTCTTCATCACGGGCATGAGCAACGGCGGGTACCTCTCGAACCAGCTCGCGCGCTGGCGTTCGAAGGTCATCTACGGCACCGCGCCCCAGTCCGGGGGTCCGCCCGCGGGAAGCACGACGCCGAGCAACGACTACGCCGCCCCGAACTACTGCGTCGGGACGACGCAGCCCGTTCCAGCGCTCATCATCCACGGCTCCGCCGACACCGTCGTCGCCCCCGAGAACTGCCAGCAGGCAGCCTCGTACTGGGACATGGCCAACGGCTGCGCCGACAACGCGGCCGACTGCAGCGCGAGCACCAACTCGCTCCTCGTTCCCCCCGCGACCTCGACGACCCCGATCGCCCCGAGCCCGTGCGTCACATCGACGGGGTGCATGTCAGGCTTTCCGGTCATCCTCTGCGAGATCCCGGGCATGGGGCACACGATCTGGTCGGAAGCGCCGCAGACCATCTGGGCCTTCTTCGCCGCGCACTAGCCGCGCGACCGCTGGCACCAGCACTGGCTAGCGTGGGTCGAGCAACGCGGCGAGGTCGGAGTCGGGGTCCAGCGCGGTGAGCACCGCATCGATCGCGTTCGCGGGGGCAGGCGTGCCCGGCGTCGCGACGGTGAGAGTCCCGCTGTCCTCGCGCCAGACGAGGACGCGGACAGCCTGCGTGGCCCAGCGGCGTCCGCGCGGCTGTGTCACGGGCGAAGCGACCTCGCCGAGCGCAGCGGTGAGGTCAGCCGCAGACAGGGCTTCGGTCGCCCATCCGTCGATCTCGTCGGTCCGGCTCGGCTCCCGCGCCGCCGCCTTCTCGGTGCTCGGCGACCGGCGCCTCGCTGCGTTGAACTGCGCGACGTCGACAGGATTCGTCTCGTCCTCGTGCACGCTCGGGAGCCGTCCGCGCGCGACCACGCCCGCGAGAGCGTCGGCCGGCGCCTCGACCGGGTCTGGCGACGGAGGCCGCGTCGACTCGGTCTGCGACGCCGTCGCGGACGGTTGTGTCCCCGTGTCCACCAGCACCGCCTCCGCGGGCACGGAAGGCTTCGGAGGGATGACGCTGATACTGATCTGCGTTGCGAGATCCGCGGCGTGCTTCGCGAGCTCAAGCGCGCGAACGTCGTCCTCGGCCTCGCTCGCCGCCTCCGCCGCGCGTCGCACCCAGCGCAGAACGTCCGCCGTGTCTCCGCGCTTCGACGCGCGCTCGGCCGCGAGCAGCGCCGACGACACGGGTCGGGCGTCGGACGGCCGGACCGCGAGTCGCGAGCTTTCTTCGGCCATGCAGGCCAACGTCCCGCACTTCGACCCGGACCGTCAAGTACGCGCCACGCGCTGTGCGGACTACATCGTCGCCCGTAGCTCCGGGACGATGTCCCCCGCCAGCTGGAGCAGCTGATTCGACGACGCGGTCGCGGTGATCCTGAGCGAGACACACCCGACGAGCACGACGAGCGTGCCGACACCCGAAGACGATGAGAGGTATGCGGCGTCTCCCAGGTTCGGAAGTACCGTCGCGCCGCTGTCGGCTCCCTCCGCTGCGATGAACGACGCCATGGTTTCCGGTGACGCGTACTGGATCGTGACGTCCCCCGCCGGGCTGGCGTCGCTCTCTGTCGTTGCGAAGGTGCAGGTGGTGAGCGTCGAATCGCCGGTCATCTGCGACTTCGACGTCGGGTTCATGACGGCCGTCCCGAGCGCGGCGTTCGCCTCCGACGCGCTCACGAGGTCACACGATGGCGCCGCGCACAGGACGCCGGCGTCGGCGCTCGCGTCCCTCCCCGGGCGGCTCGTATCGACCGCGCTTGCTTCTCGCTGTGCGGCTGCGTCTGCGTGCCCCCCGGTACCGCTCGACGAGCAGGCGATCGTCGCGACAGCGAACAGCGCGAACTGGAAAACGAGGAGACGCGGCATCACCGATTAGTACCCTTCCACCGATCGCCCTGTCCACGACGCGGCGGAAGCTACGACGGCCGCGCTCGCTTGAGATACGATTGGCCACAATGCTTGCGATCGGCACGACGGCTCCGGACATCGACGCAGAGGCGAGCGGCGGCCGCTTCCGTCTCTCCGCGAGGACGGGCCACCTCTGCACGGTGGTCTACTTCTTCCCGAAGGCATTCACGCCCGGGTGCACGAAGGAGACGAAGACCTTTCGCGACAACTACGCGGAGCTCTCGCTCGCAGGTGCGGCGCTCGTCGGAGTGAGCACGGACAGCGCCGAGACGCAGTGTCGCTTCGCCGAGTCGATCTCGGTCCAGTTCCCGATCGTGGCGGACCGCGACGGCGCCATCACGAGCGCGTTCGACGTCAAGTGGCCCATCCTGGGCATCGCGCGCCGCGTCACCTACGTGCTCGATCCCGAGCGGGTCGTCCTCGCGGCGTTCCATCACGAGCTGGACATCGAGCGCCATCGCGACGACGTGCTCCGCTTCGTCGACGAGCTATACGAGAAAAGGGTCGCGACGGTGGCGGCCTCCGCCACGCCGTGAGGTCCAGCGACCTCGATCACTTGTAGGTCTGGAACCACGCCAGCACTGCAGCGGGCGCCTCCGGGATCCACTGGTGGCCGGAGTTCGCGTCGTCGACCTCCTTGTACGGGACGGACGCGGCCTTCAGCGCAGTCTCGTACGCGGTCACCGTCCACTCGGGGACGATGACCATGTCCTCCGTGCCGTGCAGGAACAGCGTCGGAGGGTGCGAGGCCGAGAGCGTGGGCACCGTGCACATCCCACCCGTCACCGCGGACTCGCCCGACAAGCACGTCGCGTACGCGCCCGATTCGATCGCCAGCGCCTTGAACTTGCCGACGTAGCTGACCGCCATGCGACTCGACATGTAGCCACCGCTCGAGATGCCGGTTGCGAAGAGCGTGGTCGCGTCGAGCGGCCCGAACGTCCCGTTCTTTATGTCGGTGAACATCGCCTGCATGAGAAGGTCGTCGGGCGAGCCCGTCCAGTCCGCGGCATACGGGGAGATGTTGGTCTGCCAGTAGGTGTCGCCGCTCTCGAGCGCCTCGGGCGCGAGCACGGCGTAGCCCGCGTCGAGGAGCATCTTCACGACGCCCGCCTGGTAGTACAGCCCGAAGTCTTCGTCGCTCATGCCGGAGAAGGTGAGCGCTGCGGAGAGGAACGACCCCTGGAACATGAAGACCGTCGGCCACCCGGCCGCAGGCGCCGTGCCGAGCGGGACCTGGTAGATGACGACGCGCGAGTACGACGGGAAGGTCGTCCCTGCCTCGGGATCCGACCCGGCAGGAGTCGTTATCGTGAAGGTCTGCTGCGTGCAGCTGATCTGCGACGTGGTCATCGTGCAGCGCGACGTCGCGGTGCCGTCGGCCGGGGCTCTCGCGTCGACAGTCGTGACGGGCGAGTCCGTGCCGCCGTCGACCATCACGTTCGAACCATCCGACGATCGCGGAGCGTCGGTGCCGCTCACCTTCCCGTCCGCTCTCGAGGCGGCGCCGTCGCCAGATCCGACCGCGCCCGTGTCCGGCAACGTGGTCGTGCCTCCTTCGTGCCCGGCGCCGCTGTCACTCGCCGTGGTCGACGCCGTGGAGAGACAGGCGCTCGTTCCGGCGGAGACGAGCGAGAGCAGTGATGCGGCGAACAGCGCCTTGTTCGGGTGCCTCATGGTGTCGGTCACGTAGTCGAACCCTTTTGCCTACAGTACGAGGCGGAGCGTCGTGAGCACCGTGCGCACGCCAGTGCTCGCGGTCGGGGTGGGGCTGAGCGGCTGGTTGAGCTCTTCGTTGGTGTACTCGGCGTAGCGAAGACCCAGCGCGATCATCGGCGCGAGCCAGTAGGTCGTGCCGACGTTGTAATAGCGCGAACGCGTCACGATGCCCGTCGTGCCGACCTGGGACTCGTCCTGCGCGAACATGGCGCCGATGCCGTTGTAGTTGCCGAATTTCTTCTGGTAGTTGAAATCGACGCCGGCGCTGAAGCCGACGCCCGTGTACCGGTCGGCCGAGATCTTGTCGACGTTGTTCGCGTCGACCGTGTCGTTCTCTCCGTAGTTGAAGTTGCCGAACGGCATGATCATGTCGTCGGAGATGTGGAGCATCACGCTCGCGCGGTAGTTGTAGCCGTGGAGGGTGGGCGACGTGCCGTTGATGGCGTCCGGGTTCACGAGGAAGTACTGCAGCTCCGTCTTCGCCTCGATGTACTTGTTCTTGTACATCGCCGACGGAGTGAAGACGTACGACTGGAACTGGTCGGTCGGGTAGTCGCTCGCGTTCGTCGGGACCGACGCCGCGGCCTGGCTGAAGATGTTCGAGTAGGGGGGGTACGAGCCGCCGAACGCGAGGATGGCGGAGGTCGAGGTCGGGTTGCCGCCGTTGAAGTTGAAGCCGATCCGGAAGCCCTTGAAGAGCTCCGCCGTCCCACGGACACCGTTGCCGAGGTTGAAGCCGTCGAAGAGCAAGAAAGGCTCGGTCGCGGGGTCCATCAGGAAGCAGTCGGCGATGTGGTACGAGAAATAGTCTACGCTCGCCTCGTCGACGATCCGACCGACCTCGATGGTCCACCAGTCTTTGCCGAGGTGGATGACCTGCTTTCGCACCTGGAGCGACGCCTGCCCCTCGAAGACGCTGGTGCCATGGAGCGACACACCGGCGTTCGCCATGATCTCGCTCTCGAACGAGATCCACGGCATGAGGGCGCCGCGGATTCCGAAATCGGACATCATGATCGTGGAGACTCGGTCGGCGAAGTTCGACGCCGGCTGGTTGCCGATCTTGTACTGGAACGGGACGTCGACGGTCACGCCGCCGACGATGGACGCGTACGGCCGGATGACCGGGAAGCTGATGCCGGTCGGCTCCTTCCCCTTCGGGACCGCGGGCCACTGGTCTGACTGATCTTCCGTGGGCGGGCCGGACTGAAGCTCGGTGTGCGTGTTCGCGGGGACCGGCGGCTCCTCGTGGACGGGCTTCGTGGGAGGCGTCGCGGGCGGGGGCGCGGGCGCGGCCGGCGGCACGTCGACCTCGATGTCGGATGCTGGCTTCGGATCGGGCGCCGCCAGGGAGCTTCCCGACAGAAAGAGCGGTGCCGCACCCGCGAGGATCGCGGCGAAGACACGGACAGAAGAGCGACGAGGCATGTTCACGGGATGGGTCCTCTCGGGTGTGCGCACAGGCTCAGTTGGTCTCGAGCGCGGCCTTGGCGATGGCGATGCCATGCGGACTGCGGATGGCGCCGTAGTGGTATTCGTAGTTGGGATAGAAGAAGAAGCCCGTGCACATCATGGTGGTCCCCGTCCCCGTGCAGACGCCCGGCTCGGGGTCGGTGACCGTCATGTTGTTCGCGCCGACGAGCGCCGAGCTGGTCTGAGAGACGAACTCGTCGAGGAGCGTCCCGTTGGGCTCATCTGCGTAGACGACGGTCGTGTAGACCACCTTGTTGCCCCCGCACGCTCCCGTGACCCCATATGCGGTGTTTCCGTCCGAGCACGGTGTGTCGAACGACTGGATGTCGGGGGTCGAAGCTCCGTTGAGCGGCGCCTCGAAGGGGCTGAGCACGTAGTTCGTCCTGTTTCCGAGCTGACACGCAGCGAGGCCCGCCATCGTCGTGTTCGCGGGCGAGGTCTCCGACACGCACTCCGTCGTGTACGACGAGACACCATGGTTACCCCCTGACGCGTAGTGGAGAGCGTGGATGCGGGCGAACGGGTTCAGCCCCTTCCGGAACATCCGACGGAGCGAGTCGCGGACGACTGTCGGCCCGATGGAAAAGGCTGCGATGTTGAACATGCGCGGCGCCGGATACTGCTCGAACAGATTCGTGAGCAGGCTCTCGACGATCGGGACCGCCCAGCCGTGATCATAGTTCTTCGCCGGGTTGTTCGTCTTGTCGGTCGGGACCAGGTCGAAGCGGACGTCGGACGCGTAGACGTGATAGCCGTCGGCAACGAGCGTCTCCGAGATCATCGGCGTCTTGGCGGGGTCGTTGACGTAGGTCTCCCAATCGTTCGGTGTCGAGGAGTTCCCGTGGACGAGGACGATGATCGGCTTCGACGGGTCGTCCGTCCCCTTGAGCGGATACTCCTTCGCAGAGCAGGTGAACTTCCCTCCGTTGATCACCGCCGCGGTGTACCCCGCGGGCGTCGCGTCGATCGCGAGCCGTGTCGTGATCCCCGCAGTGGTGCAGCCGGGATGCGTCGCGAGGTTGTCCATGTACGTGATGTATGGAGGCACTGCGTCTTCGTCGTTCGTCGCGGCTGAAAGACAGGCCGCAGACGTCGGGGCAGTGGGCACGCATGCCCCGGTCGAGGAACCGGTCTCGCCCTGCCCACCTTCGTTGCCCGTGGCGACCGACCGAGCGTCGGTGCCCGCATCAACCGCTTCCGCGGTCGGCTGCGACAGACAGGCACCTTCGAAGGGTGCTGACACGGCGAGAGCGAGGACTGCGAAGAACGAGTGACGCATGAAATACTCCTGTGTGTTGAATCGAGACGACAACTGAACTGGGGATAGCGACGCGAGCTTCGCGTCGGCTCAGGCAAGCTCGACGCGTTGCGAGCCGACGGAGAAGCCCGCCGGCTCCTCCGTCTCGACGGCGTCGAAGACGTTCTTCGGCCGCAGCACGAGCGCGAGAGCGAGAGTGAGCTGGAGGGCGCCGGTGACTCCGGCGATCGACTGCGCGAACGTGAGGCCGTGGTGCTCGGCGAGGTCGGCGATGAGCGTCGGCGCGAACGCGGCGAAGCACGCTCCGATGTGGAACACGAAGCCGGCAGCGCGCGCGCGGACCCGCGCAGGGAACATCTGCGTCAAGAGCAGCGGCATGACGCCGGCGTATCCACCGCCGAACATCCCTCCGAAAAACGCTCCCAGCGCCATCTGACTCGGCACCCACCCGACGTAGACCGGGAGGACGAAGAGCGTCGCGACGGACGACAGGAGAATCGCCTGCGGCGGGCTCCAGCGGCTCGCGAGGTAGCCGCTGCCGATCGCGCCGATCAGCATCCCGACATTGAAGAGCGAGACGAGGTTGCTCGACTCGTTCGACGCCATGTGGAGCTCCTTCGTCAGGAGCGTCGGGTAGATGGCGCTGATGGCGTAATAACCGCTGAACGCGAGCGCGACATAGAACGAGCCCCACCCGATCCGCCGCCACATTTCTTTGCTCTCGAGTCGGCCAGCGGACCCGGAGACGACCGGAGCCGCGTGAGAGACCAGGCTCTCGGGCACCCAGATGCGAATGGGGAGCACGAGGATTGCGGGGGCTGCGGCGATGAGGAAGAGCGTGCGCCAGCTGCCGTCTCCCTGGAGGACGAAGCGCGCGGCCTGCGCCGCGAGGAAGTACCCAATCGCCCAGCTCCCCTGGAGCACGCCCGATGCGATACCGCGGCTGCGCGCGGGCCAGTTCTCCATCGCGAGCGTCGTTCCCGAAGCCCACTCGGCTCCCATGCCGAGCCCGAAGAGAGTGCGGAGCACGAGGACGGCGGTGAAGGAGGGAGCGAAGGCTATGGCGCCGTCGCAGACGGCGAACCACACCACCGCGATCATCAGCGGCAGCTTCCGCCCCCAGCGATCGGCGGCGGCCCCGGCGATGACCCCGCCGACGAGACGGAGGAGCAGCGTGAGCGTGACCGTCCAGGCCGTCGCGGTGATCGTGACGTGGAAGTCCTTCGCGATGCGGGGCATCACCAGAAGGAAGATGGTGAAGTCGAACGCGTCGAGCACCCAGCCGAGCCAGGCTGCGATGAACGAGATCCACTGCGGCCGCGTCGGCTCGCGCCAGAGCGGCACGGGCGTCGCGTTGCTCACGACCGGGCTCACAGCGTGCCTCCACTGGCGAGCGCCCGTGCAGCGCGCGCGCGCTCGCGGAGCTCCGTCTTGAGGATCTTGCCGGCCGCCGAGAGCGGGAGCGCAAGGACCAGCTCCACCTTCTTCGGGACTTTGTAGCCTGCGAGCTGACCGCGGAGGAACGTGACGAGCTCCGCCTCGCGCGCCGTCGCCCCGTCGGCAAGCACGACGAACGCGTGCCCGACCTCGCCCCACCGGTCGTCGGGCACCCCGATGACGGCACACTGACGCACACTGCCGGAAAGGTAGAGCGCGTCCTCGATTTCGAGCGGGTACACGTTTTCTCCGCCCGAGACGAACATGTCTTTGAGACGCCCCACGATGGTGAAGTAGCCGTCATCGACGCGGGCGAGATCACCGGTGTGGAACCACCCATCCTCAGCCTTCGCGTCCCCCGACACCCCGAAGTATCCCGAGCACAGCGCCCCCCCGCGCAGACAGAGCTCGCCGACCTCGCCAGGGGCGGCCGTCTTCCCGCTCGCAGCCATGACCGTGGCGTCGACGAAATAGTTCGGCTGCCCGATCGATCCGACGCGGGCCTCGGTCTCTTCGGGCGAGAGCATGAGCGCGTTCGGGCCGAACTCGGTCATCCCGAAGCCTTGCGCGACGGGGATCCGGTGCGCCTCCTGGTAGAGACGTGGCACGTGGAGGGGCAACGGCGCGCCGCCGGAGATGAGCAGGCGGACCGACGAGAAGTCGGCTTCGCGAAAGCCCTCGAGCGCGGCCATCTCCTGCAGCTGCGTCGGCACGGCGAAGAAGACGCTGACCTTCTTCCGTGCAACCAGCAGCGTCACCTTCGCGGCGTCCCAGCGACGAAGGAGGATGACCTTGCCGCCGAGCGCAAGCACCGGGAGCGCGTGGACGAAGAGGCCGCCCGTGTGGAACATCGGCGTATGGACGACCGTCACGTCCTCGTGGCGTACATGGTGGATGGTCGTCGTCAGGACGTTCCACGCGGCCATCCGATGGGAGACCTTGACCGCCTTCGGCAGGCCTGTCGTGCCGCCCGTGAAGAGCAGGACCCAGGTGTCTTCGGCTTCAAGGGGCTCCTCTCGTACCGGAGTCGCTGAACGCGTCCCGAGGATGTCTTCGTAGGCGTCGCCCGGAGCGCCGGGAACGCCGATATCGACGACGGTGACGCGCTCGGCCGACCGCTCGGCGGCGGCGCGACCTGCGGCGGCGAGCTCGCCCGAACAGAACAGGAAGCGCGGCGTCGTCATCCGCAGGAAGCCGTCGAGCTCGGGGCCCGCAAGTCGCCAGTTGTACGGAACGAAGACCGCGCCGAGCTTTCCGCACGCGAAGAGGAGATCCATGATCTCGACCCCGTTGTGCGCGAGCGCTCCTATTCGATCGCCACGAACGACGCCCTCTGCCCGCAGCCACGCCGCGACGCTCTCGGACCTCCGATCCATGTCCGCGTACGTGAAGCTCCGCCCCGTCGCGTCGTCCTCGATCGCGACCCGTGACGGCCAGTACGCCCCTCCCCTCGCAGCCCAGTCACCTACGTACACGAGTCCCTCCCCTCTTCGCGGCGCTCTCCTTGGTGCTCGACTTGACCGACGCGGAAGCGATCGCGCGGGTCGCACTGCGTGACTTCGCGGGCGCCGCGCGAAGGATCCCCGAGCGCAGCATCTCCATCACGGTGTCGACGACCCGCTCGATGTCGTGGCTCTCGTCCCAGAGGACCCAGCGCATGCCGAGGAAGTCGGCGATTCCCATCAGCGAGTACGCGAGCACCTCGGCATCGAGCTCGCGGATCTGACCTTCCGCCATCGCCTGCTCGAGGCCGCGGATGTACCCGTCGGCGAGGCGCTCGTGGTAGCGGCGGAAGACCACCTCGTCGACGAACTCGGCCTGCCCGATGATGCGATAGAGCCGCCGGTGCTGGCCGGCGAAGGCGAAGAACGCGCGCAGCCCTGCGCGCTCGATCTCGAGCCGGTCGCTGAGCCCCGCGACCGACGCCGCCAGATCCGCGCGGAGCCGGGCCCCTAGGCTGTCGACGAGCTCGACGAACGCCGCCTTCTTGTCGGGGAAGTAGACGTAGAAGCTGCCGAGCGCCGTATCTGCGAGCCGGCAGATCTCCGCGATCGACGCGCCGTCGTACCCCTTCTGGCCGAAGACCCCCTCGGCAGAGCGCAGGATCCGGAGCCTCGTGGCCTGACCACGCGCCGTGACGGGAGCGAGCCGCGCCGGTGAACTTGAATCATGATTCATGTTTCATCTGCCAGCTACTTTGAGACGACATATGGGTCAACACAAATTGCGTTCACGTCCAAGATCGTCTCTCGCGCGAGGTCGAACGACCTCGTTTCGCTGGAAGATTCCGCCAACGCTGCTGTCGAAGCGGGGTTCGTCGAACCTCACGGCGTGAGGTCGATCCCCGACGGGCGCGCGGCGAGGCTCTTGCCACGGCCAGAGCGGCGCTTGGAAGTGCGCGGTACCGAGCGTGTCGATGCACTGACCGTCGGTGACTCGGCCCGCTACTGAGCGGTCCAGCCCCCGTCGACCGGGACGCTCACCCCCGTGATCGATCGTGCCGCGTCCGAGCAGAGGAAGACCGCGAGCTCCCCGAGCTCCTCGGGAGTGACGAACGTCTTCGACGGCTGCTTGGCGGCGAGGAGGGAGAGGCTCGCGTCCTCCAGAGAGATCCCCTTCTCCGCGGCGAGCGCCTCGATCTGCTTCTCCACGAGCGGCGTCAGCACCCAGCCGGGGCAGATGGCGTTGGCGGTGATCCCGCTCCCTGCGGTCTCGAGCGCGATGACCTTCGTGAGCCCGACGAGGCCGTGCTTCGCGGCGACGTAGGCGGACTTCATGGGGCTCGCGACGAGGCCGTGGACCGACGCGACGTTCACGATACGCCCCCAGCCGCGCGCGCGCATCGCGGGGAGCGCGCTCTGCGCCGTGAAGAAGGCGGACGAGAGGTTGATGGCGAGGATGGCGTTCCACTTGGCCGCCGGGAACTCTTCGATGCGCGCGGTGTGCTGGATGCCGGCGTTGTTCACGAGCACGTCGAGGCTGCCGAGCTCGGCAAGGACGAACGCGACGCCCGCGGCAATCTCGTCGGGTCGGCTCATGTCCGCGCCGTGGTACCGGGCGCGCACGCCGTAGTCGCGCTCGAGGCTCACGCGCAGCGCTTCGATCTCACCCGCATCACCGAATCCGTTGAGCCCCACGTCGGCCCCTGCGGCCGCGAGGGACCTCGCGATCCCGAGGCCGATGCCGCTGGTCGAACCCGTGACGAAGGCAACTCTTCCCTTTAGCGACGGCATCTCTCGTCCTCCGCCGCGGAAGAGACCACGCTTCTCCGCTCCGTTGCCAGTCGCATCGACGCTCCCCGTCCGTGTCACACTCCGCTCGTGCCCGGGCGCGCCACATATCGCGAGGTCCTCCCGCGTCCGGAGCTCGCTGCCTCGGTCGCGTGCTTCTGGACGCTCTCGGCCGAACCGGGCGCGGGCGAGGCGTCGCGCGTCCTCCCGGACGGCAGCATGGATCTGCTCTTCGATCTGACGGGGCTCGACGCACCGAGCGTCGTCGGGGCGATGACCGAGGCGCTGATCTCTGGCGGGCGCGAGCGTCGGCCCTCGAAGCGACTGGGCGCGCCTCGCGACCGAGCTCGGATGGAGCGATCAGGCGCACCTCACGCGCGATCTCCGCCGCCTCGCCGGGATCACCCCTTCGGAGCTCGCCCGCGCCCTTCGCGCCACGACGAGCGATCCGCCGACCGCGATGTCGGATTCGTTCAATCCTTCACCGGGCCCGCTCCCTATCCTCGCGCCATGAACATCACGAAGTTGACCCCGATCCTCATCGTCGACGCCATCGAACCCGCCCTCTCGCTCTGGACCGGCCCGCTCGGCTTCGAGCAGCAGGTCCTTGTCCCGCATGAAGGCCGCGCCGGCTTCGTGATCCTCGCGAAGGACGGGCACGAGGTCATGATGCAGACGCGCGCAAGCATCGCCGCCGACTGCCCGGCGATCGCGGAGCTCCGGACGACCTGCGCGCTCTACGCCGACGTCGAGTCTCTCGACGAGGCGATCGCTGCGGTGAAGGGGGCGGAGGTGCTCGTCCCCGAACGCGTGACGTTCTACGGCGCGCGGGAGATCTTCGTCCGCGACGCCGCCGGGAACGTGCTGGGCTTCGCGCAGCACCTCGAGCGCTGAGGAGGGCTCGCGCAGCTTCTGCGGGGGCGGACTCCGACAGAGCTGACGCTTGTCGGTTCCCTTCGGTTCATGCTCTAGATTCCACCATGGCCTCCGCCGAGATCGAACAGGTGATCCAGTACCTGGACAGGCATCGCCCGACCGAGCGGACGCTCGCGACCGTCCGCGGCTATCTCGACGCCCTGGTCTCGATGGAGCCGCCGGCACCGGACGTGAGCGTCGAGCTGATCACGGTCGGAGGCGTCCCGGCAGAGCGCCTGATGGCGCCGGGCAACGACCCCTCGCGGACGCTCCTTTACTTCCACGGCGGCGGCTACTCGCTCGGCTCGGCGAAGGTCTACCGCCCGCTCGCGGGTCGGCTCGCGCGGGCGTTCGGCGGTACGACGGTCGTGCTCGACTACCGGCTCGCCCCCGAGAATCCCTTTCCGGCCGGGAAGGATGACGCCGTCTCCGCAACTCGCGCGCTCATCCGAGAGATGGGCGGTCCCCGTCGCGTCGTCCTCGGTGGGGACTCGGCCGGCGGAGGTCTGGCGCTCGCGACGCTGCTCTCGCTTCGTGACGCTGGCGAGCCGCTCCCGGCCGCTGCCGCGCTGCTCTCCCCGTGGGTCGACCTCGAAGGCACGGGCGAGTCGGTCACCACGCGCGCCGCGCTCGACCCGATCATTTCGCGAGAGGGGCTGACCAATCTGGGTCAGCTGTACGTCGGCAATCACGACAAGCGGGACCCGCTCGTCGCCGCGACCTACGCGAAGCTCGAGGGTCTGCCGCCGCTGCTCATGCAGGTCGGGACGCGCGAGATCCAGTTCGACGACGCCGTGACCTTCGTGGAGAAGCTTCGCCGCGCGGGGGTCGCCATCGACTTCGAGATCTGGGAGGGGATGCTGCACGTGTTCCAGCTCTTCCCCGTCCTCCCGGACGCGCAGCTGGCCATCGATCGCATCGGGTCGTATCTCCGTTCGCAGGTCGACGGAGCGCACGCCGCTACAGAGGAGAAATGAGCACAGGGTTCGCCTTTCCCGACCAGGCGCTCCGTGCAGCGCTGTCGGAGCTCTCGCGCGCAGCCGACGTCCGTTACGGCGAGGTGCACTTCGTCGACGAGCGGACCGAACGGCTCGAGGTGAAGGACGGCCGCCCCGAGGTCGTCACCAGCGGCACGCGTGTCGGAGCGAGCGTTCGCGTGCTCGGCGCGAAGACCTGGGGGTTCGCGTGCACGAGCGATCTGTCCGAGGCGGGCGTCGTGACCGCCGCGCGGCAAGCGCTCGCTGTGGCCCGCGCATCGTCGCGGGTCGCGCACAGCACCGTTGTCTTCCCGCCGCAGCCCGCCGCCGTGGGCACGTACGAGACCCCGCTCACGATCGATCCCTTCACGGTTCCTCTCGCCGAGAAGCTCGCCGCGCTCGACGCGCCGGTCCGTGCGCTCCTCGCGTTCGGCAAGCCCGTGCAGTCGGCCGAAGCGTCCATGGACTGGACGCGCATCCACAAGTGCATGCTCTCGACCGAAGGCTCCGACACGAGGCAGTCCTTCACCTACGGAGCCTGCGGTATGCAGGTCACGGCCGTCGACGACGAAGGCCACGCGCAGTGCCGCAGCTACCCGGTCGCGGTCGGAGGCAACGGCTTCCAGGCCGGTTACGAGCGCATCGCGGGCCTCGATCTCCTCGCCCATACGAGCCGCATCGCGGAGGAGGCACGCGATCTGCTCCTCGCGCCGCCATGCCCGTCCGGTGTCACCGACGTCATCCTCGACGCCAGTCAGATGGGCCTGCAGATTCACGAGTCGTGCGGTCATCCGACCGAGCTCGATCGAGCGCTGGGCAGCGAGATCTCGCTCGCTGGCGGCTCGTTCCTGCAGCCAGGGTTGCTCGATACCTTCCGCTACGGATCGTCGCTCGTGAACCTCGTCGCCGACGCCACGACCCCAACGGGGCTGGGCACCTTCGGCTGGGACGACGAAGGGACGCCGGCGGGGAAGCACGCGCTCGTGCGCGAGGGCATGTTCGTCGACTACCTGTCGAGCCGCGAGACCGCCGCCGCGCTCGGCCGCGCGTCGACCGGGACGATGCGGGCGGAGGGGTACAACCGCACCCCGCTGATCCGGATGATCAACGTCTCGCTCGAGCCAGGCACTGGGACACTCGAAGAGATCATCGCCGACACTACGGACGGCATCTACCTCGAGACGAACAAGAGCTGGAGCATCGACGACCTCCGCCTCAACTTCCAGTTCTCGTGCGAGCTGGCCTGGGAGATCAAGGGCGGGAAGAGGACGCGGCTTCTGCAGAACCCGCTCTACATGGGCATCACGCCGGCGTTCTGGCGAGGCTGCGACGCCATCGGCGGACCGTCGGAGTGGAGGCTGCTGGGCATCGACAACTGCGGCAAAGGAGACCCGATGCAGCTGATGCACGTCGCGCACGGGGCGTCGCCGTCGAGGTTCCGCGACGTCACCGTGGGAGCGCTGGGAGCCAGGTCATGAGCGATCTCTCGGGCAGCGAGCTGCTCGCGCTCGCGCAGGCGGCGCTCGCACGTGCCGGCGAGGCGGAGGCAGAGGTTGTGCTGAGGAGCGCGCGGCGGGGCTTTGCGCGCTTCGCGATGGGAGAGCTCGGCCAGCACATGGAGCTGCGCGAACCGCGGGCGCTCGTCCGCGTCGCCCGTGGCCTGTGTGTGGCGCAGGCGTCGACGAACCTGCTCGATGAAGCTGCGATCGTCCGCGTGCTGGAGGACGCCGCGCGGGCAGCCGAGCGTGTGCCGGAGACGCCTGGGTTCCCGGGCTTCGCCAGCGCAAGCGAGCCGAAAGGTGACAGCCCGCCTCGGTTCGCGCCCGCAACGCGCGACATGAGCGCCGACACGCGCGCGGACCTCGTGGCGACGGTGCTTCGTACGATCTCGGCCGAAGGCCTCGTCGGAGCGGGAGCGCTCGAGACACGCACGAGCTCGCTCGCCGTCGCCACCACCCGCGGCAGGCTCGTCTCGCACGACGGCACCGCTGCGCAGTTCAAGGTGTGGGCGCTCGAGACGCCCGGAGCGGGCGGCGCCGCCGGCTGCGGAGGCACCATCCATCGCGATGTCCATGCGCTCGATCTCGTCGGCGAAACCGAGCGAGCCATCCGCATCTGCCGCACGAGCAAGGACCCCGCGAGCCTCGACGCCGGGACGTACGACGTCGTGCTCGAGCCAGCCGCGGTCGCCGAGCTGGTCGAGTGGCTCGGGACCATCGCGTTCGCCGCCACCGCCGTCGAGCAGGGCACGAGCGCCCTCCGCGGCCGAATCGGTGAACGAATCACTGGTGAGTCGATCACGATGGTGGAGTCGCCGCTCGACGACGGCCCTTTCGGGCTCGCGACGCCCTTCGATCGCGAGGGCATCTGGCGGAGGCGGGTCCCGCTCATCGAGCGCGGCGTGGCGCGCGGTGTCCTTTATGACAGGGCTGCCGCGTCGCGCATGGGCGCGGAGTCGACCGGCAGCGCTCTCCTGATCGACGGTGAGGGGGACGGCTCCATCGGTCCTTCCGCCATCGCCATGGATGGCGGGTCGGCGGAGAGCGTGGACGAGCTCATCGCCGGCGTTTCCCGCGGTCTCTACATCTGTCGCCTTCACTATGTGAATGGCCTCATGGATCCGCGCCGCGCCGTCATGACCGGACTCACGCGCGACGGGTGCTTTCTCATCGAGAACGGGAAGATCTCACGGCCGGTGGGGAACATGCGCTTCACCGACAGCTTCCTCGAGGGGCTCGCGCGCACCGACGGGATGACGCGCTCGAGGCAGGCGGTGGCGACGGCGTGGAGCGACGCGGGCGCGCATATCGTCCCCGCCATCCGGATGCGCGGGTTCCGGTTCAACGGGAAGAGCCAGGTCGTCTAGTCGCGAAGGGCGCGTCCCGAAGGGCGCAATGTTTTCTTTATGCGGAGCGCCGCAGTCCTTACGCCGCGCTGATATCCGCGGACCTATGTTCGGACCCAACTCCGCATAGCTCATGCTCTCGAGACTGATGTCCCGACGTCGTTGGTTTGACTTGCGCCCTCCCGGTTGAGGCGGAGGCGACCGTGCTGGTCGACGCCAGCCGTCGCGAGGCGACGCCCACGCTCGCCGCAAGACCCCGACGACGCGAAGCGCCCCCTCCGGGCTCACCCGCGCAAGCCATTCTGACAGTCACCATGGAACCGTTCGAATCATGGACCTCATTTACGTAGCCGTCACCGTCGCGCTCTTGACCGTCTCGTGGGGCCTCGTGCGCCTCTGCGACCGCGTCTGACGCGGAAGAGAGCATTCCTCGCCATGTCCATCCTCTACCTCATCGGTGCAGTGGTCTCGATCGGCCTGCTCGCTTATCTCTTCGTCGCGCTGCTGAATCCGGAGGGGCTTTCGTGAGCTCGCAGGGCTGGCTCCAGATCGGCGTCTTCTTCCTGCTCCTTCTCGCGGCGGTGAAGCCGCTCGGCTCGTTCATCGCCCGGGTGTACGAAGGAGAGCCGATCGCGCTCGACCGAGCGCTCGGCTGGCTCGAGCGCCTCATCTACCGCCTGTCGGGTGTGCCGGACGAGGCCAACGCACGAGAGATGAGGTGGACGACGTACGCGGCCGCGATGCTGCTCTTCAACGGAGTGGGCATTTTCTTCGTTTATGCGGTCCAGCGACTCCAGGGTCACCTGCCGCTCAACCCCGACGGCATGACCGCCGTATCGCCCGATCTGTCGTGGAACACCGCCATCAGCTTCGTCACGAACACGAACTGGCAGAGCTACGGCGGCGAGACGACGATGAGCTACTTCACGCAGATGGTGGCGCTCACCGTGCAGAACTTCGTCTGCGCGGCCTCGGGCATGGCCGTGATGGTCGCGCTCTTCCGGGGGATCTCGCGGAAAACGACGACGACGATCGGCAATTTCTGGGTCGATCTCACGCGCAGCACGCTCTACATCCTGCTCCCGCTCTCCCTCGTCCTGGCGATCGCGCTCGTCTCGCAGGGAGTCGTTCAGACGTTCAGCGCCGCGCATCACGTCGCCCTCCTCCAGGGCATCAAGGATGCGAGCGGCGCTCCTGTCACCGAGCAGATTCTCGCCGTCGGCCCCGTCGCGTCGCAGGAGGCGATCAAGCAGCTGGGAACGAACGGGGGCGGCTTCTTCAACGTCAACGCCGCACACCCCTTCGAGAACCCGACGCCGCTCAGCAACTTCCTCAGCATCTACGCGCTCATGGTCATCCCGCTCGCCCTGACCTACACGTTCGGAAAGATGGTGAAGGACACGCGCCAGGGCTGGGCGCTCCTCACTGCGATGTTCCTCATCTTCTTGCCGCTGCTCTATCTCTGCGTGACGCAGGAGCAGGGCGGGACGCAAGCGCTCGCATCACTCCACATCGACCAGGCTGCCACGGCGCTCCAGTCGGGCGGCAACATGGAGGGGAAGGAGGTGCGCTTCGGCATCTCGGGTTCGGCGCTCTATGCGACAGCGACCACCGCGGTCTCGTGCGGTGCGGTGAACGCCATGCACGACTCTTTCACGCCGCTCGGCGGCTTCGTCCCGCTCTTCCTCATTCAGCTCGGTGAGGTCATCTTCGGCGGCGTAGGCGCCGGAATGTACGGAATACTCATGTTCGTCGTCGTCGCGGTCTTCGTCGCGGGCCTCATGGTCGGACGGACCCCGGAGTACATCGGCAAGAAGATCGAGGCCAAAGAGATGAAGATGGCCTCGCTCGCCATCCTCGTGCCGTGTGCGAGCATTCTCGTGTTCACCGCCATCGCCGTCGCGACGGACGCCGGTCGGAAGGGAGTCGCCAACCCGGGCCCCCATGGGTTCAGCGAGATCCTCTATGCCTTCTCGTCGGCAACTGCCAACAACGGGAGCGCGTTCGCCGGGCTCTCTGCCAACACTCCATTTTACAATACGACGCTAGGCCTCGCGATGTATCTCGGGCGGTTCTTCATAAAGATCCCCGTGCTCGCGCTCGCCGGTTCGCTCGCGCAGAAGAAGATCATCCCCGCGGGCGCAGGGACGTTACCGACGCACACGCCTCTGTTCGTCGCAATGCTCGTCGGGATCATCGTCATCGTCGGCGCGCTCACGTTCATCCCCGCGCTCGCTCTCGGCCCGTTCGTCGAGCAGCTCCTCGCAAAGACCTGAGGCACTCATGAGCACTGACAAGGACCCCCTGACCTCCGCGATGGCGAAGACCGCAGCGCCGCCGTTCGCTGCGAGCCCGTCACAGCCGCCTCCCGCCGCGCCGCCTTCCGCCAACCCGCCGCGGCCCGGACCCGTCGCGCCCCTCGAGATCGTGACAGCGCGAGAGCGCGGCCAATCGCGCCCGCTTCTCGACCGTGCGATCGTGCGCCGAGCCGTCGTCGACTCGTTTCGCAAGCTCGACCCGCGTCACCAGGTGAGAAACCCCGTGATGTTCGTCGTCGAGGTCGGGAGCGTCCTGACGACTGGGCTGTTCGTGCAGGCCGTCGTCGGCCACGGCGAGGCGCCGGCCGGCTTCATCCTCGCGGTGTCGCTCTGGTTGTGGTTCACGGTCGTCTTCGCGAACTTCGCCGAGGCGATGGCGGAAGGGCGTGGCAAAGCGCAGGCCGACTCCTTGCGCAAGGCGCGACGGGACATCCAGGCGAAGCAGATCTCCCAGCCGCAGAAGGACGCGACGCCGAAGCTCGTTACGGCGTCCGAGCTCCGCAAGGGCGATCTGGTGATCTGCGAGGCAGGCGACGCGATCCCCGTGGACGGCGAGATCGTGCTCGGCGTCGCATCGGTCGACGAGAGTGCGATCACGGGAGAGAGCGCCCCCGTCATCCGGGAGAGCGGCGGCGACCGCAGCGCGGTGACCGGCGGCACGCGCGTCCTGTCGGACTGGCTGATCATCCGCATCACGGCGAACCCCGGCGAGACGTTCCTCGATCGCATGATCGCGATGGTCGAAGGGGCGAAGCGACAGAAGACTCCGAACGAGATCGCGCTCGACATCCTGCTCGCGGCGCTCACGATCATCTTTCTCCTCGCTACGGTCACACTCCTGCCGTTCTCGCTCTTCAGCGTGAGCGCGGCCGGCAAGGGAGCGCCCGTCACGATCACGGTGCTCGTCGCGCTGCTGGTGTGCCTCATCCCCACGACGATCGGCGGCCTCCTCTCGGCGATCGGAATCGCGGGAATGGACAGGATGATCCAGGCAAACATCATCGCGACCAGCGGGCGCGCCGTGGAAGCCGCCGGGGACGTTGACGTGTTGCTCCTCGACAAGACAGGGACGATCACCCTCGGCAACCGGCAGGCAACGGCGTTTCTCCCGGCTCCTGGCCACACGGCGGAGGAGCTCGCCGACGCGGCGCAGCTCAGCTCGCTCGCGGACGAGACGCCTGAAGGGCGCAGCATCGTCATCCTCGCGAAGGACCGCTTCGGGATTCGCGCGCGTGACGTGCACGCCCTGGGCGCGACGTTCGTGCCGTTCACGGCGCAGACGAGGATGAGCGGGGTCGACCTCGGCGAGCGCGAGATCCGCAAGGGCGCGGCGGAAGCGATCGAGGACTACCTGAAGACAAAGGGGAGCACGTTCCCGGCGGAGGTGCGCGCGGCCGTCGAGTCGATTGCGAAGCAGGGAGGGACGCCGCTCGTCGTCGCCGATGGAGCCGACGTGATCGGCGTCGTTCAGCTGAAGGACATCGTGAAGGGCGGCATCAAGGAGCGCTTCGCGGAGCTGCGGCGAATGGGGATCAAGACGGTGATGATCACCGGCGACAACCCGCTCACCGCAGCAGCGATCGCCGCGGAGGCAGGGGTGGACGATTTCCTCGCTCAGGCGACGCCGGAGACGAAGCTCGCGCTCATCCGCGACTATCAGAAAGGCGGGCGGCTCGTCGCGATGACAGGGGATGGGACGAACGACGCACCGGCGCTCGCGCAGGCGGACGTGGCCGTGGCGATGAACACCGGCACGCAGGCCGCCAAGGAGGCCGGCAACATGGTCGACCTCGACTCGAACCCGACCAAGCTGATCGAGGTCGTCGAGATCGGAAAGCAACTGCTGATGACGCGCGGTGCGCTGACGACCTTCAGTATCGCCAACGACATCGCCAAGTACTTCGCCATCATTCCCGCCGCGTTCGCGACGACCTATCCAGTGCTGGGCACGCTCAACGTCATGCGCCTGGCGACGCCGGCCAGTGCCATCCTCAGCGCCGTCATCTTCAACGCGCTCATCATCATCGCGCTCATTCCGTTGGCGCTACGCGGCATCAAGTACCGCGCCGTCGGCGCGTCGCAGCTCCTCCGCGATCATCTCCTCATCTATGGCCTCGGCGGCGTAGTTGCGCCTTTCATCGGGATCAAGATCATCGATCTCATCCTCGTCGGCCTGCACCTCGCTTGAATGGACCTCCTCATGCTCGATCAACTTCGTGCCGCCGTCGTCTCCTTCGCTGCGCTCACCGTTCTCACAGGCGGCGTCTACCCGCTGCTCGTCACGGGCGTCGCCAGAGCCGCGTTCCCCAGAGAGGCGGAGGGTAGCCTCATCGTGATTGATGGGAAGCTGCTCGGATCTCACCTCATCGGCCAGCAGTTCGACGATCCGAGGTACTTCTGGGGGCGTCTCTCGGCGACGAGCGACTCGAACGGCAAGCCCCTCCCCTACAACGCCGCTTCCTCGCTCGGCTCCAACCTCGGCCCGACGAACTCCGGCCTCGTCGACGAGGTGAAGGGGAGGATGGCCGCGCTCGCGGCGAGCGCTCCGGACCATCGCGAACCCGCCCGGTCAGAACCCGTGGACCTGCTCACGTCGTCCGGGAGCGGCCTCGACCCCCACATCTCTCCCGCGGCCGCACAGTACCAGGTGCCTCGCGTCGCGAAGGTGAGGCATATGGACGAGGCACGCGTCCGGGCGCTCGTCGCCGCCCACACGGACGACCGGCAGCTCGGGTTTCTCGGAGAGCCGCGCGTGAACGTCCTCGACCTCAACCTTGCGCTCGACGTGAAGTAGACGGCGTCAGACGACTTCGCTTCCCTCGACCGATTAGCAGCCACACATCGTGACGCAGTTCGGGTCGCCTTCGCACGTCATCTCGCATGTAGGGTCACACGTCGAACTAGACGCGTCGTTCGACGCAGGCGTCGCTGCTGCTGCGGGCGACGCGGTGACCGTGGCGGTCGCCGCAGCCGTCTTCGCACAGCAGATCGCCCCGCTCGTGCCGCAGCCCACGACACTGATTTCTTCGATGCACGGTCCGCCTGGATCGACGCAGACGCCACCGCCCGCCACACATGCGCTGACGGGCCCGCCCTCGGAAGAGCTCGCGCCTGCATCGTTGCCGGCGGGCGAAGCGAGGCACGACGCGACGCACGCGACCACGACCGCGAGAGAGAGAGAGTTCCAGCCGTGTGCAGAGACCGAGGACACCATCGGACACCTCTCGTCCCGGCTACCGGAACCCGCGGCACCTGGCCAAGTCTTTCGCTGTGACGTCGACCGTGACTTCGCTCCGCCGCAGGGCGCAGACGGGCCCGCGCGCGCTCCGAGAGGCACGTATTGCTGCGAAGAGGGAGCGATCGCGGTGAGATCACGTATCCTTGGAGGAATGCCCCGACCCCGCTCCGCCGCGACGGCGTTTATCCTCTCGCTACCCAGCGATCTCTCCGCCGGCGACGTGGTCGCCAGGGCCCGCGCGCACGGCCTCGATGCCACGGAACAATCCGTCTATCAGGCGCGGCGCCTCCGGGCGCGCAAGGGAGCGAAGAGCACGCTCGTCTACGCGGCGCGCGAAAAGACGAGCACGAGGACGCCGGCGGTGACGAAGAACGCGACGGGCAAGAAGCCGGTAGCGTCAACCAAGGCAACGGTCCGACAACCGGCCAGGAGGGCGGCCGTGCCGGCGAACAAGAGCCGAGGGAGGAATGTGGCGGCGATATCCTCCGAGAGCATGGCCGAGTTCGTTCGCGCTCGTGCACACCTCTCGCCGAAGGAGATCGTCGAGGACTCCGTCGCCCATGGATCGACGCTCGATGCGGCCTACGTTTACAGTGTGCGAGGGTACGACACGGCGGTCGCACGGAAGGCAGAACAGCGGACGTCGAGGGCTGCGAAGCGCGGGGCTCCGAGCGCCGAGTCGACGGCAGGCCTTCCGCCGGCCGATGCCAGGGTCGTGTCCCTTCTCAAAGCCGCCGCAGCCGAGCTAGGGATCGGGCTCGCTCTTGCGATCCTCGCGGAAGAGCGGGCAGGTATCATGGCCGTCCTGGCAGGCTAGGGCGGATGCCGGCGCTCGCCGCCACCGGCGACAGTGAGCTGCTCCTACTCGGCCGCACGATCCGCGTCGCGACCTGATACCTGCCGCTGAGGCGGCTCGAGCGGGAGATGAACGGTGAACGTCGAGCCCTTCCCTGGCGCGCTCTCAACCTCGATCCTGCCTGCGCTCACCTCGACGATCTGTCGTGTGATCCACAAGCCGAGTCCGAACCCGCCAAATTCACGCGTCGCCACCGCGCGTTCGAACCGCTGAAAGATCTTCTTCTCGTGCTCTCGATCGATGCCGATGCCTTGGTCAGTGACCCGAAGCACCGCATCCCCGTCCGCCATCGACAGATCGACCTGCACCAGCTTTCCCTGACCGTACTTCACCGCGTTCCCGACGAGATTGCTGACGACCTGGTCCATGCGCAGTCGGTCCCAGCACCCGGTGACTGCGTCCTCGGCGTGTACGACTATCGGACAGCTCACCTTGGCGGTCGCGTCGGCGAAGCGCGCGACAACCTCCTTCACGAGGTCGGCCAAGTTGAAGCGCTCGGGCTCCAGGCTGAGCTTTCCCGCAGCGATGCGCGTCACGTCGAGTAGCTGGTTGATCAATCGCTCCATTCTCATCGCGCTGCGCGCGGCCTTCTCGAGGCGGTCGTCGATGGCCACGGTGGGGTCCTTTCGTATCGCTCGCTGAAGCCCTTGAATCTGCATCAAAAACGACGCGAGCGGCGTCTTCAGCTCGTGGCCGGCGATCGACAGGAAGTCGTCTCTCACCTGCACGGCGGCTTCCAGGTCACGATAGAGGCGCGCGTTGTACATCGCGAGCCCAGCTCGGTCCGCGAGATCGCGAACGAGACTCACCTCGTCGTCGGTGTACGGCTGGGCGCGCGAGTGGCGCGAGAGGATGATCACGCCGACCACGTCGGCGCCGGTGACGAGCGGCACGAACAAGAGACTGTACACCGGATTTCGATCGACGAACTCGCGATATACGTCGCTCGCGATCGCGGGCACCGTCTGTGGATCGACGGTGGGAACGAGGACGTGTTCCTTGCTCTCGACGACCCTCGCGGTCAGTGCAGTCCGCGGCACGCGGCGACCGAGGAACCGCTGCTCGGCGAGCTGTCGGATCGCAGGGTCCCGATGGTGGACAGCGACAATCTCGAGCGTGTCTCGTTGTTCGGTCAGGAGCTCGAGCAAGCATCCGTCTCCGACGAGCTCGGCGCACGCTCGCGCCGCTTCCCTCAAGATCGCCGGTGATTCGTTGCTCGCGCGAGCGAACGACCGGGACGCCTCGACGAGAACCTGCAGCTTCCGCGCATGCTCGTGGGCCTCCGCCTCGGCTCGCTCTGCCGCCGTCCTCGCAACCCGCTCATCGAGCAGGCGGTGCTCCGTATCTTCCGCCCTCCGTCGGTCCGTGATGTCCTGCGCTATCATGGATATGCCGGCGAGGTTGCCCGCCGCGTCGCGCACAGGCGAGCTGGTCATCGCGACATGGATCTCGGCTCCGCCCTTCGTCCGTCGTACGGTGTCGAAGTGCGTTACCCGCTCGCCTCTCGCCAATCGGTCCAGGATGTCGGCTTCCTCACGCGCGCGCTCCGGCGGAACGAGCAGCGCGATCGATTTTCCCACGATCTGTTCAGCCGGATAGCCGAAAATGCGGTGTGCGCTCTCGTTCCACGTAGTGACGATCCCATCCAGCGTTTGCCCCACGATCGCGTCGTTGGATGAGTCGACGATGGCCGCGAGTCGGTACCGCTGCTCCTCCGCCTTTCGACGATCACCGATATCGCGGATCGCGCTCGACACGAGCTTGCCGTCCTCGGTCTCGAGCGGACTCAAGCTGATCTCGACGGGGAACTCGGTTCCGTCTTTCCGTAGCCCCCATAGCTCCAGGCCTGAGCCCATGGCTCGAACCTCGGGTTCGGCGAAGTAGCCCGCTCGGTGCCCGGGGTGTCTCGCGCGAAAGCGATCCGGTACGAGCTTCTCGACCGACTCTCCGAGCAGCTCGGCCTTCGGATACCCGAAGAGCCTCTCTGCTTGCGCGTTGACGAGCACGATGCGGCCGGTCTTGTCGACGATGACCATGGCGTCGGGAGCGGCCTCGAGCAATGCCCGGAACTTTTCCTCGGCTCGCCGTCGCAAGGTGATGTCGCGAATCGCGCTCGACACCAGCATGCCCTCCGCCGTTTCGATGGGGCTCAGGCTGATCTCGACCGGGAACTCCGTGCCGTCCTTGCGAAGCCCGTAGAGCTCCAGCCCCGAGCCCATGGCGCGAACGTTGGGGTCATTGAAAAATCCCGCGCGATGACGCGGGTGTGCGCCGCGGAAGCGCGCCGGAACCAGAGAGTCGACCGATGTGCCGAGGAGCTCCTCGCGTGAGTAACCAAACTGCTGCTCGGCTTGGACGTTGACGTAAACGATCCGACCCTGTCGATCCACGATGACCATCGCGTCCGGCGCGGACTCGAGGAGTCCGCGAAACTTCACGTCCGATGCGCGCTCGCTACGTAGCCGTTCGAGCGAGCGTTCGGTGCGCTTTTGCTCCGTGAGGTCGACCACGAAAGCGATGACCTCCGGCGTCTCGAGCGTCGCCACGAAGGTGAGGACCGTCGCGCGGCTGCCATCCTTTCGCACGAGCTCCTTCTCCCACGGATGCGCGATGCCGCGTGCACGGAGCTCATCGATCGCCGAAGCGTCGGTGCGCTCTCGATCGGTCGCGCTCAGGCCATCTCCGCTAAGCATCCCTGCGGTCAGATCGTCTCTCGAGTATCCGACGATGGTCAGGAACGCGTCGTTCGCGTACGTGATCTTTCCATGCAGGTCTGACACGACAATGCCAACGATCCCAGCATCGGCCAAGCGACGAAAGCGAGCCTCGCTGGAGCGGAGCGCGTCCTCGACGCGTCGGCGTGCTGCTGTCTCGCTGTCGAGCTGCTCTTCCCTCCTCTCCAGCTTGGTGGCTTGCTCGTCAACCTGACGCCGGAGCTGCGCGTTGGCCTGCTTCAGGGCCTCGTACGGTCTGCGCTCGCGCGAGGGGCGTACCATAAGACCAACTTAAGTTCGGTCAGCGAGGCGTGCACCGACGACCGGTCGCATGAGCCACTGCACGGTACTGCTTGCGCCAATTTGGAGCGGACCCGGATCTTCAGCTGTGAGGACGCTCACGGAGCGCAAATGCAGCGCCTTGCGGATCGTCGCAAACACAGGCGCGCGCACCGTCGGGCAGGGTGATCGGCTCGAGCGCAACCCCGCCGCTCGCACGTGTCGCGTCGATCGCGGCGTCGAGCATCGTGACCTCGAAGAAGAAGAGCCAGTGCGGATGCACGCCGGGCCTCCCGGAGATGTCGATGATTCCACCCGCGCTCGCGCCGGAAGGCCGCCAAGCGAACTCCTGCAAGACCCCCTCGGGCCCACGGTCGACGGTGCGGGTGAGCGCCCAGCCGAACAGGTCGCGGTAGTTGTCGATCGCGCGCGCGGCGCCGTTCGTGTTGAGCACGTGCCACACGACATCCGTGGGTGCTCGGGCGCTCGCTGGCCGTGGTGTGCCGAGCGCGAGAACGGCGCCGCCCGGGTCGCGGAGGACCACAATCTGGCCTCCGTCGCGCGTGCCACGTGGCGGCCCAAGCACCGCCGCGCCGCGCTCGACGAACGCCGCTGTCGCGCCTTCCACGTCCTCTACTCCGAGCTGACCGAGCCAGTGCGGCCGGGCACCTCGCGCCAGAGCTTGCTCGTGCAAGGGCCAGATCACCGCACGGTCGTGCCCAAGAATCGTGGTGTAGAACGCACGCGCGGATTCCACATCCGTCGTCCGCAGGTCGAATCGACAGAACATCGTCATCGTCGGGCTCGTCGCGTGTCGCCCGAGAGCATCAGGCGGCCCTCGAGGTTGCAGGAGAATGGTTACGGCTCCCGCATCAGCATCCCGGCGTCAACCGTTACCGTATGCTTGTCGACTGAGACGCGATCGCCGACGCGTAGCTTCCGCCCGCGTCGCGCTTCGACCGCTCCGTTCACGACGACGCCTCCTCCCTGTATCAGCGCCTTCGCGTGGCCTCCGCTATCGGCGATTCCCGCAAGCTTGAGCAGGTCTGCGAGTCGGATGAAGGCTGATGCGTCGCTGTCGTTCATGGGTCCGCGAGTGTCTACCTTGAGCGCGACCGCGCTGCCATGAGTCCTTCGCTCGCCCCCGCTCGACTTTACACTCACGCTGGACGGCAGACCATCGCTCGGGCGCGTCTCTCGTGCGAGATTCGACGAGACAGCATTCGATTCGTCGCTCTATAAGCGCGTCGAGGTGGAAAGTCTTCATGAGGAACGCCACGGCAACGGTGTCTGCGCTTCTGCTTCTCGCGACGAGCTGCGCACGCACGAGCAACGACGTGTCTCCTGGCGACACTGCGCACGGGCGTGCGAAGGCGCCCGACCTCGGCGAGGTGATGGTGCAGGTCGGGCGACGCTTCGAGATCGCCGGACGTGCCGCTGTCGCCAACCGCTTCGATCTTGCTGCCTTCGAGGCGGCGGAGCTCGGTGAGCTGTTCGAGGACGACGTGCCCAGCGCCGAGCTTCCGAAAGAGGGCCCGACCTCGCACATCCACGGCATGGCGGACGCCTTCCTCAAGACGAACGTGCCCGATCTGAAGAGGGCCGCAAGCATGAAGGATCCCGCGGCGTTTCGGAGCGCGTTCGAACGCTGTGCGCAGGCTTGCAACGGATGCCATCAGGTATCCGCGAAGGGCTTCATCCAGGTTCCAACGGTGCCGGGGAACGCCGTGCCCGTGCTCGACCCCATGATCGACCCAGGAAAGGCCCCTTGACGCGGCGGCTTCGGACGCGGCACGACGGATCACCGACGGTGACCGACCCGACGCTGCCGCTCGTGACGCCGGTTCGCGTATTGCGTTGCTCAGACCGAGTACCGAGCGACAATGTCGAGGAGCGCGTCGAGATCAAGGGGCTTTGCGAGAAACGCCACGAACGGATGGCACTGCGCCTTCTCCGCTCCCTTTGCGTCGGCCGTGACGAGGACGACAGGAATGGCTGCGACAGTCGCTCGCTCCTTGGCGAGCTCGACCATGAACTGTGGGCCGCTCATCGGTGCCATGTTCCAGTCCAGCAATATGACCGACGGCATCGGCTTCGACCGAATATAGTCGAGCGCTTCCTGGCCATCGCCGGCCAATTCCGTCCGATAGCCTTCGCTCGCTAGCGTATCCTTCAGCGCTTCGCGCATATCTGGATCGTCATCCACGACGAGCACAGGACGGTCAGTTCGCGGCATGAGGTTCTCCGTGAGTGGAGTGCTGGTGCTCTCTCGGCAGGCGTACGGTGAAGACCGAGCCTTGGCCTGGCGTGCTCTGGACGACGATTCTCCCGCCCGACTCCTCGACAATCTTTCGCGTGATCCACAGGCCTAGGCCGAATCCGCCGAACTCACGCACGGCGACCGCGCGCTCGAACTTCTGGAACATCTTTCGCTGGTGCGCCTCGTCAATCCCGATGCCATGGTCGGTGACTTGAAGGACCGCATCTCCGTTTTCGGTATGGAGGTCGATCTCGACGGGCTTTCCTTGCCCGTACTTCATGGCGTTGCTCAGCAGGTTGCTTATCACCTCGTCCAGGCGCATCCGGTCCCAGTAGCCATTGACCTCCGTCTCGCCCTTGATGGCCATCGGGCTATGTGCGGCGGCGCTGGCGTCCGCGAAACGCGCGGCCACCTCCCGCAGCAGCTCACCGAGCTCTAGTCGCTCGGGCTCGAGCGTTAACTTGCCACCGGCGATTCTGGATACGTCGAGCAGCTGGTTGGTCAGGCGCTCCATCCGCAATCCGCTGCGCGCTGCCTTCGCCAGTCGGTCTCGCACGGTCGGCGACGGGTCGTTCCGTACGACTCGCTGGAGACTCTGAATCTGCATGAGCAGGGCGGCGAGCGGCGTCTTCAGCTCGTGCCCCGCGATCGCCAGAAATTCGTCTCTCACGACCACCGCTGCGCGCAGCTCGTCGTACAGCTTCGCATTGTACAAGGCGAGCCCAGCCCTGTCGGCGAGGTCCCGAAGAACCGTGAGCTCGTTATCCGTGTACGGCTTCCGAGCAGAGTGGCGCAACAGGGCAACGACACCGAACACTTCAGTCGCGGTCTCGAGCGGTACGGCGACTGCGCTGTAGACCGGGCACTGTCTCGTGAACTCCGCGAAGGCACGACTCGATACGACCGGCGCGGCCTGCGCGTCCACCACCGGGATGAGAACGTCGGAGAGCGTCGTGAGGACTCTCTCGGTGACACCTGTTCGCAGAGCGTGCTGGCCGACGAGGAACGTCTCTGCGGCCTCCCCGACCGCCCGATTCCGGCTATCGAACGCAGCGACGGTGAGCTCCGCAGGATCGTCGCTCGCGAGCTGGATGACACAGCTGTCCCCGACGACCTCCGTGCACAAGCGGGCGAGCTCGCGCAGGATGGTTCCGGTCTCGTGAATCGCCTGGGCGAACGAGGTCGACGCCGCCGCCAGAACTTGAAGTTTTCTGGCCTGGTCGTGCGCTTCTCGAATCGCACGCGCGCGATCGGACATCGCTCCCGCCACGACCAGCGAGGTGACCGCAGCGCATCCGATGAACGTTTGCAGCGCCAGGAGACCCTCGGCGAGCGACTCGCGAACGAACGGTCCGGTGCCGTGAGCAACGGAGTAGAGGCCAAAGACGAACGCTACGGCGGTGGCGGTCGCGGCTCCGCGTACGTCGAACCGGAGCGCGGCCCAGATGAAGACCAGAAACAGCACGTAAGGGTGCTGGAAGAGGTGCGCGTGCGGAACCGGCGCCCTGAGAAAGATGGTCGCGCTCTCGCCGAGCAGCACGCAGCCGAGGAGTGTCGCTTCGAGAGCCCGCGATGCTGGGCACTTCAAACTTCGAACGCTCACCCATGCCACGACCACAGGGACGGTCACCAGGACGTCGAGCATGTCCCGTACCCACCAGGCCTGCCACGCGCTCCAGGACTGCTCCGCCGAGATGAAACCGCCGAGCGTCAGGCTCGCGACCCCGATAGTGGCGCAGACGAGCGTGCTCATCATCGCCGCGGGCACTATCAGCCCCCCGACGTGGCGCAGCCGGCCGAATGCGCCATCGAACCCTACCAGCCGGCGCATCGCCCAGCCGCCGAGGACGGCTTCGAGCGTGTCTCCGGCCGCAATCACGAGGGCGACGGGCGTCGATGCCCTCGTCGAGGCCCACACGACGAGGGCGCCGAGCCCGAGGCCTGGAACGATGCGGTAACCCAGCAAGAGGATCCCCGCCATCGCAAGCCCGGCGGGCGCGCCGTCAAGGACCGCCGAGGTGTCCGTGGCGCTGAGCACGGAACCGGACTTCGCGAGCGCGACGTAGAGCGCCAAGACCATCGCGTTCGTCGCGACGATGTTGAGGCTCTTTCTGTCGATCGTCATCATATCGTAGGCCTAGGTTTCGGCGGTGCGTGGTCGAGGTCCCGCGATTCGCCCCCAGCTCTTCCAAAGATCGCAGCGTCATCACGCCACAGCTCAACTCACTTCATGTTCCGTGCCGCTCGTTGGACGGGCCACTTCGCACGCGCTCGGGCCGCGCGCATGAGCGAGCGAGGGTGCAGAACGCGCAGTCGCGACGCGCGACACCCGGTCGTCGGCGTGGCTCAGGCAGCGGGCGAGGATTTGCGGCTCACGCCTTCGCGACGACCCTGTCGGGATACTTCGCCTCGTAGTGCTGCACGACCGCCCGTCCCAGCGCGAGGACCACGCTTCCGGCGATGCTCGCCTTGATGCCCAGCCCGACGGCCGGCACCAGCGCGGCACCCTCCATCGCGACGGTCTTCAACGCGACACTTGCGAGCTCGAGGCCCGCGGCGGTCATGACCACGTCGCTGCGGGTCGGTTGCTCGTCGTAAATGCGCGCAACCCAGTAGATCAGATGAGTCTCGAGCAGCGCGAGGCCGGCGCTCGTGGCCATCGGAATCGGCAGGAGCGCCCAGACCGTCCCGAACGCCGCATACTTGTAGACGAGGCTCTGTGCCCGTTCGCGGCAGAGTCGCTCGTCGCCTCCGACCTTCGGCCGAGGCTCATGCACAAGGCTCGATTCCATCCTCGTCAGCTTAACCACCGATCCGCGGCAAGCCAGGCCCGATCGTGGGCCTCAGCCGCGACGTAGCCCCGTCGCGTTCGCCAGCAGCGTGTTCCTGACTGCCGCGGCCCGCTCCCGCGCGACCGGAACGCGTACCCCTTTGCGGTCCTCCCCGAGCGCGGGCCCGACGAACAGCCGCGTCTCGTCGCCATCCCTCTCGAGCTCCTTGATGTGACTCGCGTTCACCAGCCATTGTCGATGGACGCGGACGAACGTTCGGCCGAACGACGCCTCGATCGCCGCGAGCGAAAGGTCGAGGTCGAAGGTGCCATGCTCGGTATGGACCGAAGTGAGGCGATCCTGGGTCTCGAACGCCCAGATCTCGTGGAGCTCGAGGAACACGAGGCTTCTCTTCTTGCGCGCGACGATGCGCTCGGTCCGGTGCACCGCAGCGGCATCGGTGCTGCCGCCGACCGCCGGCCTACGCTCGTGGAGGCGACGGAGGGTTTGCGTGACTCGGTCCTCGGTGAACGGCTTCAGCAGATAGTCCACCACGCCCAGCTCGAACGCCTCCAGCGCGTGCTGCTCGAATGCCGTGGCCAGCACGAACATCGGGGCACCGGCAGAACCGACGAGCGATCGCACGAGGTCGATTCCCGTCTCGTTCCGTCCTTGGCCGAGAAGCTGGACGTCGACGAAGACGCAGTCGATTCCGACGCCCGACGCCTCGGCCTGCACCGCCTCACGCGCCTGTTCGGTGGTCGCGACCGCGCCCACGACCTCGGCGAGCCGGGATGCCTGAAGGAGCTCCACGAGGTAATTCCGTGCGGGCCACTCGTCCTCGACCACGAGTGTGCGAAGCGGGACGACGCCCTCGACGTTCATGATGCTGCTCCGCCATTTGCCATCCCGATTTCGAGGGCCGCGCGAGGGATCTCGACGCGAGCACGAGTGCCGCCGACGCTCGTGTCGCCGCCCTGAGCGCTCGGTATTCCCTCCAGGGTGATCGACGCGCCTGGATACTTCAGCTCCAGGCGGCGCACGCTCGCGCGAAGGCCGAAGGCTTCGGGCCGAACGTCGCCGGGCGGGGCACCCGGGCCGTCGTCTTCCACCGCACACTCGAGCTTGTCACCATCGGCCCATCGGACGCGGACGCTGACCTTGCCGCCGCCTGGGCGCTGCAGGGCCCCATGCTTCACGGCGTTCTCGACGAGCGGTTGGAGAAGGAGTCGGGGAAGGAGCACGCCGTTGGTATCCGGTGCGATGTCCCACTCGAACGCGAGGGAGCCTGCGTGCCGCGCCTGGAGAATCGCGGCGTATCGCTGGAGCCACGCGATCTGCGCATGCAGCGTCTGCAGCTCATCGTCGTCGTGAAGCGCGTCCCGAAGGAGATCACCGAGACACCCGATGAGGCGACGTGCCTCGCGCGGCTCCTCGGTCACCAGGCCGGCGATCGCGTTGAGCGTGTTGAGGAGAAAATGGGGCTCGAGGTGCGCCCGGAGCCGCGCGAGCTCGGCAGCGCTCCGGAGCTGCTTTGCCTCGAGGTCCCTCGTTCGTGACTCGTCGATCGCGAAAGGATAGGCGAAGGCGAGCGCCCAGAGCCCCATGTGGAACTGACCGAGGCTGAACCCGTAGAGCGCGCCGCGAGCCATCGTGAAGTTGGCGATCGGGCGGAGCATCACGTGCGGAAAGCGCTGGCTGACGATCGAGAGAAGGACGCCGAAGCCTGCGCCGAGAACGCCGGCGACCAGCACTGTGATCACAACCGCCGCGGTCGCTCCGACGTGCTGACGCTTCAGCGCTCGATAGGTCAGGCCTAGCGCAATGAGGACCGACGGGAGCTCGACGGCGAGGAAGCAGAGGTGGCCCCCGACCCGCGCCGCTTCCGCACCGGAAAGGTACTGGTTCGTCGACTGGAGGAGGACGATGAAGAGGACGACGGAGACGCTTACGAAAGGCTGGCCGCTGAGACTCACGCGAACCCGCGCCCGCTTCGCGGGCACGCTCGCGACCGACTGGTGGAGCGCGTGCATGGGTCTGACCGGCAGGGTAGTCACCGTGTGAGCATATACGGCCTTGGGCACTCATGCCCGACGGGTCGTCCGCGCCGGACGCGCGTTGGTCGGAAAGCCTCGGCGGCCTCAGCGAAACGCGGACAGGCTCGTAGGAGGAATGCTACTCAAGGGCACTCTTCGATGATGACCCCCACGTTGCCCGGAACCCTCGCGTCGGTGCTGATGCAGGTTGTCGCTCCCCTCTCGGCACCGTCGCCCGGCAGCGGCGCGTCTCCGCCAGCGAGCGCCAAGGCGGATCCGTCGCTCCCGAAGGCTCCTTCTACCGCGTCTTTGCTCGCCAGCGCCGCCACGCGCGATCGCCCGGTTCTTGCGCTCGACGCCGCGGAGCACTCCGCGATCGAGCATCAGCCGAACATCCGCCAGGCCCGCTTCGCAACGGCGGCCGCGGTGGGGCGTGTCGAACAGGCGAGGTCGCCATATCTCCCGCAGGTCGTCGGAAACGCCTCGTGGATCTATGGGAACGAGGCCTCCGCCCACGGGTCGTCGACCGGGACCTCGACGGGAACCACGGGGACCACGATGTCGACGACGACAGCGACTTCGAGCGCGTCCGGCGCCTCCGGCACGACAGGGAGCACGTATACGGCTCAGCTCTCCGCGACACAGCTCATCTACGACTTCGGCCAGACCACGGAGAAGTGGAAGGCAGCCGACAGAACCGTCGAGGGGCTGCAGGCGACCGAAGCTGTGACGCGCAACCAGATCGTCTACAATGTTCGCTCGGCCTTCTTCACGGCTCGCGAGGACCGCGCGCTCGTTCGCGTGCAGATGGAGACGCTCCAGAACGAACAGAAGCACCTCGTGCAGACCGAGGGGTTCGTCAACGCAGGCACCCAGCCCGAGATCTCGCTCGCGCAGACCCGGACGGATCTCGCGAACGCGAAGGTTCAGCTGATCCAGGCGGAGAACAACTACGACATCGCCCGGGCGCAGCTCAACCTGGCGATGGGGGTCACGGCGAGCGTCGACTACGACGTGGCCGACGAAGGGATCCGCGGCGTCGACGGCGAGGACGACTCCGCCGAGCAACTCATCAACCGCGCGCTCTCCGCTCGCCCCGAGCTCGCGAGCCTCGTGAAGCAGCACGAGGCAGACGTCCTGACGATCCGCGGGCTGCAGGGGGGGTACGCACCGACGATCTCCGGACTGGGCGGCGCCGGCTTCTTCGGCGGAGACATCGCGACGCTGACTCCCGCGTGGCAAGTCGGGCTCACGCTGAGCTGGCCCATCTTCCTCGGTGGTCTCACGCGGGGGCAAGTCCGCGAAGCGCAGGGGAATCTCGGGGTGGTCGACTCGCAGCTCGAGGCCGAGCGGCTCCAGGTGCGCCTCGACGTCGAGCAGGCTCGGTTGAGCGTTCGCTCGGCGAAAGTGAGCATCGGCGCCACCGAGGAGGCGCTCATCAACGCCCGAGAGCAGCTGCGGCTCGCCGAGGCCAGCTACTCGCAGGGGGTCGGCAACATCATCCAGCTCGGAGACGCACAGGTCGCGGTGACCTCTGCCGGTGCGCAGCGCGTCCAGGCTGATTTCAATCTAGCGATTGCGCGCGCGCAGCTACTTTTAGCCCTGGGCCGTCCATGAATCAGCCGTCTTCTCAGAACTTCCCGTCGTCCGACGCTGCCGCTCCCATCGCTCCGCACGGCGGCCGCGGCTGGGTCGTCGTCGTCCTGCTTCTCGCGGTCGCTTCGGGCGTCGGCGGCCTCGTGTACCGGTCGCGCTCGGCCGATGCCGCCGCTGCCGCCGCCAAGGGTGCGCCGACCGATCGTGCGATCCCGGTCGTGCTCGCTCCCGTCGAGCGGAAGGACGTTCCCGTCTATCTCGAAGGCCTCGGGAACGCGCTGCCGACCTACACCGTCACGGTCCACACGCAGGTGAACGGGCCGCTGATGAGCGTCAACTTCAAGGAGGGGCAGTTCCTCCACAAGGGAGATCTTGTCGCGCAGGTCGACCCGCGCCCGTTCCTCGCGGTGCTGCATCAGGCCGAAGCGGCGCTTGCGCGCGACCAGGCGACCCTCAAGAACGCCGAGCTCAACCTCGAGCGGTACCGCGAGCTGCGCGCTCAGAAGCTCATCGCCGAGCAGCAATACACCGATCAGCTGGCTCTCAAGGACACGACCATCGGCACGATCCGGACGGACGAGGCGACGATCGAGGCCGCCAGGCTGAACGTGGAGTACTCGCGCATCGTGTCCCCGATCGACGGCGTCACGGGCGTCCGGCTCATCGACCCGGGCAATCTCGTGCAGACGAGCGACGGGACCGGTCTCGTGGTGATCACCCAGCTCGATCCCATGACGGTGCTCTTCACGCTTCCGGAGGACGAGCTCCCGCGCGTGCAAGAAGAGCTCGCGAAGGGCCCGCTCGCGGTCCAGGCGCTGAGCCGCGATGGCTCGCACAACCTGGCCTCGGGGACTCTGACGTTCATCGACAACCAGATCAACCAGACGACCGCGACGATCCGGCTCCGCGCGAGCTTCGCGAATCCGAAGTCGGTCCTCTGGCCGAACGAGTTCGTGAAGGCACGACTGCTCCTGTCGACGGAGAAGGACGCCATCGTCATCCCTGCCGTTTGCATCCAGCGCGGACCGACGGGGACGTTCGTGTACGTCGCAGGCAAGGACATGGTCGCGGAGATGCGCACCGTCGAGATCGTCTCGCTCCAGGGGGACGTCGCGATCATCAAGAAGGGCGTGACGCCCGGAGAAATCGTGGTCGCCGACGGCCAGAGCCAGCTCAAGCCGGGCAGCAAGGTCGCGCCGCGCGCGGCGGACGGCGACGCAAAGGGAGGGGCGCCTGCGGCATCGGCATCCGCGCGGAGCCATCAGGGTGACGCGCCCCACGCCGCACCCAGCGCGAGCGCTGCGCCGTGAACGCGCAAGACACGCACGGCGCGGGCCCCGCGAGCCGGAGAGAGGGCGGCCCGCAGTCGCAGCGAGAGGGTGGCACCGAGGAGCACGCATCCATCTCGGAGCCCTTCATCCGGCGCCCGATCGCGACGACCCTGCTGATGATCGGGCTCTTGCTGGCGGGCCTCGTCGGCTTCCGGCAGCTGCCGATCGCCGCGCTGCCGGAGGTCGACTACCCGACCATCGTCGTCTCGACGTTCCTCCCCGGGGCGAGCGCGGAGACGATGGCCTCCTCCGTGACGACGCCGCTCGAGCGCCAGCTCGGACAGATGCCGTCGCTCTCGCAAATGACCTCCGTCTCGAGCTTCGCGAGCTCACAGATCACGGTCCAGTTCACCCTCGACCGCAACATCGACGCCGCGGAGCAAGATGTTCAGGCTGCGATCAACGCAGCGTCCTCCCTGCTCCCGCCGACGTTGCCGGTCCCGCCGATCTACAGCAAGAGCAACCCTGCCGACACGCCGATCCTCACGCTCGCGGTCAGCTCCGACACACTCCCGCTGAGCGACGTGGACGACGAGGCCGACTCGATCCTCGCCCAGAAGCTCTCGCAGGTTTCCGGCGTCGGGCTCGTCACGCTCAACGGCGCCCAGAAGCCCGCCGTCCGGATCCAGGTCGACCCGCAAGCGCTCGCGGGCTCCCAGCTCAGTCTCGAAGACGTCCGCTCGGCGATCGTCGCGGACAACGTGAACCAGGCGAAGGGCAACCTGGACGGCGCGCGGCAGGACTACACGATCCAGACGAACGACCAGCTCTTCAAGGCCGACTCGTTCAAGACGCTCGTCATGGCCTACCGGAACGGCGCTCCCGTGCGCCTGCGGGACATCGCCAACGTGTTCGACGGCGTCGAGAACACCCAGCTCGCCGGCTGGGCGAACGAGAAGCGGGCGATCATCCTGAACGTCCAGCGTCAGCCGGGCGCCAACATCATCAACGTCGCGGACCACGTGAAGGCGCTCCTGCCCCAGCTCGAGGCGTCGATGCCTCGAGGCATCAAGGTCGAGATCCTCGCCGACCGTACGGAGACCGTCCGCGCGTCGGTCGAGGACGTCGAGTTCACGATGGTGCTGACGATCGGCCTCGTCATTCTCGTCATCTTCGTGTTCCTGCGGAACATCCGGGCGACCGTGATCCCGAGCATCGCCGTCCCGCTGTCCCTCGTGGGCACGTTCGGCGTGATGTACCTGCTCGGCTACAGCCTCAACAACCTTACGCTCATGGCGCTCACGATCTCGACGGGGTTCGTCGTCGACGACGCGATCGTCATGATCGAGAACATCAGCCGCTACATCGAGGAGGGGGACGCGCCGTTCGAGGCCGCGCTCAAGGGGGCGAAGCAGATCGGCTTCACCATCGTGTCGCTCACGGTATCGCTCATCGCGGTCCTCATCCCGCTGCTCTTCATGGGCGGGATCGTCGGGCGCCTCTTCCGCGAGTTCGCGATCACGCTGTCGGTCGCCATCGGTGTGTCCGCTGTGCTCTCGCTGACGCTGACGCCGATGATGTGCGCCCACCTCCTCCAGCCGGAGACGAAGGAGCACGGGAAGCTCTTCCAGCTCTCCGAGCGCGGGTTCGAGGCGGTCATCCGGCTCTACGACGTCGGGCTCGTGTGGGTGCTGCGCCACCGCTTCTTCACCCTGCTCGTCACCATCGCGACGGTCGGTTTCACGGGCCTCCTGATGGTGATGATCCCGAAGGGCTTCTTCCCGAACCAGGACACCGGCAGCCTCCTCGGCGTCTCGACCGCAGCGCCCGACGTCTCGTTTCCACGCATGATGGAGCTGCAGCAGAACGTCGTCGACGTCATCCGGAAGGACCCGGACGTCGCCTCCGTCGCGTCGTTCATCGGGTCGGACGGGACGAACGCGACCACCAACACCGGCCGGTTCACCATCACGCTCAAGCCACGCGGCGAGAGGAAGTCGAGCGCCGACGAGATCATCGCTCGGCTCGCGCCCGAGACGGCGAAGGTGGAGGGCATCATCCTCTTCCTGCAGTCCGTCCAGGACCTCAACATCGACAACCGCGTGAGCCAGACGCAGTACCAGTACACGATGGAGGACTCGAACTCGAAGGAGCTGGCCGAGTGGGGCCCGAAGGTCGTGAAGAAGCTCCAGACCCTGCCCGAGCTGAGGGACGTCGCGAGCGACGCGCAGAACGCGGGCCTGCAGATGACCGTGACGATCGATCGCGACACGGCGTCGCGGATGGGGATCTCGCCGCAGACCATCGACGACACGCTCTACGACGCGTTCGGGCAGCGACAGATCTCGACGATCTTCACCCAGCTGAACCTGTACCGCGTCATCCTCGAGGTGAAGCCGGAGTTCCAGAAGGACGCGAACGCGCTGAACCTGATCTACGTGAAGTCGCAGACGGGCGATCAGGTCCCGCTGAGCGCGTTCTGCAAGTTCAAGGAGCGCATCGCCCCGCTGGTCGTCAGCCACCAGGGGCAGTTTCCGGCCGTGACGATCTCGTTCAACACCGCCAAAGGCGTGTCGCTCGGCGACGCAACGACGGCGATCGGAAAGGCCGAGACGGAGCTCGGCATGCCGCCGAGCGTGCACGCGGAGTTCGAGGGGACGGCGTCTGCGTTCAACGAGGCGCTCGGGAGCGAGCCCGTGCTGATTCTTGCGGCGCTCATCACCGTCTACATCGTGCTCGGCGTCCTCTACGAGAGCTACATCCACCCGGTGACCATCATCTCCACGTTGCCGTCGGCCGGAGTGGGCGCGTTCCTCGCCCTCATGGTGTTCGGCTCGGAGTTCAGCGTCATCGCCCTCATCGGCATCGTGCTCCTCATCGGCATCGTGAAGAAGAACGCGATCATGATGATCGACTTCGCTCTGGAAGCGGAGCGCGACAAGGGGATGTCGCCCCAGGACGCGATTCACCAGGCGTGTCTCTTGCGCTTCCGACCCATCATGATGACGACGCTGGCCGCGCTCCTCGGCGGGCTTCCGCTCGCCCTCGGCACGGGCATCGGGTCGGAGCTCCGCAGGCCGCTCGGCATCTCCATCGTCGGAGGGCTGATCCTCTCGCAGGTGCTCACTCTCTACACGACCCCGGTGATCTACCTCTACATGGAGAAGCTCTCGCGCTGGATCCGAGGCGCCCAGCCGACCCACGCCCCCCTGCCCGCGGCGGCCCCAGGCGGGACCGGATGAGGGCCGGTTGAATATCTCGGCGCCGTTCATCAAGCGACCGATCGCGACGTCGCTCCTCGCGGCTGCGATCCTCCTCGCGGGCTTCGCAGCGTACGCGCTCCTGCCGGTGTCGCCGCTCCCGAAGGTCGACTTCCCGACGATCCAGGTGCAGGCGTCGCTCCCCGGCGCCAACCCCGAGACGATGGCCTCGTCGGTCGCGACGCCGCTCGAACGCCGCTTCGGGCGCATCGCAGGCGTCTCCGAGATCACCTCGACGAGCTCCTTCGCATCGGTCCAGATCACGCTCCAGTTCGATCTCGACCGTGACGTCGACGCGGCTGGCCGGGACGTCCAGGCCGCGATCTCCGCGGCGGGCGGTGAGCTCCCGGCGAACCTCCCGTCGAGGCCGACGTTCCGGAAAGTGAACCCGGCCGACAGCCCGATCCTCATCCTCGCGCTGACTTCCAGCTCGCTCCCGCTCGGGCAGGTCTACGACCAGGCCAATACCGTCCTTGCGCAGAAAATCTCGCAGGTCCAGGGCGTCGGCCAGGTGACGGTCGGCGGGGGGCAGCAACCCGCGGTCCGCGTCCAGGTCGACCCCGTCGCGCTCAGCGGCATCGGGCTCAGCATGGAGGACGTCCGCAAGGTGCTATCGACCGCGACGTCGAATCAGCCCAAGGGGGTGCTCGTCGGCGACGCCCGCGCCCGTACGGTCGGCGCGAACGATCAGATCATGACCGCGAACGACTTCCGGTCGCTCGTGCTCGCCTACAACAATGGCACCACGGTCCGGCTCGGGGACGTCGCGAACGTCTTCGACGACGTCGAGAACGCACGCGTCGCGGGGTGGGCAGACAGCGTCCGCGCGGTCGTGGTCATCATCCGTCGGCAGCCCGGCGCCAACATCATCCAGACGATCGACCGCATCAAGGCCGTCCTCCCCACGCTGGCGACGAACATCTCGCCAGCGATCAAGACGGAGGTTCTGATCGATCGCGCGGGGACGATCCGCGCCTCCGTCGACGATGTCGAGCACACCCTCGTGCTGTCGGTGTTCCTCGTCGTCGTGGTCGTCTTCGTCTTCCTCCGCACGTTCCGCGCGACGGCCATTCCGAGCGTCGCGGTCCCGCTGTCCCTCGTGGGGACGTTCGGGCTCATGTACCTCGCGGGCTACAGCCTCGACAATCTGTCGCTGATGGCGCTCACCATCTCGACCGGCTTCGTCGTCGACGACGCGATCGTCGTGACGGAGAACATCAGCCGCTTCATCGAGCTGGGAGAGTCGCCGACCGAGGCGGCGCTGAAGGGGGCGAAGCAGATCGGCTTCACCATCGTGTCGATCACCGTATCGCTCCTCGCCGTCTTCATCCCGCTGCTCCTCATGGGAGGGATCGTCGGACGCCTGTTCCGCGAGTTCGCCGTCACCCTCAGCATGGCGATCGGCGTCTCCGCGGTGATCTCGCTCACCCTCACCCCGATGATGTGCTCACGTCTCTTGAGAACGGAGCACGGGCCACGCGGGCGACTCTACAACTGGTCGGAGGGCATCTTCGAGGCGATCCTCCGCTTCTACGACCGCGGGCTCGTCTGGGTCATACGCCACAAGGCCGTGATGTTCCTCATGACGATCGGCGCCGTCGCGCTGACGGTCGCGCTGTTCAAGATCCTGCCTCAGGGCCTCTTCCCGCAGCAGGACACCGGCACCCTCATGGGCCTCTCGGAGGCGCCGCAGGATGTCTCGTTCCCCTCGATGTTCGAGCGACAGAAGCGCGTCAACAAGATCGTTCAGGGCGACCCGGACATCGACCATTTCATCTCGTTCATCGGGGGCGGAGCCGGGAACACCGGGCAGGTCTTCATCGGGCTGAAGCCCAAAGGCCCTCGCAAGGTGACCGCGGACGAGATCATCAACCGCTTGCGCCCCAAGCTGGGCAAGGTCGAGGGGATCGACCTCAAGCTGCAATCGATCCAGGACGTCCGGCTCGGCGGACGGCAGGCGAAGGGCCAGTACCAGTACACGCTCGAGGACGCCAACCTCGACGAGCTCAACCTCTGGGCCCCGAAGGTGCTCGCGCGCCTCAAGAAGATCCCCGAGGTGACCGACGCGGCGACGGACCAGCAGACGAGCGGCCTCGAGCTCGACGTCACCATCGACCGTGACACCGCGTCTCGCCTCGGCATCGCCCCGCAGGCGGTCGACGACACGCTGTACGACGCCTATGGCCAGCGCCAGGTCGCGACGTTCTTCACGGAGTACAACGCGTACCGCGTCGTCATGGAGGTGAAGCCCGAGTTCTTGACGAGCCCGAACTCGATCAACTCGCTCTACGTCAAAGCTGGTCAGTCCTCCGTCGCCGGTACGGCACTCGGCGGCGCGGCATCGGGCTCCGTCGGGTCGGTGGGCGGAGGCGCCGCCGCACCGAGCGGTGGGTCGGGTCAATCGGGCGTCACGTCGACGTCGACGAGCTCCACGACCGCGGGTGGAGCGATGATTCCCGACGTCACGAGCACCACGGTCGGGACGTCCGGCATCGGCAGCCAGCTCGGTATCCCCAGCCTGGGGCTCAACAAGACGCTCCTCGGTGCAGGCTCGGGCTTCGCGAGCAACGCGACCGCCCTCACCAGCCAGACGGCGACCGCCGCTCAGCCCATCGCGATCAGCACGACGTCGAACAGCGTCGCGACGAGCACGCCCGCGCCGAATCAGCTCGTTCCGCTCGGCGCGTTCACCAAGATGGGCACGTCGCGCACGTCGCTCTCGATCAACCACCAGGGGCAGTTCCCCGCGATCACGCTCTCGTTCAACCTCGCGCCCGGAAAGTCGCTCAGCGACGCGGTCACCGCCATCCACAAGGCCGAGGCCGAGCTCGGCGTACCGCAGAGCCTCCGCCCCAGCTTCCAGGGGACGGCGCAGGCATTCCAGGCGTCGCTCTCGAGCGAGCCCGTCCTCATCGCCGCGGCGCTCTTCACCGTCTACATCGTGCTGGGGATGCTCTACGAGAGCTACGTTCACCCCATCACCATCCTCTCGAGCCTTCCGTCCGCGGGCGTGGGCGCGTTCCTCGCGCTGCTGCTGTGCAAGACGGAGTTCAGCATCATCGCGCTCATCGGCATCATCCTGCTGATCGGCATCGTGAAGAAGAACGCCATCATGATGGTCGACTTCGCCATCGAGGCCGAGCGCGAGCAAGGGCTGTCGCGCGAAGAGGCGATCCGGCAGGCGTGTCTCCTCCGGTTCCGACCGATCATGATGACGACCATGGCCGCGCTCCTCGGCGGCCTCCCGCTCGCGCTCGGCAACGGGACGGGAGCCGAGCTCAGGAAGCCGCTCGGCATCACCATCGTCGGCGGGCTGATCGTTTCCCAGATGCTGACCCTCTATTCGGTCCCCGTCATCTACTTGATCCTCGACCGTCTCTCGGGAAAAAAGCACAACCTGCGGCGCGTCGACGACGACGACGCTCCCGCGTCGATGGCCAACCCGGCCATGCGCTGACGAGCGTTACGTCAGCTCACTGACAGACCTCACTGACAGACCTCACTGACAGACCGTCGCGGCAGACATCGGGTAACCCGCGGGTGTGTCGCACGACTTGCAGGACGCCATGTCGATGCCCTTCGCTTTTCCGGTGCAGAGGCAACTGGCGGTGGACGCTCCCCCGGGAGGACCGGCGGCTTCACAAAGACCCGTCGCCGTGGACGCGTTCATCCAGACGCAGCACGTGGAGGGAGCACACTCGCTTCCGTCGGTGCACGATCGCGCGGTCACGCACACGTGAACATTCCCCACGGCCGTCGCGCAGGTCGCGCCGGGACCGCACGAGGGTACGCAGCTCGCAGCGGGTCCGGTGTCCGAACGGACGTCGCGCTCCGCATCGGGTGTCGCCACCGAGGCTTCGTCCGCGGCGTGTGCGTCGCGAGTCGCCGTCGCATCCGCGGGTTCCGCGTGTGCGTCGGCGTGCGACGTGGCAGCGTCGTCACGCCGAACGTTCGCGTCGTTGGTGGGTCTCGAGGCGTCGGCGGACGGCGCGATCGCGTCCGACCCGAGCACGGCCTCGTCGAAGCCCCAGACGTCGGCGCACGAGGCGGTAGCTGCGAGAGCGCACACGCCGAGGATCGAGAGCGCCGTTCGTCGCATCAGAACGACCCGACGAGTCCCAGAGTCGCACCGCCGGTCGGAGCGACTCGTACGCTCGCTCGCGCCGTCGCCCAGAGCGCGACACCTCCCGCGAGCGTCGAGGCGCCCGCGATGAACCCCACCGTGGAGCCCACGGCTTGCGTGTGGGCCGAGTCGACACCCGCGACTCCTAGCGCCGTGCACTGCTGCGCGTTGCCGTGACACTGCGCGGAGAGCGCGTCGTCGTAAGTCGACTTCGCGACGAGGCCGAGCACCGTACCGATGACGAGGCTCGCAACCCCGACACCGACGAGCGTCTCACCGACAATCCGCTGTGGTCTCGCGGGGTCGGCTGCGTCCGCCGCAAGCATGTCGACGGGGACGCGCCGGTTCTTCTGCCCCTCTTGCACGGCGAGAGTCAGCTCCGCTCGCCGACCGTCACGCCCGACGAACTGGAACGCATGGACGCCCGGATTGACCGAGATGGCCTCGCCCTCGAGGTGCGGAGACGCACGCTCGCCGTCGATCGAGAGCGCGACGTACGCGCCGGCTCCGCCGACGAGATCGAACCGCAGAGTCGGCATCGCGCGATCGAGCTCCGCGCTGCGATCCGCGCAGTCCTGGCGAACGGGGCCCGGACAGGACGGATCGACGCAGAGCAGCAGCTGCGATCTCGCTTCGACGAGGGAGCTCTGGAGGCGGAGCGCTTGCGCACGCTCATTGGCCGCGACGCACTCGAGCTTGGTCGGCGGCCTCGAGGGATCGGCCGCGGCGGAGCCGAGCACCGTCCAGGCCGCCGCCCCGAAGAGCGCCGCCGCTCCGCGACGCGTCACAAGCATTCGACCTTCCACTTCTTCACGCCGGTGCGTCGATCGATGACGAATGGCGGCGTGCACGGCGCTGCTGCCCGGGAGCTGGATGCGACGCCGACAGGTGCGATCCGCGGTGTCGCCGACGCGGTCGCGAGCGGCGCGACGACTCGAACGCGCGCGGGCGCCACGGGCTGACTCGACGTGGATGCGGAGGGGACAGGCAGCGCGGGAAGAGGTTCGGCGGCGCGGCCCAGCGCGAACGCGCCGGCGACGCTCTCGTGCGTCTCTACGACGTCAGTCACGGGCTCTGCTCCCGCAGACGCCGCCGTCGGCGCGCGCAGGAGCATGCCCGCGGCGAGAGCGAGGACGCTCACGCTTGCCGCGGCCGCCGCGAACCGCCCGCGCCCGCCGCTCCGTACATGGTTCGCGAGAGCCGGCGAGGCCGTCGCGACGGGCCGGCTCGTCGTCATCGCGGGGCGCAGCACCCGCGGCGAGGTGGCGTCGGCGAGGCCGATCATCGTCGCACTACGCGTGGGCGTCGGCATGGGCGCCGGGCGCGCCGCGAGCGACGGATTCACACCGAGCTCCTTCGTCTGGTCGTGTGCCGCTGGAGCCAGGGCTCCGTTGCCCGTCGGCGCATTTCCATGACGCGACGGCCGGAGGCTCGCGCACCCTCCGACGGCAGCGCAGATCACCTCGCGACCGGGTAGCTCCCCGTACGCGTCCATCGCGGCGGCGACGAGGGCCTCCCGCATCGCGGTCGCGGAGGTCCAGCGCGACGCCTTGTCGAAGGCGAGCGCACGATCGAACACCTTCGCGAGAGCCTCGTGCAGCGTCGGCGCCATCACGCTCAGCGACCGCGCCGCACGGGTCGCGGCGTAGACCATGGACTGTCGCGAATTCTCGGCGGGGTGGACGACCTCGCCCACGAGAAGCGAGAACGCGATGGCACCGACCGCCCAGAGATCGGTCTGCGCGTCGATGTCCTTCGACTGTCCCATCGCCTGCTCGGGCGCCATGAAGGTGGGCGTGCCCATCACCCCGCCCTGCGTCGTGTCTTTCTGCGGCGTCGCCTCCCGCATGCGCGCGATGCCGAAGTCGAGCACCTTCACCTCTCCCGAGTGGGTCAAGAAGAGGTTCGCGGGCTTCAGGTCCCGGTGGACGATGCCCTTCTCGTGCGCGGCGCTCATGACGTCGAGCACCTCGAGCACGATCGCCACCACGCATGCAGGGTTGACCTGGACGCGAGCCTCCCACAGCGCCTCCAGCGTGATCCCTTCGAGGCGCTCCATGACGAGAAACGCCCAGCCTTCTTCCGTCACGTCATCGTCGAGGACCGACACGGCACCCGGGTGCTTCACGTGGTTCGCGACGTAGCCCTCGCGCAGGAAGCGACGCCAGACCTCGGCGTTCAGCGCGAGCTCCGGGTGAAGGAGCTTGAGCGCGACCTCCTTTCCGTTGCGATGGGTCGCCGCATAGACCGTCGCCATGCCGCCGAACCCGAGCACGCCGTCGAGGCGGTACTTGCGCGCGAGGAGCGCACCGACCCTGCTCTGCGCGCGCGCCCGCAGCGCCGCTTCCCCGTCGAGATCGTCGTCCATGACTACCGAGCCACCGGCAGAAACGCCACACACCGCTTCACAAGCGCCGCGCTGTCGCGGACGTTCGAACGTCCAGAGACGCGGGCGAACAGAGGGAGGGCCTTCATGAGGAGTGTGAGCACGAAGGTGTGCAGGTTTCGAGCCCGCTTCACCGACGACTTCGCAGTCTCACGCTTCGTCGAGAGCGCCGTCCGCGGCCCGTCGTCGCTCTCTCACGGGCTAGCGGCACCCGCCTTGCAAACGAGGCCCGACATGAAGACTCTCAAGTGGATCGTCAGCAATTCTCTCGTGATGAGCCTCGCGTTCGCCGGAACGGCAAGCGTGGGCTGCGTGGCTCGCGAGCGCGTCGTCGTGAGGGACCGCCCGGAGGTGGTTCACGTCGAGACGCGGCAACCCGTCGTCGAAGAGAAGGTCATCGTCCGACCGTGACGACGACGCTCGCGCGCGTGCGCGGCCTTGACGCTTACCGCCCGTGGACGACGACGCGGCCGCCGGCCCCACGGACGTAGGCGTTGGCGGGCTGGCCGTACACCGTGCGCGCCCGGAACAGGTAGCTCGGCTCCGAGCGGTAGTAACCCCACCCGGCACCGGAACGGAAGTACCAGCGATCGTTGTAGTAATACGCGGGACGCCCCTCGTAATAAGTGGGCGCGACGGTCGCGAGGTAGCCCGGCGGCGGGTAGTACGCCGGCTCCGCGACGACTTCGGCGGAGCATCCGGCGGCGGCCGTCGTCCCCCACACCATCACTCCGAATGCTGCAGCCTTGAGCCAGGTGGACGTCGAGTTCATGGTCGCTCCGGAAGAGAGGAGAAGTTGCGTCGTGGGTGCGAGGTGCGTTGGCCCGAGGCGATGCGCTCGGCCCTTGAAGTATAGACGAACGAGGACGCCGCTGTAATCAACGTCGGCAGACATCTCCCTCGCAGCCAGTCGAACGTGCGTCGGGCGAGGACCTCCTTCGCTCCGTCGCGCCGGTTCTTCGTCCGCGCTGTCGAACCCGAGACGACGACGCCGACGTTCGTCGCGTGCTCGGCGACGATCGACCGGCCCGTCGAAGCGAACGTCGCTGCCGCACGGACGGTCTTCGCGTGCGCGGCGACGATCGAGCGACGGACCGACGGGAACGTCGCTTCCTCGGAGAGTTTCCTCGCTCCCTGCGAGGTTCCCTTGCCTCCCCGAGCGCTCGGGTGACCAAGGAGATGACGTCCCTTGCCTCCCCGAGCGCTCGGGTGGCCAAGGAGATGACGTTCCTTGCCTCCCCGAGCGCTCGGGTGACCAAGGAGATGTCGTTCCTTGCCTCCCCGAGCGCTCGGGTGACCAAGGAGAAGAGGTTCCTTGCCTCCCCGAGCGCTCGGGTGACCAAGGACATGACGTTCCTTGCCTCCCCGAGCGCCCGGGTGACCAAGGAGAAGAGGTTCCTTGCCTCCCCGAGCGCCCGGGCGACCAAGGAGATGGCGTTCCTTGCCTCCCCGAGCGCTCGGGAAGGCAAGGGATCGTCGATCGGAGCGCACATGCTGTGCGAACGCGCGGACGATCGCGAGGACGAAGCGACGCAGACGCAGCGGCGTGCGAACGGGCGACGCGTCCGGCCGACGAAGCGCCGCGTGCGTGCTCACGACCGGGGGGAACGAGCGACCGAACCGCGCGCGCATCGTCACAGCCGTCGCGACGAGCGAAGGAAACCGCTCGCACGGGCGACGGATGAGAAGGAACGGGGAGAGGGGCCCTCCCCTGCTGCGAACGTGCGTGCTACTCGTCGCCACATGGCGAACGTCGAGAATGACTCCACGCGTATTGCGGTGGTGACCGGAGCGAACTCCGGGATCGGCAAGGTCACGGCTGCAGCGCTCCTGCGCAAAGGCTTTCGTGTCATTGCGACGGCGCGCAGCAAGGAGCGCGGCGAGGCGGCGCTCGCGGACTGGCGGCGCGAGATCCCCGACGCGAAGGTGGAGCTCGTGCTGTGCGACCTCTCGGACCTCGACTCGGTCCACGCGGCCGCGAAGGAGATCGCGAGCAAGGTCGATCGCATCCACGTCCTCGTGAACAACGCGGGCGGGATCATCGGCGAGCGTCGCACCACGAAATCGGGGCTCGAGGAGACGTTCGCGGGGAACCACCTCGGCCCGTTCGTGCTCACGCGCGACCTGATGCCGCTCCTCGAGCGCGGCGCTCCGGCGCGCATCGTCAACGTCGCGTCGGACGCACACAAGGCCGTGAGCGACATGCGCTGGGACGACCTCCAGTTCGCGAACGGCTACTCGTCGATGAAGGCGTACGGGCAGAGCAAGCTCGCGAACATCCTCTTCACGCGCGAGCTCGCGCGCCGCCTCGACCCGAAGAAGATCACCGCCAACTCCGTGCACCCGGGCGTCGTGCGCACGCGGTTCGGCGAGACCGGGAGCGGGCTCCTCCGGTTCGGTATCGCGCTCATTCGACCGTTCCTCATCGACGAGGCGAAGGGGGCCGACACGTCGATCTGGCTCGCGACCGACCCGTCCATGGAGGGGAAGTCCGGGGGGTATTACGTGAAGCGAAAGCTCGTCACGCCGACGCGGGCGGCCCAGAGCGACGAGGGGGCGAAGCGCCTCTGGGACCTCAGCGAGAAGCTCGCCGGAGGGGCTGCCTCGGCACCGGCCGCGAAGAACCCGCCACTTGCCAACGGCGTCGCGTCAACCTGACCCGTGACGCACGCGACGAGAGTCCGCTCGCTCCTGGCAGCGATCGCGATGGGGGCGCTGATGGCGTGCAAGGGGGCACCGAGCGATCCAGTGAACGAAGAAGAGGATCTCTTCCACAACGTCTGCGCGCGATGCCACGGCCGCGACGGCACCGGGGGGCCCCCCGATCCGCTCGGCAACCCCGGCCCGAAGAACTTCACCGACCCCGTATTCCAGAGAAGCATGACGGACGCGCAGCTCCGCAACGCCATCGAGAACGGCAACCGGGGGATGCCGGCGTTCGGCGCGGTCTTCACCCCGAAGCAGATCGACATGCTCGTCGGCCACGTTCGCAAGTTCGACCCATCGAGGAAGGCGGCGCCCGCAGGCTCGTCGAGCGGCGCGAGCGGGAGCGATGGAAGCGCCCCCGCACAACGGCTGTAGAGGTGTCGCGATGTCGAAGATCCTGATCCCGCTCCCTGCATGCGACTTCGATCCGACGGAGGCCGCGGTCAGCTGGAAGGTCCTCGCCGGCGAGGGGCACACGGTGGCGTTCGCGACCCCCGACGGCGCGCCGAGCGTCGCGGACGATCTCATGATCACGGGGGAAGGGCTCGACCCGTGGGGCTTCGTCCCGGGCCTCAAGAAGCTGAAAGTGCTCGGGGCCATCCTGCGAGCCAACGCCGACGGGCGCGCGGCGTATGCCGATCTCGTTCGCGACGCCGGCTTCCAGAAGCCCCTCAGGTACGACGCGGCGCGCGTCGACGACTTCGACGGGTTCGTGTTCCCGGGGGGTCATCGCGCGCGGGGCATGCGCCCGTACCTCGAGAGCGCACCCTTGCAGGCGCTCGTCGCCTCCGCGTTCGAACAGAACAGACCCGTCGCCGCGGTGTGTCACGGGGTCTTGCTCGTCGCGCGCTCGATCTCGCCGAAGACGGGGCGCTCGGTCCTCCACGGGCGCCGCACGACCTCGCTCACCTGGTCGCAGGAGCACCTCGCCGCAAACCTCGCGCGCGTGGCGCGGTTCTGGGACGGCGCGTACTACCGCACCTACGAGGACGGCCCCGGGCAACCGTGCGGCTACATGGGTGTCCAGGCCGAGGTCACGCGCGCGCTCGAGAAGCCCGAGCACTACGTCGAAGTGCCGAAGGACTCGCCCGACTACGGCCTCAAGACCGACGGCCGCCATCGCGACACCATGACCGACGAGCGCCCGGCGTTCCTCGTGCAGGACGGGCGGTACCTCTCCGCTCGCTGGCCGGGCGACGTACACACGTTCGCGAAGACGTTCAGCAAGATGCTTGCGTAGCGCTCGCCGTCGCTCTTCGGACTCAGCGATACGCTGGCCGAGGTTCGAGCGCGGCGACCGCGGCGCGAACGAGTGCGACCGCTTCCTCGGCATGTCGCTCGAGCGGATACGGCTCCGACCCGAGGCTGGCAATCAGGCATAGCCCTCGATCGCTGAGCATCACCTCTTCGCCTGCGTCCGCGAAGCGAACGAGCATGTTACGCACTTCGCTGGTCAGCGCAGGGATCACCTCGTGCGAGGAGATCGCGAAGCGCTCGTCGAACATCGTATCGCCCGTCCCTGCACCCCGCGCTACTTCCCTCTTCGCGGTCTGAACGACGCCGCCGAGCTTCATGCTGGACGGTGCGTAGACCGCGCTCTCGAGGGTGAACGAGCCCGGAGCGTGGCGGATCGTCCGCCCCCAGTAGCCGTGGCTGCCGATCGTCCCCCACGTCGCGAGCGGGGTGGTCATGAGGTCGAGCTTGTATCGCTCCGACAGCGCACGGAAGCCCGGCACGTGATGCGCGAGCGCGCGCGCCGCAGGGATCTTCGCGCGCGCCTCCTCGATGCCGGTCGCGAGCCTCACGAGCCCGTCGATCTCGGCGCAGATCGAGTCGGCGTCGTCGTCGAACATCGTATAGACGAGGCGGTGACGGCGAGCCTGCAGGTCGTCGACCTGGAAGTCTCCGCCGAACCGTGCCCATCCGGTGAGCGTGTCTCTGGCTGCCTTCACGAGCTCCGCGACCCTCGGCTCCTCATCCGCGTGAAACGCGAACGCGCCGTCGAGCTCGGCGTCCCCCGACCTCATGAACGGCTTCGCGCCGAACAGCTCCGCGATCGAGTGACCCACACGCCCCACGAGCGTCTTCGGTGCGAGCGTCAGCCCGAGGTCGAGCGGATAGCGCAGCCGCACCTGGATGGTCAGGTCCTTCATCATCACCGTATCGCGGCAGACGCGCACCTGATGGCCGAGCCGCTCCCCTGCGAGCTCGTACATCGGACTGAACACGTGATCGCCGTGAAGCGTGAGACCGAGCCTCATGGCGACTTCGCTGTACGTGGAGCTCCATATGCCCATGAAGTTTTCACTCGGGCCGCGCAGCCTCACGAAGTCGGCGGTCGGCGCAGGGAGCGTAAGCGATCACGGTGACGCTGTCTTCGCCCGCGACGAACCCGCCTCAACCGGCGCGTCGCGTGGGCTTGCGAGCCTCGTCCCTGATGACCACCTCGAAGTCGATGGCGTCGATGCGCGACAGGTCGGCGAGATCCGGCGGATCGAACGCCTGAGAGGCCACGGCGTTGAGCCTCTCTTTCGTGCGGAGTCCCGCGGCATTCATGACATCGAGGAACCCGAACCTGTGGAGCTGGGTCACGGCTTCGAGCCCTCGACGAAAGCTGTGGGCGAACACGACGATCGGCTGGGTCGCACCCCCGAGCTCACGCGCACGCTGCGCAATCTGCTCGAGCGGCATGTTGAGCGCGACTCGTGGATGGTGGCGGGCAAACTCCTCCTCGCTGTCGACGTCGAGCAGAATGGCGCCGCGGGTGAGCCAGTCGCAGGCCTTGTGGACACGTACGACGTAGTGATGGAAGAGGATCGCACTCGCGACGACGTACGCGAACCCGATGGCGAGGCCAATCCAGACACCGTTCATTGGGCGCACCTCCGACGTCACCAATATAGCAACTTACACGCCACCCGCGCGGCCCGGGCCTCACTGCGACGAGGCGGCCCCTTCGCTCACGTGCGGCTCTCCTCGACCCCCGCGCATCGCAAATATCAGCGCGGCAGCGAGAAACCCGGCGGCGAGATAGACGACGGTGCCAAGCCCGAGCGCGGCCGTCGGCTCCCGAACGGACCAGGCGAAGACAGTGGTGAACAGCATGGGGCCAGTGAGGCCCGCGATCGCCATGATTCCAGCGTTCGCGCCCTGGAGCCGCCCCTGCTCACCCGGAGCGACCCGCCGGGTCATGATGCCCTGATAGCCCGGCTGCACGAGGCCCATCAATGCGAAGATCGGGAGCCCGAGCCAGAACTGCAGACCCGTCTGCGCCGTGGCATAAATGACGAACGCGACCATCCCCGCACAGAGGCCCGTATAGAGCGCGCCGCGCTCCCCGAAGCGTCTCACGAATGGCCCGACGATGACCCCCTGGACCACGACGCTCCCGACGCCGAAGCCCATCAGGTTCATGCCCACCATGGTCGGACCCCAGCCGTACCGGTAGCCGGTATAGAGGACGAAGGTGCTCTGGAGGACCTGATGCGCGAGGAAGTAGAGAAAGATCACCGCCGCAAGGCTCAACAGCTCCGGGTTCGACCTGAGCAGCATGAACGAGCCGACCGGGTTGGCCTTTGCGAGGCTGAACGTCGAGCGCTTCTCCTTCGGGAGAGACTCCGGGAGCACGAACAATCCATAGATGCCGTTCGCGAGCGCGAGGCCCGCGGCCACCCAGAACGGGAGCCTCAGGTGAACCCCGCCGAGGAGGCCGCCCATGGCCGGGCCGACGACGAAACCGATGCCGAATGCAGCTCCAAGGAGACCGTAGCTCTTGGCGCGCCCCTCCGGCGGCGTGATGTCCGCGACGTACGCGCTCGCGGTCGAGAAGCTCGCCGCGGTGATACCCGACAGCATGCGACCGACGAGGAGCCAGCCGACCGACGGCGCGACCGCCATGATCACGTAGTCGATGCCGAGGCCGAAGATGGAAATGAGCAGCACGGGGCGACGGCCGAAGCGGTCCGACAGCGCGCCCATGATGGGCGAGAAGATGAACTGCATGAGCCCGAACATGAGGCCGAAGAGCCCGACGTAGTGAGCAGCCTCGGCCGTGTCGCCGTGCATGAACTGCTTCACGAGATTCGGGAGGACGGGGATGATGATCCCTATCGCGAGGACGTCCATCAGCGACGTCGCGAAGATGAAGCCGAACGCGGCGCGGCGCTTCCCGCCCGAGAGCGCGGTCGTATCGTGGACGCGGAGCGGATCGTGCTCGGCCTGCTCGAGCTCTGCGGTCATTTCCCTCGAGACAGCTCCCGGAGCGCGAACTTGCCGACGAGCTTCGAGAACACGCCTGGCACGACCCTTTTCACGCGCCAGGCCACGCGACCGTCGAGCATCGGCACGCAATAGAGGTCGTCTGCCGTGACGGCCGCAATCGCAGCGCGCGCGATGCTCTCGGCAGAGCGGCCCTCGCGCACGAGCCGCTCGGCAGCGTTGCGCGACTTCTCGTTCTCGAAGCGCCCGCTCTTCGCGATGTCGGTCTTGAAGAAGGTCGGGCAGAGGACGGTGACGCCGATCTTGGTGCCGACGAGCTCGGCGGCGAGCGTCTCGGAGAGCGCGACGACGCCCGCCTTCGAGACGTTGTAGGCGCCCATCTGCGGCGCGTGGATGAGGCCGGCGGCAGAGGCGACGTTGAGGACGTGACCGTGCCCCTGCTTGCGGAGGATCGGCACGAAGACGTGGCAGCCGTAGATGACGCCGAAGAGATCGATCTCGATCGTCCATCGCCAGTCCGCGATCGGGGCTTCGCCGATGCGACCGCCGCTGCTGACGCCGGCGTTGTTGACGACGAGGTCGACCGGGCCGAAGCCGGAGGACGCCGAAGCCGCGGCGAGCGCCTCGACTTGCTCGATCTTGCTCACGTCACAGACGAGGCTCTTCGCGTCCTTTGCGCCCTTCTCGAGCGCCATCCGCGCCGTCTCGGCCGCGGTCGCCTCGTTCACGTCCGACAGGATGAGGCGAGCGCCGAGCGGGGAGAGTGCGAGCGCCAGCGCGCGGCCGAAGCCGCTGCCTGCGCCAGTGATGACGACGTGGGGTGAGCGCGGAAGGGGCATGGGCTGTCCTGGTGGCTGCGTGAGGTCGAACGTCGACGGCGCGCAGCGTACACCGATGCGCGTGGGACGCGTGAGCGTCGACGGTGGCTCGCCCTCAGCGCCCGAAGAGCCTGCGGAACATGGTCGACAACGACAGACCCCGCTTGGCCTGCGGCTCTTCACGGCACCGACACCGGTCCGAGGGGGGGACGTCACCCAGCACCTCCTCCACGTGCCGACCGCAGCCGCGATAGGTTGGCTTCCCGCACGACGAGCACTGCACCCGCTGACACATGTGCGCTTCTCCTCTTTCGAGACACCTCTCACCCGGTCTCGGCTAGATGTCCAGATGGCACGGTCGACGAATGGATCGCGCTCCCACTGAACGCCTCGCCCGACCTCGGAGCTCCCCCTGCGATGATCACCGTCCACCACCTCAACAACTCCCGCTCACAGCGCGTGCTCTGGCTCCTCGAAGAGCTGGAGGTTCCCTACGAGGTGAAGCGCTACCAGCGCGACGCGAAGACGATGCTCGCGCCCCCCGAGCTGCGCGCCGTACACCCGCTCGGCAAGTCGCCGGTCATCACGAGCGGCGACACCACGGTCGCCGAGTCCGGCGCGATCATGGAGTACCTCGTCGGCCATCATGGGAACGGTCGACTGGTGCCGAAGGAGGGGACGCCCGAGCGCCTGCGGTACACCTACTGGCTCCACTACGCCGAGGGCTCGGCGATGCCGCCCCTGCTGCTCAAGCTCGTCTTCGACAAGGTCGAGACGAGCCCGATGCCGTTCTTCGTCAAGCCCATCGCGAAGGGCATCTCGGCGAAGGTGAAGAGCGCGTTCATCACGCCGCAGATCAAGACGCACTTCGACTTCATGGAGAGCGAGCTCGGCAAGGCCACGTGGTTCGCGGGGGAGGAGTTCACCGCAGCCGACGTCCAGATGAGCTTCCCGCTCGAGGCCGCGTCGCAGCGCGGCGGCGTCGATGCCACGCGTCCGAAGCTGCAGGAGTTCGTGAAGCGCATCCACGCGCGTCCCGCGTACGCTCGGGCGCTTGAGCGCGGCGGGAAGTACGACTACGCCAGCTTCTGAGCGCTGGCGCGACCGTTCGCAGAGTCGGCGCATCCAAGGACACCATGTCGACCGCCGATACCTCGAATACCGCAGACTTGAAGCTCCTCTTCACGGACGCACACACGCACAACGCCTGGCTCGATCGCCCCGTCTCGGATGATCTGCTGCGCAGGCTGTACGAGGTCGCCCGCATGGCGCCGACCTCCGCCAACTGCCAGCCGATGCGCATCGTGTTCGTGAAGAGCGCCGCCGCAAAGGAGAAGCTTCGCCCGACCCTGATGGCCGCCAACGTGGACAAGACCATGGCGGCGCCCGCCACGGCCATCGTCGCGTACGACCTCGAGTTCTACGAGAAGATGCCCAAGCTTTTCCCCGCGCGCGACTTCCGCGCGATGTTCCTCGGGATGCCCGAAGAGAAGCGGGAGCGGAGCGCGTTCCAGAACGGCTCGCTGCAGGGTGGTTATCTGATCCTCGCAGCGCGCGCGCTCGGACTCGACTGCGGCCCGATGGGAGGTTTCGACAACGAGAAGGTCGATGCTGCGTTCCTCGCTGGCACGAAGTGGAAGTCGAACTTCCTCGTGAACCTCGGCTACGGCGACCCAGCAAAGCTGTTCCCGCGGAACCCTCGGCTCGACTTCGACGAGGCGTGCCGCATCGACTGACCGACTCCCCGGTTTGGGGGAATGGCGGGCGCACGCTATTCTGCTCTGATGGGGCGTATGCGTCCGCTCGTCCTCCGGTGTGCCGACCTCGTCCTCGACGAGGGGGTCCACCAGGTTCGGCACGCCGAGCGGGCGCTCGACCTCCCACCGCGCCTCTTCGACCTTCTCTCTTGCCTCATGCGCAGGGCCCCGCAAACCGTAAGTCGGGACCGCCTCGTGAAGGAGGTCTGGCATGACGTCCACGTCTGCGAGAGCGCCGTCAACCAGGCGGTGCGCGCGCTGCGCGTCGCGATGCACGCGTGCTCCGGCGCGGGCGCGGGCACGGGCCAGAGGATCGTCACCGTTCGCGGGCGTGGCTACCGGTTCGACGGCGCAGTCACGGAGGTGCAGTCGGCGGGCGGAGAGGATTCTACCGAGGCCACGGTCCTGCTCGTGGACGACGAGCCCGACATCCTCGATGCGCTTGCGCGCACGCTGCGCACGGCGAAGTGCAGGTTCGTCCTCGCGTCGTCGGGGCGGGAAGCGCTCGGCGTGCTGTCCCGCGAGCGCGTCGATCTCGTCATCTCCGACATCGACATGCCAGACATGACCGGGCTGGAGCTCCTCGCGCGTGCGAGGCAGCACCACCCGCACGCCGCGCGGGTGGTCCTCACCGGGGTCGCGTCGCTCGAGACGGCGGTCCGCGCGATCAACGACGGCGAGGTCCAGCGATTCCTCACGAAGCCCTGGGAGAAGGAGGAGCTCCGCCGGGTCGTGAGTGAGCTCCTCGCCGCTCGCGGCGCGGGCACGCGGGAGCCGCCGGCGCTCGGCCTCGGAGAGTCGGACGCGCCACCGCTCTCGCCGCGCGAGAGACAGACGCTCGCCGAGCTGCTCACGGGCGCCAAGGAGAAGGAGATCGCGCAGCGCATGGGGGTGAGCCCTCACACCGCGCATCAGTACGTGAAGGCGGTGTATCGACGGTACGCGGTCGCGAGCCGGATGGAGCTGGTCGTGAAGCTCGGCCCCCCCCGAGCTCCACTTCAGCGGCGCGGACCTGCAGACGCTGCGGTCGCACGCCCCGCGCCGATCGCGGCGCGAACGAGCGCGCAATCATGACCGCGGACGTCGACGCGCAGGGGTGGGCGGTCGTAGGAGTCACCGCCAACTGCAGGTTCTTCGACGTCGAGCGTGGCGTGCTCGCCGCGCTGCCGCTGTCGCCCGCGATCGACGACGAAGCGACGGCGCGCGAGAACAGCGCTTTTCACGAGGAGTACTTCCGGACGCGCGGAACCTCGGGCGTCGTCATCCTGTTCTTCGACGGCTTCGTGTCCCAGGATACGAACGCGCGCCGCGTCTACCGCGAGGCGCGGCGCGAGCTCGTGCTCGCCGTCGCATTCGTCGCGCGGTCGCTGCTGGGCCGCGCGATCGCATCGTTCGCGCTCGGCGGACGCCTGCCGTCAGCGCGCCGCAAGATGTTCACGACGCTCGAAGACGCCCTTCCCTGGGTGAGGACTCAGCGCGACCGGACGGCCCATGAGGAAGAACCATGAACGAGATTCCCGTCCACGAATGGTCGCACCTTGGAGCGAGCTCCAACGCGGAGTTCTACGCCGTCTCCGACGACGTGATCGCCGTCGTGCCGCGCGAGCGATGCACCGATGATCAGACGAGCGCACGCGAGAGCCTCGCGTTCCAGGATGCGCACTGGCGCAAGCGCGGGCACCGTGGCGCCGCGGTCATCTTCATGGACCGCGTGCTCGTTCAGGACGGAGGCGCGCGTGCCGTTTACCAGGACGAGTCGCACGGGATCCTGAGCACGTGCTTCGCGCTCGTCGGCGAGACCTTCTTCGGGAAGGTGACGGCCTCCGTCTTCACCGGCCTCACGAAACCAGGCATCCCGACCCAGGTCTTCCGCTCCCTCGCCGAGGCGAACGCGTGGATTCTGGAGATGAACCGGACGCGCGGCGGCCCTCTTTGATGGGCGCATGACCGACGACGACCAGAAGCGCTCGCTCGCCGACGAGCTCGTGCGCGTGTTCAAGCGCCTCGCAGAGGGGGACCTCTCGGCGCGTGTGCCGCGCAACTTCAAGCGCGACAGCGAGGACGCCGTCGCCTTCTTCGTCGGCGTGTTCGCAGAGCAGCTCGCCGAGCGCTATCGCAAGTACCGCGAGTACGAGGCGGCGGTCGCCGGGCTCATCGAGAAGTTCATCGCCGTGGCCGCCGGCGACTTCGAGGTGCGCGCGGAGCGGACGTACCACGGCGATGCGGTCGACACGCTCGCGTACCTCCTGAACAACGTCGCGAGCGAGGTCGGCGAGCTCGTGGGCGCGCACGATCGCCAGCGCATGCTCCTCGAGACCGTGATCGAGTCCATGCTCGACGGCGTCCTCATGCTCGATCCGGGCGGCCGGATCACACACTCGAACAGGGCGATGGCGGACCTGCTCCGGCGGACGACGGACGAGCTCGTCGGGATGCAACTGTCGGACGTCCTCGCCGTCCCTGAGCATGAGCTCGCGGAAGAGCTCGCGCTCCATCTGACCCGCGGCGTATTCCGGAACCGCGACACCCTCTTCCGAACCAAGGACGGCTCGGCGCTGACGATCGCGCTGAACGCGTCGCCGCACAGGGACGTGCAAGGCGCGCTCGTCGGCATCGTCCTCGTCGCACGGGACGACCGTGAGCTGAAGAGCGCGCGGGCCGATCTCGAGCGAAGCGACCGCCTCGCGACGATGGGCATGCTCGCAGCTGGCGTCGCGCACGAGATCAACAACCCGCTCGCCTTCGTGTCGGCGAACGTCGACTTCGTCCTGGAGGAGCTGGAGGAGTGCGGGGCGAGCGGTACGCTTTCGCCCGAGCGCATCGCCGAGATCGTCAAGGCGCTCCGTTCGTCACGGACCGGCACGGCGCGCGTACGCAACATTGTCCGCGAGCTCCGCGGCTTCGCGCGGACGGCGCCGGAGACGGTCTCGCCGGTCGATGTGAACGCGCTCGTCGACACTGCGCTCGGCTTCGTCGGAAACGAGATCCGCCACCACGCGCGGCTCACGAAGGCGTATGGCACCCCGCCGCCGGTGCTCGCGAACGAGGGACGGCTCGTCCAGGCGTTCTTGAACCTGCTCCAGAACGCGGCGCAGTCGATTCCGATCGGCTCGGCGGACCAGAACGAGATCCGTGTCGTCACCGGCGTCGCCGAGGGCGCCGCATACGTCGAGGTCCACGACACAGGCTGCGGGATCGCCGAAGAGAACCTCTCCCGCGTTTTCGACCTGTTCTACACGACGAAGCCGGTCGGAATCGGCGTGGGGCTCGGGCTCTCGATCGCGCTCCGCCTCATCGAGAAGGCGGGCGGGCGTCTCGAAGTTTCGAGTCGCGTTGGCGCGGGTAGCTCGTTCCGAGTGGTACTTCCCGTCGCACCGCCTGCGCCGGCGACCGCGACCATGCCGGCCAAGTCGAGGCCGCGGAAGAAGCGGAGCCTCGACATCCTCGTGGTCGACGACGAGGTCGAGGTCGGACAGTCCGTGCATCGGATCCTGCAGCGCGAGCATCGCGTCGACGTCACCTCATCGGCGCTGGACGCGCTCGCCAAGCTCCAGGCGCGTAGCTACGACCTCATCCTCTGTGATCTACTGATGCCCGAGATGACCGGAATGGACCTCTACGCCCGCGTCGCTGCGTCCTCTCCGGAGATGGCCGGACGCATGGTGTTCATGACGGGATCGGCGTTTGGCGCGCATGCCCACGACTTCCTCGGCCGCAGCTCGAACCCGTCCTTCGAGAAGCCGTTCGACGCACGGTCGCTCCGCGCGGTAGTCGCGAAGGTGCGCAAGCGGGCGTAGGCGCCGTCGACCTCAGCGGCGTGGAAGGTCGACGACCTCGGCGGTGACGACAGCCTCGCCGCGTCGCTCGAAGAACGTGACCACGCCAGCGCAGAGATCGATCGTGCCGAAACACGGCGCGTGCTCGCGAAAGAGCGTTCCGGCATTGACGAGGGTCAGCGAGCCAACGCGCCGCACCATCCGACGGTGACTATGGCCCGAGACCACGAGGTTGACGTCGCCTGCGCGCACCAGCGCTTGAAGCGCGTCGTTGACCTCGATCGCATACCCGAAGTCGTCCGGGCGAACGGTGCACATGTCGTCCTCCCCCATCCCATGACAGAGGAGCAGGTCTCCCCGGACCGTCGCGAGGCGGTGTGTCACCGGCAGTGTCGCGAGGAACTCTCGCGTCGATGTCGAAATGTCCGCCGCGTTCGTGCTGTCGGGCAGCGACCTCATGTCTCCATGGAGAAACCATCGCTCGTGATTGCCGCGAACGACGATGGCGCCAGCCGCACGGAGCGCGGCGCAGCACGCATCGACGCTTCCCTTCCCATCGACGATGTCTCCGACCGCGAGGATCGTATCGACCGGATCGCGCTCGAAATGCCTCAGCGCGGCCAGCAGCGCTTCGTCCTCGGCATGAATGTCCCCGAGGATCCCGATACGACTGACGGCCGCGTTGTGCACGGGGCGAGACTATCGCTAGCCGATGTCTCGCGCGAACGCGCCACAGCACAGCCGACGCACAGCCCCTCGGCGGCATGACACGTGCGTCCTGGAACGTGCTCGCGCTGGTCACGGCCGGCGCCCACGCACGAAAGGAAGGCTACGCCATGCCCCACTTCACGTTTTCGTCGGTCGTGGTCGCACTGGCGACGACGGCAGCGTGCACGACGACGGCTCGTCAGGTGTACCTCGGCCCCACTTCGGACCAGTGTCTGGACGTCGATTCGGACTGTATCCAGGACAACCAGTGCTGCAGCTCGTGGTGTGTCAACAGCGAGTGTGAGACGCGAACTGGCGCCACTGCGCCGCTCCGCCGGTCGGCGCAGGTCGCGCTGTCGAGCTCCCCGTCGCGCCCATGAACGCGTTCGCACGAGTCGCGCTGCTCGGTCTCGCGGGCGTGACGCTCGTTGCGTCCACGGTCGAGTGGCGAGGACGCGTGGCGGCAACATCCCTCGTGCGCGGCGCTCCAGGTGCCACCGTCGTGAGCACCGACCCGGCTCGAGCCGATACCGGACACGACCCGCCGGCGAATGACGACGCGGCGCTGCAGCCGCACGGCGTGACCCACCTCGTCGAGACGTGCCTCGCGCGGCTCGCCCTTTCCGAGGACCAGAGGCTTGCGCTCCAGGAGCTCCGCGGCGCCTTGCGCGGGGAGACGCGCGCCGAAGGGGCTGCGGCCGGCGCGCTGGCGAACACGCTCGCCGATGGGCTCGCCGCCGGAGTGATTGTCCGCTCGAGCGTCGATGCTGCGCTTGCTCAGCTCACCGACACGAGCGCCAGCGTATACGACGTCACGAGCATCGCACTGACCCAGCTGCACTTCGCCCTTGGAGCTGAGCAGCGCGCGAGCGTCGTGGACATTCTGCGCGCGGACTGGAAGGTTCCGGACGACGTTCTCGAACGCGACCTGAACGACGCGAGCGCGAGGCACGGTCACAACCTCGCGTCACTCCTCCGGTCAGCAGAGCTCACGGAAGGTCAGGCGGCCGCCATCGCTTCGAGCTTTCGTGCTCGCTCGGCCGAGGTTGCGCAGACCGCCGAGCATCTGGAGACGCGCGCACGCCTGGAGGCGTTCTCCAGCGACTTTCAGTCGGACGCCTTCGAGGCGAACAGACTGGACAGAGATCCGAACGCCGACATGGTGACCTGGGGCGCGACGCTCACTGCTCGATTCTTGGAGGTCGTTGCGCCTGTCCTCACGCCCGACCAACGCGAACGCGTTGCGAACGACATCCGCGCTCGGTCCGCACGTGCGAGCGAGTAGGCCGCCCGTTCAACGCGCGTCTGCCGACGAATGCGTGAATCATCGCGCGACGATCGGGCTGCGCGGAAACGAAGCGAACATCTCCTCGATCGTGCGTTGAATATGCGGCTGATTCACACGGTCTGGACCGACGTCCACTCGACTCGTGCCGTGCCAGACACGTACGCCGCTCGTCGCGTCGAACGCGTCGATGACCAGCGACGCCTCCACTTCGTCATAATCCTGTGCGGGAAATCCAACCTCGCTCTGCTCGCCCTCGGGTGGCGTGGCTTGATGAACCGTGACGACGCGTCGCCCGGAGCCGAACCGGACGACCAGATCCCCTTTGCTCGGTGCGGCCGTGTAACCGCGTTTGTTCAGTGCCTCGATGATCAGCGGTTGAACGCGCCCTCGCACCTCCTCCGAAAACGGCGAGCTTCGGTACCCACGGGGCGCGGCCTCGGGGGCACCAAGCGAGAACGTTCGGTACTGCGCGAAGGGCGCCGCCGGGTTCGTCACCGCATGAATGGTCACAGCGTCGGCGCATCCGACGGCCGAGATCGCTCCCCCGACGCAGACGAGCGACAGGATCACGGTCGCCACACCGAAATGCTCGAGGCGCGCTCGGCGCACCGCATCACGGCCTCGAACGACGCTCATACTCAACAAGGAAGCACGTTTCGTTCCACCGCGAGGCCACTTGACCGGACGGGGAACCTCGGACGAGGACGTCGCCCTCAAGCGTAGCTGTGTGACGCGCTTGCCTTCGTCGGCTCGACCGCCCGACAACGTCCAGCGCCACCTTTCCGCGTCTATTCTTGCGGATCGCGATTGAGCGCTGTCGTCGCGCCGGGGCCACGCTGAGGCGCGACCGCACAGTCGCTACTTTTGGTCCGCGTGAAAGCTTCCGTCCCAGCTCGCCGGCGGCGGCGCAGCGGAATAAAGCCGGCAGCGTTCGGCAAGAACATCGCTCGGCCCGTCACCGCGGAGCGCCTCCAGGAGCGTCAGCGCCTCCGCGAAGCTCCGTCGCAGGTAGGCTTCGTACGCGCGCTCGTACGCTCGCCCTACGGCGAGCTGCGGAAGGTCCTCGCCGGTCGCGCCAAGTAGCTCGTAGACCCTTACCGCCCTCGTCTTCCCTTTCACGGCGACGCAGTCGACCAGTCGGAACTCGAAGCCGTCTCGTGCGCGCTGCTCGACAGCCTCGCTGACCAGCACGGGCACGCCGTAGAGCTTGCACAGGCCCTCGAGCCGCGCGGACAAGTTCACTCCGTCTCCGAGTGCCGTGTAGCTGAAGCGCGAAGGGGCGCCGAAGTGGCCGAGCAAGACGGTGTCGGTGTGGAGTCCAAAGCGGGTAAAGAGACGCGGCAGATCGGCCCACTCGGCGGATTCGTAGAGTCGTCGCGTCGCCGCGAGGCAGTCGAGCACGGCACGGCAGGCGAGCGCAGCGTGATCGTGGCAGGGTCGTGGCGCGTTCCAGAAAGCCATCACCGAGTCTCCGATGAACTTGTCGACGGTTCCGCCGGACGCGCCGACCGCCTTCGTCATCGTCTCGAAGTACTTGCCCAGCGCCCGAGCGAGATCGTCGGGCGCGAGGTGCTCCGACAACGGCGTGAAGTCACGAATATCGCTGAACATGATGGAAAGCTCGTGAAGACTGCCGCCGAGGACGGGCTCGCGGTTCGCCTCGTAGAGGTCGCGCACGAGGTCTATCGGAACGTACTTCCCCATTGCGCGCACGACGGTCTTCGCGCGTTCAACGCTGTCGATGGTCTGCTGGACATCGGCAAACACCGTCGCTCCGTCGGACGGCGAGAAATCGAAGCGACGCATCCGCGAGGTTGCCTCGAGAATCGTGCCGAGCCCTCGGCGGAGCGTACGAGACGCCCAGAATCCTCCGCCAAAGATCAGGATACTGACGACGACGTAGGCACCGAGGAACCGGTTGCGCAGGGCCTCGAGCTCGCCAAGGTAGTACCTCTCCGGAACGATGATGCCGACGATCCAGTCCTGCGAGCGCGAGAGCCAGTGGTATGTCGCGAGGTACGTCTCGCCTCCAACCTGAAAGACGTCGGAGCGGTCACGATCGTTCGGCCCGAGAAGCTTGAGGAGCGGGCTGCTCAGCGCAGCGGCAATCGGCGGCGGCAAGTGCGCAGCTTTGACCCTGAGGGCACCGTCCGTCGGCACGAAGTGGTCCTCTTTGGAGAGGCGAGTGATGAGGCCTCCCCGACTGTCACACAGAAACACGCGGTGGGGATCGAGGGGGTCCGCGGCGTTGACCTTCACCTGCGAGACGGCGTCGACCGTGCGCGCGAGCAGCTGAACGCTCACGACGCCGACGAAGCTTCCGTCACGGTCTTCGACGGCTTGCTGGACGGTCTGAACGACGCGACGACGCTCCGTGACGAGCCCCGCATCACGTTCCGCATATACGAGGTCGCCGTAGGTCGTTTGACCGCGCGGCAGTGCCGCCGCGTCCCGAAAGCCGGGTTCGGTCGTCGGGTCTTGGGTCGCGGTGGTTGAGAGGCGAGTCGCGCTGCCTGCGCTGCCTGCTGCCAGCGGATGCTCGTAGACTTCGGCCTCGAATCGTCCGTCCACCAGCGCCACTCGACGGATGAGTACGGAGGCGGCATCGGACGAGCGGAACGCAGAGAGCTGCCAAGGGCCGCTCGTACGGAGATGCGCGTCGTCCGTGTGCGTGAAGGTCACCTCGGCGACCTGCTCATCGTCGAGGAGCTCCGTGATCAGCAGCGCTTCGAGGGCCGGCGCGGGCGTGGCCTCGACGAGCCCCGATTGCAGCGTGCGCTCGACGTTCCGGATGGTGTGCGCGGCCTGGTGAAGCTCGGCGTGCACCTCACCGTCGATCCTCATCGCGGCCGAATCACCCAGCAGCCGCGCGCTCCCCAGCATTGCCTTCCGCGAGCTCTCGATGAAGATTGCGAAGAGCCCTGCCACGAGGAACGTCACGCCAACAATCGTCGCGACGAAGAGCCTCGTGATCGTCAGGTGAGGCGTGAACCAGGAGCTCGGCCTGGGCCGGTCAATAGTCTTCGTCGAGTGCTCATCGCTTGAAGCCTCGTGGGGCTCGGCCGGCACCGTGCGCTTCGGTTCGGCGGCGCTCATTGCTCACTCCGCCGGAGCCAAGGCATCCCCATGACGACCATCACCTTCCTTTTGGTCCTCCTCGTCTTCTTCGTCCTCCGTCGCGTGTGGCCTTGCGAACAGCACGAACATCACCGGCACTAGGAAGAGCGATAGAAAGGTCGAGGACGTCAATCCACCGACCACGGAGAGGGCGAGCGGTTGGTTTGCCTCGGAGCCCTTCTCCAGCCCGAGCGCGGTCGGCACGAGACCGATCACGGTGGCGAGGCTCGTCATCATGATCGGCACGAACCTCGATCTCGCGGCTTCGACGATCGCGAGCGCTTTCTCCTTCCCCTCTCGAAGCCGCGTGGATGCGTCGTCGACCAGGAGGATCCCGTTGGACACCGCGATGCCGATGACCATGAGGATCCCCATGAGCGCGGTGATCGAGAAGCCCTGGCCCGCAGCCATGAGCGCGAGCACGATGCCGACCAGCGATACGGGGATCGTGAAGAGCATGACGAACGGGAGTCGGAGCGACTTGAACTGAGACGCCATGATCATGAACACGACCATCACGGCGAGCCCGAGGGCGAGCCCCAGTCCCGAGAACGTGGTTCTCATCAGCTCGGTCTCGCCGACCCAGTTGTACTTGATGTCTCGGGTCGCTGGAGTCTTCGCGAGCGCATCGTCCAGCTCCTTCGCGACGCTGCCGATGTCGCGACCTTCGGTCTGCATGAAGACGTGCAGCGCGCGCTCGAGATGATTCCGCTCGACGGCGATCGGGCCGCTCTCGCGGACGATATCGCCGTACGCGCCGAGGAGCACCGGACGCCCCTCCGGATCGACCCGGACAGGCAACTGCGCGAGCTCCTGAGTTTCGGTCACTTTCTCCCGGTCGTAATACGTGACGACGTAATAGGATTGGCCGTTGTGCGGGTCGATCCACACGCTGGGGAGGTTGATGTTCCCGAGAGTGCCGTCGAGCGTCGTCTGCGCCGCGCTGCGGGCGTCGACACCGGCGAAGCCAGCTGCCTGACGAGCCGTGTTGACGTGAATCTCTGGGTAATTCAGCTGCACCGACAGGCGGACGTCGCGGACACCCGCGATGGTCCGCGCCACGTCGGCGATCGCGGTCGCCGACTCCTGCAGCTGCCCCAGACTGTTCCCTCGAACCTCGATCGCGAGCGGCGCCGTGTAGCCGTTGGCGAAGACGCTCGCGACCAGGCCGCCGGGGTAAATCAGCACCTCCACACCGGGGAACTCGCGCGTGAGGATCTCTCGCGCCTTGGCCCCGAGCTCGTCCTGGGAGAGCTTGCGCTTTTCGGGGTCGTTGAACTGTAGCCGCAGGTACCCGGTGTTCGGAGCAACGTTCGGGCTCACGAGCGCGCTGCGAGCGTTCTGGGGGGTCCCGAGGTTCTCGATTACCATCTCGACCGAGCCTTCAGGGAGACCGCCCTTGAGAGCGTCGCCCATCGCCTTGATCTCGCGCGTCGCATCCTCGAGCGAAGTACCCGCGGCGAATCGCACGTAGATCTGCGCCATCGACTCGTCGATGGCCGGGAAGAAGGTGCTCGGCAGCCGACCCGCAGCGATGACGCTCCCGACGACGAGCACCAGAGCGGCCGTCAGCACGGTCCAGCGGAACGGCAGAACGTGAGAGAGGACAACCGAGTACCGCTCGGCCAGCCGATCGATGAACGACTCGATCTTCTTCCAGAAGCCCGCGTGCTCGGCGTGCCCCAGAAAATATCGACACGCCACGGGCGTGACGGCCATGCTGACGAAATACGAAGCGATCATCGCCACGGCCACGGTGAGCGCCAGCGGCGCGAAGAGCTTCTTGGCGAGCCCCGCGAGAAGCAGCACCGGCAGCAGCACGGCCATCGTCGTCAGCGTCGACGCGAGCACCGGCAAGGCGACGGCATTGGTGCCCTCGAGGGCCGCTTGCCGAGCGCTCATACCGCCACGCTGATGCCGGTGAATCGACTCGAGCACGACGACGGCGTCGTCGACGAGCCTCCCCATGGCTAGCGTGAGCCCGCCGAGCGTGAAGGCGTTCAGCGTCTGCCCTGAGGCGTAGAGGACGATGAGCGTGATGGCGAACGATAGCGGGATTGCCGCCGAGACGATGAGCGTGCCTCGGATGCTCTGGAGGAAGAGCAAGATGACGATGCTGATGAGCACGAGCGCCTGGACGATCTCGCGCTTCAGACCGCTGAACGTGGTCTTCACGAACGTCGATTGATCGAACGCCGCCGTCACCTTCATCCCGGGCGGCAAGCCCTGGAGATTCTCGACGACCTTGTAGACGGCCTGGACGATGTCGAGCGTGTTCCCGCCCGGAATTCGCAGCACGTTCAGGTACACGGCACCCTTGCCGTCGACGGACACCGATTGCGTCGGCGGGGTGCCGCCGTCTTCGACGGTCGCAACGTCCCTGATGAGTACGGCCTTGCCGCCTGCCATCTTGACCGGCGCCTCGCCGATTGTCTTGACACGCTTCGGGACGGCGTCCGTGTAGACATTCGCGTCGAAGTTCTTGGAGATGAACTCGCCCGACGGCAATAGCGCGTTCGACAGCGCGACCGCGGCGGACACGTCCTGCGCCGTGATGCGTCGCCCTTGCGCCTTGACGGGATCGACGATGACGTTGATCTGTCGCATGCGCCCACCGTCCGGCGCGGCGCTCGCGACGCCCGAGATGCCTTCGAGGAGCGGCTCGATGTAGTTGAACGCGTAGTCGTAGAGCTGTGGGCTGGTGTAACCTTCGCCCGTCACGACGACCTGCACGACCGGCGCGTTCGACGGGTCGTACTGCAGCACGAACGGGGGGAGCACCCCGAGGCTCTTCGGGACGGCCGCCATGGCGAAGCCGACCGACGACTGGACGAGCGTCTGCGACGAGTTGAGGTCGGTCCCCCACTTCAGCCACACGTAGATTATCGAGAAGCCGACGCGCGAGACGCTCTGCACGTGATCGACGCCCGGCGTTGCGCTCACGTACTTCTCGAGGCGCCAGGAGATCGTGCTCTCGACATCCTCCGGCCCGAGCCCCGGGCAGAGCGTGCCGATGACGAGCACCGGTGGAGTGAGCTCCGGGAACGTGTCGACGCTCATGCGCGGCGTGACGACACCAGCGAAGACGATCAGCCCGATGCAGATCATCAGGACCGCGATCGGGTTTCGGAGCGCCAGGCCGGTCACTGGCTCTTCTCCTTCGACGGCGAGCCCTTCACCACGCTGCTGGCGGAGCCCGTGGGCTCGGCCGTGGTGACCTTCGCAGCGACCTGGTCCCCGTCCTTCAGGAGCGCCCGACCCTCGACGACGATCAGGCTCCCAGGCTTGAGCGTGTCGGGCGAGAAGAAGACGCTGGGTCCAACCTCACCTAGCTCGACGAACGTGTGGGCGTGCGCGATGTCGCCATCGACCGTGTAGAGGGTCGCCTTCTTGTCGTTCATGGTCACGGCCGAGAGCGGTACGGATGTCGCGGAGAGCGCCTGGCCGACCGGCACATGCACCTCGCCCGTCGTATCGACGGGGATGTGTCGATCGGAGTCGTCGAGATCGATCTCGAAGTGAATCGTGCGCGTCCCGGGGTCTGCGCTAGGTGCGCGCCGCGTGATGACCGCGGCCAGGTCGACGTCGGTCGACACGACATGGACCGTGACTTTCGTGCCCGGCGGAATGGCGTCGAAGTCGCTCTCCGGAGCGTCGGCCGTCATCCGCACGGTGTTCCGGTCGACGACGCCGATCATCTCCGCGCCAGGACGGACGAACGATCCGGGGTCGACGAGCCGCTGCGCCACCTCGCCATCGAACGGCGCGCGCAGGATGCAGTCGTTGACGTCGAGGGCGCTCTTCGCGAGGTTTGCTTGCTGCGCCGCGAGCTCCGCCGCCTGGGACTCGCTCTTGGCGGCGATTTGCTCTGCCTCGTTCGGAGAGACGAAGCCGCCGTCGAGCAACGCCTGGGTGCGCGTGGCTTCGTGCGAGATGGCCTGTTGACGTGAGGCGATCGCCTTCGCCATGGACGATATCGCGGTGGTCTCCGCGGTCGCATTTCGGCAGTCCAGCGTCGCGAGAACCTGCCCCTTCTTGACGATCGCCCCCGGACGGACGAGCACCGTCTCCACGTACGCGGAGATGAACTGCGGCCCGAGCTTCGCCTCGATCCACGGACGCAGTGTCCCCACGTAGCTATGAACGGCGCGGTACGAATCCGCCTTCGCAGCCAGCACCGTGACCGGCTTGGGGCTGGACGACATCGCGACCTTGTTCGTCTTTGCTTCGGCGTGCAGAACGAGCGCGCCGCCGAGCACAAGGATCGCGAGCACTCCCGCCGCGACGATGATCGGGATTCGGGCTCGCCCATGGTTCTCCGATGCCTGCTGCGCTCCTTGGTCGTGCCGCTTCTCGTCCTCCATGGTCATAATCCCTCCGCGATGGCGCGACCGAAGACGGCTCGCGCTCTCGCCACCGCAAAGAGCCCGATGGCGAGCTGAACTTCAGCGGTCGTCCGCAAGTCTTCCGCGTCGGCAAGCTCGACCGCGTTCCCGAGGCCCGCACGAAAGCGCGCGTCAGCCTGGGCATAGTTGGCGAGCGCGCCGCGTACGGCGTCCTGTAGCGCAGGCACGGCGTCCTTCGCCACGCTGACCTGCACGTACCCTTGCGTAACGGCGGCGACCTCACGCTCCTGATAGAGCGCGATCTCCTCTTTGCGCACGCGCTCGGCAACCCTCGAAGCATTGCGCGAAGCGAGCGTCACGCCGTCGAAGACGGTCCAGCTCATCACGATGCCCACGTCCCAGTTGGGGACGTCGGGGAGAAAACCCGAGCCGGCCGGCGCGCCGCCGGTGCCCGAGGGTGCTTCGCCTCCGGCGCGGCCCGTGATCGTTCCTGTCGCGAAGAGGTTCGGACGCAGCGTCGCGGAGATCGCGGTGGTTGTCTTCTCCTGGGCTGAGAGACGCGCGAGAGCCTCATGAAGAAGCGGATCCCTCTTCGCGGCCGAACGAATCGCGTCTGCGAGCGAGGGTAGCGCCGCGGTGATCGGAGCCGAGCCCGTGACGTCGACTGCTCTCTCGGGCGCGCCAATCGACGCCGCCAGGACTGACTGCGCGATGGCTACGCCGCCCTTCGCGCGGATACGTGCGATCTCGAACTGGGCGAGCGTCGCTTCCGCGCGCGTGCGCTCGATGGGAGAGCGGAGCCCGGCCTCCACGCCCGCCTTCGCAAGATCTCGGTGAGTCTTCGAGCGTTCATATGCATCCTCGGAGGCTTTCAGGACTCCCTTCGCGGCGTAGACGCCAAAGTACGCTTCCTCGACGGCCAGCTCGACGTCGAGCCGCTGCGCGTCCGCGGCATGGCTTGCGATGACGACGTTGGCGTCGGCGGCCGCGGTCGCCGCGGCTATTCGTCCGAAGTCGAACACCTCCTGAAGCGCGCTGAGGCCGACGAAGCTCGACGCGTAGGGATTCCATCCTGCGTTCGACTGGGAGACCGACGTCGTGCCGCCGATGCGTGGGATCGCCATGTCATCCGCGACCAGGTACGACGCGGTCGTGTTGTTTGCGGTCGCCGCGAAGAGCTGGGCGCTCGCGGCAAACCGCGGCTGCCATGCGGCGCGCGGCACGCGCGCGTTTGCCTCCGCCGTGGACACCTGCGCGACGGCGGCGCGGATCGCCGGCTCGTGCGCGTGCGCGTATGCGAGGGCGTCGGCGAGACTCATCGGCGTCGCGGTCGGGACCGGACCGGCAGCCACATCGCTACCGCCGTGGGCGCCAGAGTCGGCGGGCGCCTGTGCGAACGCGACGGTCGGGAGTAGCGACGTCGCCGCGGCCAGCAGCAAGCCTCCGAGGGGCCGTGCAAGACGGCCCGCAGCGGCTCGCCCGGCGCCGCACGCACATGCGCGTCTGCGATGAGCCACATCGAGTGTCGCGTGAAGGGCGATCTGCATGCACCCTGCGCCGGAGCAAGGCTCATGCCGAACTGGGCGACCGAAAACGGAAGACACAAGCAGACGAATGAGACGGAACCCGGGAAATACTCCCTGCTCGAGTCGGGAAATTTTCCGTACCTCGGGTGTCCGAATGAGCGGGCGACCGGAAAGCTGCCTGCGATCATCCCGTGGCGCGTGAGTTGCTTGAGCGGGCAGGTCATGGCGTCCCACACCGCAGTTGCTGGCGAGCTTCGCGGTCGCCGCAGGCTCGCGCTGCCCGCGTCGATGCTCCTCGTGGTCGCCTTCGTCACGGGGCTCGCGTACTGGGATGAACAACGCGAGGCCCGCGCGGCGCTCGAGGACTTCGCCGCCGAGCAGTCGACGTGCGCGTCGAGCCTCGCCGCGGGGCTCTCCATGCACGCCGGCGGACCGAGCGCCCCGGGTGCACCGCATGGAGCGCCGGACGTCGCGATGGACGTCCAGAGCACGCTCGCGGAAGCGGAGCGCGTCGTCCGCCGACTCGAACGCCCGGGCGAGAGCCTCGTGCTCGTGCAAGCGCCAGGCGCGAGCGAGTTTCGCACCACGGACGGGCGGACCGTGACGATGGCGGCGCTGAGCGAAGCGCTCCAGCGAGGGCAGTCGTCCGCTCGCCTCTCGCGGGAACAGGCCGCCTCGCTCGGTTTGCCCGAGCGGACGGCCTACGCGGGCCTCGCGAGCGCCGACGCGGGGCCGCTCGGGTCGTGGCATGTCGTGTCGATCACCACCGCGCGCCGTGAGCGTGACCGCGAGATTCGTGCGGCATGGCGGCTCGTCCTGTGCGTCGCGGTCGCCTCCGGGCTGGTGCTCTTCTTCGGAGGCACCGCGCTACGCGAGCAACGGAAGGAGCTGGAGCTCGAGCGAGAGGTGGCCGTGATGGCGGTACAAAACGAGCGCGATGAACGGCTCGGACGCGCCACGCGCGCCGCGGTCATGGGGACCTTCGCGATGGGTATCACGCACGAGGTCTCGACACCGCTGGGTGTCATCCTGGGGCGCGCGGAGCAGATCCTTGGTCGCGGCGGCGCCGATGAGCGCACTGCGCACGCCGCGCGCATCATCGTCGAACAGACGGAGCGGCTGAAGCTCCTCGTCCGTAGCTTCCTCGATCTCGCCCGCGGCGGGGCACCGAACTTCATCCGCGTCGACTCCGCGAGCATCGTCAGCGGCGCGATCGCGCTCGTCGACCATCGCTTCCAGAAGGTCGGCGTGAGCCTCGTCGTCGACGTCTCGGCGGAGCTGCCGATGGTTCAGTGCGACCGCTCGCTCCTCGAGCATGCGCTCGTCAACCTGCTGCTCAACGCGTGCGAGGCCTGCGGTCCGGGCGGCACGGTCGCGGTCAACGCGCGCAGAGACGCGGGTCAAGTTGCTTTCGTCGTCACCGACGACGGTGCGGGCATCAGCTCGGCCGACGCTGCCCGTGCCACCGAACCGTTCTTCACGACGAAGCCCGAAGGCCAGGGCACCGGTCTCGGCCTCGCGATCGCGAGCGAGATCGTCAAGAGCCACAGGGGAACCCTCACCATCGAGCCGCGACCCACGAAGGGCACGAGAGCTTGCATCGAGATCCCCGTCGCGCCCGACGAGCTTCGCCGTGCTGCGTGACGGCCCGTTCCGGATCCTCGTCGTCGATGACGAGCTCGAGATGGCTGCGCTCGTCGCGGACGAGATGGTCGAGCGCGGCTACGTCGCCGTCGCGCTCCGGTACGGGCGCGACGCGATCGAGCGGCTCCGGCTCGAGCGCTTCGATGCGCTCATCACCGATCTGAGAATGCCCGACGTCGACGGACTTGCGCTGCTGCGCGCCTCGCGCGCGCTCGATCCATCGCGCCCCGTTATCGTCATGACCGGCCACATGGCGATCGACACCGCGCTCGAAGCCGTCAACCAGGGCGCGGTTCACTACGTGATCAAGCCGTTCAACCTCTCGCATCTCGTGAAGCTGGTCGAAGACGCGCTGCACATGTGAGTCGCGCAGCGGGTCCCCGGAGGAACATCCGCTCACGACGTGGGCTTCACGTCTTCCGACAGCCACTTCGAGAGCGTCTTCACATCGACGCCGAGGCGCTCGGCGGCGCGCGTCTTGTTGCCGGCCATCTGATCGAGCGCCCACGCTGCGTAGCGCCGCTCCACCTCGCGTATCGGGACGATCGCACCGTCGAAGACCGGCGGGAGCCGGGGCGGACGCCCGGAGAGCCCGGGGACATCGGCGGCCTCTATCTGCTCCGTCCGACCGAGCAGCACAGCTCGCTCGGTGACATGCGCCAGTTCCCGTACGTTCCCTGGCCATGCGTGATCGAGGAGGACCTCCATCGCGGCTCTCGACCAACCTACGACGCGCGACGCAGCGTTCCTCGCCTTCGACTGCGCGAGGAGGTGCTCCGCCAGAAGGGGGATGTCCTCGCGGCGATGCCGGAGCGCGGGGAGCGCCAGCGTGATCACGTCGAGCCGATAGAACAGGTCCTCGCGGAAGCGCCCCGCTCGAACGAGCTCGCGCAGGTCGCGATGCGTCGCGGCGACGATCCTGGTGTCGACCGCTCGTTCCTTCGTGGCGCCGATCGCACGGACGGTGCCGCTCTCGAGCACGTGCAGCAGCTTCGCCTGAAGTGCGGGAGCCATCTCTCCAATCTCGTCCAGGAGCAGGGTCCCTCCGTCCGCCGCAGCGAAGAGCCCGGGGCTTCCCGTCGCGCCGGTGAACGCGCCCTTCGTGTGCCCGAACAGCTCGCTCTCGAGCAAGGCCTCCGGCAGAGACGCGCAGTTGATCGAGACGAACGCCCTCCCGTTCCGTTCGCTCTCGGTGTGAATCGCCCTGGCGACGAGCCCCTTGCCCGTGCCGGTCTCCCCGACGACGAGCACCGCGGCGCTCGCGTTTTTCACGCGTTCGATCACGTCGTAGACGCCCTGCATCGCCGCGCTCTTTCCGACGATGCTCCCTAGAGAAAAGCGCTCGGCCAGAACCGCTCGAAGCGCGCGAGCTTCCGACCGGACGCGCCGCTCGTCGAGCGCTCGCTCGAGAAACAGAACGAGCTCGTCGAGCTTGAACGGCTTGAGCAAGTAGTGGTGCGCCCCCTGCCGGATCGATTCGACGGCCGAGTCCACGTTGCCGTACGCGGTCATGATGATCACAGGGCGCGCGGGGTGCGTGCGCTTCGACGCGGCGAGCAGCGCGAGGCCGTCGACGTCGGGCATTCGCAGATCGGTGACCAGCGCGTCGACGTCATCGTCGGCGAGCAGGAGGAGCGCCTCGCGACTCGACGCACGCGCGGTCGCGTCCCAGCCGCGGTCACGCAGCCCGTCGGCGACCGTTTCGGCCATGTCGAGCTTGTCATCGACGACGAGGACTTTGTAGGTCATGCGGGCGGAGGGCAACGAGTGCCCGGGCGAGGGTACCACTCGCACGGCGCACGTCCTCGCTTCTCCGGGCGTCGACGCGCGGCCCGCACGGCGACGCTACAGGAACGGGTCGAGCTCCAGCGGCGGCGAGCCCAGGAAGTAACGGACCCGCGCGAAGACGTGCAACGCGCCCGCACACGTCAGCACGAGCATCACGGCGCCTACGAGCGTCTCCGCGCTCGGCCCGGCGCTCCACGACGCCCATGCCTCCGTCAGGGGCGCGAGCAGCACCAAGAGGAGCAGAAAGAGGGAAGACAGCGGCACGAGCCATCGCCAGGCAAGCGACATCGCGCGGTTCGCTCGGATCGGCGGGAGCAACGATTTCGCTCCGAGGATCGCACCGGCGACGAACCAGGTCTTGCCGATGTACAGGAGAGCACCGACGAACATCCAGCCGATGTGTGCCTCCACCTGCTCCGCTGCGAGGCCGGGGATCTGCCACCCCCCGAGGAACAGCGCGGCACCGAGCGCAGCGAGCACGAGAGTGTGGACGGTCTGCGCGCGAGCGAAGACCCGGGCACGAACGTCGACCACGCGGGGAGAGGGGCGCGCGAGCAGCCCGTCCGCATCGGGCAGCGCCGAGGCCGTGCTCGCCGAGCTTGCGTGGATCGCGAGGAACGAGAGAAAGAAGAGCGCGAGCGCACACGGATTCGTGAAGACAGTCCACCGCCACGGCGACCCACCCTGGGCGTGGACGAGATCATCCACGCGGAGCGAGCCGATCAGGGTCACCGCACCGATCAGGCTCATGGCGGACGGGACGGCGAGGCTGAAGGTGAGAGCGACCGCGCGTAGCCCGCGGCCGACGGTGGTGCCGGCCCGACAATCGTGCGCGCCTCCTGTCACCATCGCGAGCGTCAATAGCGCCGTCGTCGACACCACGAAGAGGATGCCCGCGTCGACCTCGCCGAGACCGAGCGCGTGCGAGAACGGGAGGAGGGCGAAGAGCGCGGAGCTGAAGGCGAGGGCGAACGCGGTCGCCCCCAGAGAGCCGAACGCACGGATGCCGCGCGCCATGAGACGCCGGAGGAGCGACCCTCGTGGCCGGGCGAGGCGCGGCACGAGCCTCGTCGAGATCGCGCGCGCCAGCCACGCGACGATCGCAGGAGTTGGGGCGAAGAGCAGCAGCAGGATCGCGGCGAGCCCGACGGTGAGCATCGGTCCGAGAAGCGCGGCGGCAGGTGGTGGCTTGAAGCCCAGGAGCGACACACGAGCGATCTCTTCGTTCGGGCTGCCACCGCGACGGATCTTCAGCCATGCGTCGCGCGCGCCGGGGACGGCGACGAGGTCGCGGAGAGAGAGCACGCGGACACCGTCAACCTCGGTGATGACGTCGTTCGGGAGGAGGCGCGCCATGTCTGCGCGCGACCCTGGCTCGATCGACTCGATGAGGACCCCGCCTGACAGGAGCGCTCCTTCATGCTTGATCCCGAGGAACGCGAGCGTGCGCTCGCCCTCCGCGCTCTCCGCGAGGAGCGCCGGTCGATGCGGCGTCGGCGGCCGGACGTCGAGCCAGCCGTCGTGCAGCGTCCCGGCCACGGGAGGCGCCGCCGGGGTCTTCGCCGCGAACGCGACAGTGACGTCGCCTCGAAACGTCGTGTGGGCCGCGTGGTCGCCCGGGCCCGCGAAGAGCCGCTCGATCGCGGCGTTGAAGGGGATGTCGACCTCGGAGCTGCTCACGACGACGGCGTCGACTTCGATGAGGACGTTGGTCACGACGGGCACGCCGGGGCGGTGGAGATCGCCACGAAACGCGACGTGCGCGACCTTTCCCTCGGGGAAACCCACGCCTTCGATCGTGAGGCGGTCGCCCTCCTCCAGCTCGCGCGGAGACACTCCCCGCACCTCGATGAGCGGCGGCGTCGTCTCTCGTTCGCAGCCGGCGAGCAGCGCGAGCGTCATTACCGCGAAGGTCGCGCGAAGGGTGCCTGGCCAGAAGCGGCGCATCCGCTCTCGTATAGACCCGCGCCCCACCCCAAGTGAAATTCGTAGTCGGCTGGGGTCCGAGGAGCGGCCGCGCTTCCCGGACGGGACGGACGACGGAGGGAGGCTCTTGTCGACCGACGCCGTGAGAATTCAAGACCCGCGGCGACGCACCGTGATAGGCCGCCCGGACGATGCCACTTCCGCTCGTGGAGTCGCTTGCCCTCGGCCTGGTGGGTGTCGTGACCGAGATCTTGCCCCTTTCGAGCGGTGGGCACGCGGCGCTCGCGTCACTCCTGTTCGGAGTCGAGCGGTCGGAAGTGGTCACGCTCGCCACCGGGCTCGGCGTGTGGCTCGCGTGCATCGTGTTCCTGCGCGCACGCCTCGCTATCACGCTGAAGAGCGGAGCCTCCCTGGTGCGTCATCCCGGGCGCCGGCGGTCCGCGCTCGGCATGCAACACGGCGAAGACGACGTGAACGGGGAGCGGACGGCGGGCGCGATCGCGGTCGCCACGATCGCGCTCGTCGCTGTCGCGCTCGGCGTTCACGGAGCGTCGGGCGCATGGGAGAGAGAGCCGACCCTCGTCGGCGCGAGCTTGCTCCTCACGGCGGTCGCGGTGGCATCGACGCTCTGGGCCCCGGACGGGGACCGCGACGTCCCGACGCTCTGGGGCGCGTTGCTCGTCGGCGCGGTGCAAGGAGTCGCCGTGCTCCCTGGCGTGAGCCGAACGGCCGTCGCGCTCGCGTCGCTCCTCTGGCTCGGGGTGCGCGCGGAGAGAGCATTCGAGCTCTGCTTCCTCATCGCGATTCCCGCCGAGGTTCTCTTCGTCGCGCTCGTCCGCCCGCTCGCGGGAGTATGCGGGATGCCGCACAGCGCGGAGGCCATCGGGGTCACGCTGGCCTTGATCGGCGTGGTCGCTTTGGTGGGAGTCGCGACGCTGCGACTGCTCCGCACCGTCGTCGAGCGGCGGCTGCTCCCCGTGTTCGCGCTCTATCTCGTGCCGCTGGCGGTCGCGACCACGGCGTGGGCGTACGCCCGCCCCTGAGACGGCGCGACACCGCCGCCGTGGAAGCACGGAGGAGCCGCAAGGGTTTGTGTAATCTCGGCGCGTGCGGGGAAATTGGCTCGGACTCCTGCGTGTATCGCTCGTCGCCTACGTCCTCGTCGCCGTCGCCGTCGTCGGGTCGGCGCGGGCGACGCCAGCCTTCGGCGACCCGTTTCGCGGCGTGGTCAATCTCGCCGGGACCTGGGCCATCACAACCGGCGACCTCACGCCTGGAGAGGCAACCGCTGCTGACCTGAGCCGCTGGGGCAGCGTCGCCGTGCCTGGCAAGTGGACCGGAACGCCGGCGGGAGCGTCCTACGCTGCCGCGCCTGCCGCCTGGATTGGCATTGACGTCCATGCGCCGAACGGCACGGCGATCGACCGGACCGCGGTGGCGCTGCCCCCGTTCCTCTACGCATACGAAGCCTTCGCGGGTGGCGAGCGGCTAGGAGGCTCCGGCGTGCTCGCGCCCTCGCTCGACTGGGGGCCCTTTCGCCACACCGTCTTCGCCGTGCCACGAGGCGCCTGGGGAGCCGATGGCGTCCTGCGCCTCCGCGTGCACGTCCAGAGCTGGCGCGGTGCGTTCGGGAACGGCACACACAGCGCCGCCGACGCGCGCGCCATTGCGATTGGCCCCGAGGAGGACGTCGCGCGGCTCGTCGAGCTCAGTCACGCGCGCCTGCAAAGCGAGCGGCCGCTCGGCGGCGGGACTCACTACCTCATGTTCGGGATCGCGCTCGTGTTCCTGGCGCTGTTCGCGCTGACGCCCGCGCTCCGCGAGAACGCCTACTTCAGTGCCTACCTGGTCCTGAGCTCGATGGCCGCAATGCGCGCCGAAGCGGCGTCGCTCGGCAACGCAGACCATCCGCTCGCGCCGATCCTCGAGTCCGTTGTGCTCGCGTGCCTCTCGGGCATCGCCGCTCTGCTCATGCTCGACCACCTGTTCGTCCTCCGCAGCCGGTTCTACCGGACCGCGATCGGCCTCCAGCTAGTGTTCCTCGCCATCATCGGCTTCGTATGGCTCGAGCCAGGCTCGCTCCAGGATGGCAACTGGTACAACGTGTACCTGCCGCTCCACACGGTGGTGACGCTCGCCTGCACGCTCGGCGCGCTGGCGCGGTGCGCGCGACAGAATGTCCCCGACGCACGGTTGATGATCACCGGCTTCGGCGTCGCCCTCGTGATCGTCCTCCTAAACAACGCCTACGGGCTCGTCTTTCCCGGTGCGGCGCGGAGCATGACCGCCGTCCCGACCGGCTGGCTCGGCTTCTTTGCCGCGCTCGTCTGGTCGATGACGATGGCGTTCGTGCTCGGGCGTCGATACCGCAGGTCGATCGACGATCTCAACCACGCGTTCGCCGCCAGCACGCGGTTCGTCCCCTCCGCGTTCCTTCGCCTGCTGGGCCGCGAAAACGTCGTGCTCGTGCAGCGCGGTGACCGGACGCACCGTGACATGACGGTGCTCTTTTGCGACATCCGGCGCTTCACGCCGCTCGCCGAGCGGCTCGGCCCCGAGGAGACGATCGCGTTCCTCAACCGCTATCTGCTCGCGATCGAACCGGCCATCGTGGACCGCGGCGGGTTCATCAACCAGTACTACGGCGACGGCATCATGGCGCTGTTCGAGCGCGCGGACGACGCGGTCGCCGCATCGACTGCCATGATGCAGGCGGTCGACGCGTTCAACGTCGACGAGCACCGAGTAAGCGGGGAGAGGGTCCGGATCGGTGTCGGGCTCAACGCCGGGCCGCTCGCGATGGGCATCATCGGAGGGCGGGTGCGACTCGACTCCGGGGTCGTCGGAGACGTGGTGAACACCGCCGCTCGCGTCGAGGGGATGACGAAGCTCTACGGAGCGCGGGTGCTCCTCACCGACGCCGTCCGCGAACGCCTCACGAAGCCGGTCCACGCGGACCTGCGAGAGATCGATCGCGTCATCGCCGTGGGCAAGCGAGTCGCCTTGACGCTCTTCGAGCTCGTCGTCGCCGACCCGGCGGAGCTGCTCGTCGGCAAGCGCGCGACCCGCGCCGACTTCGATCGAGGGCTCGAACGTGTTCGAGCCGGCGACCTCGAGGGGGCGGTCACCTCGTTCACTGTCTGCACCGAGAGGGTCACGGAGGACGGTAGTGCATCCGTGTGGGCGGCGCGCTGCGACGCATGGAGGCGAGAAGGGATGCCGGCGGACTGGGATGGCGTCACGGTGCTCGGATCCAAGTAGGCACTTCACGGCTGTCGCACCGTGAGCACCACCGTCAGCGGCCGCAGAACCTCTTCCAGGGCACCGTACTGCTGGAGTTCGCGCGCAATGAGATCGTCGTCCTCGACGGCGACTGTGCAGCGGTCGTGGCTGACCACAAGGACCCCGGTCGGCGCCGGGCTCCTCCCGCGCGGTGGACTGACACCGTACAGGGCAATGTGCCGACCCCCTCGCTCCCACGCCGGAGGCGAACGCACACATCGACGCCCATCGTCGATTCGCTGACGATTTGCAGCGGAAGGCGAGCGAGTCGACGCGTAGCTGGTATTCTTCATGGGCGCCGTGAGCAGGTCCGTTCGACCACGACCGACCCATACCGGGGTCGAGGCACCCGCGACGACCACAACTGTGGTTCGCCAGGGTCCTCCTGCGTCCTCGGCGGCAGAGACCATCGTCGCTGCGCCCACGACGCCACGCACGGTGCTGCTCATCGAAGAAGACGCACGATACGTAGCCACAACCCGCATGGCGCTGACGCAGCTCGGCTGGGTCGTGACACACGTCGCCGATGCTGAGACGGTGAGGAACGGTCGAGCGCTCGCGCGCATCGCGACGGAGTCGTTCGACCTGATCTTGCTATCGACCGACCTTCCGCGCGTGGACGCGCTCGACTTCTGCGACCAGGTGAAGCGCGGGTCGAACGGGTCTGTGCCCGTAGTGCTTACCGGTGCGAGGGTCGACAGTCTCGCGGCGCGCGATCCGTGGTGCGTTCACGCGGCCGGGTACGTCCGCAAGTCGACGGTCGGCCAGGAGCTCGTGGCGCAAGTCCGAGCGCTCTTCCCGAGCGTCGCGCAGCCAGGGCACGCGTCCCACACGCGGATCGTGGCCGCCCCCGCGGTGGCGGAGGACGAAGTCTGCGAGCTCCCTGTCGACTGGGAAGACGCCGCGGAGCCTCGCCGTGAGGTCGCTGTCATCGACAATGCGATCGACAAGTCGCTCGAGGGAGCGGTCGACGACGAGCGGGGCCGGCAGCTTCACGGGATGGCGACCGAGGTCGCGCGCCTCGAGGCCCAGATCGAGCTCGAACGGCGGGCGCACGCGCAGCAGCTCACGCTCGCCGAGCGCGCCCTCGCCGCCGCCCGTGCGGAGAAGCACGAGTGGGAGCAGCAGGAGAAGGCCAGTGTCGGTGCAGAGGCGATGGTCGCCCGACTCGAGAGGCAGCTCGACGTCGAACGGGCCGCGCACGCGGAGCAGATTGCTCTCGTCGAGAACGCGCTCGGCGCGGCACACGCCGCGAAGCGCGAACGAGAGCAGCAAGAGCACACCCGCGTCGTCGCTCAGCTCACGAAGGCGCTCGAGGACGAGCGGGCGCTGGGCAACTCTCGCGCGGCAGACCGAACCGCTGACCGAGCGGCCGACGAGAGAGCGCTCGCGGCGCTGACTGCGGAGCTGAAGGCCGTCGAGGCCTGCCTCGGACAGATCAAGGCCGCGCATGCCGCGGAGCTCGCGCAGCTCGATCGTTCCCTCAGGCACCTCCTGGAGCAGGAGCGCGCCGCGTCGCAGGCGCGGCTCTCGAAGGTGGACGCTACGAGCGCCCAGGCGATCGCGCTCGCCATCCACGAGACGCGCCGCGCCGCACAGGCGGAGTTCGACGAGCTGGTCGCCGCGCAAGGCGAGCAGCTTGCCGGAGAACGCTCGCGCGCGGCGTCGAGCCGCACGGCGCTGGAGGTGACGCTCCGCGCAGAGAACGCCACGCTGCTCGACGAGCGTGCGCGGCTCGAGCGAGCGTTCGCCGTCGACCGCGCAGAGAAAGAGAGAGAGCTCGGCCAGCTCGCGTCCACCCGCGATGAAGCTCGCGCGGCGCTCGTTGCCGAGCGCAAGCTCCGCAGCGACGCGGAGATCGCGGGCGAAGATCGGGTCGCGCGAGCGGAGAAGAGGCTGCAGCGCGCGAGCGTCGCGGCTGCGGCGTCGCTCGCCGACGTGGAGGCTCGCTTCGACGCGCAGCGCCTGGAGTGGCTCGAGCAGCGCGAGGAGGACGCCGCTCGGAGCGCGAAGCGAGAGGTCGACCTCGCGCAGGCGGAGGCCCGGCGCGACGCGCTCGCGCTGGAAGAGCGGCGGTTGCGGAGCGAGCTGGTCGGAGACCGCGAGGCCCACGCCGCGGCGATCGCGAGCGCGACGCGGACGTCCGAGGCGCGACTGCGGGCGACGGAGGCGAAGCTTGCGGACGCGATCGCCGGAATGGAGCGCGCGCAAGCCTCGGTGGCGGCCGCGACGGAGGCGCGACGACGGGAGCTCGCGAGCGAACGCGACCGAGCTGCGGCGCGGGCGAGAGACGTCGACGCGGAGTACTCGCAAGCGACAGAAACGCTGGAGCGTCGGCACGCGGAGACGGTCGCGTCTCTCCGCAGCGAGCTCCGCACCACGCTCGAGGCGCTCGCGGCGGAGCGCGCTGGAGAGGCCGTGCACCGTCGCACCACCAAGCCACCCGCGGTCTGATCGGCGGTCCCTCGCGGCGGCGGCGCCACCCCGTTTCCCTTCGCCCCGACAGCGGCACCCCTCCCACACGTGTGGTAGAGCGCTTTCAATGGCGATCCACGCAGTCATCATGGCCGGCGGCGCCGGGACGCGGTTCTGGCCGGCCTCCCGCGCGAAGACCCCGAAGCAGCTCCTCCCGCTCGGTCGCGACCCCGTCGAGCCCCTTCTCGCCGCAACCGTGCGACGCCTCGCGCCGCTGATCCCTCCGGAGCGCATCACCATCGCGACCGGAGCTGCGCTCGTCGACGCCACCGCGCGAGTCGTCCCCGCCGTGCCGCGCGCGCAGCTCCTCGCGGAGCCGGTGCCCCGCAACACCGCGCCGTGCATCGGCTGGGCGACCGCGACCATCCTGCGGCGTGACCCCGACGCGCTGATCGCCGTCCTGCCGAGCGATCACTACATCCCCGACGAGGCTGGCTTCCTGCGCGTCGTCGGCCGGGCGCTCGAAGGGGCCAAGGCCGGGCACCTCACGACGATCGGCATCGTGCCGACGCGACCGGAGACCGGCTACGGCTACATCGAGGTCGGGGAGCCGCTGACGGGAGACCTCCTCCGCGTCGAGCGCTTCGTCGAGAAGCCGAACCACGAGCGCGCGGTCGAGTTCCTGCGCGGTGGCAAGCACGTGTGGAACGCCGGGATGTTCTTCTTCGAGGCGCGCGTGATGATGCGCGCCATCGAGGCGCACATGCCCGAGCTCTATCGAGGCCTCATGACGATCGAGAAGGCGGCGAGCGCGGGCGAGGAGCCCAAGGTGCTGGCCGAGGTGTTCCCGACGCTGCCGTCGATCTCGATCGACCACGGGGTGATGGAGAAGGCCGCGGGTCTCGCCGTGGTAAAGGGGGACTTCGGCTGGAACGACGTCGGGAGCTGGGAGAGCGCCTGGGAGCTGGCGCCGAAGGACGCGCAAGGGAACGCGCTGCCGGAGGGGGCGATCGCGGTGGACTCGCGCGGCAACTACGTGTGCGACCGTACGACCTCCGGGGCGAAGCGGGTGATCGCGCTCGTGGGCGTCGAGGATCTGGTCGTCGTCGAGACGGACGACGCGGTGCTCGTCATCCCGCGCGCGAAGGCGCAGGACGTGCGGGCGGTCGTCGAAGAGCTCAAGAAGCGCGGAGACACGGGGCGGCTATGAGAACGGCGCAAGCGCTTCTGGTAGGTGGGGTCATCGCGGCCGTCGTCGCGGCGTGCGCGACGAGCGACACGAGCCAGTTCACGCCGACGAAGGACGCGGGCGGCACTCACACGTCGGCAGACAGCGGCACGAACCACCCGCTCGGGGGCGACGCGACGACGCTGGGCAACGACGCAGGCCACGACTCGGGGCCGGGTGCGCCACACGGCTGCGACATCTCGTGCATGACGGCGGGCGGGACCTGCGCGAACAACGCGTGCACGCTCAAGCAGAACACCGGCAACCTCACGGCCACGCAGGAGCAGCAGCTCGCGGCCGGCGGCAAAGCCGATCCCGCGTTCGCGTTCGTCTACCCGTACAACGGCACCGTCTTTCCGCGCGGGCTCATTTCCCCGACGCTGCAGTTCGCCGGCACCGCGCCCGAGGCGATCCTCGTGCACATCACCTACTCGTCGATGAACTACATCGGCTTCTTCGGCGCGGGCGCCAGCGGAGACGCGGCGAGCGTCCAGCTCCCCGACCTCGTGTGGAAGGCGATCACCCAGGGCGCCGCCGCCACCGACAACGTCGTCGTCGCCGTGACCAAGATCTCCGACGGGCAGGTCAGCGGGCCCGTCACGCAGTCGTGGACGATCGCGCAGGGGAACATGCGCGGGCAGATCTATTACGAGACGTACGGCTCGGCGATCCTCGGCGGACCCGCATCGGTCGGGATCATGAGCATCGCGCCCGGCGCCACTGCGCCAACGCCGATCGCGTCGGGGTGCGGCAACGTCTGTCACTCCGCGAGCGCGGACGGGTCGACGCTGGTCTCCGCGACCGGCGGCTTCGGGCTCGCGAGCATCAGCTACGACCTCAAGACCAACCCGGTCTCGACCATCTACAGCGACCCGATGCCCAACCTCGTCTACGGCGGCATCTACCCCGACGGCAGCATCGCGATGTCGGCGACCGACTACCGCACGTGGCTCGGCGCCGAATCCCACCTCTACAACACGAAGACGGGCGCGCAGCTCACGGCGACGGGCTGGGACGGCAAGTTCACGATGGCGGGCACGAGCGCGTTCTCGCCCGACGGGACGCTCTTCGCGTTCAACCGCAACGACCTCGACAACGGCTCGGGGCACTACCTCGCGGTCGCGAGCTTCGACTACGCGACGACGACCTTCACGAACGCCGAGACCGTCGCGACCGACCTCCAGCATACGCTCGGGTGGCCCGCCTTCACGCCCGACGAGGGATCGGTCGTATACCACTCCGCGATCGGCGGCCCGGTGGATGGCGGCACGGCCTCCGGCTACGAGACCGACGGCGGCGCGACCGGAAACATCTACCGCGTGGATCTCGCGACCAAGACCGCCGTCCGGCTCGACGCGCTCGACGGATACGGACCGACGGGAACGACGTATCTGCCCCAGAACGACCCTGACCTCAGCTTCGCGCCGACAGTGCTGCCCGAGGCTGTGGGTGGCTACTTCTGGGTCGTCTTCACCAGCCATCGATCCTACGGAAACCTCCTGCCGTCGCAGGACAACGACGACGAGAACGGCAAGCTATGGGTCGCGGCGATCGACCAGCACCCGACGCCCGGAAAGGACTCCAGCCACCCTGCGTTCTACCTGGACGGCCAGGAGTCGGTTGCGGACAACTTGCGTGGCTTCTGGGTCCTGCCCCCGTGCCACCAGACCGGCGCGACGTGCAGCGCGGGCGACGAGTGCTGCTCGGGCTTCTGCCGGCCTGACGGCGAAGGAGGCGCCTACTCGTGCATCCCGGCTCCCGCCGGAGCGTGCTCGAACGAGTTCGAGAAGTGTGTCACCACAGCGAGCTGCTGCCAGGCGAGCGCCGGCTACGAGTGCATCGGCGGCTTCTGCGCGGCGCCGGCTCCCAAGTGAGTCGTTGAGCACCGTCGCCTGCACCGAGTAGAGGCGCCTCCACTCGGACGACGCTTCGCGTGGTTCACGCGCAACTCGAGACCGCTCAAGCCCACGCCTCGACCAGCGCTCTGAGACGTGGAAGACCCTCCACGCTTCGTGACCCGTACCAACAGAGGTCCTTGCCTCCCGTCCGTACGATGGCGCCGCGCTTTGCGGCGGGGGTGCCTTCCGCACGGAAGACGTCGGCGTCGGCTTCGCTGAACGGGTGCGGTTCGTCCGGCAGGAGGATGAGACCGGGTGCGCGCGCGTTGACCTCCTCCATCGTCACGCGTGGGTATCGGACGTCGCGCTGCCCGACCTTGTCCGCGTCCCACGCCCGTGCGTCGCCCAGATCCGCCGCGAGCGGGTAACGGCGCTCGCGGTCTGCGAAGACGTTTGCCGCGCCCGCGAGCGAGAGCATGTCGGAGATGAACGTGTCGCCGTGGATTGTCATGAGCGGGCTCATCCAGATCGGGACGAACGTCTGCACGGGAGCCCTTCGGGCGCGCGCGGCCTCTGCCTCACGCAGCGCCTCGTAGCCTGCCTTGCAGAGGTCTCGCACCGCCGTGTCTTGCTCGATGCGGAAGATGCGGGCCAGGCGAGCCATGTGCGCGATGCCGTCGGCGACGCGTTTGGGAAATGCGACGAACACGCGCACCCCGGCCTGCGCGATCGCCTCGAGGTCCTTCCTCGTGTTCTCTTCTTGGTTAGCGAGCACCAGATCCGGCGCGAGGTCGAGAACCTTCTCGACGCTCGGGTTCTTCGTCCCGCCGACGGTCGGGATCGCCTTCACGAGCTCCTCCGGCAGCTCGCAGTAGTCGGTCCGCCCGACGAGCGCCGCGCCGCAGCCGAGGGCCGCGATCGTGAGTGTATCGCTCGGAACCAGCGAAACGACACGCCGCGGAGCGAAGGAGAGCTGGAGAGCGCGACCGCGGTCGTCGAAGATCGTCATGGCTGAAGCTGCGCTCGTACGGTCTCCTCGTCGCGACGTCGACCCAGAACCAACGCTGGCTCACCGCGAGCTTTCTGAGCATACTCGACGTTCCATGACTTGCCGACGGACGTCGGGCCTCACGGCCTCCTTGCTCGTGAGCGCAGCCATGTGCGCCGCGGCGTGCTCCAACTCGAACGGGGTGCGAACGGGCGCGAGCGACGCCGCCCCCGACCACCCTGCGGCAAAGGACTCCGGCCCCCTGATGGATGGGCGCGCGACCGATGCCCCGAAGGTGCTCGACGCGGTCGACGCCGTCGACGCGCCGTCCTCCGACTCGCCGACGCACGAGGACGGCGGCGGAACGAAGCACGACGCGACCGTCGACGCCACGGATTCGCCGGACGCGGACGCACTATCGGACGCACCGACCTCCCACGACGGCGGCGTCGATGCGCACCACGACTCCGGGACACACGTCGACGCGCACGTCGACGCCGGCGTCGACGCTGGCCCCCCCGCTCTCCGCTATATCGGCCGGACGCTGACTGACGGCACGGACCCCGACGGCAACGGCAATTGCACGGCAGCGACACCGTGCTTCGAATGGTCGGGGACGCAGGTGATGGCGCGCTTCACCGGTGCGACGGCGTTCAACCTCGCGATGAGCGATTACGGCAGCTACTTCGACGTTTACGTCGACGGCGTCCTCCAGGCGACCCCGGTCATCGGCGTCTCAGGGCAGATGGAGTACGCGGTCGCGACGGGCCTCAGCGCGAGCGCGACGCACGTCGTGAGCCTCTACAAGCGCACCGAGGCAAGCATCATCGGTCGGACGATGATCCTCGGGTACAGCTTCCCGAACGGCGGCACGCTGCTTCCCCCGCCGCCCGCGCCCACGCGCCGCATCGAGGTCATCGGTGACTCCATCTCGTGCGGCTACGGCGTCCTCGGGCCCAACGCGAGCTGCACCGAAGGGACGAACTACGAGGACCACGACGACACCTACGAGGCGATCACCGGGCGGAGCCTCGACGCCGAGGTCTATACGATCGCGTCGTCCGGTCGAGGGATGTACGTGAACATCGACGGCACGACGACGTGCACGCCGTCGAGCAACACGGACCCCTGCACGCTGCCCGAGATCTACGGCTTCACGCTGCCGTACGTGAACCCCGGCGTCACGCCGTCCGCGTGGAGCTTCGCGAGCTGGGTGCCTGACGTCGTTGTCATCAACCTCGGCACGAACGACTTCTTCTTCTTCAACGGCGACCCCGGAGAGATCTTCGAGACGACCTACCTCGCGTTCGTCCGGAAGGTGCGGCAGAACTACCCGGGCGCGTGGATCTTCTGCACCAACGGCCCGATGCTCACCCAGTCCGGAACCCCCGCGACGGGAGAGTACGCCCAGGCTCAGACCTACATCCAGTCGGTGGTCTCGACGATGGCGGATCCGAAGGTGACCTACCTCGGATTCGCGACGCAGAACCAGAACGCCGCAAATCAGGGGTGCGACGGGCATCCCAACCCTGCGACACACCAGGCGATGGCGACGCAGCTCACGGCCGCGCTCACCACTGCGCTCGGCTGGTGACCGCGGTTTCGCCGCGCTCTAGAGCTCCGGGCTGTTCAGTGACGGGGGCCGGGAACGGGGGGCGGCGGTCCGCCGTCGGCATGAGGCCCCACCCGCGCCGCGCAGTCCGCCCATAGCCAGTCGTCGCAGGCCGCGGTGCTGCGCGCGACGCACGCGAGGACGCTCTCGCCCTCGCGCTCGATCAGTCGGTCGAGCGCGAGTGTGCATCCACGCGAGCACTCCGTCGCCTCGCATCGCGGGACGCGCTGCTTGCACGTGGCGGCGCACGAGTCATCGGGGCGAGGCGGCGAGTGCATCTCCGCGCATGCGACGACGAAGCCACCGAGCAGGGCGAACATCACGAGCGCGACCGCGCGTCCCTTCATGGTCACGACCCAGCGCGCGCGAACGCCTCGCCCAGCGCGCGAGAGACCGCCGCTTCGTCCTGCGCGCCCATCATCTTTCGAGCGCCCACCCACATGAGCGGGAGGCCATCACCCTTCTTCGCGGACTGATCGAAGTCGTGCCTGTCCTTCGCGAGCCGGGCGTCCGTCTCGGGGCTGGCCACGCACTCGCGGTACCGGTCGAGCGGCAGCCCGAGCGACTCCGCGATCTTGGCGCATCCGTCGGGGGTGAGATCCTCGACGCTCACCTGGAAGAGCGCGTCCGCCATCGCGTCGCCTTTTCCGAGAGCGTCGGCGCAGCACGCGGCCTTCGCGGCGGCGAGCGCGTGCGGGTGAATACGTGTCAGCGGCACGAGCTTCCGGACGATGCGGATCTTGTCCTTCTCCGCCGCGACGACCGGCTCGAGCGTGGCTTGCATGCGGCGACAGAACGGGCACTCGAAATCCACGAAGTCGACGATCGTCACCATCCCCGGCGGCGTCCGGGCGAGCTCCTCCGCAATCACCCGCGGCACCTTGCCCGCCTCGTGGCGCGCCCAGAGGAACGGTGCAGCCAGCGACATCGCGAGCCCGAACGACGTGACGAGCGAGGCGATCGGGCCCCTCGGCGGATCCCAGCCCGCGCTCAGCCGATCGAGCGAGAGCACGGCGATCAGGACCGCCGAGATATCGACGGCGGCGCAGTACGGGCAGAGATGCCCGACGACCAGCTGCACCACGAGGAGACTGAGCCCGATCACCCCGCCGATCACGGCGACCACTACGTTCGCCTGACGCACCCTCGCGCCGCGCGTCACTCCGAGAATGCTCAACACGAGAAACGCGATCAGGCCGACCGCAGGGAGAGGCACCCCGTAGGGATGCGCGTAGATGGTCTGGCGAAGGGCGTCACACCCACCGCCCTCGGCACAGAACACGGGCGCCGCGTTCGTGTAGTCGACCAGGAGCGCCGCGCTCGCAGCCAGGCCGATCGCCGTGAGCAGAAGAACGAGGCTGGAGCGAGCTAGCGTGGGCATGACTCGCTCAAACGCTGATCGCGCCCTTCCGGAAGTCGCTCTTCGCGATCTTCACGTTCACGCAGGCCGCCTTCTTGCTCGCGAAGGCTGCGTCGAGCGCCGGGCCAAGCTCTTCGATGCGCTCGACCCAGGCGCCGAAGCCGCCGACGGCCTCGACGACCTTGTCGTACCGCGTGTACTCGAGCGCCGTCGCCACCGCGCGCGCCTCGCCGTAGATCTCGACCTGACCTCGACGGATCTGCGTCCAGCCCGCGTCGTTGCCGATGACCGCGACGACCGGGATCCCCTGACGCACCATCGCCTCGAACTCGAGCCCGTGCAGACCGAAGCTGCCGTCGCCGTACACCAGCACCACGCGCGCCTCGGGGCGCACCAGCGCGGCCGCCATCGCGTACCCCGGCCCCACGCCGAGCGTGCCGAGCGGACCCGGGTCCATCCACAGCTGCGGCCACTCGAGCTTGATCACCGACGCCGCCGTCGCCACGAAATCGCCCCCGTCGCCGATGACGATGTCGCTAGGTCCCAGCCGCTTCCCGATCTCCGCGCATACGCGGAGCGGATTGGGCGGCGAATCATTCGAGGTGATCTCGGCCACCATCTTCGCGCGTCGCTTCGTCTCTTCCTCGGCGACGACCGTCATCCACGGGGCACGGTCCACCCGCGCGGCGCGGCTCGCCTCCGTCGCCAGGTGGTCGAGCACGAGGCCGCTGTCACCGTGGATCGCGACGTCGATCGCGCGGTTTCTTCCGAGCTCGGCGCCGTCGAGGTCCACCTGCACGATGCGCGCACCCGGGGCCCAGGTCGGCGACCTGCCGTAGTCGACCCGGAAGTCGAAGGGAGTTCCGAAGACGAACACGGCGTCGGCCTTGGCCAGCGCTAGCTTCCGGGCGCGCGAGAACAGGCCTGGATGCTCGGCGGGGAGGCCTCCCCGTGCCATGCCGTTGAGGAAGAAGGGCGCGTGGATGGCGTCGGCGGCGCGGCGGATCGCCTCCCTCGCCGGCGACCAGCGAATCTGCGTTCCGACGAGGAACGCCGGGCGGAGCGACTCGGCGAGGACCTTCGATGCCGCCGCGAGCGCTCGAGGGTCGCCGTTCGGTCGCGGAGGCTCGGGGAGCGGACGGGTCGGCGGGAGCTCGGCGTCGTCGTTCATGTTCATGAGGAGATCGAGCGGCATCTCGAGATAGACCGGGCCCGGGACGTTCGCCTGCGCGACGCGGAACGCCGCGTCGATGTACTCCGCGATGCGGCGAATCTCGGGGACCTGGACGCTCCACTTGGTGATCGGGCGCATGAGCGTCACCGCATCCATGTCCTGCAGCGAGCCCATGTCGCAGAGCGCCTTCGGCCCTGCACCGCCGATGACGACGATCGGGATGCCGGCGCGCTGCGCGTTCGCGACGGCCGTCACGACGTCGGTGACTCCTGGCCCGGCCGTGACCGCGCAGACGCCCGGACGGCCAGTCACTCTCGCGTAGCCGTCGGCGGCATGGCCGGCAGTCTGCTCGTGACGGACGTCGACGACGCGGATGCCCTCGTCGAGGCATCCGTCATAGATCGCCTGGATGTGCCCGCCGCAGAGCGTGAAGAGGTGCGTCGTACCGTGCTGCTTCAGGGCCCGGGCGACCAGTCGGCCACCGTGAACGTATGCCATGGGAGACCTCGCAGGCGGGAGCCTACCGCGTCTCGGAGAAGGTCAACACGCCTACTCCGCAGGAACGTGCCGCCGGCCTGCGACGACCTCGGCGCGCAGCGCCGCCACCTTCGCCTTGACCTCCGCGGGGAGGCCAGCTCCGTGGTCCCCGTCGTGGACGTAATCGATTCCGTCCTCGGCGAGCCCGAAGACCTTCATGCCGTGCTCGAACCGGCCGGCCGTCGCGTCCTTGATGGCCTGGAAGACGGCGACGTCCACCCGCTTGACCATGCTCGTCACGACCGTGCCAGGCATGTCGAGGTACTGATCGGAGTCGACACCGATCGCGAGCGCCCCGGCCGCGCGTGCTCCCTCGAAGACCCCGTGCCCCGTCGCGCCCGAAGCGTGGAAGAGCACGTCTGCCCCTGCCGCGATCTCGAACGCGGCGAGCGACCTCCCGCGGGCGGGATCCTTGAAGGCGTCGGGGGTGGAGCCGGCGTAGGCCGAGTGAACGACGCAGTGCGGGCACGCCGCGTGTACACCCGCGTCGTAGCCCGCCTCGAACTTGCGGATGAGCGGGATCGTCATGCCGCCGACGAACCCGACGTGCCCTGTCTTCGACAGCAGCCCGGCCGCGGCACCCACGAGGAATGAGCCCTCCTCCTCGCGGAACGACAGCCCCAGCACGTTGGGGGGCATCGATGCGGGTGCCCCCGAGTAATCGACGCATGCGAAGTGGACGTCCGGGTAGGCGCGCGCGACGGCGTCGATGTCGCTCGTGAAGATGAACCCGACCGCGATCACCAGATCTTGCCCCTGCGCGGCGAACAGGCGGAGCGCGGACTCGCGGTCCTCGCTCCCCATCGGCTCGAGAAAGCTCACCCGTGCGCCGAGCTCTCGCTCCGCTCGCGCCAGCCCCTCGTATGCAGAATCGTTGAAGCTCTTGTCTCCGCGGCCCCCGACGTCGAAAACGAGGCCTACCCGCGGTCCGCTCCGTTCGGCGCTCGTCGCGACCGATACGTGGCGGGCGGGCAAGAACGTCACCAGGACGCCAGTGAGCACGAGGGCGACGGCACGCGTCACGGGATCGATCGCGAGCATCTCAGCGCGGGACGATGACGACGGTCACGCGCGAGCGCGCTGTCTGCAAGAACGCCGATTCGAGCGCCTTGAGACGCTCGAACACGAACCAGCGCGACAGGCCGCCACGGACGTCCTCGTACGCTCGGTCGCGGAACGGATGCTGCGTCGTCCGATACACCTCGCGAAGCTGCTCGTCCTGAGGGTGCAGGAAGCGTGTCACCGCGCGGTCGAGATACGCCGCGGCGCGCGCCCTCCGCGTGAAGATCGCCTGCACCTCGTCCGCATCGAGCCCTTCTTCCTCGGCAGCGACCCAGATCGCGTTGCCTCCGCCCGCGCGCTGCTCCAGGTCAGTGCGGGCTTCACGAGCGAGCCGGGCGTGCTCCGGCGTCGCAGGACCAGACGACTCGTCGAGCGTCGCGAGTAGCTCCTCCGTGACGTGTCGATCGAGCGCGCTTCGCATGTGGCGCTCGTCGGTCGCCTGAGGTGCGCGCGCCCCCTCGTCCCCCATGGCAGCGAGCCGAGCCTCGAACGCGAGCGTACGCTCGCTGATGAAACGCGGGTGAGCGGCTCCGCCCGTCTCGGGCGCATAGAAGCGGACTGCGACGCGATCGACGACCGCGCGCGCGTCGGCGTGGCTCTCCGCCGGGTGGGCGGAAGCCTCGCTGTCGGCAGCTCTCGCGAGCGACGGGACCGCGAGCGACGCGATCAGCGCCACCAGCGCGAGCGAGCGCGCCCCCGCACAAGCTGGGGGGGCGCCGTCCTGCACTACGACTCTGTGCCGCTCGACTTCGCGGTGGGAGGGCTCGGCGGAGACGCGCCGTCGTCCATCACGAGCTTCGCCGAGCTGTCGCTGCGCTCGTGCTGCTGATGCTCGTGATGGTGAACGAAACCGCGAGCGGCGCGTCGAGCCTTGAGAAACTCCGCAAACGCGGCGAGTGACTCCAGGTCGCGCGGGGCGAGCGACTCGATGAGCTCCCGAAGGTGCTCTCGAATCGCTTCGGCGCTCCGTCCTCGGCGACCGGAGGTCGACCTCGGCTCTTCCATGTCGCTCACGGACGCGGCGCTCTCGGGTGCCACGTCGAGCTCCGACGGAGCAGGGTCCGACCACTGCGGCCTCGGCGTCGCTCGGATGACGTGCGCTCCGAGCCAGGCTTCCATGAACGTACGGAGGCGCTCGCTTCGGAACGTGAACCACTTCTCGCGGTCCGCCGAATAGGACATCAGCACGTCCTTGAAACGGCGGAACGCCCCCTTCCCGTCGATGGCCTGGGCGAGCTTGGCGCGCAGCTCGGTGTCCTCCACCATCGGGATGAATCGCTCCATCCAGCGGTACTGCTCTCTCGAGCTGACGGGGTCGACGCGCAGGTAATTGGCGTCGCTCGCGATGCGGACGTGCATCTGAGGATCGGCGACACCGTCGACCACGCGCAGGACCTCGCCGGTCGTGAGCTGTAGATAGCTGTGCACCTCCGGTGCGTTGTTCTCGAAGGCGTCCTCGAGCGACTCCCAGTCGACGGGGACTTCTCGCAGATTCGTGCCGGTCGCGGCGGTCGCGCTCTCGGGCTCTTCAGTCTCGGACATCGTAACTCCCTTCCGCGAAGGCCGTGGTCGCGACGTCGAATCGTGCTCGAGAGGGAACGACCTCGCGAGCCTATGTTCGGAGGGCACGTCGATGGGCAGATCGACGAACCCGCGTCGCAGGCTACGGATAAGCGCTTCGCCCCAGGATAACCTTCCGGAGCGTCTCTAACCAGCGCAACGAAGTTTCAGTGGTCGTGCCCCGTCTTGACCCGCTCGACCGCTTCCTCCCACCTTGCCAGCTGGGCCGCGCGGGCCGGCTCGTCGATGGCCGGCGCGAACTGTCGAGCCACGCGCAGCATCTTCTTCGCCGTTTCCACCGTACAGAGGCCCGCCCCGACCCCCGCGAGCATCGCCGCGCCTCTTCCGGTCGACTCGAGCTCGGTCGGACGGTCGATCTCGCACCCGGCGAGGTCTGCCTGGAGCTGCATCAGAAGGTCATTGGCCGCCGCGCCGCCGTCGACACGCAGCCGGGAGATGGCACGGCCGGCGTCCTTCTGCATCGCACGCAGGAGATCACCGACAGAGAACGCGATGCCTTCGAGGGTCGCGCGAGCGATGTGGGCAGCAGTGGTCCCGCGTGTGATGCCGACGATGGCGCCGCGTGCCCGTGGATCCCAGTGCGGGGCGCCGAGGCCCGAGAGGGCTGGGACGAAGACCACCGAATCGGACGCTGTGACCTTGCGGGCGAGCGCCTCGACCTCGTGCGCCGACCGGATGATTCCGAGCCCGTCACGCAGCCACTGAACGGCCGCGCCAGCAATGAAGGAGCTCCCCTCGAGCGCGTAGGTCGTCTCGGCGCCGAGCCGAAATGCGACCGTGGTGATCAGCCCGTGGGTGCTGGGCATCGGCGTCTTGCCTGTGTTCATGAGGGCGAACGCGCCTGTGCCGTACGTGCACTTCGCGTCGCCGACCTCGAAGCACGCCTGGCCGAAGAGGGCCGCTTGCTGGTCTCCCGCCATCCCGGTGATGGGGATGCCGTCGGGGAGGAACGAGACTCCGCGCGTCACGCCGATGCGCTCGGCGTTGCCGACGATGCGCGGGAGCACCTGTTCAGGCACGCGAAAGAGGGCCAGCATCTCGGTGTCCCACTCGGCGCGAGCGAGGTTCATTAGGAGCGTCCTCGACGCGTTGGTGACGTCGGTCACGTGAGCGTCGCGGCTCGTGAGCCGGCTGACGAGGAAGCTGTCGATCGTCCCGAACGCCAGCTCGCCCTTCTCGGCGCGCGCTCGCGCGCCTTCGACGTGATCGAGGAGCCAGGCCACCTTCGTCCCCGAGAAGTACGCGTCCAGAAGCAGGCCCGTCTTCTCCCTGACGCGCGGCTCGTGCCCTGCAGCCTTGAGCTCCGCGCACGTGTCCGCGGTCCGCCGGCACTGCCATACGATGGCGTTCGCGATCGCCCGCCCCGTCGCGCGATCCCACACGACCGTCGTCTCGCGCTGGTTGGTGATGCCGATCGCCGCGAGCGAGTCGGCGCCGACCTCCGCATCGTTGAGCGCGAACGTCACCGCCTCCGCGACGGAGCGCCAGATCTCCTCGACGTCGTGCTCGACCCAGCCCGGCTTCGGGAAGTGCTGCTTGAACTCGAAGGTGTGACGCCCGAGCGTCTCGCCGTCGAGGGAGAGAACAATGGCAGTGGTCCCGGTCGTGCCCTGGTCGATCGCAAGGAGGTGCTCGGACATGCGGCGGAGGATGCACCCTCCCTGGGGCAGCGGTCCAGAGGCCTGTGATTGCCGACTAAGCGCGCCGCAAACGCGCTATAGGGTGCGGCCGTCGAATGCGTCGTCGGCCTCGCGTCCAGGCTTGTTTGCTCGTCGCGACCGCTCTCTCGTCGTGCGCTGCGCCCCCGACGACGACGGCCACCACCTCGGCCGACAGCGGCCATGCGCGCGACGCGGCGCATCCGCAAGACGCGCACGCGACGCTCGACGCCCGTGCTCGGCGGCCCGATGCGAGCGCGACAGACGGTAGAGCCGATGCGCACGCGGACGCGGTGTCGGACGCACGCGACGCCAGCACCCACGTGACCGACGCGCGAGCCGAGGTGTCGGTCGACGCAGCGGACGCGCGCGCGATCTCCGCCGACTCCGGTCGCGACGCACCGGACGCGGCCAGAGACGCGGCCAGAGACGCGACGAGAGACGCGACGAGAGACGCGACACTCGCGACGGACGCCGGAGACGCCGTCGCCGACGACGCAGGGGTCACGGTCCCCGTGTGGGGCGTCTTCACCAGCCGCAACGATACGAGCCGAACCGGCCAGAACATCGTCGAGACCGCGCTCACGCCGGCCAACGTGAACACGTCGCAGTTCGGGAAGGTCCTCTCCCTTCCCGTCGATGGCTACGTCTACGCGCAGCCGCTCTTCGCTTCCGGCGTGCGACTCGCGGACGGCACGCGCCACGACGTCGTCTACGCGGCGACCGAGAACGACAGCGTCTACGCGTTCGACCCGGACGCGAAGGGGAAGCTGCTCTGGAAGAAGAGCTTTCTGGCTCCGGGCGTCACGGCCATCCCGGCCGCAGACACCGTCGATCCATTCGACCTCCAGCCTCTCATCGGCATCACGGGCACCCCTGTCATCGACCCGACGTCAGCCACGCTCTACGTGGTCGCCGCGACGAAGGAGCCGCCTTCACAGATGACGGGGCCGAGCTACGTCCAGCGCCTCCACGCGATCGACATCACCACCGGCGACGAGCGCGCGGGGAGCCCCACCCTCATCACTGCCTCGGCCGCGACCTCGAGCGCGACGACCGTCACGTTCGACCCGTTCGCGCACCTGCAGCGTCCCGCCTTGCTGCTGGCGAACGGCATCGTCTACGTCGCGCTCGGCTCGCACGGCGACGTCGATCCGTACCATGGCTGGATCGTCGGCTACGACGCTCACACGCTCGCGAAGGTGGCCTCGTTCTGCACGACGCCCGACGCGATGGAAGGGTCGTTCTGGCAGTCGGGCGACGGCCTCGCCGCGGACGACCAAGGCAACGTCTACGGCGAGACGGCGAACGGGACCTTCGACGGCGTCACCGACTTCGGCGACAGCGCGCTCAAGCTCTCCCCTGCCCTCGCGCTCCTCGACTGGTTCAGCCCCTACAATCAGGCCGAGCTCACGCTGAACGATCTCGACTTCGGTTCCGCAGGCCCTCTCCTCTTGCCTGATCAAACGGGAGTGCACCCTCACCTGGCCATCGCCAGCGGCAAGCCAGGGCTCCTGTATGTCCTCGATCGTGACGGGCTGGGCCACGCCCGGCCCACGGACGACGGACAGATCGTGCAGACCGTCCCCGTCGACCCCAACACGAGCGTCATGGGGCAGGAGCTGGGAATCTTCACGACTCCCGCCTACTGGAACGGAAACGTCTACGTGGCGCCGGTCAACGGCTCGCTGACGCAGTACACCGTGTCCGGCGGTCTCCTCTCCGCGGTGCCCGTGAACCAGTCGCCGAGGACGTTCTCGTTCCCGCCGCCGCATGTCAGCATCTCCGCGAACGGCGCGACGGACGGGGTGGCGTGGATCATCCAGGGGGACGGCAGCTACCCGGTGAACCCGGCGGTGCTGCGTGCGTACAAGGCGAGCGACGTGACCGTGGAGCTCTACGGGTCGGACCTCGCTCCGGCCGGGCGCGACACCGCAGGCGCGGCGGTGAAGTTCACGACGCCGACGATCGCGAACGGCCGCGTGTACGTGCCGACGCAGACGGAGATCTCCGTGTACGGCCTCTTGCCGTGACCTCGCACGGGCGGGACTCAACGGCCTCTCGACAGTGACCCTAGTCGCTCTCGACAGTGTTCGCGCTCCCTCTCGAGGGTGACTACAGTCCCTCTCGAGGGTGAACCCACCCTCTCTCGACAGTGACTACTGTCCCTCTCGAGGGTGAACCCACCCTCTCTCGAGGGTGACTACTGTCCGTCTCGCGACTGAACCCACCATCTCTCGAGGGTGATCTCGCCATCTCTCGAGGGTGAACCCACCATCTCTCGAGGGTGATCTTGCCATCTCTCGAGGGTGAACCCACCATCTCTCGAGGGTGATCTTGCCATCTCTCGAGGGTGATCTTGCCATCTCTCGAGGGTGAACCCACCATCTCTCGAGGGTGATCTCGCCATCTCTCGAGGGTGACCTCGCCATCTCTCGAGGGTGAACCCACCATCTCTCGAGGGTGACCTCGCCATCTCTCGAGGGTGACCTCGCCATCTCTCGAGGGTGAACCCAACATCTCTCGAGGGTGACCCCGCCATCTCTCGAGGGTGACCCCGCCATCTCTCGAGGGTGACCTCGCCATCTCTCGGCGCAGGGATCACACCACCGTGCGCAGGTACTCGAACTTCGAGTGCCCCAGGTCCTCCGTGGTGAGGCCCCATTCGTCGGCACCCGGGATGACGTAGATCACGTCCGACTTCACGCTCGAGAAGCTCAGCGCCCCCATCCCGTTCAGGATACGGGCGAACGTCGCGCGCTTCCAGAGGTCTGGCTCGCGGATGTTGCAGAGCGAGGACATCGCAATATCCGCGGGGGAGTTCTGCACGATGAGGAACGCCATCGTGAGCGTCATGTAGCGGGGGCTCCCCCGGTACGGATCGCCGCGGCCTGACGGCTCCGTGCGCGCGCCCTCCTCCGTCGTCATACCCTTGACCCACATATCGTAGTCGCGGAGCGCGCGCGTGTTGTCGTCGAAGTAGTCCCAGCACCCCTTGTCGACGTGCTCGAGGTGACCGACCGCGAGCTCGGCTGCGCGGCGGTAGAGCGCCCACTTCTCGTGGTACCCCGACCGCTCCGGGTGGTCGACGACGAGGCTGCGGAGGGACTTGTGCAGCGGCGGATCGAGCGGGAGGCAGAGCTCCATCGCGAAGATCGAGTGGAGCATCATCCGCCCCACCCACCCGACGATCGGTTCCACGATCCGCTGCGCCCTAGCTCCGCTCCGACGACGGCGCCGGTCGTGATGGCCACGACGACCGGGACCATGCCGAAGCTCGGGGGCATGGTCTTGCCGAGCGCGCCCGTCGGGCTCCCGCCCGAGAACGGCGTCATCCGTGCGTGCGGCACGTAGTTGCGTCCGTGGGGATCGAGCCCGGAGAGGTAGACGCCGGTCAAGGGTGGCTCGAGCCACGGGTAGTCGGCCCAGAAGGACTCGTTCGCTGCCGGAGTCGACCCGTAATAGAGGACGAGCCCGTCGGGCGCGTGCGTCGCAGACGCTGTGGACGTCCGCGACGATTGGTTCCCGAACGCCTCGGCGGCGACGATCTTCACGACGATGCCCGCGGCCGCGTCGTGAACGAAGTCGTCGTTCAGATCATCGAGCTCGACGTCGCTGCTCGCGACCGGCGCGACGTAGAGGATGCGACGTATGCCGAGCTCCTTCAGCTTCGCTGCGGGCGGCAGCCGGGCGAGGTGGCGATTGTCGAACTGATTGGTCTCGTCGGCGTACGCAGCCAGGCGCGAGCGGTCGAGGACGAACATCGCGGGCGACGTGCTGTCGCGCGACGTCGCGGCCTTCGCGAAGAGCGGCTGATAGTACGCCGCGGCGGCGAGGGTCTGGTGCGCCGGGACGACGCCGCGCGGGTGGGGCCAGTTGTCGACGGCGAAGACCGGATCGAAGACGTTGGCGGCACCGGCCGCGAACGCGACGGACTCGGCGCCGGGCAGATCGACGACGACCGCGACCCCTTTGACGCCGCTGCTCCACAGAGACGCGAGCGCCTTGCCACGACGGAACGCCAGATCCATCGCCTGCGTGAAGATCGGGCGCAGCACGGTGCTGAGCGGCGCGAAAGGGGTGGGGTCGTCAATGGTCGTCGTCGGGACGGCGACGCACGACTGCAGGAGCGTGGGAATGAAGTACGGACGAAGGTCCGTGCGCGCCGGCATGAGGGCCGCGGGGAGCACCGCGAGGAGCGCAGGTTGGAAGGCTTGCAGGAGCACGCCGTCGAAGACGAGGCTCTCGGCCCGCGCGCCGAAATCCCAGCCGTACTGCTTCTGGGCTTCGAGCGCGCTCTGCTTCACGGTCTTGGTGTCGGGCGTGCCGCAGCCGCTCGCCTTCACGGTGATCATGCCGAGCGCGACCAGGCCGCCGCCGATGAGCAGGGCCTGCAGCGCAGCGCGACGCCCGACGGGGTCTGCGTGGACGAGCCCCTCGTGCCACCAGCGCGCACCGACGATGCCCGGCTTGTCGAGAAACTCAGCGCGCTTGAACGGCGCGTCGTCGCTCATCGCAAGGCTCCCGGCGCCGTGCCGCCAGCGCGGACACGTTCGAGGAACTCCGCCTTGAAGACACCGTCCACTCGCACGGAATATCGGAAGAACGGGTCGGCGTCGACACCGTGGTAGTCGTGGTCGTTGAACCAGTAGGCCCGCCCGGTCACGAACGTCTTTCGCCGCTCGCCTTCGTCCCAGAGAAAGAGGCGCTTGTTGCCCGCCGGGCAGAACGTGACGAAGTGGTCGGGGAGCGCAGGGATCGCGCCCTCGACGTCCTCGCCGTCACGGTGCACGGTGCCGTGATCATTCGCCTCGAGGCCCATGATGTTGCATCGCCCGATCGACTCGAACGGGAGGCTCTTCGCGAAGGCGACCGTCTTCGGGAGGAACGTCCGCGCGAGCCTCGTGAACTCCTTCCCCTCCGCCGAGCTCTTCTCCGTCCAGAGGCGGTTCGGGATCATCTCCACGTAGACCTTCCACGGGAAATAGACTCCGTGCCGGACCTTCAGCCAGAGCATCTGCCGCCGCGACAGAGGGTGCTCACGCTCCTCGCCGAAGCCGAGCTCCGCAGCAGCCTCACGGGCGTTCGAAGGGATGGAGGCGGGATCGTCGGCGAGGGAACGGAACAGGGCGAACCCGGCGGCGTCGAGGCCGCGAATCACCTCTCCGTAGTCGACGAGGACCTCCGCGTCGCGAGACGGCGGGACGATGCCCATCGAGCGGTGGCTCCCCCCCGTGTAATCGACAGGCACCTGCGTGAGGGCGAGACAGATCTCTTCGTGGATCTCGGAGAGCCCCGAGAGGTCGAGGTGCTCGTCGAGCTGCACGAACGGACGGCCGAGGATCCCGCGTATTCCGCTCGGTGCAGACGTGGCGTGCGCGCTCGTGGTCAGGGACGCGATCATCGAGGGGTACGATTCGTACGCCTTGTGGCGGTCTTTGTGGTGCCGTACTTTCAGCGCGATGGAACTCCGGCCGCTCTACGTGCTCGCGTTCGCGGTCGGTACCACGCTCGCTCTTCTCATCCTCCTGCAGCTGGGGGAGCGCCTCACGTCCCCGCACACGATCGCGTCCGACCTCAAAGCGGACAACTCGGCGCGCCGGTTCGTCCGGGTGGGGCAGGTGCTCGCGGTGTTCCTCATCGCGGCGTCCGCCGTGAAGAACAGCGTCGAAGGGGTGAGCCTCGGGCGAGACCTCTTGTGGGTCACCGCGTTCGGCTCGGTCGCGGTGGTGCTGCTCTCGGTCACGGGGCGCCTCGGGATCCGCCTCTTGCTCCAGGGTCGCCTGAAGAGCGAGATCGATCGTGGCAACTCGGCTGCGGGCCTCGCGGCCGGGGCGAACTACGTGTCGGCGGGGATCATCACGTCGCGCGCGATCGGCGGGACCGACCTGCACAGCCTCGGCGTGTCGCTCGTCTTCTTCGTTCTCGCGCAGATCACGCTGCACGTATTCATCTCGCTCTTCCGTGCGCTCACGACCTACGACGACGCCGAGCAGATCCACGGCGAGAACATGGCCGCCGCGCTCAGCTACTCGGGCGCCCTCATCGCGTTCTCGATCATCATCGCGCGCGCGCTCGACGGCGACTTCGTGAACTGGACGGACTCGCTCCGTGGCTACGGCGAAGTGCTGCTCCTCGGCCTGACGCTCTACCCGGTCCGCCAGCTCTTCGTTCAGGTGCTGATGCTCCACTCGTCGTTCACGCTCCGCGGAGGGCGCCTCGACGCCGGGATCGCGGTCGAGCGCAACGAGGGGATGGGCGCGATCGAGGCCGCAGCGTACCTCGCGACCGCGCTCTCGATCTCCCGGCTGGTGTAGAGCGGCTCTGGTCGTGATTGCTGACGCTGGCGTGACGGCTGAAGCTGGCGATCGCGACGCGGAGCTCCTCGCGTACGACGCGTTCGCGCGCCGCATCGTCGACGGGAAGATCCTGACTGACCCGTGGCTCGACGGGAAGCCGCGCTTCCGACAGGAACCTGCGTTCGTCTCGCCCGAGTTGCTCCGGAAGATGTACCGCGCCGCGGAGGAGGTCGCCGCCGTCTACAACGAGCTGTGCCTCATCGTCTCCGACCACCCCGAGCTGCTCGACGGCTTCCTGGGCCTGACGCCGTTCCAGAAGGCGATGTGGCTCGCCTCGACGCCGCTGTGGCACGGCATCGCGCGCGCGGACGTCTTCGTGACCGACGAGGGGCTCGCGTTCGCGGAGCTGAACTGCGACACGCCGACGGGGGAGGCCGAGGCCGTCATCCTGAACGCGGTCTCGGCCGCCGCGCATTCCGGCGCGCTCGATCCGAACATGGGCCTCGAGCAGCGCTTCGTCGCAATGGTCCATGCGCTCGCGACCCGCGAGCTGGGCAGAGATGCGGAGCGAGCGCGCACCGTCGGCATCGTGTACCCGACGGAGATGACCGACGATCTCGCGCTCGTCCGGCTCTACCGCACGTGGTTCGAGGCCGCGGGCTACGAGGTCGTGCTCGGCTCGCCCTACAACCTCACGCTCCGCGACGGCGCGATGTGCCTCTTCGACACTCCGTTCTCGGTCATGCTCCGGCACTACAAGACAGACTGGTGGGGCGAGCGCGTACCTGCGTGGGACGACGCCGTCATCGCAGACGTGGAGGCGCTCGCGGGACCGCTCCGAGCGACGCTCGAGAGCTCCGTCGCAGGTCGGTGCGCCGTCGTGAACCCGTTCGGCGCCGTCGTCCCCCAGAACAAACGGGCGATGGCGTTCATGTGGGAGCACATTCACAGGTTCTCGCCGCATGCCGCCGAGGTGATCCGGCGCCATATCCCGATCACCTCTCGGCTCGAGACGATGCACGCCGCCGAGCTCCTCGCCCAGCGCGACGAGTGGGTGCTCAAGAGCGACTACGGCGCAGAGGGGGAAGAGGTCATCGTCGGTCGTCGCGTGACCGACGAGATCTGGCGCGCCTCGCTGGCGCACGCGCGGCCGGGCCACTGGATCGCGCAGCGATACTTCTCGGCGCACGCGAACGCCCGCGGGGAGACCGTGAACTACGGCATCTATCTCATCGCAGGGGAGGCGTCGGGCATCTACGGGCGTGTCCAGGACGCGCCGACCGACGATCACGCGATGAGCGTTCCCGTGCTCGTGCGCTAGGTGTTCGCACCCGCGATTTGGGTTCTCAGCGGTCGGCGCCGGTGCCCGCCACCGCGTGCGCAGGTCGAGGGCTGCCGCCCTGCAGCGCCTTGACGAACGAGGGCTCGAAGACTCCGTCGACCCGCACCGAGTACCTGAAGAACGGATCCGGATGCACGCCGTGATAATCCATGTCGTTGAACCAGTAGATCGGCGCGGTCACCGTCGTCGTCGAAGAGCGGTCCGGGCTGACGAGGTAGAAGCGCTTCGTCCCCCTCGGGTCGAAGGAGATCGACTGCGCGATCTGGAGCGACTCGCCGGGCTCGGAGTCGCGGTGAGCGGGCGCGTGGTCGTGGGCCTCGACACCGAAGATGACGACGCGTCCGATCTCGCGGAACGGCAGGCTCTGGACGAACGCGACGGTCTCCGGGAACACGGCACGCGCCTCTTCCGAGAAGCTCTTCCCCTTGCCCGAATGCTTGTCGTCCCAGCGATCGTTCGCGAGCAGGTGGTAGCAGGTCTTCCACGGGAAGTAGACGCCGTATCTGTACTTCAGGTAGCGAGCCTGCTCCTGCGTGAGCGGGTGATCCGTCTCGTCACCGAACTGGTACGCGGTCCGTCGATCGGGGTCGAAGGAGCACGGGTCGCGAGCGAGCGACACGAACGTGGAGAACTCGTCACGCGAGAACCCTTCGATGACCTTGCCGTAGTCGACATATCCGTCGTCGTGCACCCATGGCGCGACGACGTTCATCCACTTCAGGCTGCCTCCCGTGCTGGAGACGTCGACCGTGCTGAGACCGAGCACAATCTCGAGATCGAGCTTCTCGAAGCACGCCGTGTCGACGAAGGGCGCGAGGTCGACGTAGGGCCTGCCCCAGATGCCGCAGAGCCCTCCGCGCGCGCTCATGAGAGATAGGCCTCGGCGACGCGACAGTCGAACGCGTGGACGCCGTCCTCCACTGCGGAGTACATCGTGGGCGAGTATCCACGAGAACGGACGCCCGTCTGCTGTCGCTCGCAGATGGCTCTGTCCTCGGCGTTGACGACCTCCCAGAAGCTCACGACGTCGGCGACGGCTTCGGCGTCGATAGAGCGCCCGACCACGGAGGCGTGCATGAAGGTGTCGGCGATGACGTGCGTCCGCTCCGCGGCGAGGGGGGTGAGGCGATACGTCAGGAAGTAGTCCGGCTGCAGGCTCGTCAGCAGCGTCGGGAACATCATCGCGTCGGACACCTGACGACGGTACTCGGGGGACGCGAGGAACGGGCGCCCTGACCGCTTTCCGCTCTTCGATACCGTCTCCACGCCGTCGGCGAACGTCATCGTACCGCCCAGCCAGGGACCGCGAGACAGCCGCGACCGCGCCGCGCCGTTCGGCGTCAATCGCTCGAGCGCCGGGTGGATGCGCGTGAAGTGATCCGACTCCTGGAAGTTCTCGACGAGGAGCTTCCAGTTCGCGGCGACCTCGTACTCGCTCGAGTGCACACGCTCCGCGTGCGCGAGCGGCGCGCGCGTGAGCCACGGCGGAACGTCGCCGAGAAACTCTGCGAGCGCGGGCACGTCGCGCCCCTCCGTCACGAAGACGAAGCCCTGCCAGACCTCGACGCGCACCGGCGCGAGGCCGTGGGCGCTGTGATCGAAGCTCGCGTGCGCGTTCGGCGCACTTCGCAGCGCACCGGTCAGCTCGTACGTCCATCCGTGGTACGGGCACTGAAGCTCCTGCTGCCGTCCGCAGGGCCCGTCGAGGAGAGGCAGGCCGCGGTGGCGGCACACGTTGTAGAACGCGCGGAGCACGAGATCGGCCCCGCGCACGACGACGATCCCCTCTCCAAGGACGGCCGCGCGCAGCCACTCTCCCGGGTGCGTGACGTCGCTCTCGCGGCCCACGCACAGCCACGCACGATCGAAGATGAGGGCGCGCTCGCGGTCGAACACGGCGCGGTCGTGGTACGCCGCCGCAGGGAGGCCATGCGCGCGCTCGAACGGGGCGAGCACCGCCTCGAGCTCCGCGGACGACAGCGACGATGGAAGCGCGAACGGATGCATGGCGGGCATCCAGCGTACTACGCTCGACGCGTGACCCAGCGCGTCTCACCACGGCTCGTTGCGCTTCTCTTCACGGTCGGGTGCGGACCGGCTCCACAGACGGTAACGCCTCGACCCGTTTCCTCGCCACCAGGCGCGAGTGTCACGGAGGTCCCGGAGCCGATGCCGACGCTTCGCCTTCCTGGCGACGTGCGCCCGCGCGGCGAGACGATCGCGCTCACGATTGACCCGCGGGCAGAGAGGTTCTCGGGGATCGTCGACATCGAGGTGATGCTCGGAAGACCGCGCAGCACGCTGTGGCTGCATGGTCAGGGGCTGCACGTCTCGACGGCGAGGGTGACACCGGAAGGCGGCACGCCGCGCGTCGCCTCGTGGCTGGAGCACGACGAGAAGGGCACGGCGTCGCTCACGCTGGCGGACGCGGTCCCGATGGGACGCTCGACCATTCACATCGAATACGACGCGCCGTTCTCGTCCAAGCAGGAGGGGCTCTTCAAGCTGACGGAGGCAGAGCTTCCTTACGCGTTCACGCAGTTCGAGAACATCGCGGCGCGCCAGGCGTTCCCTTGCTTCGACGAGCCCGGGTTCAAGATTCCGTGGGACGTCACGCTCGTCGTCCCCGAGGCGGTCGAAGCGATCGCGAACACGCGCGAGCTATCCCGCGAGAAGGACGTCAGCGAGGAGCGCGCGCGCGTGCACTTCGCGCGAACCGAGCCGCTCCCGAGCTATCTCATCGCCTTCGCGGTAGGTCCGCTCGACGTCGTGCGCGGGTCGGACGTCCCTCCTACGAAGGTCAGGGCGCGCGCGCTCCCGCTGCGCGGCGTCGCGACGCATGGGCACGGGCCCGAGATGGCTTACGCGCTCGCGCACACCGGCGAGATCCTCGCGACGCTCGAGCAGTACTTCGGAGTCACCTACCCGTACGACAAGGTCGACATCATCGCCATCCCCGACATGCAAGGCGCAATGGAGAACGCGGCCGCGCTCACGTTCAACGACGGGCTCCTGCTGTTCGACGCCGCCACGGCGCCGTGGCGGCAGCGGCGAGCCTACGCCGACGTCATGACGCACGAGCTGGCGCACCAGTGGGTCGGCGATCTGGTGACGGCCACTTGGTGGGACGATATCTGGCTGAACGAGGCGTTCGCGACATGGATGGAAGCGAAGGCCGACGTCTGGGACCCGCGGACGGACGCGATGACGATCCTGATCGACGGCGCGCAAGATGCGATGGTCATCGACGCGCTGACGAACGCGCGGGCGATCCGGCAGCCCGTGCTCAGCGTCGGCGACATCGCCAACGCGTTCGACAACATCACGTACAGCAAGGGCGGCGCCGTGCTCCGCATGTTCGAGCGCTGGGTCGGTCCGGACACGTTTCGTCGGGGGCTCACCGAATACCTCACGCGGCATCACTTCGGGAGCGCCACTGCAGACGACTTCCTCGATGCGGAGTCGCGCGCCGCTGGGAAGGACGTCAAGACGCCGTTCCGGACCTTTCTCGACCAGCCGGGCGTACCGTACGTCGAGGCGACTGTGCTCTGCGACGGGTCTCCGCGCCTTCACCTGACGCAGACTCGTTACTTGCCAGTCGGATCGCTCGGAAGCGCTGGCGCAGTGTGGCAAGTTCCGCTCTGCGCACGCTATGGCCATGGGGCCCTGGCGTCCGAGGCGTGCATGCTGCTTGCGTCCTCCGAGGGCGACCTGGCCCTCGGCGCGGTCTGTCCGGACTGGGTGTTCCCGAACGCAGACGCCGTCGGCTACTTCCGCTTTTCCCTCGCCCCGAAAGACCTCGCGAAGCTTCGCGCGAGCGGGTACTCGCAGCTGACTCCGCACGAGCGCGTCGCCCTCGGCAACAGCGTGCACGCCGCCCTCGACGCGGGCAAGCTCTCGCTCGAGGACGCCATCGTCGCGACCGAGCCTCTCGCGATCGACTCGCACGCGGACGTCGTGGCGCAGGCGATGGATCTCGTCGCGCTCGCGCGGCGCAGGCTCCACGCGGGCGCGGCGCGAGTGCGCGTGGAGGCGTTCGCGCGAGATCTGTTCCGGCGCCCCTACCGGAGCCTCGGATGGGAGCGTGCGAAGGGCGACGACGGACCACGGATCGATTTGCGCGTGCGGGTGCTCGGCTTCCTCGCGACGACAGCGCGCGATCCGGGGGTCCGCGCAGAGGCTACGCGACGAGCGAAGGCGTACATCGGATACCGCGGCAACGGCGCGATTCACCGAAGCGCCGTCGACAGCGATCTGGCGTCGGTCGCCCTCAGGGTGCTTGGCGAGGACGCGGACGAGGGTGTGTGGGAGGCGCTTCGCGCGCAGCTCATCGCGACCGACGATGCCGAGCTCCGCACAAACCTCATCGAAGCGCTGTCAGCCTCACGCTCACCCGATCTCGCGGCGCGTGCGCGCGGCCTGTGCCTCGACAGGACTCTCCGCGCGACCGAGGTGCTCACGCCGCTCGTCATCCAGCTTGCCGAGCCCGACATGGCGGAGGAAGCGTGGCGCTGGATCAAGGCGCACTGGGACGCGCTCCTCTCTGGCGTCACGAACGACAGCCAATCGCAGCTCGTGTCGATGGCGAGCGTGTTCTGCGACGAGGCTCACGTCGCCGACGTGATGTCCTTCCTGAGCCCTCGCATCTCGGGGATCGACGGCGGCCCGCGCGAGCTCGCGAAGGCGCAGGAGTCGATGCTTCTATGCAACGCCAGGCGCGCCGCCGAGGAACGCAGCGCGCGGAGCTTCTTTTCCAGCGACCACGTCGCGAGATAGCGAGACAGGACTGCATGACCGCCGAGCTCGACGAGATGTGGGAGAAGCTCGCGGAGATCTGCCTAGCGCTCGACCGAGCGACCGAGATTCCGCGACGGATCCGTGGATTCACGGTCGGAACGAATCGTATGAAGACGTTCGCGATCCTCTCGGCCGAGGAGGCGACGCGCGGCATCCACGTGCGATCGATCGACCCACTCGTGCTCGCGGACGCACGCTTCGAAGGGAGTCGCATCGCCCTCAGCTCGGGGCGAAGCAACTGGGTGCGGCTCCGGTGGACGCTCACGCCGGACTGGACCGAGATGCGTCGCCTCGTCGCCGAGAGCCATCGACTCGCGTCGATGAAGAACGAAGGCATCCGCTCGAAGTCCGAGTTCGGAGACCTCTATCCCATCCTTGCCCACGCCCTCGCGGTCGCGACGCCAGACGACCGTCCGCCGGCGCCTCACCACGCCGGCGGGCCGATGCCAAGCCTCCCCCCAGCCGCCGCGCTCCGGATTGCCTTGTGGTGCGCCGAGAGCGTCGAGACGCTCGCGCCGACGAACCAGCACGCGGACGTTGCGCGCGTTCTCGCTCTGGTCCGCGAGGCCGCCGAGGCCGCCGCACACGGTTCGAGCCCGAGCGATGTCGGTTCCATCAGGGCGCGCGCGGCGGCGGCGAAGCTTCGCGACGCCTCCAAGACGACCGCGAAGGACTCGAGGGCGCTCGGTGCGGCGAGGCGAGCCGCAGGGAGCGCCTCGTCGTGGTGGTCCGGCAAGGCTGACATGGTCTGGTCCGGTGCCGCGCTCGCCGCGGAGCGTGCCGTCCAGGCATTCCACGAGACGCAGCAGGCTCCGGCGATGGTCCGCTCGTTCCTTGTCGAGCTCGACGATCGCATCCTCCTCGCCGAGCTGTACGCCCTCGAGCCAGACGAGGCGCCGCTGCGCATCCTGTGGCGCGCCGCGAACGACAAGGGCGCGCCTGCCGTCTGGCTCGCACTGTTCGCGGGCGGGCTCTACGGTCTGAGGCGAAAGGTGGGGGCGCGCTACGCGTGGGTGAAGGGAGCGCGGGATGACGTGCTCGCGAGCGTCCCGGACGGTCAGTTCGAGCGGGCGGTGTCTATCGCCTTCGCGCGCGACACCGTGACGACATCTCGTCCTCGTCGATGACCACAAGGGGCACGCCGCCAGGCCTCAGTCGTCGTCATCGTCACGCGAAGGGGCTGGGCGCGCCGACGACCGTTCCGGTGTGCACGCCCGCGGAATGGCGAGGCCGCAGCCGAGCACCCGATTGAGCTCCTCCGCCGGGACGGCGTCCTCGTGGGAGAAGTCGAAGCCTCGCGTCGCCGCAACCCAGCGCTCCGTCGTGCCTCGTGGGGCTGCGGCGATCTCACCCACGAGCGGGGCTGGGAGCGGGAGGCTCGACGATCGCAGGACGCCGGGGACGATCGCCGTGTAAGGGGTCGTGTCGACGATCGTCGTGAGGACATCGGCCATCGGTCTTGCGCCTCCGTCCTGCTGTCCGAGCGGCGGCATCCCCAGGAGGAGCTCGAGGGTGCGGAGGACGCTCACCGTCGTGTACGACGTGGACACGACCGCGCCGCGACGAACGTGCCCTCCCGCGAACAGCACGAGGCTCCGGTGCGCGTCCACGTGATCCGATCCATTCTGCGCGTCATCCTCGAGCGCGATGACAATCGTGCTCTCCCAGAACGGACTGTGGCTCACCTTCTCGACGATGAGCCCGAGCGCGTAATCATGGTCCGCCATCTGCGTGTCCGGCGTGGTGAGCCCGTCCTCCGCCGAATCGAACCGACCGAAGTGGTCGTGAGGGAGACGGATGGTCTCGAGCGACGGGAGCGCACCGGTCGCGACGTAGGTGTCGAACTCTCGTGCCCACTCCGCCTCACGCCAGTAGTCGGCGAACGCCATGTCGAAGCCGCGGTAGTACGGGTCGGTCGTGGCCGCGAGCGAGGCCCGTGTCGGGAACGCGACGCGCGTCCTCGTGTCGACCGGGTGAGGCAACGGCGGGATGCGCGCCGGGTCGCCCTTCGGGAGCCCGTACCGCCAGTCGTCGACGAAGCAGCCGTAATTCCGGAACGAGAGCCCCGCGCTCATCGCCGCGTCCCAGAGGAGCCCGCGCCCACCGTCCGCCGGTCCGTCGACCCCGCCGACGTCCGCGGTCCCCGGCAGCAGGTCCCTCGACGGCGGCGTGCTGGGATTCCACGCCAGCCGTTCGGTGAGCGTCGCACGCCCGACGTTGATGTTTCGATTCGTGCCTTCCCAGTCGTAGCTGTGGTGGCCGCGGTCCGCGTACTCGACGGGGATTGCCTTCTCGGCGACGTCGGTCGTGTGCCCGCCGACGGTCCACTGCCAGCCGTCACCGGAGACTCCTCCCGAATCGAAGAAGCGGTCGAGCGCGACGAAGCCGTGTGCGAGCGCGTGCTGGTTCGGCGTGATCTTCGCTCCCCAGTGGACGAGCGAAGGGTCGCCATCGGCGCCGGCGAGGTCTCCGAGGATCTGATCGTACGATCGATTCTCGCTGATGACGTAGATGACGTGCTTCACCTTCCCGCGCAGCGCGTCGAAGATCGCGGGTGTGGGCGCGACCACGGCGCGATTGTTGCGGATCGATTGCCGCGTGAGCTTCGCGAGGACATCGGCGGCCGGGACGGGGAACGCGAGGAGCCCGCCGTGCGTGAGCTGGAGCGAGAACTGGTTCCCGATCCCGGGCGTGTAGGGCCGCGTGCGAGCGCGCTCGGCGTCGCTCCACGGCCCGAAGCGGTTCGCCCCTGTCGGGCTCTTCCCGGATGCGACGAAGGCGTGAAGCCCGTCTCGCGAGAGGGTGATGGCGTTCGGATAGAAGCCCGTAGGGATGAGGCCGACCACCTCTCCTCGGACGCCTCCTTCCGCGAGATCGACGACGGCGACCGTGTTGTTGCCGCCATTCGTGACGAACAGCCTCCGGTCGTCTGCCGTGAGCGCCAGCGCGTTGGGGTTCGAGCCACGCGCCCCGCGGAGCCCGCCGTACGCTGCGCCGTCCGGGGACGCCGTGGCGAGCTCGCCCGTGACCTTCCCCGAGGCCGTGTCGATCACGCTCACTGTGTCGCTGTTCGCGTTCGCGACGTAGAGACGTGCGTCGTCGTGGCTCGCGACAATCTTGGTCGGCTGGCCCCCGACCCGGATGCGCTGAACCACGGCACGCGTGGCCAGATCGACGACGACGACCTCGCGGTCTCGCTGGCACGTCACGTAGGCGCGGCGGTCACCGACGATGAGAACAGCCGAGGGAAACTCGCCGCCCGGGGCGCCGTCGCCCGGCGAGAGTGTCACGTCCCCTAGGACGCGCCGGCCGCGCGCGTCGATGACGCTGACCGAATCGTTCTCGTGATTGGCGACGACGACGAGCGCGCCCGATGCGCTCACGCCGACACCCGCAGCGTACGGGCTCACCTTGAGGCCGAGCCCACCGTATCCCCGCGCGTCGAGATGCCCGAGCGCGATGGGCGCGCCGTCCTCGTGCCAGCGGTGAGCCGCGTCCGCCGCGTACATGTGGAGTACGTCGTCGGAGCCACCGCTCACGTAGAAGCGCGCGCCGGCGGGCTCGAACGAGATGCCGCCGAACGTGTTCGGCACCGAGAGCACTTGTGTCTCGTGTGGAGTCCCGGCCGTGACGTCGTAGACGAAAACGTACTCGCTCGAGCCGGGGTCAGCCTTGCCCCCCGCGCGGTCGAACGTGCGATTGTAGCCAGATGTGAGCACGAGGAGCGTCGTGCCGTCGGGGGAGAGCGCGGTCGCGACCGCATTCCCTGCACGGAAGCCCGCAAGGGACTCGAGGTGCGGGTCGAGGTCGTAAAGTGCGGAGCCAGGCGTGGCGTCAGGGGTCATCACGAGGCCGTCCGGAAGACCGACGACATCCGTGCCGAAGAGTGACGCACCTCGCAGCATCGCCCCCGGGGTCACGTCCTGTGGCAGATCGCTCGTCGCGCTTCTCACGACCTGCCCACAGGCGCCGAGGGATAGAGCAGCGATGCTCGTGAGGGCAAAGCGAGAGGCGCGACGGGTGCGATGCACGACGGGTAGGCGGGCCAAGAGCGCACGATAGCGGTGGGCCTCCCGCAGAACCATCGAAGAGCCGCGGGCGCGGTTATAGCGTGGCTATACTGGGTGAATGTCTGCTCGTACGTACTCATGCAGTGCTTGCGGAGGTCAGGTCGACGAGCAAGCTCGCCGGTGCCGATACTGCGCCGCTCCCGTCGCGACGGTCCGGTGTGCGACCTGCTTCCACATGAACGTCCCCGAGTCCGTCTTCTGCTCGGGGTGCGGGAGGCAGCTCGGCCTCGAGCCCGTGGCCGAAGGCGGCTCGCTGGCATGCCCTCTTTGCAAGCAGTCGATGCAGCTGTACCGCGAGGGCGCGGGTGTGCTCCTCGACTGCGGCGTGTGCGGCGGACAGTTCGTGGAGCACGTCCTGCTCCGAGAGATGCTTCACCGGCAGGCTGCGCTCGCGATTCCCGAGGCTGTCGTCCAGCTCGCACGTCGACCCGACCCGCGGACCAGCTACATCCCGTGCCCGGAGTGTTCGGCGCTGATGAACCGGAAGAACTTCGGGACGACGAGCGGCGTCGTCGTCGACGTCTGCAAGAAGCACGGCACCTGGTTCGACGAGGGGGAGCTGCCCCGCGTGCTCGCTTTCGTCGCGGGCGGGGGTCTGGAGCGCGCGCACGCGCGGGAGGCGGAAGAGACAGCCCGCCTTCGCCACGACGCCGCGGTCGCTTCCGCGCCGGCATCGCATATGCCGGTCTGGAGCGAGCGGGGCGTGAGCTCTGGCCGCGAGAGCCTCGTCGAGATGTTCCTCGAGTTCCTGCACTGACCTCCGCTGGCGCAAGGCCTTCACACGTGCGCGGGCCACACGGGTGCGGCGAGAGCCAGTTAACAATTCTCACGGCGTCGGTCGGCCACGAGCCTCGCGAGCGCGACCGCTCCCCGGAGCCCCAGCCAGCTCTCATTGAGTAGAGCACCGGCGCTCGGACGACGCTTCGCGCGAATCAGTCCTCAGGCATACGCCTTGCTCGGTCCTGCGGTGCATGCGTACTGCGCCCGCCTTCGTCTCGCTCTGCTTTGCTCTCGCTGCGGCGACGCGTTGCCCGACGGCTCACGCGCAGGCCGGAGTCGTGGTCGCCCACGCTGACTCGACGGCATCGGTCTCGGGCGCTCGCCTTGCGATCGCGCTCGCCCCCGGCGAGGTCACACGCTGGCTGGAGGTCTCGGTCGACGCGAGCGAGAACGGATTTCTCTGGCTCGTCCCCGCATCGCCGGGCGCTCGCGTCGACACCTCGTCGCACGACTGGCTCGACGCGCTAGATGACGCGACGATGCCGACGGTCGTTCCCCCTGCCGGCGTCGCCAGCTGTGACGCGGCGGCGCCCGTCGAGCAGCGGAAACGCGATCGCCACAGATTGGTTGTGTCGCCACTCTGGTCCGGGGTCGCGCTCGACTCGACGGCTCTCGCCACGCTGGTCGGCGCGGGCGGAGGGAGGCTCTCCGCATCGCAGGCCGAGGAGCTCGGCGCGGTCTTTCAGGCGGGGCTCGGCGTGGTCGTGCTCGATTACGAGACGGGAGGCGTCGTCGCCACCGAGACGATCCAGATCGTCGAGACTGCGGCACCGGAGGCTGCGAGCGGCGTCGCTCGAGCGAATCCCGCGGACACTCCCGTGCCAGCCACGATGTTCGTCCTTGGATCCGAGCGTGCGACCACAGCAGAGGGATGGTCGACGGAGAGCGCGCTCCCCGGTCGGCTCTTCCAGCCACTCACGACACCGGGTGCGCCCGCTCTCCCCGGCGTCCTCCATCGTTACTTCGAGCTCGCGGACGGCACGGCCCGCAGCACCCGTCCGTCGGCCGAGTGCGACGTCGCGGCGGCGGCGCTCGAAGCGAACGAGAGCGCGGTCGGCGTGCTGTGTCCAGCGGGAGGGCTCGCCTCCGTACCGGGGCCCTCTCCGTGCATCGCGAGCCCGCCGGACGCGGTCTCGCCGCTGCCACTCCTCTGCGGCGCGCCCCTGAGCGACGCTGCGTTCGCGCTCGCCGGCCTCGTGCCGGGCAACGTGTGGCTGACGCGCGAGGCCGGCTTTCTCGGCAGTGACACCGCGAACGCCCTGCCCGTCGCCATCTACGACGGTGCCAGCGTGCCAGTCTTCATGAGCGCGGCCACGGTCGACTCGCCGTGCATGACGGCGCCCTCGGCGGTCAGCTCGCCCGTGGGTGGTTCCTCGTCCCCGTCGGCGCCATCTTCCACGCCGGTGCCTGTGTCGATGGGCGTTCCTCCGTCGGACACGGACGACAGCACTGGCACCGTGGTCGCCGACGTCGCGGAAGGCGCCGCGGATACGGCGTCCGGTGGCTGCGACGGGAGCTCGGACTCGGACGACGGAAGCGACTCGGGCTGCGATTCGTCCTCCGGCTCGAGCGACGACGCGAGCGGGTGCTCGGGTTCGGGCTCGAGCGATCCCGACCCCGACTGCGCCGTGCGCCGGCCAGGCCGACATCGTCGCGGAGCGGGCGTTCGCTTCCTGGTCTTCGGGATGACCGCGCTGGCGCTCCTGCGCAGGGCGGGACGGCCCCGAGCTCGTTGAGTGGAGCACGCGGTCAACGGGCGCTCGCCTTCGCGTGGACGCGAGGCTACTGATTCCGCGTATGGTTACACGGTCGTCCGTCTTTCGAGTCTTCGCCGTCAGCGCCACGTGCTCCATCGCCTGTGGAACGTCGGGTGGGTCCGCCGGTGACGCAGCGTCTTCGCGAGACGCCGCCGTCGATCGCGTCCAGCCGGCGCGCGATGCGGGTCGCGATACCGCAAGCGCGATGGATGCGGCTCGCCATGACGCTGTCGTCGATGCGAGCGACGCCGGGCTCTGTCATGCAACGATGGCGGCCGCCGATCGCACACGGAAAGTCGTGGTGTCGCACCCGTTCGACCAGGCGCAGAACGCCTCGGGCGAATTCGAGGTCTTCAATCTCGACGAGACGGGGGCGCTGACGGAGCCTGGGGTCCACTTCACGCTCGGCCCGACGACGCAGGGCACGATCGCTCTCACACCGGACGGTCTCGTCGGCCTTGTCGCCGAGGACGACGGGACGCTCGGAGTATTCCGCTTCGACGCGAGCGGTGCGCCGCACGTCGTCTCGGCGTCTCTGTCTGGCAGCTTCTACGCGACGGGCGTCGTGATGGACCCGTCCGGCGCTCGTGCCTACGTGCTCGACGACCAGACCGTCGGCAACGGCGGCGGCATCTACACGGAGAGCATCGCGTGCGACGGGACGGTGGCAGACCTCGGTCTGCTCGCCAGCGCGGACCTTCCGGCGACCGTTCTCCCGCTCGGCGGCGCCTCGGCGGGCACCGCGGTCGTTCTCGCTCGAAACTTCCGTGGCCTGCCTGTGATCCTCGACGGTGGTCCGCCCGACGCGAACGCCGACGTCGCGGTCTCCACACACCACGATGCCGGCGCACCGCTCCCCGGCAATGACGCCGTGCTCGTCGCCTGGCCGAGCGCGACCAAGGTCATCGGCACGGCAGACCCGTTCGGTGACCAGCTCGCGATCGTGTCGAGCGGCGTGACGACGACGGACGGCCGGTATGTCCTGCTCGGAGACAACAGCCAGTTCTCGGGTATCCCGAACCGGGTCGGCGTCGTGAGCATCGGAGCCTCGGGCATCGCGGCCGCCGGTGTCGTCGAGAACGTGATGGACCCCGAGTGCCTCGTCGCGTCGCCCTTCGACGACACGATCCTCGTGACCAGCGCCTTCGGCAATGCGCTCTTCGTGCTCACGCACGCGACGGAGGCGGGCAGCACTCCGTTCGTGATGGCGGGCCCGCTGACCTATGCCGGCCCCGCGCCGCAACTCCCGGGGCCTGCGGTGATGATCAATCGCGGGAGCTTGAACGGGCGCGTGCTCGTCGCCGAGAACCAGGCCATTCGCCAGGTGCAGTTCGCGACCGGGGGAGTCGTGACCGACCTCGGGCCGACCTCGAGTGGCCCTGCTTCCGACTTCACCGACCTGGTCGGGGCCATCGGCGTTCAACCCTGATTCCACGGCGACCGCGTTCGATAGAGCCTCGTCGCGATGGCCTGGGTCAGCGTCCCTTCCGAGCACCATCCGCTGTTTCACGCCGCCCTGCCCGTCGACCCACGCGTCGAGACGCTGAAGATGTTCGGCGGCGTTGCCGCCAAGGTGAACGGTCACATCTTCGCGGGTCTCTTCGGACGCTCCGTGATGGTCCTGCTGGCGGAGCCGGATCGAGCCGCTGCGCTGGCTCTCGACGGCGCGGGGCTGTTCGATCCGATGGGGAACGGGCAGGTGCGCAGTGACAAGGTGATGCTGCCGGAGAGCGTCATGGGCGACGCGGTGAAGCTCCGACACTGGCTCGCGCGCGCGTTCGAAGCCACGAGCGTGCTCCCGAAGAAGGCGCTAAAGAAGACGAGCAAGAAACCTCGCGCGTGACGCGGCCTCCGAGGCTACCTCGCCGCCCACTCCTCGCGCCGCAGCCGGAAGAGCAGGTGTCGACGCAGTGGGTGGCCCGGGGCGAGCAACGGGTGGTCGAAGCCTTCGTGCGGGAAGCGCCGCATCCCGATCCGCTCCATCACGCGCCACGAGCGAACGTTCGCGGGCACAGTGAACGACACGACCTCGCGAAGGCCGATCGGCCCGAACGCCGCGCCGAGCGCGAGCCTGGCGGCCTCGGTCGCATAGCCCTTGCCCCAGTGCGCCGCCGCGAGGCGCCACCCGATCTCCACTGCGGGCGTGAAGCTCGCCTCGAAGCCCACGGTCGCGAGCCCGACGAACCCCGCGAACGGCACTTCGCCCGGCACCTCGAGCGCCCATAGCCCGAAGCCACACGCCGTGAAGTGCTCGAGGATCCGCGCCACGCACGTCTCGGTCTCGGCATCGGTCATCCGTGCAGGGAAGTGCTCCATCACGACGGCGTCGGCGTTCTGCCTCGCGAACGGCTCGAGGTCGTCGGGACGCCACTGACGGAGCAGGACGCGGCTGCCGCGAAGCTCGTGTATGGCCGCGATCGGACGAACGATCGGCGTGCTCCGACAGGTCTTCGCGTCCGACCCCATGCGACAAGCCTGCACGTGGTCGCGCGTGCAGGTCAAGACGCTCCGACGGCTCGCGACCTTGCCGAGGCGTGGTCTTTCCGGGGTGACCTGCGGTAAACGAATCTCTCATGTCTGCACGCGAGCTCCGCGTTGCTCGTGCGGTAGGCGCGCTCGTCGTCGTCGTGCTCGTCGGGGCGGGGGCGGTCGCTCCGAGGCTCGGGTTGCGTCACGCAAACTCCAGCTGTCCGACCGGCATGGCCGCGCTGACGGGTGGGAGCTTCACGATGGGAGATCGCGGGGACGCCGTCGTCGTCTTGCCGTTCTGTCTCGATGTCACCGAGGTGACGGCCGACGCGTTCGCCGCGTGCGTGAAGAGCGGCCAGTGCGCGGCGGAGGAGGCCGGTGGCTCGCCGCCCGACGCGACGTGCAACTACCGTGTAGCGGGCCGCGGCGATCATCCGATGAACTGCGTCGATCTCGCGCAGGCAACCACGTACTGCCAGGTCCAGGGCAAGCGGTTGCCGAGCGAGGAAGAGTGGGAGTGGGCCGCGCGTGGCGGGAGCCGTGGCACGACCTACCCGTGGGGGAACGAGGCGCCCGAGCCCGAGTCGGGCGTCTGCTGGAAGCAGGCAGGGACGTGCGCGGTCGGCACGCACCCCGCGAGCGACGCGCCCGGGGGCATCCACGATCTCGCGGGCAACGTGTGGGAGTGGACGACGGGGATGATCGGCCAGAGCCACGTCTATCGCGGCGGGAGCTGGGGCAACACCGAGGCGCGCTACCTTCGCGCCGCGACGCGCAGCAGGAACGGCGCGCTGGTGAGCTATGGCGTGCTCGGGTTCCGCTGCGCGCTGACCTCGCACCGGTAGAAGTCTGGTGGTTTTCGTCGAGACCGAGCGAGGGATAGGAGCGGATGAGGAGCCGTACTCTCGTACGGTGACGATTCCTGACGACACCCTCGCGAAGGGATCGGCGAAAAACGCCAGGCTTCTACGCAGGCGTCTCCCCTTCCGGGGCCGGGGGCCTCGTCGTCATCGTCCGCAGCGTCGCGTCGAGCTTCGTGCCGCGCACGACCTCCGCGAGCAGCGTCGCCACGTCGCGCCCCTTGAACAGCGACACGAGGTTCATGTTCTTCGCCACCTCGCCGAGCACCACCTTGTCGCCCAGCCCGGTCAGCGCCTCGATGAGCCCCTGCTGCACGGCCGCCCGCTCGGCCACCGTCGCGCTCGACTGCGCCGCGATGAGCGACAGCTCCAGGGCCCGCAATCGCTCCGCCTTCTCGAGCTCGGCGCCGTCGACCATGCGCGCGGCCTCGGCCCGCGCCTTCGACTCCTCGGTGAGCCGCAGGATCTCCGCGTCCTTGTCCGCCTTGAGCCGCTCGTTCCTCGCCTCGAGCGCCGCCGCCTCGCGCTGGGTCAGCGCTTGCCGCTCTCGCGCCACCACCTCGTCCTGCCGCACGACCGCCAGCGCCAGCTCGTGCGCCAGGCGCTTGGTCAGCTCTCCGAGCTTCGCCTCCTGCCGCCGCGCTTCCTCGTAGAGCGTCTGCTTCTCTCGCTCCACCTCGGCGCGCAGCTTCGCCGACACGAGCGCCTCGTTCACCTGCCGGTCGCCGATCTGCAGCGTGACCGACTCGGTCTGCACGCGCTGCATCAGCTCGGCGACCTCCTCGTCCTCGATGGTCGCGTTCAGCACCTCGACCTCGGTCACCGCCGTGCCGTTCTCCGCGAACTGCCGCCCCGCGCGCGTGCCCTCCTTGCGCTCGCCGAGGATCGTGTCGCGCAGGATGTTCGGCAGCTGCGGCCACAGGTTCATCAGCGTGAGCGTGCGGCACCGCCCGCGCGCGATGGAGCGCAGATGGTCGACCATGATCTGGATGTAGTTCTCGTGGTTGAACCAGCGGTCACGCTGCGCCGTCACGAAGGTCACCGAGTACGACACGCGGATGGCCACGCGCACGAAGTCGAGGGTCTCGACCTCGATCTCGTCGCTCACGCGGTTGCCGACGGCGCGGAGGAAGCAGGTGCGGAGCGGGTGGTCGTCGGTCTTGGGCGTGCCGGTGGATAGCAGCACCGGGTAAAGCGTCTCTTCGTATCCGAGAAGCGTGACGCACGGGCCGTCGACCACGCGGCGATCGTTCGCGGAGGTGACGAGCACGGCCGTGTTGTTCGGGACGGTGACCGACACCGCCCACGGCGTCACGATCGGGATCGAGGTGCGCTTGTGCGGCTCGTTCGCCGCGATCCACAGGTTCCAGTCGTCGATCGGGATGGTGCGCGTGATCTGCACCTCCTTCCTCGGGTCGACCAGGTAACTCTGCTTGCCGCGCACGAGCCGCACCTCGCCCGTCGTGAGGTCGCGCACGTAGATGCCGCTCTTCTGGTCGATGCCGATGGCCTCGATGAAGACCTTGGAGTGGTCATTGCCGACGATCGCTTGCCCGCTCTCGGGCGACAGGATCTCGATCTCGTTGAACGGGACGAAGAACGTGGAGACGCCGGTGAGAAGGATCTCGTCGCCAGGGTGGTAGTCGTCCTTGTCGAGCATCATCCCGCGCGGGAGCTTCTCGGCGAGGTCGGCGCGGGTGAGCGACGCGATGACGCGCAGCCAGAGCGCGCGCTGCGGGAGCAGCTCGTACGCGTCGTAGATGCGGTTGCGCGAGCCCGCGGTCATGAACGTGTCGTACGGGCCGGGGAAGACGCGCGCCGGGCCGACCTTGATCTGCCTCTTCCCGTCGGCGTCGACGATGACGCAGTACTCCTTCTCGCCGAGGACGACCGCGTTGCGAATGAGGCGCGTCTGGCGCGCTTGCCGCTCGAGCGCGCGGCGCACGGTGTTCGAGACGAGCACGTCTCTGGCGGCCTCCTCTGGCATCGCCATCGCGCCGAAGCCCGCCGGAGCCGCGGCGGGCGCGCCCTCACGTGACGGGGCCGCGGGAAAAGGCGTCAGCTGGCCCTGCGCCATCATCTGCGAAGGCGACGGTGCGGGCGAGAGCTTGCGGTGCCGCGCGCGCGCCGACTGATCGACGTACGCGTTGGCCATCTGCGGCCTCGGCGTGCCGCGCGCCATCCCTTCGCCGAGATCCTCCTCGGCCGCCAGCTCGTCGCTCGCCTGCGCGAGGAGCTGCCGCGCGCCGGCCGCCGAGATCGCCGCGCCGCTGTCGTCGACCGACGTGTCGGGGACGATGTCGACGCCCGAGGGCGGGATGTAGAACTGCGTGTCGAGCCCGCGAATGACGACGAGCTGCCCGCGGCGAAGCTCCACCGGCTCGCGCATGGCGGTCGGTGCGTCCTTCTCGCCGGTCGCCTGGAGGATGCCGGCAGAGCGCGCGGTCACCTCGTAGTACGGCGCCTCCTTGTCGACCTCTCCGTACACCTTCACGACGAGGTACTGGTTCGACGCGAGCTCGTGGGCGTCGCGCACGTCGGCCCGCTGGCCCGGCCGCACGTAGAAGCTGCACGGGCCCGGCACCATCGACCGGGTCCCGTTGCGCAGCGGCCGCGACTCGTTGCGACCCGGCCGGAAGCGACCGTTGGGGCCGCCGTCGTTCTCGAGGAGCGGGTTGAACATCACCGCGTACTGCGCGTCGCCGAGCTCGATCATCGACTGCGGCGCGCCCGTCGTGTCTTCCTGGAGGCCGCCGCGACCGTCGTCGATCACGACGCGATCGGCGGCGGTCGGAGAGACCATGGTGGGGCCGACGTGGAGCGTGACCTCGCCCTTGTCGTCGTCCTGCACCCAGAGAAACTGACGGTCGGTGACGGGGATCTTCCGGCTTCGCTGCTCCATGGTCCGAGATTAGGTTCTGCCCGTAGGGCGAACAAGTGCAGGCACCCGCGCGACAGTGCGTGTCGCGCCGAGCGTTGCGGTGAGAATTCACAGGAAGACGGAAGAAACCATTCCCGATCTTTCCGTTCAATCCTCTTCCGATCTCACGCGCCCCAGGAGCGTTTCTTCAGCCCGGGTGCCACGTGCGTCAGTTGGCGTTGAAGGCCGGGTTGGTCGTCCCGGTCGACGCCACCGCCTTGATGCCGACACGACCGACGCCGCCGGCGCCAGCGCCGGCGATGTTGCTGCTGCACAAGCCGCCGACGCCGCCCGTCGCCGTGATGAGGTTCGCGCCGAGCGTCGCGGCGGTGGACGAGATGATGCGGATGGCGCCGCCTGCGCCGCCGCCGCCGCCGCCCATCCCGGACCCGGTGCCGCAGGCATCGGGGGCGCCCGAGACGCCGTTCGCGCCCGCGCTGCCGTTGGCCACGATCGAGCCCGTGACGGTGAGGGTGGGGCTCGTGATGAAGATGAGGCCGCCACCGTTGCCGCCCGCCCCGGCGTAGGAGCCGTCCTCGTCGAAGCCCCCCTCGCCGCCGGCGGCGCCGAACGCGACCGACGAGACCAGGCTCGCTGCGCCGAAGACCGGCGCGGCCGGGCTCGTCTGACCGAACTGCGTGACGCAGGTGTCGCCGTTGCTCGTCAAGTTCGAGCCCACGCCGCCAGCCGTCCCGTAGGAGCCGCCGGAGCCCATGCCGCAGTCCTGGCCCTGAGCCCCACCGCCGCCGCCGGGGCCATTGTTCGCCAGCCCCGTGAGGCCGAGGCCCGTGGTCGACTCGCCGGCGGTGCCGGGCGTGCAGTGAAAGCACTGGGTCGTGGAGACGTTCGACGTCCCGCGGAAGCCCAGGCCGCTCATCGTGATGGTGCCGGCGACCGTGGTCGTGCCGGTGGCGGTGAAGACGAGGATGCCGCCCGTCGTGCCGTTCCACGCCGGCGCGGTGAGGATCGTGCCCGCCGGGACGGTGAGGTTCACGTACTGCGGCACGACGATCACCTGGGCGTGGTTGAAGCCGCCCGTGCTCGAGTAGGTGTTGGCGAGCGCGTTGCTGAGCGTGATCGTGGGGCCCGCGACGGACGCCACGGTGTTGAGCTCGTAGTTGCCCGCGCCGGTCCCCTGCGACTGCTGGATGAAGACCTGCTCGCCCGCCGTGAAGCCCGTCGCGCTCCCGACCGTGATCGTCTTGGTGCCCGCCGTCCCCGCAGACGTCGTCGCGACCGTGTCGATGGTGGTCGTCGCGCTGCAGGCCCCGTTCACGCACTCCTTGCCGGCGCCGCAGACGGTGCCGCAGGTGCCGCAGTTCGAGTTGTCGGTGGTGGTGCTCGTGCAGACCGCGGTCGGGCCCGCCCCGCACAGGGTCCCCGCCGCGCAGGCGCACACGCTGCTCGCGCAGGACGCGCCCGCGGGGCACGTGGTTCCGCACGCGCCGCAGTTGTTCGGATCGCTCGCGGTCTGGACGCAGGAGGTTCCGCAGAGCGTCGAGCCGCCGGCACAGCTCAGGCCGCACGTGCCGACCGAGCACACGTCACCGGCAGGGCAGATGGTCCCGCACTTGCCGCAGTTGTTCGGGTCGCTCGCGGTCTCGACGCACGAGCCGTCGCAGAGCGTGGAGCCGCCGAGACAGCTCACGCCGCACGCGCCCGCCGAGCAGACCTGGCCCATCGGGCAGGCCGTGCCGCACGTGCCGCAGTTGGCCGGATCGAGCATCGTGTCGACGCAGGAGGTCCCGCAGAGGACGGAGCCACCGAGGCAGGTGACGCCGCACTTGCCCGCGGAGCACACCTGGCCCGCCGGGCAGGCGTTCGCGCACGCGCCGCAGTTGGCGTTGTCGGTCTGCTCGTTGGCGCAATAGGGAGCGCCGCCGTCGACGCCGCACACCGACTGCCCCGTCACGCAGACCGAGCCGCACTTGCCGGCGCTGCAGAGCTGCCCGTTCGCACACTTCGCCCCGCAGGCGCCGCAGTTGGCGTTGTCCGTCTGCTCGCTGGCGCAGAAAGGCGCCCCGGCGTCCTCTCCGCAGAGCGTCTGACCGGTCGCGCAGGTGGTGCCGCAGGTGCCGCCGCTGCAGACCTGACCGGCCGTGCACGTCGTCCCGCACGTGCCGCAGTTGGCGGGGTCACTCGAGGTCTCGACGCAGGAGCTGCCGCACTTCGTCGTCCCGCCGGCGCAGCTCAGCGCGCACGCCCCCGCGGAGCAGACCTGCCCCGGGGTACACGCGGTGCCGCAGACGCCGCAGTTGTCGGGGTCGCTCGTGACGTCGACGCAGCCGCCGTTGCACGACGTCTGCGTCCCGGTGCACGCGACGGCCGACGAGGAGGTCGTCTTGCCGGACGAGCTGCTCGACGAGGTCGTCTTGCTGGACGAGGTGGACGAGGTCGACGAGCTCTGCGTCACGTCCGTGCCTGCGTCGGCGCCGCCAGCGACCACGCCCAAGCCGGACGTACCGCACGCGATCAGAGAGAGGGGCGATGCGACGATGGCGATGGAGACAAGACGGCTACGCATGATTCTGTCAGTCCTTGCTGTGGGTCGCAGGTCCGGGTCGGAGCTGCGCATGGATGGGATCACGATCTTCTCACGCCTATCTCATCCAGCATCCCGACGGGCCAACTCCTGACCCGCAGCGCGGAGCTCGAACGGAGTCTTCCCCGCGCGTCCGCCCGCTGAGACTGTCTCAAGCCAGACGCGGACGCGCGGAGCGCTCTCTCTATTTCACCCCTGCACCGTGACCACGCGCGCCGTGGGCACCGGAGCCGCGACGACCGTCGTCGCCGCGGCCGTCGTCGCCGAGACCGCTGCGGTCGCCTTCGCCGCGGCGTTCTTCTTCTTCGTCACGCTCGCCTTCTTCGCGACCGCCTTCTGCGCCCCGAGGAACCGCGACAGCGCCGGGTACTGCGTGGCGAGCGCGGGGTTTGCGGTGACGGCGATCTGGAAGGACGGCTTGAGGCTCCCTGTCACCTCGAGCGCGTACTTCCAGGCCGTCCCCTCCTGCGACTTCACGTAGCTCACCCAGCCCGTCGACGCGGCGAGGAGGGCTGTCCATCCCGCGGCGACCTGGATGCGCTGCGCGACCGACGACGCCGTCAGCCCCGGCGCTGCGACGCCGAAGAGGAGCGCCCAGTTGACGAACTGGGTGAGCTCATAGATGGCGTCGGAGGTGACCGCCAGCTCGGTCTGGAGCGGGCGGTACCCTGCGAGCTCGGCCGACGGGACGGGGACGAACCCTGCGGTGATCGCAGGGAACGTCATCGTCGGCGCCGGGTCCATGATCGGGACGGTCGCGGGGTCGATCGGCGTGACGCCGATCGCAGGGCCCGCAGCGACCGCGGGGATGACCACCGGTGGCACCGTCGCCCCGGTGGTCGTGGGTGTGAGCGTCGGGTCCGGACTCTCCGCCGGGCTCGAGCTCAGGCTGGCAGCGACGCCCGGCCGGTCGATGACCGGTGGCAGGCGCGCCTTCCGCTTCGGCCGCGGGGCGACCGTTGCGCTGGCTGTGGTGGATGCGTCGATGGTTGATTTGCTTCTCTTCGTCATGACTCACCTCGGGTGAAGAGGGGCACCCTGCGGACGCGG
>Ga0302319_10000123_pt1 | contig 153792 bp, 117 predicted proteins | sample Bog_T0_2_FD_203319 | JGI IMG/M metagenome (GOLD analysis project Ga0302319, IMG submission 203319) | Peat permafrost microbial communities from Stordalen Mire near Abisko, Sweden - Bog_T0_2 | ecosystem: Environmental > Terrestrial > Soil > Wetlands > Peat | place: Sweden: Abisko, Stordalen...
GGCGCTGAAGGCTCATGTCGGCGTCGCCCGCCAAAGCGAAGTTGCCGAGTCCAATCTGGATCTTGCCGAGCAACTCTGGCAGGCTCGCAAGAAAGACTGCAGGTTGGCACCAGATAGCGATAGCCCGCTGGCACTGGTTCTGGCGAGGCTAGGTCAGTAGAACCAGCGTCGGCGCGTCTTACTCTTGAAGGGCTTCGACCAGGCCGCCATCCAGCCATCCGGCGAGACAACCGAATCGTTGCGGGTTGAGAGGAACTTCACTGAACCAGCACATACTGTCTTGGGGCGGCTTGCGAGGGGCAGATGGCGCTTGCCTTGGCCCTTGGACTACCGCCCGAAGTCCCACAACGCGAGAAGATCGTAACCATTAGCTTCGCCGTCGTCGCGTTTTCAGTCGTTCGCTCAAGGACTGACGATGGCGCCATTTCTCCGGAGGGTAGGCGAGATTCCACGGTAATGTTGCAGACGCGGGAATAGCTCATGAAGCGCTCGACTGTGCCGCCGTCAAGCCACCGCGAAATTTCGCGTTTAGCCTTTAGGCAGCACATCCTTCACTTTATCGAGCAGTTCGGCCGCCTTAAACGGCTTTGGAAAGACCTCGAACCGCTGAAGGAACTCCCGGTTTGTGAGCTCATCATCGTCGAGAATGCCGCCCACTATGAGCACGGGAACTCCGGGGCACATACTGCGCAAGTATTTCGCGGCTTCATGGCCCGACATGGTCTCCGTATAGTGGCGGACCATCAGCAGATCGGGCATACATTCCTTGATCCGCTCGACAGCTTTACCTATGTCGCCTGCATCCAGAACACAATATCGCTCGCGTTCCAGTGCTTTGCATATCACCCTTCGGATAGGCGCAGTCCAAGGCAGCACAATAAAGAGTTTCTGGCGGCTCATGCCGCACTATAAATCGGATCTCCCTACAGCAGCTCGCGGGCCCCCAATTCTTGGGTGGCATGGAACCAGTCTTCTTCCGGTGATCCCTCCGGACAGCCTCTGGCTTGCCATATCGTATAAGCCAGCGCTGCGATGCCCTCGTGCCCAAAGATCGCGATGCCATGTTCATTCACAGAGTCTCGGTGCTTCCTGTGCAAGCTTGTAAGCGTGATCCGAGTTTTCCAGCCAGCGCTCGCTCTGAGTGTCAGTTTGCCACAGTACAATCCTCTTTTTGTCGTGTTCGGCAGCGTCACGATGGGCCTGTGCCGCAAGTTCGAGCTGCTCAACGGCTTTTCGGTGTGCCCCGGGGGGGAAAGCGTACTCAACTCCCGTCTCGGGATGCACGAGACGGGCCGTTCCTCTCTGGACCGGCATTTTTTCCTCAAATGGCTCGGACGGCCGTAACCTTGACGACCGGGCAGTCGGTCGGTCTCCGGCGCCTCGTCGTCGAGCGTAGACCGCAGAACGCCTTGCCCCTCAGATACGGACTTTGCACTCGCAATGGCAGATTATGCACCGATACACCTTTAGGTTCTCCGTCGAGAGCGTTGGGCCCTGTGAGCAGCGGCTGCGGGAAGAGTATTCCGGGTAGAAACCGGGTTGGTGCCGCACCACACCTGTCCAAATTAGGTTTTTCGAAAAGCCAATTTGGACAGCAAAACGCCAGCGGTTCAGCCGAGCCGCCGTGAAGGATGCCTCGAAAGCGCCGCCAGAGCGTGGTTCGGCCCTGTTCTGCCTCAGAAACAGTGCGCCGCTGGCCGGGTCGCAATTCGGACAGCATCTGATCGGGCTAGCCAACCTGGTTTTCAGGTCTGGCAGCCGGATATGTGGAATCAAAGGCTTGGCCTGTCCAATTGCGGTCATTCCACGCTAATTTGGACAGGTGTGGTGCCGCACGTGCAATGGCCCAGAGTTTGGCTCGACAAACAACAACCAAGAAAGGAACATGACCGTGAAAGAAACGAAGACCGTGACCAAAGACCCCATCTGCGGAATGACCGTGGACCAAGCAACCGCTCTCCACGCCGAACGCAATGGAGAGACGTTCTACTTTTGCAGCGACCATTGCCGGCAGAAGTTTCTGTCCACGCCCGCCGGTGCTAAGCCGGAGGGCAAGTCGGGAAACTGCTGTGGATAAGCTCCGCACGTCATAAGCAAGGCGACAGAACATGAAAAACCAAACGAATACGACTCTTGCCATCCGGTCAAGCCTCGCATTGGCCTTGGCCCTGGCCATCTGGTCTCCAGTCCACGCGCAATCCCCCGAGCCCTCGAAGGGGAAAACAATGGCGGCGGCCACAATGATGGAACGCTGCCAGGAAATGAAGCAACAGAAACAGGACATAAAGGACGACATCAAGGCTCAAGACGCTCAACTCACCGAGCAACTAGCCAACATGAACCGCGCGCCAGAGGACCAGAAGACTGACCTTATGGCCGCCGTCCTCACCCACATGGTGGAACAGCGGATCGCCATGGATGCGCGAAAAGCCCAGATGGAGGAGGCGATGATGCAGCACATGATGCTGCACATGCAGATGGGCAAGGAATCCATGTCGCAGTGCCCGATGATGAAGGGTATGAAGGACATGGACGACAAATCGGCGGGCGCTTCCAAGGAACAACAAAGAGACCAGAAATGATTGCTGAGCGTCCCGATGCCCGCGACGAGAGGGTTGGAACTAGTTATGGCCATAGACTCGATCCGAAGTACGTCGGTGGACGATAAGGCCGCGCCCCGCTCGACCACCCCGGTTGCACCATCGGCAGCCAAACCCATTTACACCTGTCCGATGCACCCGGAAGTCCAGCAGGACCATCCCGGCAATTGCCCCAAGTGCGGCATGACACTGGAACTGAAGACGGTGACAGCGGGCACAAATGACGAGGAGAGCGCCGAACTGCGCGATATGACGAGGCGCTTCTGGATCGGCGCCGCCCTCGCGTTGCCGGTGTTCGTCCTGGCGATGGCTCACTTGATCCCGCCCCTGGGCAGGCAACCCTGGGTGGGTGGCAACGCCTCACGCTGGATGCAATTTGCACTCGCCACACCTGTGGTCGGATGGGCAGGCTGGCCGTTGTTGCACCGCGGCTGGCGCTCCGTCGTGACGCGTCGCTTGAACATGTTCACGCTGATCGGCATTGGTGTAGGCGCGGCCTTCGCCTTGAGCGCCGTGGCGATGCTCACGCCCGGCATCTTCCCCGACACGATGCAACACGGGGGCAAGGTTGCCATCTACTTTGAATCCGCAGCGGTGATCGTTGTGCTAGTACTCCTCGGTCAGGTGCTCGAACTCCGTGCCCGCAGCCGCACGGGCAGCGCCATCAAAGCGCTGCTAAATCTCGCACCACCCACGGCGCGACAAGTCGCACCGGGGGGCGATCATGAGGTCCCGCTCGACCAGGTGAAGGTCGGTGACTGGTTGCACGTGGTTCCAGGTGACAAGGTTCCCGTTGATGGCGTGGTCGTCGAAGGTCACTCCAGCGTGGAAGAGTCCATGATCACCGGTGAACCGCTCCCGGTGGAAAAGACTGTCGGCGACAAAGTGACGGGCGGCACCGTCAATGGCACCGGCAGTTTCGTCTTGCGCGCCGAACGAGTTGGTAACGACACATTGCTCGGGCAGATCGTGAACATGGTAGCCGAAGCCCAGCGCAGCCGTGCGCCGATTCAAGGTCTCGCCGACAAGGTCGCGGGCATCTTCGTGCCGGCGGTGCTAACGGTTTCAGTGCTCACCTTCGTCGTCTGGATGTGGCTTGGACCTGAGCCAAGATTCGCGCACGCGATCGTTAACGCCGTCGCGGTTCTCATCATCGCCTGTCCGTGTGCCCTCGGGCTTGCGACTCCTATGTCCATCATGGTCGGAGTCGGACGCGGCGCGCAGGAGGGTGTGCTTGTGAAGAACGCCGAGGCGCTCGAACGGCTGGAGAAAGTCACCACGCTCGTCGTGGACAAGACGGGCACTCTCACGGCTGGCAAACCCAAACTCGTGGATGTCCTGCCCACGAGCGGTTTCGACGCAAAGGAGGTCCTGACTCTCGCCGGCTCACTGGAGCAGAACAGCGAACACCCGCTCGCCGCCGCAATTGTTCAAGGCGCGAAGGAGCAAGGACTCGTTCTCGCGGCCGTGACAGACTTTCGTTCGGTGACGGCGGGCGGTGTTGCCGGCGCCATCGCTGGCCGTGCGGTGATGATCGGTAAGCCGGATTTCCTGCGAAACGAGAAGATCACTGGTCTGGAGCCACTGGAAGCTTCGGCCGTGGAGCTTCAAGAAACGGGCAAGACCGCGATGTTCGTCGCGATCGATGGCAAACCGGCCGGCATCCTCGCCGTCGCGGACCCGATCAAATCCACCACTCCCGAAGCCATCGGCGAACTCCACGCGCTCGGGTTGCAGCTCGTCATGCTCACCGGCGATAACCGGCGTACGGCCGATGCGGTGGCCAACGAACTCCGCCTTGATGCGGTGGTAGCGGGAATCGAACCCGCGGGGAAAGTTGCCCATGTCAAGAAGCTGCGCGCGGAGGGGAAACATGTTGCGATGGCCGGCGACGGCATCAACGACGCACCCGCTCTCAGCGAAGCGGAGGTCGGCATTGCGATGGGCACCGGCACCGATGTGGCCATGCAAAGCGCGGGCGTCACTCTCGTCAAAGGCGATCTCCGCGGCATAGCCAAGGCCATCCGTCTCAGCCGCGCCACCATGCGAAACATCCGGCAAAATCTATTCTTCGCGTTCCTCTACAACGCGCTGGGTATTCCATTGGCGGCCGGAGTCCTCTACCCGTTCTTCGGTCTGCTACTCAGCCCGATCATTGCCGGCGCGGCGATGAGCCTGAGCTCCGTCTCGGTCATCGGCAACGCCTTGCGGCTGAGGAAAGTAGCGTTGTGATTTTAGGTATGAAAAATGAAAACACACATTGAGACACCCCTCTGGAACAGCTCCAGACGATACCCGGCGCGGCCGCCGAAAAGGAGCTGGCGGTGAAAACCAACACACTCACATCGGAACTGCTGTGCGGGATGCATTCCTACTGGCGTGCCGCCAATTATCTCTCGGTCGGCCAGATCTACCTGTACGACAATCCCTTGCTTCGAGATCCGCTGAAGCTGTCCTGTGAAGCCCCTGGTGGTCGGGCATTGGGGTACGACGCCAGGTCAGACCCGCCGGAAGGAAAAGTGTAAGGCAATCATGGAGAAGAGACCCAGTCCTTCGAACCTCGGCTCGGTGGTCTCGGTGCGCGGCAGTGTCGTAGATATTCGGTTCGATGCACATTTGCCGGCCATCTATTCGTTGCTGCACGCGAAGGACGGGGAAATTGCTATCGAGGTGTTGGCTCAACTCGACGCGCATCGCGTGCGTGGAATCGCGCTGACCCCCACCCAAGGTCTCGTCCGTGGCGTCGCGGTGGAAGACACTGGCGGGCCGTTGAAGGCGCCGGTCGGCAAGGGAACTCTCTCGCGAATGTTCGACGTCTTCGGGAACGCCATCGACCGCCAGGCGGCTCCGACGGATGTCCAATGGCGCACGGTCCATCGAGCCCCGCCGCCCTTAGCGCGGCGTACCACCAAATCCGAGATCTTCGAGACGGGAATTAAGGTTATCGATGTGCTGGTGCCGCTCGAGCGCGGCGGCAAAGCGGGTCTGTTCGGCGGGGCCGGCGTGGGCAAGACGGTACTGCTCACCGAAATGATCCACAACATGATCGAGCACCAGAAGGGCGTCAGCATTTTTTGCGGTATAGGTGAACGATGTCGTGAAGGCGAGGAACTTTACCGTGACATGAAGGAGGCAGGCGTACTGCCGAACATGGTGATGGTGTTCGGGCAGATGAATGAACCGCCGGGCAGCCGGTTCCGCGTGGGCCACGCGGCGCTGACGATGGCCGAATATTTTCGGGACGACGAGCACCGCGACGTGCTGCTGCTGATCGACAATATTTTCCGCTTCATCCAGGCCGGCATGGAGGTGTCCGGCTTGATGGGCCAAATGCCATCGCGCCTGGGCTATCAGCCTACGATGGGCACCGAGCTATCGCGGCTGGAGGAGCGCATCGCCAACACCGACGCCGGTTCCATCACGTCCATTCAGGCGGTGTATGTGCCGGCGGACGATTTGACCGACCCCGCGGCGGTGCACACGTTCTCGCATCTCTCGGCATCCATCGTGCTTTCGCGCAAGCGAGCGAGTGAGGGACTGTACCCGGCTATCGATCTACTACAATCCAACTCCAAAATGGCCACGCCCAGCATCGTCGGCCAACGGCATCATCTGCTGGCGCAGGAAATCAGGCGGACGCTTGCGCAGTACGAAGATCTAAAGGACATCATCGCCATGCTCGGCCTGGAACAATTGGCGCCAGAAGACCGCAACGTAGTCGCCCGCGCCCGGCGGCTGGAGCGATTCCTCACGCAGCCATTCTTCGCCACCGAGCAGTTTAGCGGCATCAAGGGAGAACTCGTCAGCCTCAAAGACTCGCTCGATGGATGCGAGAGAATCCTGCACGATGAATTCAAAGACTACCCAGAGAGCGCGCTCTACATGATCGGGGCAATTGACGAGGCGAAGGGAAAAGCCAACACGGGCAAGCCTGCAGCTAAAGCCGAATCTGGGTCCAAAACCGGGGCCAAGGGCGACCCGAAGCCCGCCGCGGATTCCAAGCCTAAAGCCAACGCCGAACCGCCGGCGAAGCCCGAGCCGAAACCTAAACCGGAGGTGAAACATGCAGCAGCCGACGCTCATGAATCTTAAGGTCCTCCTGCCGTTCGAAATCTTCGCCGAGAAGAACGGTGTTTCGCGCATCGTTGCGGAGACCCGCGAGGGATCGTTCGGACTCTTGCCACATCGGCTTGACTGCGTCGCGGCGCTGGCGCCCGGAATTCTGATCTATGAAAACGAAGCCGAGGGGGAGGTGTACGTAGCCGTCGATGAAGGGGTGCTGGTTAAGACTGGCATGGACGTGCTCGTCTCCGTGCGCAACGCAATTGCTGGAACGGACCTCGGCCAACTACATGATGCCGTCGAGCGGGAGTTTCTGAACCTGGACGAACAGGAGCAGAGCGTCCGCTCGGTGATGGCGAGAATGGAGAGCGATTTCATCCGTCGCGTAGCGGAGTTTCATCATGAGTGAAAACCCGGAAACCAAGAGCGCGAAGGATCGGACTGCGTTCAGTCGGGAAATCGGCGCCAAGGCAGCGCGCAAGCTCAGGGCGCGCAAATCCACGCAGGGCGTCTGGCTTGGTCTGGGCATGATGGGCCTTATCGGCTGGTCGGTGGCGCTTCCGACGTTGCTCGGCGCGGCGTTGGGGATCTGGTTGGACAATCGCCATCCAGGCAGCCATTCCTGGACGCTGATGCTGCTGATCATCGGCCTAGTCATCGGCTGTTTGAATGCCTGGCATTGGGTCGCCAAGGAAGACCGGGAAATGAGGGAACAACAGGAGGATGACGATGACTGACGCTCTGCGTCTGGTGCTGGCCTTGGTGACGGGCCTCTTGCTCGGCGCAATATTCTTCGGCGGCCTGTGGTGGACAGTCCGCAAAGGGTTCTCGTCCAAGCAGCCAGCGCTTTGGTTCTTCGGCAGCCTGTTGCTGCGAACGAGCATTGCACTGGCTGGTTTCTATTTCATCGCACGCGGTCATTGGGAGAGCCTGCTGGTGTGCCTCCTTGCATTTGTCATGGCGCGAGTTATTGTGACGCGGCTCACCCGGGCGGCGGAGAAGCCAAGTTACCCGGCACAGGCGGCCAGCCATGCACCTTAGTCCCGATCAGATAGTCTTCTGGCAATACGGCGTTTTCAAACTCAACGCCACCATTGCGTTCACGTGGGCGCTGATGCTCGTGCTGGCGGGCGGCTCAAGACTGATCACGCGCAAACTGTCCATCGGCCTGGAACGTTCCCGCTGGCAGAACCTTCTGGAAATCTTAGTCACCGGCATCGAGAAGCAGATTAAAGAGGTTGGCCTGAGTCAGCCGCAGAAATATCTTGGCTTCCTGGGCACGCTCTTCCTATTTGTCGCTACAGCCAGCCTCTGCACCGTGATTCCCGGCTACGAGCCGCCGACTGCTTCGCTCTCAACCACGGCCGCACTCGCGCTGTGCGTATTTGTGGCCGTGCCGTTCTTTGGCATCGAGGAGCAGGGGGTGCGCAACTACCTCAAGTCCTATACGAAGCCGACGTTCATCATGCTGCCATTTAACATCATCAGCGAACTGTCGCGCACGCTGGCCCTGGCCGTCCGTCTGTTCGGCAACATGATGAGCGGGGCGATGATTATTGGAATCCTGCTCACTATTACGCCCTTCATCTTCCCGATCGTCATGACGGTACTCGGTCTGCTCACCGGCATGGTGCAGGCCTACATCTTCAGCATCTTGGCAGCGGTGTACATCGCAGCCGCCACGAGGGTCCGTAAGCCCAAGCCTGAACCCATGCAAACCGTTCCAGCATGAACTACGACAACAAAAGGAGACACTGTGGACAACATGACTATTATCGCGGTGGCATCAATTGTCATCGCCGGCATTACCGTCAGTTTGGGCTCCATAGGGCCAGCGCTGGCGGAAGGGAGGGCGGTCGCAACGGCGCTGACTTCGCTGGCCCAGCAGCCTGACGCCTCTGCTACCATCACCCGGACCTTATTCGTGGGCCTGGCGATGATCGAGTCCATCGCTATCTACTGTTTCGTGGTCTCGATGATTCTCATTTTCGCCAATCCGTTCTGGAACCACGTCATCACCCAGACCGCGGGAAAGTAACCCATGCTTATCGATTGGTTCACCGTCGGTGCGCAGGCGCTCAACTTCCTCATCCTGGTGTGGTTAATGAGGCGCTTTCTTTACAAGCCTATCCTCCACGCCATTGATGAGCGGGAAAAGCGAATCGCCGCGGAGCTCTCGAACGCAGACGCGAAAAAGGCTGAAGCTGAAAAGGAGCACGACGAGTTCCAGAACAAGAACGCGGAGTTTGACCAACAGCGGGCTGCCCTCATGAGTAAAGCGACAGACGAGGCGCAGGCCGAACGTCAGCGACTCCTTGACGAAGCACGGAAGGCGGCCGACGCCTTGAGTGCCAAGCGGCAGGAAACGCTGCGAAACGACGCCCATAATCTAAATCAAGCCATCAGCCGCCGGGCCCAGAAGGAAGTGTTTGCGATCGCTCGAAAGGCGCTGACGGATCTCGCCACGACGAGTCTGGAAGAACGTCTGGGCGAGGTGTTTACTCGCCGCTTGCGAGAGATGGACGGCAAGGCGAAAGAAGGCCTCGGCGCGGCCCTTAAGACAGCCGCCGACCCTGCGGTTGTGCGCAGCACGTTTGACGTGCCTGCGGAGCAACGCGCGGCCATACAAAATGCGCTCAACGAAACGTTCTCGGCTGAAATTCGCGTCCGGTTCGAGACCGCGCCAGACCTGATCAGTGGCATTGAACTCACCACGAATGGGCAAAAGGTGGCGTGGAGCATCGCGGATTATCTGGCGTCTCTTGAGAAGGGCGTCGACGAACTTCTAAAAGAGAAGGACAAACCCGAAGCCAAAGCCGAACCTAAACCTGAGTCCAAGCCGGTAGTTCGAGCGGAGGCCAAGCCCAAGCAGGAACTCGAAGAGCCGAAGCCGGGAGCAAAGAGTCAATGAATATGGAACCTGAGAGCCTCCAAGACGTCTTCGACGTCGTGTTTGCTGGAATAAGCCAAGTGCGAGAAGCATTCACGCCGAAACTGACGCCTCGGGAGGTGGGCACGATTACCAGTGTCGCCACCGGCATCGCCAAGGTGTCGGGTCTCCCCGGCGTGGGCTTTGATGAATTGGTAACGTTTTCCGGTGACGTGCTCGGCATCGCGTTCAACGTGGACGAGGACGAAATCGGCGTCGTTCTACTCGGCGAATACTGGCGTCTCCATGCGGGAGATGAAGTCCAGCGGACGGGCCGGGTCATAGACGTGGCCGTGGGCGATGGATTGCTGGGGCGCGTCATCGACCCGCTCGGCCGGCCACTTGATGGCAACGGTTCGGTGGCCTCGGGCAAGCGCCTGCCCGTCGAACGCCCCGCCCCGCCCATAATGGACCGGGCGCCCGTCACTGTGCCCCTCCAGACCGGCCTAAAAGTCATTGATGCGCTCATTCCCGTTGGACGCGGCCAGCGCGAGTTAATTCTCGGCGACCGCCAGACGGGCAAGACCGCCATCGCGATCGACACCATCCTCAACCAGCGCGACCAAGATGTGCTGTGCGTTTATTGTGCCATCGGGCAACGCGCGTCCGCCGTCGCGAAGACCGTGGCAACCTTGCGGGAAAAGGGCGCGATGGATTACACCGTCATCGTCGTGACCGAGGGCAATGACCCGCCGGGTCTCGCTTACATTGCTCCTTACGCCGCGACCAGCATCGCAGAGTCTTTCATGGAAGCGGGCCGAGATGTGCTGATCGTTTACGACGACCTCACCCATCACGCGCGCGCCTATCGCGAACTCTCTCTTTTGCTGCGCCGCCCGCCCGGTCGCGAAGCGTTTCCCGGCGACATCTTCTATATCCACTCGCGGCTGCTCGAACGTGCGACGCATCTGCGTCAGGAACTCGGCGGCGGTTCGCTCACTGCGCTGCCTATAATCGAAACCGAAGCGCAGGACATTTCCGCCTATATTCCGACCAATTTGATTTCCATCACGGATGGGCAGATCTACCTCTCGCCGTCACTATTCGAATTGGGCGTGCTACCTGCGGTCGATGTCGGAAAATCCGTTTCGCGCGTAGGCGGTAAAGCGCAACGCGCGGCCTACCGTGCGGTGGCGGGCGACCTCAAGCTAGCCTACGCGCAATTTGAGGAGCTCGAAACCTTTTCCCGGTTCGGAGCCCGCCTGGATGAAGGCACCCGCAAGACTATCGAACACGGACGGCGAATCCGCGCCTGCCTTAAGCAGCCGGAATTCGCCCCGGTGTCCGTGCCTGAACAAATCGCCGTGCTGCTGGCATTGACCGCAGAACTTTTCGACCGCGTGCCTCTTGACCAGATGACGGACGCCGAGCACGCCCTACTCAAGGCGGCGGCGGATATCCCAGCGGACGTGTGCGAGCGATTGGATACCGCCGACAAATTGAGCGACGAGGACCGTAACGCGATTATCCAGATCGCGCGCACGTCGCTGGCTCGCTTCCAGCCCAAGTCTGAACCCGAGACCAGACCAGAAGTCAAAACGGAGGTCAAGCCCAAGACCGAACCCGAGCCCAAGCCGGAAGTCAATGCGGAGGTCAAGCCAAAGCCCGAACCCGAGGAAAAGTCATGAGCAACACCACGGCGAGCCTGCGCCGAAAGATCGGCGGAGCCGGGGATCTCCAATCCGTAGTCCGCACGATGAAGGCTGTGGCCGCCTCAAGCATCGGACAATATGAGAAATCGGTGACCGCGCTGGCTGACTACTATCGCACAGTGGAACTGGGGTTGGGCGCATGCTTCCGGGACAGCGGGCCGGCGCCGCCGATTGCAGAACGGGCAGGAAAAGCAAATGCCGGCGCGATTGGCGCGGTCGTGTTCGGTTCAGACCAGGGACTGGTGGGCCAGTTTAATGATGTGGTGGCCGATTATGCGGTCAAGGTGCTGGCGGCTCTACCGGCCAAAGCCGAGGTTTGGGCCGTCGGCGAACGCGTTCATGAGCGCCTGGCGGACGCGGGCCTCCCGCTGAAGGGGCTCTTCACTGTGCCGAACTCCGTCAAGGCTATCACCCCGCTCGTCGGGCAGATTCTCGTGGAGAGCGAGGCGCGACAGCGCCACGGTGAAGTCACTGAACTCCACCTCTTCTACAACCACCCCACGTCCGGAGCGGTTTACGCGCCCGTCACTCAGCGATTGCTGCCGCTGGACGAAAGCTGGCGACGCAAGCTGGCCGAGCTTCCCTGGCCGACGGGAAACTTGCCCGAGGTCATGGGTGGCGGCATCGCGACCTTGCGGGCTCTCATCCGCGAATATCTTTTCGTCTCGCTCTTCCGGGCGTGTGCCGAATCCCTCGCCAGCGAGAACGCGAGCCGCCTGGCGGCGATGCAACGCGCCGACAAGAACATCGACGAATTGTTGGAGGATCTCAATAGGACATTTCATCGTTTGCGCCAGAATGGCATCGACGAGGAACTGTTCGACGTCATTTCCGGCTTCGAAGCGCTGAGCGCAAAAAAGAACTGATGCGCATTGGCATGGCTACGGACCAAGGCTGGGTTTGGGTGTGTCCTGCAAGAAGCGGCAATCTTCGCCGCATGAGTTCTGAGAACACCCCAGTCAGCTTGTGACACCCGAAGGTATTGAGATGAAAATCAATTCAAAGGATTTCCGTGTGCACCCGGAGAAGAGGTCAAACTCACAGAGTGGCCAACGATTGTGAAGCCCTTGTAGGTCGAAGAAAACGTATCAAGAACTCCTGGGAGAACATGTTGAGGAGTTGAGCTCCCTGTAACGTCTTCACTACGCGTCCAGCCGGTATGCACTGCTGATGATTTCTCCAGGAATGGACGCCTCCGGCAAAGACGGCGCCATCCGGCACGCCATGTCCGGGGTGAATCCGCAGGCTTCCAAGTTTCCAGTTTCAAACAGCCGAGCGCTGCTGCGCGGGTCCATGCCTCGCGTCAGACCGTGAACGCAATTGAAACCGGGAAGTTCGATCCCAGCCTTCCGCTCGCCTGCAGCATCGCGCGCCTCTTCCGGCAGCCGATTGAAGCGATCTTTGAACCCTGCTCCGATGCGCGCAACCGATGATCGATGGCGTGGAGCAAACGCCATCGACCACCGGACGACAATGACAAATGCTCAGTCTTCGTCCCGCACAATCGCGACGCCGTTGGCCCCCGTGGCCAGCGTGTCGGCGGCTTGCAGCAGGGTCAGGTTGCCGTCCTCGTCCACGCTGAAGATTGACAGATGCGAGACCGTGCCGTTGCCGTCAATCACAGCCACTAATCCCGCACCCGAAGCGATGTCGGTCGGATTGCCGTTAAGCGTCGCCGCCACGGCCGCGTCCTGAACGATCCTTTGCCCGTAAACGGCATACCGGGAGACACTCGAGCTCGGCGAGTTACTCGAGAATAGAAACGGCCCCACCAGTGTCAGCCAGCAAGGTGCCGACTGTGTGCCGGAGCCGGTTACGGTAAGAATCACTCCATTGCGGACCAGGCTGATCTCGTTAGCATGAGCGATAGTGACATAGGCATCATTGCCGCGAGTTACCAGCCCGAATGGCGTGTTGACATTGGACGGTATGTTCTGCACTTTCGCCGCGGCGCCACTCACGGCCCCGTCGGAAGCTAAATCCACCGTCTCAATCATATTACTTTTCTCCGTGATGATGAGCTGGTTCTCGACGACACCGACCTGGGCCGCGGATCCATCCGCAACCAGCAGTGTCGCCACTCCATCGGGAGCGGAACTTACATCGGATCCCCAAATCCGGTGAGATTCCACTTTGGTTGTGTCGAGGATGTACAGGTGGCCGGCGCCGAAAGCCACGCTAACCGGGCTGGTGACCGAGGGCACCAGGTACTTGAACTTCAATCCATTGCCCTCGCGTTCGAATATGGAAACGTTCTGCGAGCCGAAATTCACGACAGCGACCAGACTGCCATTCGTCTCGATGGCGCCCGCATTGCCGCTAACGCCGCCCTTACCCTGTGTGGAAACCGTCTGGACCAACTGGCCGCCGGTCGAGTATACCAGCAACTGGTTCTGGGTGGCATTTGACGCCGTAACTACTAAAGCGTCGTGACCTTCCGCCATGGCCGTGGCCGCTCCAAGAAGCGGCAGCAACATACTGAATAACCCGAACTTCATCCCTGCTTCGCGAATCGTCATGATGTTTTCCCTCTTTCTCCTTAGTAAGTGTTGTTCGACGTGAACTCCGGGAGCCAGTAGCCTCGCACAATCTCCCAAAGCAGCACAGCATCGGTTGTCGAAAGTGTCTTCGCCAGCGGGCGCGGAAAAGTTACGGTGCCGCCACAAATCGCATGCCGGACCTGGCCGGAGAATCGAATAACCGATCCGTAACTTTCCGGCGCTTTTCGTCGTATGATCTCTGTAAGGATTCGTACAAAGCGTTGGCGAAAGGCGCGGGCTATCCCGGTGATAATTGAGTGAGCAGCCGCGCCGCTATGCACTCGGAAAGCGATCCGGAAATTCTGATGGCCCGCTATCAACAGGGCGATTACGCGGCGGCGACGGCTCTCATCCATCAGCTGAGCGCGCAGTTACACCGGTTTTTCCTGGTTCAGTCCGCCGGCCGTGGAGACGCCGACGACTTGTTGCAGGAAACCTGGCTGCGCATTCACGAGGTGCGACACACCTACCGGCCAGGCGAGCCCGTGCTGCCTTGGTTCTATGCGATTGCCCGGCACATTCGCGTAGACCACTACCGCAGGGCGCTGCGCACCACCGGCCGCGAGCAGCCACTGGAAGAGGTGCCCGAACCGGCCGCGGCGCCACCTACCGCGTCCGGCGGGATCACGGATCTTCAAGATCTTCTGGCACCGCTTCCCGCGAGCCAGCGCGAAGTGATCGAGATGTTGAAGATCGCCGGGATGTCGCTTGAGGAGGTGGCGCGCGCCACCTCCTCGACCGTGGGCTCGGTGAAGCAGAAGGCTCACCGCGCGTACGAGAAATTGCGCGAGCGGCTGAGCGGCGCTGGGCTGGACGAGCGGCGCGCGGGAGGTCCCAGGTGAAGGACCGAGAACTCGACGCCATCCTCAGCCAGGCCGCGCAGGTTCCGCACGACGTGGACCCGGCTCTGCTCGCGTCGATCGGCAATTCCGTCGGGCGCTCGCTCACTCCGGTCCGTCCGCTGCCGCCGGCGTGGGCCCTGACGGGCGGCCTGATTCTGATCTCCGGAGCCGTCGCATTGGCCGGCGCAGGCCGGTTGGGGCTCTACGGCATTCAGAAGATGAGTGTCCTGGATCGCGCCCTGATCTTTCCCGCGCTCGGTTTGCTCCTGTGGCTGGCGGCCACGGCAAGCGTCGCCGAAATGATCCCCGGCAGCCGCCGCCGCGTGTCTCCGCCGATCTTGCTAGGGGACGGCAGCCTGGCGCTGGTGACTGTCTTCGCGATCCTGTTCCGCGACTATCACACTCACCACTTCGTGCACGAAGGGATCGCCTGCCTGAGTGCAGGCTTGCTCCACGCGATTCCCGCTGCGCTGGCGAGTTGGGTATTGCTGCGGCGCGGGTTCGCCGTGAATCCAGTTGCCGCCGGCCTGGTGGCCGGGACGATCGCGGGCCTGGCCGGCGTGACCATGCTGGAGCTTCACTGCCCGAATTTCGAAGCCCCGCACGTGATTCTCTGGCACACCGCTGTGGTACCGGTGAGCTGGGCCGCAGGAGCGCTGCTGGGGTGGCTGCGCAATCGGCGGGCGTGAGCCGAGTCGCTTCCTGTCCGTAGTCAAAACCCAACACAGCGCAAAACCAATGACTTAACCGCCCGGACATAACGATGTTACAGAGCCACTCGTCGGTAGCATTTTGATTACGGACAGGTGGCGGTTCAAGGGGACGCAGTCGCCGTAATGGAGGAGCGCCACGCGCACCGAACTGGTTGTCTTTCCTCTAGCTGTGCCAAAACTGTGTCAAAACCCCATCTTTTTGGGGCCTCGGGAGTTGCTGCTTGAGCGAAAGCAGGTTCCCCAAGTTGTTGATAACAAGCACTTCCGTATAGAGCCAATGGAGCGTTTGGAGTCGGCGATGGTTCTTCGTAATCAGCAGGTCGCCCGTTTCGTATCGTCAGTTTCCACTCTATAAGGCTCGGTCGGAAAAGAGCGCAGGTTAGTTGCTGGTTACTGGAGTGATAGCAGTGAACGCTCGTTGAACGCTGTTAAGATGCTCCAGAAATCCAGAATGAGAACTGGCGTGTTTTCTATCGCCAGAAAGAGGGCAACAAAGACGCTATGTTCTCTGTTTGCAATTGATAGTCATCTTGGGAAGCTGGCATTCTACCACTGAATTACTCCCGCTTGCCAATCACCGGCAAGTATAACGCTGTCAGTTGTTTGCTGGCAAGCAAATTCTAAAGCAGCGTGAGAATCCAGATTCTCACGCTCCCGACAAGCGTAATCAATGCAACAGTGTCTCTCTGATAATAAAGGACGTCCTTTAATAAAAGACGTCCTTCGGACGTTGGCGAGACGGCGGTGATACCGGTCCACGAACGGACAGCATATGATCCAAACACTTAGGGGCGGAATCATTAGGTTAGCAAGTATGTCCTACCATGCAGAAGACCGAGGAACCGCTATCGGACGGCCCCACCCGCTTTTCCAGTTGTTTTTTGTCGATCGGACGGAATTCCGCTGCCCGAAATGGGGCACAGGGTGAACCTGGTGGGCGGATACTCGGCTTTAACAAAATGGCGGTTGCCGCGGTTGCAACGGCATCGCGCTATGATCCAGAGAGTAGGCAGCCGGAAACGGACCAAGTGAAAGACAGACAAGTACTTGCGCGCATCATCGTGGTGGCGGTGGGCATTGCGGTTGCGACGGCCCTGCACTATCTGACGTCTCCCTCTCTCATCCTCTGGCATAACTTATTCCAGCGGCTCTATTACCTGCCGATCATTTACGCCGCCATCTACTTCGGCTGGCGTGGCGGTCTGGTGGCATCCATGATTTCCGCCTTCTGCTACATTCCCCACATCCTCCACGCCTGGCACCACATGCCCGACTACGCCATGAACCAGTACGCCGAGATCATTGTCTTCTTCCTGGTAGGCACGGTAACCGGTGTTCTCGCGGATCGCGGACGGAAGCAACGCATGGAATTGGAGGCGGCCACGCAACAGCTTGCGAAGGCGAACCGGGACCTGCAGGATAGCTTTGAGCAGGTCAAAAGGGCGGACCGGCTGTCGGCGATAGGCCAGCTCTCGGCCAGTCTGGCTCACGAGATTCGCAACCCTCTGGCAAGCATTGACGGAGCCGCGAACCTGATCGAATCCCCCCAAACCTCCGAGGAGATGCGCAGAGGTTCATTCGCCGTCATTCACAAGGAAATCCAGCGCCTGAATCGTCTGCTCACCAATCTGCTGGACTTTGCGCGCCCGCGGAAGCCCGAATTCCAGTCTACGGAACCCGGCCGGCTATTGGATGCGATCATCAACCTTACGAACCATTCCGCCAAACAGAAGGGAATCACGATTCGTAAAGACGTTCCTCCGTCTGTACCGGCATTCGAATGTGATCCGGAACAGATGAAGCAGGTCATCTTGAACTTGACAATCAATGCCGTACAGGCCATGGCAGCGCCTGGCGAGATCGTATTATCAACTCGGCAGAAGGACTCATCTGTGATGATCTGCGTTCGAGATCAGGGTCCCGGCATTCCCGAGGAGGACATCGACAAGATCTTCAATCCCTTCTTCACGACGAAAGAGGCCGGAACCGGGCTCGGATTGTCGGTCGTGCACCAAATTGTGACCCACCACGGGGGCACGATAAAGACGGAAAGAAATCCCGATCGTGGCATGACCTTTTCGCTGGTCATACCGTTGCACCAGAGGAGACAGAATTGATCCAAAAGCGAATCCTGGTCGTCGATGATGATGAAAGCCTTCGGTGGGTTACCCAGGCGCAGCTACAGCAGGCCGGATACCAGGTCGACGCCTCCGCCAGTGGCGACGACGCTCTCGATCGCATCCACGATGCGCCGGCCGACCTGGTAATTACCGACCTGATGATGCCCGGAATGTCCGGCGTCGAGTTGCTGAAGAAGATTCGGACCGACTATCCGGAGGTCATCGTCATCCTGGTCACTGCATTCGGTACGGTCGAAAACGCAGTAGAAGCCATGAAGGCCGGCGCCTATGATTACATCACCAAGCCTGTGAATATAGATGAGCTGCTCCTAATCGTCCGGCGAGGGCTTGAACACCTGGATCTTCGCGAGGAGGTTCGTAATCTGCGCAGCAGCTTGGATAAGAAGTACGGTTTTGAGAACATTCTGGGCCAATCGAAGACGCTGCTGCATGTGCTGGATTTGGCTTCACGCGCGGCCCAGGCCACCTCGACGGTGCTGATTCACGGTGAGACTGGTACCGGCAAGGAGCTTTTGGCGAAGGCCGTTCACTTCAACAGCCGCCGGAAGGAGAAGCCATTCGTCACGATCAATTGCGGTGCCATCCCGAAGGATCTTCTCGAATCCGAGCTGTTTGGCCACGTCAAAGGTTCGTTCACCGGTGCCTTCGCAAATAAGAGAGGCAAGATCGAAACGGCCGATGGCGGGACGTTGTTCCTGGACGAAATCGGCGAGATGCCAATGGAACTGCAGGTGAAGTTGCTTCGCCTGATTCAACAGGGTGAGATCGAAAAGCTGGGGGTCGCAAGCGTAACAAAGGTGGACGTGCGGATCATCGCAGCGACCCATCGCAACCTACCGGCGATGGTGGAAGATGGGGCGTTCCGCGAGGATCTCTATTACCGCCTGGCGGTGATACCGCTGGAACTCCCGCCATTGCGGGAGCGAGCCGACGATGTTCCGGAACTCGTGCAGGACTTCTTTGTGAAGGCTAAGGAGAAGCAAGGCCGGTCCAACCTGGTCCTACCCGCTTCTCTGCTGCCTTATTTCTGCGCCTACCGTTGGCCGGGCAACGTGAGGGAATTGGAGAATGTGATTGAGCGTATCGTGGTGCTTTCTCGCGGCGATGACATAACGTTGAACGATCTGCCCGAGTTTCTGCGGCGTGAACGCCCCGTCGCGGAGGAGTTCCACTTCGATCTGCCGCCGCAGGGCATAAGCCTTGAGGGCGTCGAGAAGGAGCTGATCGTTCGGGCCCTCGAAAAGTTCACTTGGAACCAGACCCACGCGGCACAATACCTCGATATCAGCCGGAAGACCTTGATTTATCGGATGGAAAAGTTCGGGCTTCGGAAAGAACAGGTGGGACCCGAAGATCAGCCGGCAACCTGAAAGTCTATTAGGCCGTCAGGCACCGGCTGGCGTAGAATCGTAAAGGGGCGAGCACTCATGCAACGACGCGTCTGGTTCGCCGGGTTGGTTTGCATTCTTGCAGCATTGGCTCTGGGGTACGCGGGGTGGAGGAGTTTTACCCATACAGATGCCGATCAGTGCTATGCCTGCAAACGGCCGATTCACGCTCACTCGCGAACGGTGGCATTAGTCGACGGGCGCCCGAGACTCTTCTGCTGTCCTGCGTGCGCACTCTCCCAACACGAGCAGAAGGGCACGCCAATCAGCATTACCCGGCTGACGTCGTTTCTCACTGGGAAGCCGCTTTCACCCGACGACGCGTATGTTGTGAGGGCCAGCGACGTCAACATGTGCGAAAGGACCAAGGAGCTTGTCGATGCCGACAAGCGGGCCGCCGATCTGCGTTATGACCGCTGCGCTCCAAGCCTCATCGCCTTTGCAGCACGGAGCGACGCTGTGCAATTCGCTCGGGAGCACGGCGGTGAAGTAATGCCGTTCAGCCAAGCGGCAGCTGCATTCTCCAAATAGTCTGCTGGACGGCGGAAAGTGGACGGCTCGCGGAGGCGCGGAAGCCGCCCACCCGAAGAATCATTGCTGATGGCCGGAGTGCGGAGAGCCTGCTGGAGGCGGGCCTTCGGCGGTGATCGAGTCCACTTTCAGGATCTTGGTTTTCTCATTGAGCACCCCGGTTACCTTGACCTTCTGGCCTGCGAACTGCTGCGGGGTCAGTTGATCGCTGAGAACGTATGAGATCTTGCCATCGAAAAGGGCGTATTTGGCACCCTGTTTCACGCATTCCTGGACACACTTGGAATCTGGCGCGACCTTCATCATGGCGTGATCCTTTCCGCACATGCTGTCGGTGATGACGCCCGTGAAGGCCTGCGAGGCTGCACCTGCGACGAGGGCGCCCGCGATGAAGAGCGATGTTAGCTTTGTCATGAATTACCCGATATCCTTTCACTTGTATTGCCAGGCCGGTGCTGCCTGATTTGAGGCCGCGCCACTGCCCGGCCCCCGAGTTGAGAATCTTCAGCCCCTGCAACCGGTTCATGCACAGCAACCGGTCGTGGTAACGTTCTTTCCGCCGAGCCGTGCCTGACGAGAAACCTATTTGGCGGCTTCTTTTGCCATTTCCTCGTGAGCGGCGGCCATCTCTCGAAACGCCTTTGCCATCTCCCGATCTGACTTGGCGAGAAACTCGCAGTGCTGGATTGTTCCGACGCCTCCGGGAGCCTTGATGGCTTGGGGGGCCGAGTTCCTGCGGTACGCCTCGATCATTTCATCGTGATCCTTCGCCTCGGCTTCAGACTGGTCGGCTTGTTGGCTGAAGTATTGCGCGAGTTTCAAGTGTTCCTTCGGCGTCTTTGCCGTTTCAATCAGGGCTTTTGCTTCCTTGGTTGTCAGAGTCGGCCCATTCTTCATCTGATGGCTGTCACTCGCCCACGACGGCAGCGCTGCGGCAACGAATAACGCGAGCATTCCGGATAACACGGCCATTTTGATCGATCTTGATTTCATATGTTTTCCTTTAGGTGAATTGGAGACCTCAATTCCCTGGGTCTCGGCAGTATCCAATGCACGCCGTCAGCCAACCGGGTCATTGCCGGTATGTCGAATTCTCTCAATGGGTCGCCAAGATCGTCGAGGGCGACAGTGGTTCCGCGATTGCCTGATTTCAGCCACTGCTGTCTGGTATAGGGCAGACGACAGAATCTAGCGTCCACTGTCCGCGCCCTCCCTGTACGAATTGAGTATCTTGAGGCCTTTCGATTGGTTCAACCGCAACCAAAGCTCGTTGTACCGAGCCTCTTCCAGCCGCTGCTTGAGCTCAAAGTTGAAACCCTTCAGGTCTCCATAATGCGTTTTGGCCCGCTCGAACGTCGTGATCGTCAACTGGAACGGGCCGGCGCTGCTCATGTTCTCAATATCCTCATACCGCCAGGTTCGCGAGTCAGTCTTGTCGGCAGACGTGTAGACGATCGCGTCCGGGCCAACCTGGAGCACTCCTTCATCTCCGCCAAATCGCAGCAAGTGTTTCACCGGAATCTCCCAAAGAATGCTTGAGAGGTGGTCGGGAATCGCCGCCACTAGGCGTTGGTCCAAACGGCCCTTAAGGAATTGATAGGCGTCTGCGAAGGTCTTATCCCCGACCAGATCGAACTGATATTCGCGGTCTGCCCCCAGCTTCCACTTGTTGTCCTTGTATGTCAGGACCGTCAGTGATTTGGGAGCCATCTTCAGTTGCTGGATGTCCTGGTAGACCCAGCGCCATGCGTGCGGATACTTCGGCTTCTTGCCATCCTTGTACGTCTCCTCGAAGGAGATGCCCGACTCGGTGATCGCCAGTGCCCCCATGTTTCCGGCTCTCTTAATGTGCGGTGGCCGCGAGTGTCCATGCCATACCTCGTATCGAAACTCCTGCTGGGCGAAGCTCGCCGGCGCCAGGAGCACCAAGCCAACTAAGAGCGCGCCAGCTCTTTTTTCAATTCGAAATTCCATTTCCATACCTCATAGATTGCCGGGTAGACCATTAGTTCCAGAAGGAACGACGTGAAGATGCCGCCGATCATCGGGGCGGCGATGCGCTTCATCACATCGGCACCAGTCCCTACCGACCACATAATCGGAATCAATCCCATGAACATCGTAGCGACGGTCATGAACTTCGGGCGAATTCTTTTCACCGCGCCATGCATAATCGCCGCTTGAAGGTCTCCAAGACTCTTGAGCTTGCCTTCCGATTTGGCCTGGTCGTGCGCGAGATCCAGGTACAGCATCATGAACACCCCAGTTTCGGCATCAACGCCCATCAGTGCGATCAAACCCACCCACACACCGATGCTCATGTTGTAGCCGAGGAAGTGCAGGAACCAGATCGCGCCAACGGCAGAGAACGGCACCGCCAGGATGATAATCATGGTTTTGGTCATGGACTTTGTGTTCATGTATAGCAACATGATGATGAGAAATATCGTGAGCGGAAGCACCACGATCAGCTTTTCCCGAACACGCTGCATGGCCTCGTACTGGCCGCTCCAGGCGAACGAATACCCGGATGGAAGTTTCACGTTATCGCGCACCACCTTCTTCGCTTCCTCGACATAGCTGCCGATATCGCGGCCGGCGACATCGACGTACACGTAACCATTCAACATTCCGTTCTCGTCCCGTAACATCGCTGGGCCGCTTACAACCTGGACTTGCGCCAGTTGTGCGATCGGTACTTGGGTCTGGCCGTCCATAGTAGGCACCAGGACGCGCCCTAGTTTGTCCGGATCGCTGCGGTAGTCCCGCATGTACCGCACGTTGACGGAGTAGCGTTCGCGGCCCTCGATGGTTGTGGTGACGTTCTCGCCGCCGATGGCGCTCATGATTACGTCCTGAGCGTCGTCAATGCTCAAGCCATAGCGCGCGAGTGCGTCGCGATTCCACTTGAAATCGAGGAAGTAGCCACCGCTGGTGCGTTCCGAGAAAACACTGCGCGTGCCCTGCACCTTTGGCAAGAGCGCCTCTATCTGGGTGCCGAGATCTTCGATCTTCTTGATGTCGGCCCCGTAGATCTTAATGCCGACCGGCGTACGGATGCCCGTAGTGAGCATGTCCACGCGCGCCTTGATGGGCATCGTCCATGCGTTCGAAGTGCCCGGAATCTTGAGCGCCTGGTTCATCTCTTCCACCAATTGGTCGGTTGAAATGTGGTCCGGCGTGAACCTGCGGAATATGGTCTTCGCCCATTTGGGCGCCCAGGAGGAATACCAGGTGTCCACCTTCCGCCATTCGGTCTCCGGTTTGAGGACAATGACCGTCTCCATCATCGAGAACGGGGCCGGATCGGTGGACGTTTCGGCGCGACCTGCCTTGCCCAGCACGGTGGATACTTCGGGAAATTGCTTGATAATGCGGTCCTGCACCTGCATCAACTGCTGCGCCTGCGTGACGGAAATGCCGGGAAGCGTCGAAGGCATGTAGAGTAACGAGCCTTCATCGAGAGGCGGCATGAACTCAGAGCCCAGCCTCTCGAAAACCGGAACGGTCAGGATGACCACGGCTACGGCCCCGGCGATCACGAACCATTTCCATCGCAACGCCAGTTCGCATACCGGCGCGTACAACTTGATCAGGATTCTGCTGATCGGGTGCTTTTCTTCGGAATGGATCGTGCCCACCAGAACGGCGTTCGTCACCCGAGCCAGCCAGCGCGGCCGGAACTCATAGTTCTTCATGTGAGTAAAGAGCAGCCGCATGGCTGGATCGAGCGTGATCGCCAGAACCGCCGCAATGATCATTGAAAACGTCTTGGTATACGCAAGCGGCTTGAATAACCGGCCTTCCTGCGCTTCCAATGTCAGCACCGGCAGGAAGGCAACCGCAATCACGAGTAGCGCAAAGAAACTCGGTCCGCCGACTTCTTTGACCGCGTCGATCACCACTCGGTGATAATCCTGCTTGCGGCCCGTGCGTTCCCATTCTTCGAGCTTCTTGTGAGTTTGCTCGACAACCACGATGGCCGCGTCCACCATGGCCCCGACAGCGATCGCGATACCGCCCAAGGACATGATATTGGATGTCAGGCCCATCATCTTCATGGGGATGAATGAAATGATCACTGCCACGGGAATGGTGACGATCGGGATGGTGGCACTGGGAATGTGCCAGAGGAAGATCATGATGACGATGGCCACGATGATCAGCTCTTCGGTGAGCGTATGCTTCAGGTTCTCGATGGAGCGCAGAATCAGTTCGGACCGGTCGTATGCGGTGACGACCTTCACCCCCGGAGGAAGTCCTCCCTCAATATCCTTGAGCTTCTGCTTGACGCGCTCGATCACTTGCAGGGCGTTTTCTCCCTGGCGCATGACGACGATGCCGGCAACGGTCTCACCGGTCCCGTTCCAATCCGCCACGCCGCGGCGGATGTCGGGTCCGAGTGTCACATCACCTACATCCGAGATGAGGATTGGGACACCGCTCGCGCTTTTAGCGAGTACGATCTTGCCAATGTCGCCGGTTGATTGGGCGTAGCCGCGGCCGCGCACCATGTACTCGGTGCCGCTGAATTCCACCAGCCGGCCGCCGACGTCGTTATTGCCGCTGCGCACCGCCGCCACTACCTTACTAATCGGAATGTTGAACGATTGCAGCTTGTTGGGATCGACATTGACCTGGTACTGACGCACGAATCCGCCCAGTGGCGCGACCTCGGCGACGCCAGGAACCGACTTCAGATAGTAGCGAAGGTACCAGTCCTGATAACTCCGCAGGTCAGCCAGGCTCTGCCTGCCTGTCGTGTCGATCAGGGCGTATTCAAAGACCCATCCAATACCGGTGGCATCCGGTCCGAGCTCGGTCTTGACACCCTGGGGCAGTCGCGGCAGAACGTTCGAAAGGTATTCCAGTGTGCGGGAGCGGGCCCAATAAATGTCCGTGCCTTCGTCGAAGATGATGTAAACGTAGGAGTAGCCGAAGTCCGAGAATCCGCGCACATCCTTTACCTTCGGCGCACCCAGCATCGCGGTGACAAGCGGGTATGTGACCTGGTCCTCCATGATGTCGGGGCTGCGATCCCATCGCGAATACACGATCACCTGTGTGTCGCTCATGTCGGGAAGCGCATCGAGGGGGACCGTCCGCATCGACCACAGCCCGCCCATCACAGCCGCCGCGATCGCGATGAAGACCATCATCTTATTCCGGGCCGAGAGCTCAATGATCGCGTTGATCATTACTTTTTGGCTCCCATTCCCGGCATGTCGTCCATCCCCTTTGCGTCGGGCTTTGCTGCCGGGGACTTCGGTTTGTTCGCAGGCGTTTCAGGCTGTGCCGGCTTATTGGTCATTCCAGGCATCCCCGCCATCCCGCCCATTCCCGACGCGGCCGCCTTCATCTGGCTTTCAGAATCGATTAGGAAGTTACCCGAGATGACAACCCGCTCGCCCGCGGTGAGGCCCGAAAGAATCTGGATGCGGTCACCATCGCGTTCGCCAGTCTTAACTTGCCGCGGTTCGAAAAAGCCATTTCCGCGATCCACAAAGACTGTCTTGTGGTCCCCGGCATCGAGCACCGCCTCCGCGGGAACCGCAAGCATCGAGGGCAGATTCATGCGGAACTCGATGTCGGCGTACATGTCCGGCTTGAGCATCAGTCCGGGATTGTCCATGTTGAGCCGGACCTTGAGAGTGCGAGTCATCGGGTCGACCTCCGGCTGGAGGTAATCGATCCGGGCGTTGAAGCTCCTTCCGGGAAGCGCTTGGAGGGACACGTGAGCCGTCTCGCCGACGTGGATGTTCGGCGCCTCGTACTCGAAAACGTCCGCCATGATCCAGACGTGGCTAAGATCCACAATTGTGTACAAGTCCGTGTCGGGCATGACCCGTAATTGCGGGAAAGCCTTGCGATCTGTGATATAGCCCGTGATCGGCGAGTACAAGGTGATGTTCTTGATCGGCTCGCCGGTCTTGAGAACCTGATTGATTTGCGCCTCGCTCAGGTCCCACAACTCCAGCCGCCGGCGGGTAGCCTGCAGGAGCGATTCGCTCTGATCATAGGCGGCCGGCAGTGCGCTGTTCCGCATCAGGTCCTTCGCTTTGACCGCCAGTAGCAACTCCCTCTGCGAGGCCAGCATGTCCGGGCTGTAGATCGTCAGCAACGGGTCGCCCTTCTTCACCAGCTTGCCTGTGAAATCGACAAATACCCTGTCGATCCAGCCCTCCAGCTTGGTGTGCACGTGCTGGATGCGGGTCTCGTCAATGGCGACCTTGCCTACCGCCCGGATCGTCCTAGACCCGCCGCTGACTTCCACCTCCCCGTACTTCACGCCGATCAATTGTTGCTTCTCAGGCGTGATCTGCACGGTGCCGACCGGCATCGTGGAGACATCGTCCGCGTAGACTGGCTCCAGTTGATTGCCTGTGTCCGGATTGAGGCCAGGCTGTTGCGCCTTGTAATTCGGGTCTTTGGGGTCGCGGTAGTACAGCACCTTGCGCTCCGCCGCCGGCGTTGTCGACGACTGACCGCCGCCGTCCGCATAGACCGGTTCGAGCTTCATGCCGCAATCAGGCGCGATTCCCGGCTTGTCGGACTTGTAAGCCGGATGCATCGGGTCCACCCAGTAGAGAACCTTGCGCCCGGTTTTGTCCGCGGATGCCGCCCCGCCGCCTTTGAGAGCCTTGTAGACGTACCCGCCAGCAAACGCGGCTGCGATCGCCGCCAGCAAGCCGACTATTCGAATAACTTTCATTTGAATTGCCTCAGTCCGTGAGTACTTGGCCCGTCATCTCTTCAAGGCGGCTCAGTGCCAGCGCATAGTTAAGCGCCTCGTCGTAGTAGCTCATCTCGTAATCGAGTACCATCGTGAAGTTGGAAAGCACCGACAGGAAATCGACACTACCCGTTTCGTAAGTGGAGAGCGAGGATTCCAGTGCCAGGTTCCCTTGCGGTACCACGGTCTGCGTGTAGAGTTTCATGAGCCGCGCCGAAGCCTGCGCCATCAGGAAATCGTCTTGGATGCGGAACCGGAGCGACTGGTCCGTGGCTTCGTACGTCCGGCGGGTCTGTGACAGAATGCTGACCTGTTCGTTCACGCCAGCCCGCTGCTTGCGCCAGAAATACACGGGAACCTTGAAATCCGCTCGAACCTCATACATGGGCGGCATCGATCCCATGTTGTAGTACCCCGCGTTGAGTGTCACGTCGGGATAGAATTCCTTGCGTGCCATGTTGACGGCCAATTCGGATCGCTCTATCATCTTCTGATCGCTGCCCAGCATCGGTGAGTTCTGGCGCGCGGCAGCAAACAGTCCCTCCAGTGTGGCCGTCAATTCTTTCGGCTTCACATCTTCCGGCCGGCCCACCGGCGTTCCCGCGGCGCGATTCAGGATGCTGTCAATCTCGGCAACCCGGCTTCTTTGCTCCTGTTCCAGCTTCACCAAACGGGTTTCAAGAATACTGAGCTGGGTCTGCGCCTTGAACACATCCTGCTGTGCGGCTCGCCCGACCGAGTACCGGTCTTCGGTCACCTTCAAGAGCTTGTCGAGCAGATCCCGATTTCGTGTCAGCAGATCGGAGGCGGCATACGTGTATTGCAGGCGGTAGTAAGCCTGCTTCAACCGGGAGATCACGGCCAGTTGCACCGCCTGATACTGCTGGAATTCGGCGCGCGCCTCCGCGGATGCCATCTCTCCCTTGAGTTTGAGTTTGCCGGGAAAAGGCACTTCCTGCGAAACCATCACACCCACGTTGGCCAACACCTGGCTGCCAAGTCCAGCGCCCGGCAGCGGGTTGCCAACACTGGCATATCCCAGCGAGATCATGGGATCAGGCAGACTGCTCTCCTGTGTGGGCCGCTGTCGCGCGGCTTCATATTTCTTCTGGGCCGCGACAATTTCCGGGTTGTTCTTGATGGCGTCGCTGGTCAGGTCCCGCAGTCTCACCTGCGCGTCCGGCGTTTGCGCCGCGGCCGAGAGTGCGGTGATTGCCAGGATCAGGATCACTCGGTGTCTCACTTCGTCCTCGTTTCGTGCTTTGGGGAGGTATAACGCAAGCACCGTGCCAGACCGGCTGGCAGGGGCCGAATCGGCGGAAATCAGCTGGTCGGATGAATTCGCACGCTTTCAGACATTATCGGATATTCCCTTGCCGGTATCTTCTGCCGGAGATGCGCCAGTTCGCTTCAAGACTGCCGCATTTGAGGCAGCGCATTTCGGCGCAGCCTTTCGTACCAGCCGCAAGTCATACCAGATGCTGAACTTTGCGAGGCGGAGCGATTGGAATGCCGGATGCACTTCAGTTGCTCGAACCGAGGAGCGAACATAAGCAGGCGCAAACGGACCTTGAAGTTGGACTGGCGCGTCGCTGGATACAACAGGGGAAGGATCTCTCTGGTCAAATCAGAACAAGGTAATTGATGGTTGAGGTATCCGCCTGAGGACCATCGAGAGGCCGATCTCAAGGCCGAGCCTCTCTCATTCGGAGACTCCCGAAGAGTCTCACGTTCCGGTTCGAAATCCGCGGCCGAGTAGTCGAAGATTTCGTGTTCCTTGAGAAAGGCGCCGACCTGCATCCGAGCGCAGCGGCCAGTGCATCGATGTCCGAGCAGGTGAGTTCGTGCTCGCACCGTGCTGATGCTGGCCATGCCGACACGGTCCAGATAGTCAATCGGCGCACACTCTCCGTCACTCGCCGGTGTTCCCGAGTTTCCACAGAATTTGCCGCAGCATGCCCAACGTTACCGGGGCGTCGCGCGTGGTGACGTTCCAGCGGCGGATCATGCGGCGCAGCTTCTCTTCCGTGGATCGGGCAGTCAGCGGATTCACATAGCCGCTGGCGCGCAAGGCCTCACACCACAGCGCCGTGATCTGCTCATTCTCGGCGGCGGAGGCGGCCTTGACGCGCTCGGGGCGGGCGGCGGCCGCTTGTGGACCGCGCGCCAGTTCGTAAAGGCACAGGGCGACGGCTTGGCCCAGGTTCATCGACAAATCACGGTCAAGCGTGGGGATGCGCATCAGCCAATGGCAATGGCTGAGATCCTCGTTGGAGAGGCCGAATTTCTCCGAGCCGAACAGCAGCGCCACCGGCGAATCGTGCAGCCTCCGTAGCATCAGCCGCGCGCCGTACTCCAGGCGGCGCAGCGGGTGGTGCAGCTCGCGATGGCCCAGCGAGGTCGTGCCCACCACCAGCGTCGCATCGGCCACCGCATCGGCGGTACTCGAGAACTCTTCCGCCCGCGCCAGCAGCGGGGCCGCTCCAACGGCCGAGCGCGCTTCGCGGAAAGCCACGTCGTACGGGTTCACCACTCGCAGGTTTTTGAACCCAAAGTTCGCCATCGCCCGCGCCGCCGCCCCGATATTCAGCGGATTGCGAGTGGATACCAGCACCACGCGAAGATGGTCTTTCCAGCCGGTCAAGGATGCTTTGATGGTAACGCAGGGGACGGGTGCAGCCAGCCTCCTTGAGCAGGCCGAAGGCTTTCCACAACGCCTGCAGCGCGACGCCGAAGCCGCCGCCGAACAGGCGCGGCGCGACGCCCAGGCCAGATTCGAGCAGCAGATTCTGGTCGCGCAAAAAGATGCCGAAACGGAGCGCCGGCTGGCGGAGTTGCGCGTGAAGGCTCTCGATGACACCGTGGCGCACCAGGCGGCGCAGCTCGCCGCTCTCGAAAAGTAACTGGCGGAGGCCAAGCAACAGGTGCAGGACATTGCCGTGAAGGCCATCGAAGGCGCCTCCGGCGCCCGCGCGCTCTCGCACATCAATCAGATCGCCATGGAGCAAGCCAAGAACCGGCCGCAAGGGTAGCATGCACACGGCACGAACTGTCACTCCGATTTGACAATCCACCCGCTGAGCCGCTAACCTAAAAATTTGCGACTTACAGATCGCTGGAGAAGTGTGTCAATGAGTACGGAGTTCCCTTCCAAGAACGGCATCGAACGCCGCTGGCATGTCATCGATGCCCAGGGTGTGGTTTTGGGCAAGATTGCCACCAAGACGGCCATGCTGCTGATGGGCAAGACCAAACCCTCCTATACGCCGTTCCTGGACACGGGCGATCACGTGATCGTCATCAATGCGGCGAAGGTCCGGCTGAGCGGCCGGAAAGAAGACAATAAGGTGTACCGCCATTTCACCGGGTATCCGGGCGGGTTGGTGGAGAAAAGTTTCAAGCGGGTGCGCGTGGAAAAGCCGACCCGCATCGTGGAAGAAGCCGTGCAAGGCATGCTTCCCAAGACCAAGCTCGGCAAACAGATGTTCCGGAAACTGCAGGTCTATGCGGGTGACCGGCACCCGCACGCGGCGCAGAAACCAACCGCGCTGACAGTAAAATAGTGGAAGGCAGGGTTTAGTGGCAGCGAGCATAGTTCAGTATTTGGGTACGGGCCGCCGCAAGAGTTCGGTGGCTAGGGTGTTTTTGCGGCCCGGCAAGGGCGAAATCAAGGTCAACAACCGCGCGTTTGAGAATTTTTTCCCGACTGAAAGCACGCGCTCGCTGGTACGGCAGCCGCTGGCGGCTACTGAAACGGCGGACAAGTTCGACATCCTGATTCTCGCCGATGGCGGCGGTGTCGTCGGACAGGCGGGCGCGGCCCGTCTGGGTGTGGCACGGGCCCTGGTGGAGTTCAACGCGGAATTGCGACCGAAGCTGAAGAAGCTCGGCTATCTCACGCGCGACCCGCGCGCCCATGAGCGCAAGAAGTACGGCCAAAAGGGCGCCCGCAAGCGGTTCCAGTTCTCCAAACGATAATCCCGGCGGAGCCGGCGTGTGCCGGCCCTTGCCTGTTGTAACCATCGGCTTTCCGATTGTCCGGTGCCGCAAATCTCGCTTTGGACCGCGGGCGGAAACGGAAGGCTGCGAAAGGGGATGTTTTTCCCCACTGAGCACGTGAAGAGGAGGCAGTTTGCCCGCAATTTCCATGAAAGAATTGCTCGAAGCAGGCGTTCACTTCGGGCACCAGACCAAGCGCTGGAATCCGAAGATGAAAGAATACATCTTCGGAGAACGCAACGGCATCTACATCATCGATCTGCAAAAGACCTTGAAGATGTTCAAGGACGCCGCCCGGTTCGTCCAGGAGATGGCTGCACAGGGCAAGAACGTGCTCTTCGTGGGCACCAAGCGCCAGGCGCAGGAGGCCATCGCCGAAGAGGCCGTCCGCTGCCAGATGTATTTCGTCAACCAGCGCTGGCTGGGTGGCTTGCTCACCAACATGGCCACCGTCCAGAAATCCATTAAGCGGCTGAAGGAACTGGACGCCATGGCATCGCCCGAAGCCGGCGGATACGCTGGCCGCCCGAAGAAAGAAGCCATTCGCCTCGAGCGCGAACGCAAGCACCTGGAGCAGAATCTGTCGGGCATCAAGGACATGCCCGGTTTGCCCGACGTGCTCTTCGTGATCGATTCGAACAAGGAAGCGATTGCGGTGAAGGAAGCGCAGCGGCTCGGCATCCCGGTAGTGGCCATCGTGGATACCAACTGCGATCCCGATGAAGTCGATTGGGTGATCCCCGGCAACGACGATGCTCTGCGCGCCATCCGGCTGTTCGCCAGCAAGATCGCCGACGCCGTGGTGGAGGGCCGCCAGCTCGCCAGCGAGCACGATTTCGTGGCGCCGCCCAAGCCCGCTAGCGAGGAAGCGCCGGCGGAAGAGAGCATGCTTGAGTACACCGAATACGTGGATCCGAAGTATGCCGAGAAGATCATGGCCGAAAGCTTGAGCCTGGCTGAAGAGCCGGCGGCCTCGCCGCGCAAAGGCCCGGCTTCGGAAACCGCCGAACCGGCCGCCGAGCCGGTGGTCACGGAAAGCGGAAGTTAATACCAGCGGGCCGGCCAACCCCCGGCCCCTGCACTCCAATTGGAAACGGAAGCGAAGCAATTATGGAAATCACCGCGGCACTGGTCAAAGATCTGCGCGAGCGCACCGGCGCGGGCATGATGGAATGCAAGAAGGCTCTCCAGGAAGCCAAGGGCGACATCGGGGAAGCGGAAGTGGTGCTGCGCAAGCACGGCATTTCCTCGGCCGGCAAGAAGGCCGGCCGTGTCACCAAGCAGGGCCTCATCGGCACCTACATTCACGCCGGCGGCCAACTCGGCGTCATGGTGGAAGTGAACTGCGAGTCCGATTTCGTCGCCCGCACGGGTGTCTTCCAGGAACTGGTTCACGACGTGGCGATGCATATCGCCGCCGCCGATCCCCGCTACCTGCGCCGTGAGGACGTGCCCGCGGCGGTGCTCGAAAAGGAAAAAGAAATCGCCCGCGCACGCGCTCTTCTGGAGGGCAAGCCGGAGAAGATCCTCGACCGCATCGTGGAAGGCCGTCTCAGCAAGTTCTACGAAGAGGTGTGCCTGCTCGACCAGCCTTTCGTCAAAGAGGCCACCCTCACCATCGATCAGCTCGTCAAAACCAAGGTTGCCAAGCTGGGCGAGAACATCGGCGTCAGCCGTTTCGTCCGCTTCAAAGTGGGCGACGTGGCGGCGGCCGAAGCCGGCGGCGAAAGCGCCGTGGCTGAACCGGTCGCCCAGTAAATGCCCGCCTACAAGCGCATCCTGCTGAAGTTGAGCGGCGAAGTGTTGGCGGGCGGCGCCCAATTCGGCATCGATGCCGATCGCGTCCATGGCCTGTCCCAGGAGATTGCCGGCGTGGCCGGGGCCGGCGTCCAGATCGGCGTCGTAGTGGGTGGCGGCAATATCTTCCGCGGTCTTTCCGGCGCCGGCCGCAAGATGGATCGAGTCACGGCCGACCACATGGGCATGCTCGCCACCGTCATCAACTCGCTGGCGCTCTCCGACGCTCTCGAGCAGATTGGCGTCGCCACCCGCGTGATGACCGCCATCGAAATGCGGCCTGTGGCCGAACCGTACATCCGCCGCCGCGCCATCCGACACCTGGAAAAGGGCCGGGTCGCCATTTTCGCCGCCGGCACCTCCAACCCTTACTTTTCGACCGATACCGCCGCCACCCTGCGCGCGCTCGAGATCAAGGCCGACGTGATCGTCAAGGCCACCCGCGTCGATGGCGTTTATGACCGCGACCCCTTGCAGTTCCCCGACGAGGCTGTCCGGTACTCCGAGGTCTCCTATCTCGAGGTGCTCGCCAAGGGCCTGGGCGTGATGGACTCGACCGCCATCGCCATGTGCCGGGACAACAAGCTGCCGATCATCGTTTTCAATCTGAACACACCTGGCAATATAATGCGAGTAGCCATGGGCGAACCCGTTGGCACCGTGATTCACTAGGACGGTTTCCGGAGAAACTCTATGAAGACTGAACAGCCAGCACCCGCCGCTACCACCTTCAACACCGTCAAGGAGGTCGAGGCCAACCTCAAGGCACGCATGGACAAGGCCGTGAGCGACCTGCAGCACGATATGGCCACCATCCGCACCGGCCGCGCTTCCCTGGGCATTCTGGATCACATCCGCGTGGATTACTACGGAACCCCCACGCCGCTCAATCAGATTGCCAACCTGCACGTGCCCGAGCCGAGCCTGATCACCGTCCAGCCGTGGGACGTTTCGCAGATCGGGCCGATCGAAAGGGCGATTCGCGTTTCCGACCTCGGCCTCAACCCGGCCAACGACGGCAAAATCATCCGCCTGCCTATCCCGCCCCTCAACGAGGAGCGCCGCAAGGAACTGGTGAAGCGCCTGCACGCGACCGCCGAGCACCATCGCGTCTCGATCCGCAACATTCGCCGCGACGGCAACGAAAACGTCAAGAAGCTGGCCAAGGACAAAAAAATCACCGAAGACGACGAGAAGCGCAGCTTCGACGAAGTCCAGAAACTCACCGACGGCTACATGCTAAAGGTGGACCAGGCCGCCAAGATCAAGGAAAAGGAAATCCTGGAGATCCGCTAGGGGCGCCCGTGGCGCGGGCCGTCCGGCCTGCAGAGTCGCCAGTCGTGGCGACTTTTCTTGGCCGCTATTTAACCTGAATTCCGAAGTCAACTTCGGCTAAGTGGCATTCGCACAGCGGAGCACCATCAAACAACAGGTTTTGTATCAGGGCACGGCTTCAGCCGTGCCGGAACGCGATGAACCTGATGGGCTTCAGCCCCTGGGAAGCGGGCAGGGGCTAAAGCCCTCGGTCGGCGGCACGGCTGAAGCCGTGCCCTGATACGAGGCGTCCAATTCGGGAATTCGGGTTTAAACGAATAGCGCATACGCGTGCACTAGAATGTCGAGAAGACTCTCGACACAGCAGGCTTGACAGCCCGCGCCACGCGCTACCACTTCACCACGGCCGCGCTCACCGGCCCTTCGCCCACCGGGACCATGGTGAATAGGGAAGCGCTCTTGTAGCGCAGCACGCGGTCGGAAGACGAGGCGCTCAAGCGGTCGAGGCGAATCACCGCCATGTCGCCGGACAGCTCATTCAGCACCAGCGCGTACTGATTGTCGGGCGTAGCGAGAATCGTCCCCGGCCCGGCTCCCACGTGCACCACCGCCGATAGGTTTTGGTTTGCCAGGTCGAGCACCGTCACGGTATTGGTATCGGGGTTGGCCACCAGCAGGAACGGCGGCGTATCGGTGGCCGCCATGACGCCCGGCGCGCGCCCGGCGAGCACTGTCTGCCAGACCTCGGTGTGGTAGGGGAAAACGATCGCCACTGCGTCCATGCCGGGTCCGCTCAAGAACACCTGGCCGCCATCGGGCGTGATGGCGTACCGGCGCGGCTCGAAGGGAAGCGGAAGCCGCACCATGGTCTTGCCGCCGGCGACGTCGAAGAAAGTGATGCTGCGTCCGGCGGCGTCGGCCGCCAGCAGCAGCTTGCCATCGGTGCGGAAACGGACGAACTCGGGGACAGCATCCCAGCGAAGCGTCCGCTCTACCTGCACCGCATCGAGCGCTGCCAGAACGATGGTCTTGTCCTGGCGGCAGGCGACCGCCGCCCGGCCGTCCACGCTCAGGTCAAAGCCGTCGCCGGCCGAGTTCAGGCGAATGCGCCGCGCAGCTTTGAGCGAATCGAGCGGCGCTTCCACTAATCCCGGCGGATCGCGGTAGAGAATCCACAGCGCCCGGCCGTCCGGCGCCAGGCGCATCTCCACCGCGGTCGAGCCCGCGCGCATCCGCCGGCTCACCGCCTGCGTGGCGGCATCGAGTTCATACACCGTCCCGTTGGCCGGCGCCAGCGCATAGGCGAACGGCTTTTCCGGATGCGCAATCACCAGGGACGGCGCGGCATCGAGCGCAATCTGCTTGCGCACGCGGAAGCGGCTCAGGTCCACCACCGTCACGTTGCGCCCCTGCCGGTTGGCCACGAAGCAGTAGCCCGGGTATGCGGTTGCCTTCCGCCTGCCGCATGCCACAGCCCCGGCCGAGGCCAACAGCAGGCCGCGGCGCGAAATCATCCCAGTCCCGCCTCGCGCAGAAAGCGGGCCGCCTCTTCCGGCGGCGTCGGGTTGATGTAGAAGCCGGTGCCCCACTCGAATCCCGCCACTTTGGTCAGTTTGGGAATAATCTCGATGTGCCAGTGATAGTAGGCCAGCGGCGCTTCCTGAACCGGCGCGCTGTGCACAATGAAGTTGTAGGCCGGCCGCTCCAGCACTTTGTCGATTTTGCGCATGGTGGAGCGCAGCACCCAGGCCAGGTTATCGAGCAGCGCCGGTTCGGAGTCCTCGTAGTGCGAGGCGTGCTGCTTGGGCAGAATCCAGGTTTCGAAGGGAAAGCGCGGCGCGTAGGGCGCCAGCACCGTGAAGCGGTCCGTCTCCGAGATCAGCCGCGCGCCCGCCGAGCTTTCTTCGTGGATAATGTCGCAGAAGATGCATCGTTCCTTCGCCTCATGGAATTCGCGCGACGCGTCCACTTCCTCCTTCACCACGTTGGGAATCACCGGCAGCGCGATCAGTTGCGAATGCGGATGCTCGAGCGAAGCGCCGGCCGCCTCCCCGTAGTTGCGGAATAGAATGATGTAACGGAACCGCCGGTCGCGCTTAAGATCGTTGACGCGGTCTTTGAACGCCCTCAGCACCTCCGCGATCTGATGTTCCGGCATGTCGGACAGAGTGGCGGCGTGGTCCGGCGTCTCGATGATCACTTCGTTGGCGCCGATGCCGCTCATCTTGTCGTACATGCCCTCGCCCTGGCGGCTCAGGTCGCCTTCGATGCCGAGCACGGGGAACTTGTTCGGCACCACGCGTACGCGCCATCCCGGCTGGTCGCGGCCGCCGCCATTGCGGTAGGCAAGCACTTCCGGCGGGGTCTTGTTTTCATGGCCGGAATCGAATGGGCAAACCGTCTGTTGGGCCGGCGGCACCGGCTGGCGAATGAAATCACCGGGACGCTTGGCGCGATCCGTGGCGATGATCACCCAGCGGCCGGTGATCGGGTCTTTGCGCAACTCAGGCAATCGGGAACTTCCTTCCGGGTGGGGACAACTGCAAACACCTGATTATATGTCACGGACGCGAAACGCGTCGCGCCTCCAGGCGATTTGAGGAGGACTAGCCAACATTATGCTGACAATATCGAACCGCGTGCGGGCCGCTTCGACCTGCGCGCGGTACCCATACTCGCGGGCAGCGATGGCGATCCGGCGCTGTTTCTCCTGGTCCACGGCCGCGTCGGGCGCGCCGAAGTCGGCGCTCGATCGCGTCTTCACTTCGACGAATGCCAGCACACCGCCCTCCCACGCCACCAGGTCGATTTCTCCCGCTCCCGAGCGGGCCGTGTAATTGCGCGCCACCACCGTGCAGCCATGCGCGCGCAGGTAGCGGTAAGCCATGTCTTCGCCCAAACGGCCATGATCGCCCGCCAGCCTGCGGCGCCGCAGCAGGTCCGCCGTGCGGTAGAGCAGTCCGATCACTCGATCACTTCGAATTCGAACTCCATCGCCTTACCGCGCACCACGTAGCACAAGTAGTATTCCCAAAAGCGCCGGTAACGGGGGAAGCGGTTGACCAGAAATTCGAACCCGAGCCACCTCCACAAAGCCAGTAGTTTGACGCGTACCGAAATCTCACGAAATCGCACCGCGGAATAGTAGCCGAACCCGCCGTGCTTTTCGCCGAAATAGCGGAAGCTGAAACTGTTGAGGTGACTCTTGTGGGTGGGGTCGCAGAAGGAGCTGAAATCGGTATAGTGCGGCGTTTCGATGCGCACTGTCCCGCCCGGCCGCACCAGGCGGTGGAACTCCTCCATGGTGCGTATGACGTCCGCCACGTGCTCGATGACGTGGATGGCGGTGAGCCGGTCGAAAGCGCCGCTGGCGAATGGGTACGGGAAGCGGTCGAGATCGACAATCACGTCGGCGCGGCTGGCCGGGTTGCGGTCGATGCCGATCGCCCCCGGCTGCTTGTGAATCCCGCAACCCACGTCGAGAATTCTCGGTGGGGCATGCTTTAGCTTGCCGGTTGTCTCTATGCTATCGCTGCCGTCAGGCACTCTTCCAGTGTCTCAAGAGCGAAGGCGCATTGCTCGCGCGTTATGACCAGCGGCGGGCAGAGGCGAAGACTGTTATCGCCGGCGCCGAGCACCAGCAGGCCGCGCTCGAACGCCATCTGCACCACGCGGTCGCGCAGTTGCGGCGCCTTCTCACGCGTCTCTCGATCGCGTACCAGCTCGATGCCGATCATCAGCCCCAGCCCACGAACATCGCCCACCTGGGCGAAGCGGTGCGGCCACTCGCGCATGCGGTCCATCAGGTACGCGCCCATGCGCGCTGCGTTGGAGATCAGCTCTTCTTCAAGCAGTGCGATGGTCGCCAGTGCCGCCGCGCAGGCTACCGGATTGCCGCCGAAGGTGGAAGCGTGCGCGCCCGGCGGCCAGGTCATGAGGTCGGCGCGCGCCACGGTAGCCCCCAGCGGCAGGCCGCTGGCGATGCCTTTGGCCACCGCGATGATGTCGGGCACGGCGTCAAAATGATCGGCCGCCCACATGCGGCCGGTGCGGCCCATTCCGCTCTGCACCTCGTCGAAAATCAACAGAATTCCGTGCTGGCTGGCCACCCGCGCGAGCTCGTCGAAGAAGATCCGCGGCGGCACGATGTAACCGCCTTCGCCCTGCACCGGTTCCACCACGATGGCCGCGGTTTCCTCCGGCGGCGCCACGGTTTTCAGCAGGGTATTTTCGATGAAGCCGACGCACTCCACCGCGCAGCTCTCCGGCTTTTGTCCGACCGGGCAGCGGTAGCAGTTGGGGTACGGCGCATGGACCACGCCGGGGATGAGCGGCCCGAATCCCGCGCGCTGCACCGCCTTGCGCGCGGTGAGCGAAAGCGCGCCCAGGGTGCGGCCGTGGAAGCTGCCGTAGAACGCGATGATCTTGTCGCGTTTGGTGGACCAGCGCGCCAGCTTGATGGAGCCCTCGATGGCCTCCGCGCCCGAATTGCCGAACGATACGCGCCGCGCCATGTCGCCGGGCGCAATCTCCGCCAGCTTCTCCGCCAGCGCCACCATTTCCTCGTAATAGAAATCGGTGCCCGACATGTGCATCAGCCGGGCGGCCTGTTCCTGAACCGCCTTCACCACTCGCGGATGGCAGTGGCCGGTGGCCACCACCGCGATGCCCGCATTGAAATCCAGAAAGCGGTTCCCATCCACGTCCTCCACGAGCGCGCCTTCGCCGCGCTCCGCCACCAGCGGATAGCAACGTGTGTAGGATGGCGACACCACCCGCTCGTCGCGCTCGATGACAGCGCGCGCGCGCGGCCCGGGCAGCGGCCCATTGATGATTGGAAGATCCGGACGCACCTGATCCAAGGTCTTGCCCATGACAACCTCCTGCTCAAACTGTTGGTAGGTTTGCTGGAATTGCGCGTCTCAAGAAACAAGCCGCGCGCCGCGAGGCGGGCAAGGTGCTAGTCGGAACCGAACAGTCCCGGCCGGGATATGGAAGGCGTGCATCCCACGGAACTATTGTAGCGCGGGATGTCGGCTATGCTGAAGCAGGGAGTTTGAGCGCGTCAGGACGACAGCGGCGATGGCTGTAACCGACGAAAAAGATCCGTACAATCTGCAACGCTTCTTAGACGCCCAGGATCCCGGCTACGTGCGGGTATGCTCTGAACTGCGGGCGGGCCGCAAAGAGGGGCATTGGATGTGGTTCATATTCCCGCAGATTCAAGGTCTCGGCTACAGTCCAATAGCGCAGAAGTTCGCAATTTCTTCGTTGCAGGAAGCCAAGGCATACCTGGACCACCCAATTCTCGGGGCTCGACTGAGGGAGTGTTGCCGGCTGGTAACTCAGCTTGAAGGCCGCTCCATCGAGGAGATCTTCGGCTATCCCGATGATTTGAAGTTTCGATCCTCGATGACCCTGTTCGCCCAAGCCACGGCTGAGAATCAGCTCTTCCGGGACGCCTTGGAAAAGTATTGCAACGGCGAGTTTGATCCGTTGACGCTCGATCGGCTGTGATGTCTGGTGTGGCGCGGTTGGCAGGCGGAACCAGGCGAAATCCGCTTCGGACCCGAAAACCGGGGCGCCTGCCACACCTGCCTGCCAATCCCGCGCCGGCAAAGTGGGACAGAGGCTTTCGTCTGTCAACCCGGTGAGTCCTTACATGTCGATGCGCTGCCGCTTGTGGCCCTCGAGATACCAGCAGGGGGCGGCGCCGAAGTGCGGAAACAGCGAGTGGACGCACGTTCGCGTCTCCGGGCTGAGCATGATGAATTCGGTCTTGCCGTCCTTCAACGGAACGGCGTAATAGGGCCGCACCAGAACCGTGCCGAACGCGCGCGGCCCGCGCCAACGGGCGTCCAGCGAATCCCCGCCGAAAAGCAAGCCAGCCAACGCCACGAGGCCCGCCCCGATCCATCGGACATATCGCACTCCCCTAGCTTACCAGCGGCGTCGTTTCTTCAGGCGGGTGACGAATAGACTCGCCCTCCTCGCAAGCTTCGCGGCTTCCAATGGTTAGCCATGGGATCTTAACCATCGGACGCCTTGTTTTACCGCCCGCAGTGCTGCCTATAATGGGGTCACGGTTGCTTCGCCCTTCCGAATGGGGAGCGGAGTATGGCCGATAAGGGACAGATCGGAAGGCAGGTGGGTCTGTTCAGTTGTTGCGCTGTTGCGCGTTTCATTTGTAACCCCGGGGCTTGTGTTGCCTCAAGATTCCTGCAAGATGGACCGGGACGGTACCATGAACGGGCAGGAAACAAACTGAGGAGGACCTCTCGCATGCGCAGAGAGTTTTCGGCAATTGTAGGTTTTGGACTGTTCGTGTTCTCGATACCGGCTTGGGCTCAGGCCAGCGCCTGCGATCTGGTAACCACCGGCGCGACGCCCACCCAGAGTGACGTGAACGCGGCGATCAGCATGTCGATTGGCGCGACGCCATGTACCGCCAATATCATGGGCGCGAATGTCTGCAACGTCGTCGTCGTCCAGCGCGTTGTAAACGCCGCGATGGGTCAACCGTGCGTCGTCGGCACTCACAGCGTGGGGTTGACGTGGGGCGCCAGCGCGGCGGGCACGTATCCCATCGCCGGCTACAATGTTTATCGCGCGCCCTCAAGCGCACCGACCCAGTATGTGCAGATCAACACTGCCCTGCTGACGACTCTCAGTTTTACCGATGGCGCGGTGTCGAACAGCGCGACCTATTACTATGCGGTCACGGCTGTGGATACGCAGGGCAACCAGAGCGCGTATTCTACTGCGGGGGCGACCACCCTACCGTCCTCTTAGAGCATCGATCGCGCCACGGAAGTTCCTTGCCAGGTGAGGAATGAAGATCCGCTAAGAGGACACAAGCGGCTTACTGAACGGCCATCGTCACACCTGGCTGGCTGTTTCCGCCAACGGTAATCGTCACCGGCACCGCCGCGCTGGGCGCAATTCCAAGGGGAACGCGCACGTTGACTTGCAGCAGCCCCGCGACCTGGTCACCCGCCGAGCCCGCGTACCACACATCAGCGCTTTGCCCGCCGATCGACACCGTCACCGCCTGGATGGGTTGGCGCAAATCCGCCGCCGTAACAATGATCCCATCCGTACCTGGGGGCGCGGTCTGTCCCTCGCCCGTGCCGTAAATCGAAACCACGTCTCCGGGCGCAGCCGGACTATCCGCGCCATTGATGGTGCCGTTCTGGTTGACGATCGCGCCCTGGCCGGTGCCCGACGCGTTCAACGTGAAGATCCCCGGACAGGTTGGCGCTACGGCCATCGTGAACGGCGCCGAGAGGACCCCCTGGTACTCCACCTGGATGGATGTCTGAGCTTGCCCGCTCACCTCGTAGGGCACGATGGCAGACAACTGGCCCGCCATCGTATACAGAAGCGGAGCGGGGACGCCGTCAAAGAGAACCGTGGTAGTGCCCAGTGAGGCGGCGACCAATCCGGCGGATGTGATTTGCGTGCTGCTCAGCGCGGATCCCGCCAGGAAGTTTCCGGCGACAACGACGATTTCACCCGGTGCGACAGAGCCGGTTGCATAACTCGCCGCGTTTGCGACAGCGGAGATCGCGGGAGCGGACACGCCGGCTCCCGGTACCACCACGCCGCCGCCGCCGGTGGACAGCGGCACAGGGCCTCCCAGGGGATCCGACGCGGTGGCGTTCGTCAATCCGAGCGGATACACTCCGGGAGAGGCGCCAGCGGCGACTTCCACCGAGACCGTCGCCAGCACGCCGTCCGCGATCGCATTTTGATTCAAGCCCACGATCAGAATCCGCTCCACACCTGGCCCCGGAGTCGACGCCCAAATGCTCTTCTCCGCGCTGGTGAGAGTGTCCCCCAGAGAGACCGAGACTATCGGCGCCTGGCTCTGGTATGAAATGTCAAACTGAATTGCGCTCAACGCCTGACCTGCGGAAGAGAGAGCGACCTCGACCCCGACCTCGACCGCAGCGCCTCCCTGCGCCGCTGCTATCGCTTGGGTGAGGGAGACCGTCGGCGTGGCCGGGGAGGCGAGAATTCCCGTGGCGACGGCGAACCATAGCACACCGGGCAAAACAGAACTGAAGCCGCGACAGCGCACGTGTTCAATTGTACAACTTGGGCTCTGAACCGGCGCTTGCCCGTTGGTACCATGCGCCTATGACCGTTCGGGACTGTATTGGTCTTAGTCTCTAACGGAGGCTCGCGGCAACGCGCGTATTCGGTGCCGATTACCGGGCTTCGACGGCAATCGTGACCGTGTTGCTGGTGAGCGTTTGTCCGCTGGAGTCGGGTACCTGCACTATAACTGGGACGGCGTCGCCCGAAGCGACGCTGGCCGGCACCGTCACGTCGATCCGATAGACGCCCGCCATTCCCGGCATTGGCTGGACCTGATCTGCCGTGGTGTAGGCGCCGCCGATCGAAATCCGCAGCAGCGCCGGACTGGCGTCGAGTCCCGCTCCGGTGGCGAGAATCGAGATCGCGTCACCCGGTTCCGCGGGCTGGCCGTTGTTCAGATAGCTACGCGGTGTGGCCAGCAGAGAGGTGCCGGCAAGCGTCGCCATGGCTTGACCTTGCCCTGATCCGTTGGCGGAAAAGAGGCCCAACGTCGCTTGCTGATTGGCGTCAACCACGTTGGAAACCGCGCCGCCTGTCTGGGCCGAAATCTCCAACTCTCCTGCCGGTGCCGCCTCCGGACAGAGGAAGTCGAGCCGCGTTGCCGAAGCGTAAACAATGGGCGCCGGGTTGCCATTCACAATCACCTCGGCGCCTGCGAGTTGAGTTGAACTCCCAGTTGGATTCGAAGTGGGCTGGGTGCCCAAAGCGAGCCAGCGTCCGAGCAGGCTTGCCACCGAACCTGGGCTGCAACTCAAGGTTGGCCGGGTTGGAACTCCCGCCTTGGGAAAAACGCCCTGCGACTGCTGGCTCCCGGCATTTCGGAGGTCTGAAATCACCGGAAGGCCCGGATCGGCTTCGATCACCACGGAGCCGGTAGAAGATATCCGCGCGGAATTGGTCGCGGTGAAGGTAACTTCGCGTCTCTCCAACGGAGATGAGTTACCAAGTTGGTGGATGGGCCCGGCCGGTGCTTGCGGCGTCCAGAGGAAACTACCGGTGGCGGGATCAAACGAGGCGCCTGCCGGCAGGTTGGCCGCCGACAGAGTGAGCGGCAAATCGCCGGGATCGACGGCCGAAAAAGTGAAGGCCAACGGCTGTCCAAACGCAGCCAGTTCCGTTCCCGGCAGGTTCAGGATCGGTGCGGTGGCCGGCGTCACGGCAGCCGAACTTGTCACGGAAGTCTGTCCAAACTGCACTGTTACCGCGGACGACTGCTGCCCGGCTAGAGGCGTCGTAAAGACCTCGAAGCTGAGTTGCGCCTGTCCGGGACGCGTTGTGAACGGACTGGGAAGCTCAAAGCTTGTGCTGTCGCTGGAGACAGACAGGCGAGCTACCTGCAGTACATTTGGAATGTTCATGCCAACCGTGCATGTGAAGGAACCGCCGGCTTGGACCGTCTGCGGTACGCATGAAAGGCTGGTGGGCCGAATGCCGGTGATTGGAATGCTGGCCGTCGTCAAGGCTCCCTGCACGGACGCTGTGATCTGAGCCTGCGTATCCTGGTCCGACGATATTACGGTAGCGGCAAACGGAACGGACAGGGCGCCGGCGGGGATCACGACCTGCACCGGCACCTGCACGCGCGACGTATTCGCCTGCAGAGCGACGGTCACGCCACTTACAGGCGCGGCTTGCGCCAGGGAGACACCGCAGTCCAGGCCGCCCACCTTGTTCGGGTCGGGATTGCAGGCGATCGAAGCGCCGCTCTGTGAGGATGCAGGCTGCAAGCCGACGGAGGTCGTCTCGGACGGGTTCGGTGCAATCGAGCTGACCGCCGGCTGCACGCCCCCGCTGGAGCCCACTTGAAAGTTCTGTGAAGCGGCGAGCCCGCCCGGGTTGGTGATGTTGAGCGTGGCCGTATAGGAGGTCGCTCCGCCCATGTACACCGCTACCTGCACCTCCGACGAGCTGACGAAAGTCAGACAGGACGCCGGCACCGGGTAATTCACGCCCGCCACGGTCACCGAACCCGTAAACCCGCTTTGAAAATTGCTCCCGTTCAACGTAAGGATGGTCAATTGCTCCCACGGCACCGGGTTCGGCGCCATCGAGCTGATCGCCGGCTGCACGCCCCCACTGGAGCCTACTTGAAAGTTCTGTGAAGCGGCGAGCCCGCCTGGGCTGGTGATGTTGAGCGTGGCCGTATAAGAGGTCGCCCCGCCCATGTACACCGCTACCTGCACCTCCGACGAGCTGACGAAAGTCAGACAGGACGCCGGCACCGGGTAATTCACGCCCGCCACGGTCACCGAACCCGTAAACCCGCTTTGAAAGTTGCTCCCGATCACCGTCAGAGTGGTCAATTGCTCCCACGGCACCGGGTTCGGCGCCATCGAGCTGATCGCCGGCTGCACGCCCCCACTGGAGCCCACTTGAAAGTTCTGTGAAGCGGCGAGCCCGCCCGGGTTGGTGATGTTGAGCGTGGCCGTATAGGAGGTCGCTCCGCCCATGTACACCGCTACCTGCACCTCCGACGAGCTGACGAGAGTCAGACCTGACGCCGGCACCGGGTAATTCACGCCCGCCACGGTCACCGAAGCCGTAAACCCGCTTTGAAAGTTGCTCCCGTTCACCGTCAGGGTGGTCAACTGCTCCCACGGCACCGGGTTCGGCGCCATCGAGCTGATCGCCGGTATCATGGCAGGAGCGCTCGCCGTTGGCGCCACCAGCGAGATTGAAGCCGTCTGCGAGCTGCCGTTGTAAGATGCCGTCACCACTGCGGTCTGGTTGGCAGTAAATGTGTTCGTTGTGGCCGTGAAGCTGCCTGTTGTGGAACCGCTCGGCACCGTCACCGACGCGGGCACGGGCAGCGCACCGGTACTACTAGAGAGGTTGACAGTCACGCCGGCGGAGGAGGCGGGCTCACTCAGCGCCGCCGTACAGATCGACGAGGCACCGCTGCTGAGCGATGCGGGGTTGCAGGAGAGTCCGGCTAACGTAGGCGCCAGAACCAGTGGTGCTGGGAGTGTTATTGTTCCACCCGTGCCAGTCACGGAAATTGGGCTTCCAGCGGCGGTCGCGCCAGCCAGGTTAGTGAGGCCAATCGGCGTCGTGCCTGCCGAACTGGTCATCGTCACGTTGATCACCGCGACAACACCGTTCTGGATGACCGCGTCGTTCATCCCGGACAGCAGGCATGTGTAGGAACCGGCGCCCGAAAAACAGGTGATCGTTTCGTCCGCCGCGGTGGCGCTGGAGCCGGCGACTGCGCCGATCGAGGCAGTGTTGCCGGCTGGATAAGTCAGCGTCCACTGGACTCCCGCCGGCTCGCTTCCCACTGGGGAATTCAACGACAGGTTTAGTGCGATGGCGCCGCCCGCAACGGCGGTCCCTGAAGACAGCGCCAACGCGTCCTGTCCAAACACGACCCCAGGCACGAACGCGAGGAGTGGTCCAAGCAAGAAACTGCCAGTCAGAGGGCTCAGCAGCCTCTTCCCACGGACGTCACGGTGCAAACTTGTGGACCTCCAAAAAGGGCGCCATAACTACCCGGCTCAAAGGTGCCATGGCGTGCGCGCGGCTGCCTCTCGGTCCAACCAGCTTTAAAGTATATATCGAGCTCTTAATCTTTAATACTGTCCTTAGCCGACACTTTGCTATGTCAATAGGTCTGGCCACCATGCCGACCAAAGTTAAGTTGGCTCGCCGCGGCGTCGACTTATTCCGAAGCGCTCATCCGCCTTCGAAATGCCGAACTGAAATTTGTTGAACGCCCAGCGTTGCAACTGAAGTGCCAGCATTCATTGGCTTGACATTAAAGAGGTTCCCTCCCGCAGCCCCGGTTCCCACCCCGTTTTACACGGTGGAAAATCCAGAATCGTGAAGTTTCGTCCTAAACCTGTTAACAAGTGAAAACTATTCTTGCGAAAAACCGGCTTTGTTCAATGGCACTCAGCTTTCCAGCGCTACCCTCGTTCGGGGAGCCGCCCTGCTGGAATCACTCGACTATTTCGCAAAATAATAAAACAATCGGCTACGAATGTTGTCTTGGCAATTTGGCGAAAAAGAGTTCTAAAACACTGAAAATAAGTTTGGCCAGAACTTGAAATCAACTAGTTGCAAGTGGCCGTAAGTGTCGCTAACTGCCCGAGCGTGGCTACAACTCGCGGCAGGCTGCCATCGAGGGAAGACTACGCCGCGCAACACCCAAACTGGGGTAATGAATGGGCTTGGAATTATATGCGCCCGCCGCGCTCTTCGCCGCGCAGTGCGCCGATGGACCTCAGCGTGCTTATCATCTCGGTGTTCTCCAGGTATAGCGTGCGTGGCCAGAGAAGCCGGAGTTCTGTAAGACAACGGGCCTGACAGAGCGAACAGCCGGCCGCACGCGTTTTTCAGATCAAGAAAACAAGCAGCAGATGAGTGTTTTGCGGACAGTCACGATAGCCCTGTTCAAGCGGTGCTGACTGTCAGCGGGCGCGCAGACCGTCCGCCCACCTTGCACTTGCGACTTCAGTAAGTCCCCGCGTACTAACCATTCACAATCTGGTTAAGCAGGGATTGAGTCGACTATATTCAGATCTTGAACGAAGAATATCGAGTTACCCAAAATGCCGAATAGCTATACGAAGCAGCGGATCGCCTTCTTTCTGTTCTGTTTCCTTCTTGGCAGCTTAGCCTTCAGTCAAACATCTTCTCTGAGCCTCTCGTCTGGTTCCGCCGTCGAGGGTGGCTCTGTGTCGCTGAACCTTTCGTTAAGCGCCAGTGGCGGTGCACCTGCCGGTTTGCAATGGACACTCTCGTTCGTTCCCACCGATGCCACTTCCGTCGTGGTTGCCGCCGGGGCGGCGCTCAGCGGCGCGAGCAAGACCCTTACGTGCAACTCCGTCAGCGGCTCGGTGACGTGCATGGCGATCGGGGCGACCGATTCGACGATCGGTAACGGTGTGGTGGCCACGGTTACGGTTACCCTCTCCCCGGCGACCAGCGGTGCGACCGTGCCCATCGCGGTCAGCAAGGCCACAGCGGCTTTTGCGAATGGATCCTCTCTGGCGAACGGATCTACCGAAACCATGTCGGCGGTTTCAGGCGCGATTACGGTGACAAATTGGGCGCCTGCCTTGTCTTCCCTGTCGTGCTCGCCCACCAGCTTGGGTTCCGGCGCCAAATCCACCTGCACGGTCAGCTTGGCTCAGGCGGCTCCGAGCGGAGGCACGGCTGTGTCTCTGGCCAGCAACAACACAATGCTTCCGGTCCCCGCCTCGGTCACCGTACCGGCCGGCTCGACTTCGGCTACCTCCACAGCGACGGCTGGCAATTGCGGCACCAATCAGACGGCAACGGTCACGGCTACCCTCAACAGCGCTTCCAAGGCTGTCGTCATCAGCCTGATGGCACCGGTGCAAGTCTCCTCGCTCACTTGCAGCCCCACTAGCCTGGGACAGAGTTCCTCCAGCACCTGCACCATCACGTTGAATCAGGTGGCGCCGACGGGAGGCGCCAGCATAGCCTTGTCGAGCAATGCGGCGGCACTGACGGTGCCGGCGACGGCGACCGTGGCGGCCGGATCTGCCACGGCCACTTTCGGCGCCACCAGCGGCACGATTTCCAGCAATCAAACGGCAACGGTAACGGCTGCTTACAACAGCACCTCAGCGACGGCCGGCATCAGTCTGGTAGTACCGGTGAAGGTCTCCTCGCTCAGTTGCAGCCCCACCAGCCTGGGGCAGAGTTCCTCCAGCACTTGCACCATCACGCTGACTCAGGCGGCACCGACCGGAGGCGCCAGCGTGGCCTTGTCGAGCAATGCGGCGGCACTGACGGTGCCGGCGACGGCGACGGTGGCGGCCGGGTCTGCCACAGCCACTTTCAGCGCCACCAGCGGCACGATTTCCAGCAATCAAACGGCGACGGTGACGGCTACCTACAACAGCACCTCGGCGACGGCCGGCATCAGCTTGACGGTAACCGTGCGGATGTCCTCGCTCAGTTGCAACCCCACCGGCCTGGGGCAGAGTTCCTCGAGCATTTGCACCATCACGCTAACTCAGGTGGCGCCGACTGGAGGCGCCAGCGTGGCCTTGTCGAGCAATGCGGCGGCACTGACGGTGCCGGCGACGGTGACAGTAGCGGCCGGGTCTGCCACAGCCACTTTCAGCGCCACCAGCGGCACGATTTCCAGCAATCAAACGGCGACGGTTACGGCCACTTACAACAGCACCTCGGCGACGGCCAGCATCAGTCTGACCGCGCCGGTGCAAGTTTCCTCGCTCAGTTGCAGCCCCGCCAGCCTCGGGCCGAATTCCTCCACCACCTGCACCACAACGCTGAATCAGGCGGCGCCCAGCGGAGGCGCCAGCGTGACGCTGTCCAGCAACAGCACGATGCTGTCCGTGGCGGCCTCGGTCACAGTGCCGGCCGGTTCAACTTCGGCCAACTCCACAGCTACGGCTGGCAATTGCAACTCCAATCAGACCGCAACGCTCACGGCCACCCTCAGTGGCGTTTCCAAGATCGCTAGCATCAGCCTGGTAGCACCGGTGCAAGTTTCCTCGCTCAGTTGCAGCCCCACCAGCCTGGGGCAAGATTCCTCCAGCACTTGCACCATCACGCTGAATCAGGCGGCACCGAGCGGAGGTGCCAGCATCACGCTATCCAGCAATGCGGCGGCACTGACCGTGCCGGCGACGGTGACGGTGGCGGCCGGATCTGCCACGGCCACTTTCGGCGCCACCAGCGGCACGATTTCCAGTAATCAGACGGCGACGGTGACGGCCACTTATAACACTTCAGCGACGGCCAGCATCACTCTGACGGCGCCGGCGACGGTGACCGGCGTATCGCCGAATAGTGGGTCGACGGCGGGCGGGACAACCGTAACGATCACCGGGACGAGCTTTGCCGCCGGAGCGACCGTGACATTTGGCGGGACGGCGGCGAGCGGCGTAGTGGTGGTGAACAGTACGACCATCACGGCCGCAACTCCCGCCGGAACCGCGGGAGCAGTGACAGTGACGGTGATGAATCCTGGGGCGCAAAGCGGAAGTTTGGCGGCCGGGTTCACCTATGTGGTGCCCACCAGCACGACTATTACCTATGTGCAGGGTAACTTCGCCACGCCGCAAACCGCTTCGACCACGGTAAGTATCGCCTTCACGGCCGCTCAGGTTGCGGGCGACCTCAACGTCATCGCGGTGGGCTGGAACGACAGCAAGGCCGTGGTCAGCGCAGTTACGGATTCGAAAGGTAACAAATACGCACTGGCCGTGGGCCCCACGGTCCAGAGCAGCTACGCGACGCAGTCCATTTATTATGCGAAGAACATCGCAGCGGCGGTTGCCGGGGCAAACACCGTCACGGTGACCTTTGCGAGTGCCGCGACGGCCCCCGACATACGCATACTCGAGTACAGCGGAGCGGATCCGAGCAACCCGGTGGATGTGACGGTTGCAACTACAGGCAGCAGTGCCACCAGCAGCAGCGGCGCCGTGACCACGACCAACGCGAACGACTTGCTCTTCGGCGCCAACCTGGTTCAGACCAGCACCACCGCTCCGTGCAGCGGCTTCACCAAACGGCTGCTGACAACGCCGGACGGCGACATCGCGGAAGACGAGATGGTCAAGACGGCCGGCAGTTACACCGCCACCGCGCCGGTCAGCCCATCCGGGGACTGGATCATGCAGATGGTCGCCTTCCGCACTCCGACGGGTGGCACAGTTCTGCCGACAGTGACTAGCGTATCCCCGAATAGCGGGCCGACGGCGGGCGGGACAGCAGTCACGATCATCGGGACGAACTTTGCCGCGGGAGCGACAGTGACGTTTGGAGCGACGGCGGCAGCCAACGTAGTGGTGACGAGCGGTACAACCATCACGGCCACGACGCCAGCGGGAAGCGCCGGTGCGGTGTCAGTCACCGTCACGGCGAACGGGCAAAGCGGGAGCTTAGTCAGTGGGTTCAGCTACTCGCTTCCGCCGACGCTGACCAGTGTGTCTCCGAATAGTGGGTCAACGGCGGGCGGGACAGCAGTCACGATCACGGGTACGAACTTTGCCGCAGGAGCGACAGTGACATTTGCTGGAGCGGCGGCGGCAAACGTAGTGGCGGTAAGTGGGACCGAGATCACGGCCACTACGCCAGCCGGAAGCGCCGGAGCCGTAACCGTTACGGTGACGAACCCTGCGGCGCAGAGCGTGAGTTTGGCGGACGGCTTCACTTATGTGGTGGAAGCCACGGCGACGCCCACACTCGTCTCCCACGTCAGCGAGTCTAATTCGCGGTCCTCCGCCGTGACCAGCCCTTACCACCTCTACCTCCATCTGGCCGACCCAGCCACAGCCGGGAACGCCATCGTAGTTGCGTGCCAGTTCCAGGGTGAGCCGACGCTGACTATTACCGATAATAAGTCCGACAGCTACAAGAACGCAGAGGTCTACTACAATTCGGCAAATAACCAGTCCATCGTGATCGCCGAAGCGTTCAATGTGACTGCCGGAGCTTATAACCTGACGGCAACCTGGAGCGCCGAAACCTCGCAATTCGCGTGCGTGAGTTCGCAGATTGCCAACGTCATCGCGGCCGATGGGGCGGGAGCCGGTAACGAAGGCTCCGGCACGTCCGCGACGGCCGGCAGTATGACACCGACGGCATCCGGCGACATGGTATACCAGGTGGTCGCCAGCCTGAGTGGAAGGTTCGCGCAGAAGAGTTTCACGGCTGGATCGCAATCGAATATTGCGTGGAATCTCGAAAGCGCGGACCTAGAAGACGGCATGGCCGTTCAGTCCGGCGTCTATTCCTCCACGTCGGCAATCGACCCGGCCATGACCCAGGGAACAAGCGCCACCTGGATTTCGGCCGCAGTTTTGCTCAAATCCGGGACCACAGGGGCAGTACCTACCGGCATGCGGGTCGCATATGAAATTCATGAGAACTTCCCGTACACACCAGCCGCCGGCGGAACGGGAAATGCCTATACGAGCCCCGCGGCGTTGCAGATTCCGTGCATCGCGGGAGCTACCATTGCAGCTTTGATGGATGGCGGCGGAGCCACAAACCCCAGCCTGATATCTAGTATCACGGATAGCAACGGTAACACGTGGAGTCAGATCGCCCAATATGTCTACTCCAATGACGGCGTGTATGCGCAGGCATATTACGCAAAGAACGTGGCATGCTCCAGCGGCTTTGAGACCTTGAAGGTCACGTTCGCCGATACCACCAACGATGACACGATAGTCTTTTATGTCATTCCTGGCGCCGGGACCAGCCCGCTGGACACGTACAGCGGCAGCGCACAGGACATCAGCAGCGCCGGCTCACCCGTGACGCTGAATTACACACTAACTCCTGCGGCGGCGGGTGAAATTGTGATAGCCGAGGAGAACTGGTACTACAACACAGCTACCGGGACTCCGGAGACGAATTGGCTGTTCGATTCATCATACTATTCCGGCATAGTGCTGGATGGTCCGCAACCTATCGATCAGAACGGCGGGTGGATGCATTACTACACGACCTCCACAAGCCCACTGAGTTTCACTTACAACATGTTGTCCAGCAGCGACGCGAACGGACCGGCGGCTGGAATGGCAGTGGCCTTCAAATAGGGGCGCGGCTGGGCCGGTTCGCAAGTTACGCAGCAACTGCGTGAGTGTGGCGATCGAAGAGAAGTGAAACACGCCAGGTCAGGCTGGCACGTGCGGCGGAGGGTTTGGGCCCTCCGCCGCACGCGCCGCATTCAGACGGTGATCGTGGCTCGCGGCTACAATACGCCCGGCCTCCCGTAGTAGACCTCCGTCGAGTACTCTACCTTCACCCATCCGTCCCGCCGATGCCGGGCAAACAGGGCGTCCACCTCCTCCATCAGCGCGGCGAATTCACCGGTCCCAGGCAGCGGCGTGTAGGATGACGATGCCACTCGTCCACGCAACCCTTCGGCGTCGAGCGTCTGCCAGTTATCGAGCCGGGCCATGCGCCAGCCGCGTCCGCCAAATAAGCGCGAGATCCGCTTTTCGTCGATGCGGGACTGCTCCGGCGCGTGGCGCGCGATCAGGGCTTCATAGTCGCTCATGAAGCCCGGTTCTCGCTTGCGTTCGTTCCACACCAGCATCAGCCAGCCGCCGGGTTTCAGAATGCGCGCGAATTCGGCGCGGGCCGGGTCCGCATCGAACCAGTGGGCCGCCTGCCCCGCCGTGACGAAGTCAACGCTGGAAGTGGCGAGCGTGGTCGACTCCGCGCGTCCGTCGATCGCCTGAAACTGCGCCAACTCCGCCAGCGCCCTGCGACCGGCGTTGCGCATCTCGGGATTCGGCTCGACGCCAAAAACGTGGCAGCCTCGCTCCAGAAACAGACGCGCCAGGAGGCCGGTTCCGCAGCCGATATCGGCCACCGCCTGGCCTGCCCGCAGCCCGCATTCCCGCTCCGCCAGCGCCGCCACCGCCGCCGGATAAGAGGGCCGGCAGCGCTCGTACGCGTCCACCCGCACCGAAAACCTGCGTGTCGGATCCTGATTCATGTCTACAATATGATATCCGGATATGACCACGCAGCCTCACATTGCGGTGGTCGGCAGCGCTAATGTCGACCTCACCACTTTCACCGACCGGTTTCCACGGCCGGGCGAAACCATCTTCGGCCAAGGCTTTCACTTGGGCTTCGGCGGCAAGGGCGCCAACCAGGCAGTAGCCGCGCGGCTGTGCGGAGCGCGCGTGTCGATGATCGCGCGCGTCGGCGACGACCTGTTTGGCCAAGCCACCATCGACAACTTCACCGCGCGCGGGGTCGATGCCGCGCGGGTCCTGATCACCGAAGGCGTGTCGAGCGGCGTCGCGCCCATCTTCGTCGATTCGGCCGGGCAGAATCGCATCCTGGTCGTCAAGGGCGCGAATGACTGCCTGCTGCCCGCCGATATCGACGCTGCCGCGCCGGTGCTACTCGATGCTGATGCCATCGTCCTGCAGTTGGAGATCCCGATCGAAACGGTCTATTACACACTGCGCTTTGCGCGCGCCAACGGCATCCGCGCCATACTGAACCCTGCGCCCGGCCAGCCGCTCGACCTTGCCGAACTGGCTCACGCCGATTACGTCATCCCCAATGAAACCGAGGCCGAGACGCTCACCGGCATGCAGGTGAACAACCTTCACGATGCCCGCGACTGCGCCGTACACCTGTTGCGCAGTGGCGTGCGCCGCGTCATCATCACGCTCGGCGCCAATGGCGCCCTCTGCGCCGGCGAGACCCGAGTGGATCATGTCCCTCCGTTCGCCGTCGAAGCCATCGACACCAGCGGCGCCGGCGACGCCTTCATCGGCAGCTTCGCCGCGTTCCTCGCCGCGGGCGAGAGGGAAACTGACGCGATCGCGCGTGCCAACGTCTATGCCGCGCTTTCCACGCTTGGCGTGGGCACGCAAGCGTCCTTCGTCACCCGCGACCGGCTGGAAGCCTCATGGAGCCAGCGGCCGCAATCATAGCTCCGGCGCGGGAAGCGAGTTGGCGGAAGGCAGTGCGGATCGAACACACCAGCGGCCTAACGGCCGCCGAACGGTTTTGAAGACCGTCCCAGACACCAGTCCAGATTGCCTTCCGCCAACAGTCTAGCAGCCTCTGCGGCAACCTGGCCGGGCACGCCCGAGGTAGGACAGACGATCGGTTTGTGTCGTCTGTCAGGGCGTCGTCTAAAGCGAAGCAAGACAGGCCACGAAAGGCGATGGCCTGTCCTACCGGCCCCGGGCAAGCTAAAGCATGCCCCACCAAGCTAACATTGTTTTTTGAAAGGTTGGCCCACTTGATCACCAACGGCGAATACATCAAGGACATACTGGCGCGGGAGCCGGGAGCGAAAGTCGCGGCGCGCGGCTGGGTGAAGACACGGCGCGACGGCAAGGGCGTGCACTTTGTGCAACTGCAGGACGGATCGTCGGCGATCGATCTGCAAGTAGTGATCCTCGCCGGACTGTTGCCCGAAGCGGTGCTGGCCGCGGTCACCACCGGATCGTCGCTCCGCGTGGAGGGTACCGTGGTGGCGTCGCCCGGTCCCGGCCAGCCGGTCGAGCTGCGCGCGGAAGCGGTCGAAGTGTACGGCCCGGCCGATCCGGCCACCTACCCGTTGCAGAAGAAGGGCCACACCATGGAGTTCCTGCGCGAGATCGCCCATCTGCGCTCGCGCAGCAATACGTTCAGCGCGGTGTTCCGGGTGCGCAACGCGCTGTGCTACGCGATTCATCGCTTCTTTCAGGACAACGGTTTCGTGTACGTACAGACGCCGCTGATCACAACGCTCGATTGCGAAGGCGCCGGCCAAATGTTCCAGGTGACTACGCTCGATCTCGCCGCCACGCCGAAAACGCCGGAAGGCCGGCCCGATTTCAGCCACGACTTTTTTGCCAAGCCGGCGCACCTGACGGTCAGCGGGCAGCTCGAAGCAGAGATGTTCGCGCACTCGTTCGCCAACGTCTACACGTTCGGACCGACCTTTCGCGCGGAGAATTCGAACACGCCGCGCCACCTGGCCGAGTTCTGGATGATCGAGCCGGAAATGGCCTTCGCCGATCTTGACGACAACCGGCGCCTGGCGGAGCGGTTCCTCAAGGCCGTGCTGGCGGAAGTGATGGACCGCTGCCGCGCGGATCTCGAGTTCTTCAACAAGCGCGTCGACAATACCTTGCTGGCGACGCTGGCCAACGTGGTGGAGAACGATTTCGTGCACCTGCCGTACACGGAAGCGGTGCGCATTCTGGAAGAGGCCGCGGCCAAGGGCAAGACGTGGGAGTTTCCGGTGAGTTGGGGGACCGACCTGCAAAGCGAGCATGAGCGCCACCTGACCGAAGAAGTGTTTCGCAAGCCGGTGGTAGTGACCGATTATCCGACCCAGATCAAAGCCTTCTACATGCGCCTCAACGACGATGGCCGCACGGTGGCGGCGATGGACGTGCTGGTGCCGCGGATCGGCGAAATCATCGGCGGCAGCCAGCGCGAGGAGCGCCTGGACGTCCTGCGCCAGCGCATGGTTGGGCAAGGGCTGAAGGAAGAGGATTACGCCTGGTATCTCGATTTGCGGCGCTTCGGTTCGGTGCCGCACGCCGGCTTCGGCCTGGGCCTCGAACGGATGATGATGTACCTGACCGGCATGAAGAACATCCGCGACGTGATCCCCTGTCCGCGCACGCCAGGCTCGGCCGCGTTCTAAGACCCGGCTCGCCTCCACGCCTGGTTCGACGATGATATGCTTTTATCAATCGTCCAAAAGGAGGGCTTACCAATGAGTTCGAATACCGGCACGCCGGCCTTGCCGGGCACGGCGCTGGCGCCCGGCACCGCAGCTCCGGATTTTCGGTTGCCAAGCACGCCCGATCAACTTGTCTCCCTGCACGAATTTCGCGGCCAACCAGTGGTCCTCGTGTTTTACCCGGCTGATTGGAGCCCTGTGTGCGGCGATCAGACCGCGCTGTACAACGAGCTCATGCCGGAGTTTCACCGTTTCGATGCGGAGTTGCTCGGCATTTCAGTCGACGGCCCCTGGTGCCATCTGGCGTTTGCGCATGACCGTAAGTTGCGGTTCCCGCTGTTGGCGGATTTTGAACCCAAGGGGGCAGTGGCTCGCCAGTATGGCGTTTATAGGTCCCAGGACGGCTTTTGCGAACGCGCTCTTTTCGTCATCGATGCGGAAGGAACCATTCGTTGGAGCTACGTGTCGCCGGTTGGCGTTAACCCGGGGGCCGATGGGATTCTCGCTGCCCTCGAGGGCCTTGCCCCGAAGGAGAAAAAGATATGACGACACGTTCCTCGACCGAGCTCACGCTGCCTGTTACCGATCGTGACCACATCCAAGGCTCGACGGAGGCCCTCGTCACTTTGGTGGAATATGGCGACTACGAATGCCCTCACTGCGGCCGGGCGCACCCCATCGTGGAAGAGATCCGCCAGCAATTTGGGGATCGATTGCGGTTTGTTTTTCGCAATTTCCCGTTGACGCAAGTCCATGCGCACGCCGAGGCTGCGGCTGAAGCCGCGGAGGCGGCAGGCGCTCAGGGCCGCTTCTGGGAGATGCATCACGCCCTATTTACACACCAGAATGCACTCGACACCTCGCACCTCGTGCAGTATGCGGGCCGGCTCAGGATCAACGCGGCACAGTTTGGTGAGGCGCTCTCAGCGCACACGTTTCGAGATCGCGTGCGCGAGGATTTCATGAGCGGAGTCCGCAGCGGGGTGAACGGCACGCCCACGTTCTTCATCAACGGCATGCGCCATGATGCGCCGTTTGACTTACCCTTTCTCTCCGAGGCTATTGAGGGGGTTATGGGGTCCGGTGGGGATCAGGGTCGTGCGGCCGGGCAATCCTAGAGGCGGTAGCAGTCTTCCCGTCACATCAGGGAGCGCTCTTACTGCACCAGCCGGTAAAGATCCACTCCGCCGTTGTAATTCGGTACGTAGATTTGACCTCCATCGATCACCGGAGGATTAAATTTGTTGAACAGGAACTGAACACCCCAGCGTTGCGAGTCCCATAGGACCTTTAGCGATCCATCCGCAGCGCGGTGTACAGGATCGTACACTAACAATCGGCCGTTCACCACGTTAGCATTTGCATCGCCGTAAGGGATCGTACAGACTAGGATCGCTGAGTTTGGATCCGCTCCGTTGCTCGATCCGGAACAGAATCCACCCGGCATTCCTCCTGGAGGTTCTCCTCGCACATCCGCGCTCGCGTACTCGTGGCCTTGCGCGACATAAGTCAGATTTCCCGTTGAACTGACGGCCCATTTATGGAGTTGCGAATTCTCACCCCAAGCGAAGATCGTCCACGATCGCAGCACCGGATCGAAGAACTGCACGGGTGTCATGTGGAGATGCGCGGTGTCGCCCCATGGAAAGAAGTTCAGTGTTCGAGGATCGGCCGGGCACGGATCGACCGGACCTGGGCTCATCGTAAGCCAGACAGGAGGCGCTGCCAGCTTCTTACAGTTATTCTTAGGGTTGGCGAGGTCTGCCAGAGTAGTCCCGCCAAGGCTCGCCGTCTTGATCGGATACGCAATTCCATCTTTTCCGGTTGCAATGCAAATGCCGAGGGAGAAAATGCAGGCCGGACCAGCCGATCCCCAATCCTCATCGGACCAGTTTCCCGATGCCATCTGCGGGAAAACGAGGAGCGTTGGGACGCCTTGGTCGTTCACCGTCGCCTTGAGCGTCGCATTCTTTAACGACATGCTCATGCCGCCCCCTACGGGCCGCTTGATCGCCTCTGAGGGGGCGCTGATGCCGGACATCTTCATGGCCGGCGCAGGCTGCTGTCCGGTTCTGACGAGGTCAGTCCACGGTGTCCAGTGATCCACTACCTGTAGGGTGGCTGGATTCCCGCCCGAAGAAGGCGAATACTTCAATTTCAGGAACGACTCACCCCACTGACTGACACCATCGAAGTCGCCATTTCCGGTGAGGACGTAGAGGGAGCCGCTCGGATCCGCCACTGCACCTTGTCCGGCCATCCATACGCCAGCACCCTCCCCTGCCGTGGTGGCCAGCATCGCACTCACCTGGTTGCCGGTCACATCGAACGCAAAGCAAAAGCCGCTAGCGCCCGTGCCAGTTTCGAAGATGGTCCCCGAACATCCAAATACCGTTTTCACACCGTTGATGTTCGTCTCGACGAGAGACGACCGCTGTTTGCGCATCTCCGAATTGAAGTCTTGTGTTCCACTCTTGCCTTGGATCAAGACGCGCGGAACCACCTGGCTTCCGTCCGCCACGCTCAGCACGAACATGAAGTATTGGGCCGTTTGCGGGTTGCCGGTTCCGTCTGTCGAAACCCAGCAGACCTGATACAGGCGCCCGGTGTCCGGGTCGATCACGCCCGTTGAGATACAGCCCCAATGCTGATTGATGTTCTTCGAGTCAATTTGCTGAGAACTGGTTACCGGCACACCCAATGTGACTTGCCAGATGGCAGACCCATCATGTGCGTCGACTCCGCGCACAATATTCGCCATCGACGGAAGCACCATAACATCGCGGGTTCCGAGAGCAGTTTGCACATTCGGCAAAATGAGTGGCTGCGCTTCCATGCCCCGCGCGTCCCCGATAACCGGAATGATGGTCGCTCGGATAATTCCCTTAGACTCAACGGAAGCCTGTGTCAGTTGAGTCTCGTGCTGATTCCAACCGCTTCTTGAGTTATCCGCGGCGCGGGTGAGCCACGGAACCATGGTCGATTGGGCTGCACAATTCCCAATCGCCACAAGAAAAGCTGAGCAGAAGAGAAGGCAATGTCGAAAGCGGCTCATGGGTTCTCCTCCAGGGTTGAACTACGACGAGGCAAATGATGAATCGACTGACTTAGCCGCAGCTTACTCGAAACGGCTATGTACGGCCCGTTGCATCCTTTTCGGTCAAGTGTAACAGAAGGCGCAACGTTGTTCAATAGGTTCGCGCTGGATAGCTGTTACAAGTGCAGCGTTTGCCGGGCATAGCGAATACTCAACAGGTTATTCTCAGCTTCGAGCCTTGTCTGCCGCTCTTCGCTCAGGCCCGCAGTACGCGGCAGCGGCTTTTTCGGCGGATTCCGGTGCACGATTTCGAGCACCCGCGCCAGATCGCGGCCGGGCAGCGGGCTGTAAGAATCGTCGAATGTCGCCCAGTATTTCTGGGTGAACACCGGAATCTTCAGTGGATCGCGCGTGATGGTTTCGACATCGAACGGGATCCGCGGATCGCGTTGGCGCAGCGCCGCCACCCATCGCGCGAGGTCTAAGATGCCGTCGCCCAACGGAACTTCCGAAAGCAGGAAGCCATCTTCGTAAGGCTCGACGGCCATGTCTTTAATATGGCAGGCGATGGCGTACGGCGAGAGGATGCGGAACGTCTCTTCAGGGTCCTCGCACAGGGAAAGGTTGTTGCCGAAGTCGAAGTGCACGCCCACCCACTCGCTGGAGAGGCGTTGCAGCCACGCCGCCTGTTCCGCCGCTCGCCAGCCCTTGTGATTCTCGATGCCCAGCTTGAGGCGATATTTGCGCAGGACGGGCTCGGCGAGCGCCACCGATTTCTGGCAGCGCGCGAAATCGCGGCGGAAAGCGTCAAGGGCATCGAACTGCTCGTAGCGCCGCTGGGTCATGGCTGCGTGCAGGCTGAAGGCGCCGGCTTCCTGGCACGCCTTGACGGCGCCATCGAAGCGCGCCACGTCGCTCTCATCACGCGGCAGCGGCGTATCCACGATGACGCGCATGCGGTACCGTTCGGCACGCTCGCGAAACGCCCGGACTGCTTCCGCATCGGCGGATTCCAGGCGCGTCTCGCATCCATCGAGCTCGAGCCGGTGGCAAAGATCGAGGAAATCCGCGTGTGGATCGGCGGCGCGAGACGCCCGGATTTCGAGGCCGAAAGCGGCGGGCGCGCCTCCCAGGCCCACGAAGCCGCCCTCCGCGGCTTCCGCCGTTTTCCGTGATAGCAGGAACGGCGCACAGCCGGCGGCCGCGACCATCAGCTCTCTTCGCGTCATAGCGAAACGAGTATATACCGTGCAGCGCCTATCCGGGTGCCCGTCGATGGCAAACTTGCAAACCGTTCGGCGAAGATAGTAGCCTGTCGAGTGCGTGGCGGCCGCGAGAAATGCCGGCAGCGAATGCCTGTGTCGCCGGGAAAGAGCCCGTGCAGAGTTTGGTACACCCTCTGGTGGTCACACTGATGGTCGCCGCGGCAGCCTCGCTGGGTGCGCAGGAACCGCCTCCGCCGGAGCCGGGCGGCCGTGGAGGGCGCGGCGCGGCAATTCGGGACTTCCTCGGGCTGGGCGCCGCGCCGGACGCGGCTGCAGCCGAGCGCGGCGGCAAGCTGTACCAGCCGAATTGCGCGTTCTGCCACGGCGAGAGAGCCACCGGCGCCGATGGTCCCGACCTGGTGCGCTCGACCGTGGTCCTGCACGATGAAAAGGGCGACCTGATCGGGCCTGTGCTACTGAAAGGGCGGGCCGATAAAGGCATGCCGGCATTTTCCACGCTGACCGAAGGCCAATTGCGCGACATCGCCGAATTCCTGCATCTGAAAGTGGAGCTCGCCGCCAACCGCGGCACCTATCACACGCTTAACGTCGTCACTGGGGACGCGAAAAAGGGCGAAGCGTATTTCAACGGCGCCGGCGGCTGCAACGCCTGCCATTCGCCCACCGGCGACCTGGCACATGTCGCCAGCCGTTATCCGCCGGAGGTGCTACAGAACCGCTTTCTGTGGCCGGGCGGTTTTGGCTCGGGTGTTCGCAGAGTGACCGTGACGCTGCCCGATGGCGAGACGTTTTCCGGAACACCAAAGCGCCTCGACGATTTCACTGTCTCGCTCACCGACGCATCCGGCAATTACCATTCCTGGCAGCGCAGCAACGGTGTCCAAGTGGCTTTGGAAGACCGCCTGGCGGCGCACAGGCAGCTACTCGGCAAATATACGGACGCCGACATTCATAACCTCACCGCGTACCTGGTGACGCTGCGATGAGCGCGGGGCTAGAGTCCTGGGATGAACCGGTTGACAGGCGGAAGCGCCTGTCCCACATCCCTTCGACGGCAAGGTGGGGCAGACGTTTCCGTCTGTCAACCGCGCGGTCTGCGCGACTTCGTCGCACCTTCCTGCTTACGGCGTTCGCGCTGCTTCTGCAATTCGTGGCCGCGCAGGGCCTCGATCCCAAGGCGCTCAGTCTCTTCAACCCGCCCGCGGACGCCTGGCCGACCTATAACGGCGACTATTCGGGGCGCCGGTACAGCCCGCTCCGGCAGATCGACGCTTCCAATCTCGGCTCGCTCGGGATCGCGTGGATGTATCGCATCTCTGGCGTTGGCCCGCTGCGCGGCGTAGGCAGCCCGGTGATCAAGTCTACTCCCCTGATGGCGAATGGCGTCCTGTATTTCACCATTCCCGACCACGTGTTCGCGCTGAACGCGCGCTCGGGCGAACTCATCTGGCAGTTCGACTGGGAGGATCACGGCGGCCACCTGGTGGGCAATCGCGGCGTGGGGATGTACGGCCAATGGCTCTATTTTCTGGGGCCGGACGGTTGGTTCATTTCGCTCGACGCCGCCACCGGCAAGGAACGCTGGCGCAAGAAGGTGGCTGATGAGAAGCTGCAATACTTCACCACCATGGCTCCGCTGGTGGTGAAGAACCACGTGCTGGTCGGCGTGAGCGGCGACGCAATGGATGTGCGCGGATACCTGGAAGCGCACGATCCGGAAACCGGCGACCTGCAATGGCGCTGGTGGACGGAACCGGAGAAGCCGGGCGACCCGGGTTCGGAAACCTGGCCCAACCAGGCCGCCATGGATCACGGCGGTGGCATGACTTGGCTGCCGGGCACTTACGATCCGCAACTGAACCTGTTGTACTGGGGCACCGGCAACGCCAACCCGGTTTACGCGGGCCAGAGCCGCAGAGGCGCCAACCTGTGGACCGCATCGATCGTGGCGCTCAACCCCGACACAGGCAAGCTGGCTTGGTGGTTCCAGGCTTCGCCACACGATACGCACGACTGGGACAACGTGGAAACACCGGTGCTGTTCGATGCGGCGATCGACGGCCAGCCGCGTAAGCTGCTGGCGCAAGCGGCGCGCTGCGGATACTTCTTCGTGCTCGACCGGACTAACGGCAGGAACCTGGTTTCCAAAGGATTCACCGGCGTCAATTGGTCGAAGGGCGTCGACGCCAAAGGGCAGCCCATCCCGGATCCCGCCAAGGAGCCGAAGGTGGATGGATCGCTGATCGACATTCCGGCAGGCGGCGGCACGAATTGGCCGGCGCCCAGTTACGATCCCGACACGGGTCTATTCTACGTCAACGCCTCGCGCGGCTACAGCATCGCCTATCTCACCGACACGGACCCGAAGCCGGAAGGATACGGCGGACGCGGCGGCGCTCTGACGAGCGAGGCCGTGCTGGAGGCGCTGGACATCGGGACGGGCGACATTCGCTGGAGTCACACTTATCCCAGCGGCGGGTTTGCCACCGCCGGCCCCGGCATCCTCACGACGGCCGGCAAAGTGCTGTTCACCGGCGACCTGGCACAGAACCTGATTGCCTACGACCCGGCGGCGGGAACCATCCTCTGGCATTTCACCCTGCCGCAGAATGTGAGTAACGGGCCTTCCACCTGGATGCTGGATGGCCGGCAATACCTGATCGTTGGCGCGGGCGACACGCTTTTCGCCTTCGCGCCGGCCGGAGCGAAATGAGAATCGGGATACCGCTGGCCGCTGCCGCGTGCGCCCTCTGGCTGGCCGCGCAACAGGACACGCCCGAGGCGCAGAAGAACCCGCTGGCCGGCGATAACGCGGCCATCGCAGGCGGGCGGGCCTTGTTCCAGCAAGCCTGCCAGGCTTGCCACGGAGATGAAGCGCGCGGCGACCGTGCGCCGGCGCTCACGGGCGTCTTGCGCCGCGGCAGCGCCGATGGCGAGATCTTCGTCAACATCCGCACCGGCATTCGCGGCAGCCAGATGCCTCCCTTCGCAAAGCTCAGCGCGGATGAGGTGTGGCAACTGGTGTCGTATTTGCGCAGCCTGGGCGCTCCGCCGCCCAGCTCCGACACGAATCGGCCGGCCAACGTCACCGCAGTGACGTTTGAGCGGCTCCGCCGCGCCGCGGCCGAGCCGCGGAACTGGCTCACGTATTGGGGCGATTACTCCGGTCGGCACTATTCGCCGCTGCGCCAGATCGAGACTGCCAACGTGCACCTCCTTCAGGCGCAGTGGGCGCTGCAACTGCCGGGCGATTCGATCATCGAGGCGGTTCCCGTGGTGGTGGATGGCGTGATGTTCATCACGCGGCCGCCGGGAGAAGTGATGGCGCTCGACGCCGCTACCGGCCGGCGCATTTGGAGCTACCAGCGGGCACAGAAAAAAGTTAACCCTTACGAGAGCAACCGCGTGAACCGCGGCGTGGCCGTGCTGGGTCAACGAATCTACTTCGGAACGCTGGATGCGGCGCTGGTGGCGCTCGATGCCCGCACCGGCAAACCGCTTTGGGAGACGCAGGTCGCCGATACGCTCGAAGGCTACAGCATTACGTCCGCGCCGCTGGCGATCGGCGGCAAGATTATCACCGGCGTGGCGGGCGGCGAGTACGGGATTCGCGGCTTCATCGATGCTTACGACGCGGCCACCGGAAAGCGGCTGTGGCGCTTCTACACCGCGCCCGGTCCGGACGAATTCGGCAACGACACCTGGGCGGGCGATAGCTGGCAGCGCGGCGGCTCTCCTACGTGGCTGACCGGCAGCTACGATCCGGAACTCGATACCATTTATTGGCCCGTCGGGAATCCCGGGCCCGATGCCAACGGCGACGTTCGCCGCGGCGACAACTTGTTCTCCTGCTCCGTGGTTGCGCTCGACGCGGCCACCGGCCAGCGAAAATGGCACTACCAGTTCACGCCGAACGACACGCACGACTGGGACTCGACCGAAGCCCTGGTGCTGGTGGACCGCGTCTGGCACGGCCGGCGTCGCGCACTGCTGCTGCACGCCGACCGCAACGGCGTTTTTTATGTGCTGGACCGCGCCAGCGGCAAGTTCCTCTCGGCCACGCCGTATGTGCGCGTGTCATGGGTGAGCGGCTGGGACCGCGCCGGCCGCCCCATCGCCAAACCTGGCTGGCGCGCCACGCCAGAGGGAGCCATCGTCTTCCCCGCCCTGATTGGCGGCACCAATTTTCAGGCGCCATCTTACAGCCCGCTGACCGGATGGATGTACGTGGCGTATCACGATGGCGGCGGCTGGTTTTCCTCCGGGCCGGCGCCTTTCGAACACGGCCGCCAATATTGGGGCAGCGGCGGCGCTGGCCCGTTTGAAGGCGCGCCGCCCGGCACGCGGGATTCGCAGGGCATCGCGGCCCTCGACCCCGAAACCGGCGCAGTCCAATGGAAGCACGAATTCGCCAGTGTTTCGTTGCAGGCCGGCGTGCTGGCAACCGCCGGCGGAGTGGTATTCGCCGGCTCGGCGGACGGAGATTTCCTGGCGCTCGATGCGCACAGCGGCAGCGAGCTATGGCATTTCAACGCAGGCGCGGAGGTCACCTCTTCGCCGATGAGTTACGCGGCCGATGGCCGCCAGTACGTGTCCATCTCGTCCGCCGGCGTGCTGTATAGTTTCGCACTGCCGCGGTAAGGGGGCGAGCCGGTCTCCGATCTCCGCGTGCGCTTCGGTGAAGTGAGTTACCAGATGTGCACGCGTGCTTCGGGCGCCACGTAAAGCTCGTCACCCGGCTTCACGCCGAACGCGTCGTACCATGCGTCGACGTTGCGCACCACGCCGTTGACGCGGAACTGGCGCGGAGAATGCGGATCGCTCACCACCTGCCGGCGCACGTAATCGTCTGTCACCTTGCCGCGCCAGGCCTGCGCCCAACCGAGGAAAACCCGCTGATCGCCCGTGAGCCCGTCGATCACCGGCGCCGGTTTGCCGCCCAGCGACGCGTGATAGGCATCGAGCGCGAGCGTGATGCCGCCCAGATCGGCGATGTTCTCGCCCATGGTGAGATCGCCGTTCACGTGCACGCCGGGCAGCGGCTGGAACGCGGAATACTGCACTCCCAGCATTTTGGAGCGCGCTTCGAATTTCGTCGCGTCTTCCTTCGTCCACCAGTCGCGCAGAGCGCCCGCGGCATCGATCTTGCGGCCCTGATCGTCGAATCCGTGAGTAAGTTCATGGCCGATCACTCCGCCGATGGCGCCGTAATTGATGGCGGGGTCCGCATTTGCATCGAACATCGGCGCTTGCAGAATGCCAACCGGGAACACGATGTCGCGAAGCGAGCCGTTATAGGCGTCGTTGGTTTGCGGCGTCATACTCCAATCGCTGCGGTCCACCGGGCCAAACAGACGGCCCGAATAGAACGCCCAGTCCGCGGCGCCCGCGCGGCGCACGTCCCCCACCAGATCGTCGTCGGTGATGAGAAGCTTGGAATAATCGCGCGGGTGATCGGGGCCAGCGACCTTGATGGTGTAGGTGTCGAGCTTCTGCAGCGCCTCGGGTTTCGTTTTCGGTCCCATCCAGTCGAGTTTTTCGAGGCGCGCACGATAGGCAGCTTTCAAACTGGCCACCAGCGCCTCGATTTTGGCTTTCGCGTCAGGGCCGAAATATTTCGCGTTGTAAAGCTGGCCCACGCCAAAGCCTAAAGTGCCGAAAGTCCCGAAGCGGTCGCCCACCAGGAAATCGCCGCCGCTCACCGCATAAACGCCGCGCTTCCAGCGTACCTGCTGCTGCCGCTGTCCGGCGAGCGTCTTGCCGCGCATGTCGAAATAAGCTTCGGTGAACGCTTTGGAGAGATACGGCGCGGCGTTATCGGCAATCTCGAAAGCCTGCCAGGCCTGTAGCGTTTCCATGGGTGTTTGCGCGTAGAGCAAGGCGAGTTTCGGGAACGCGCTCTTCTCCGCCACGATCACCCGCTCGACGTTCGCGACGCCGGCATCCTTCAGAAACGCTTTCCACCCGAAGCCCGGGGCGTGTTTCTGCAGTCCCGCGATGGACATCGGATTGTAGGCGGCGATGGGATCGCGCTGCTGCGCCTTGGTCCAGCTCGCGTCCGCAATCCGGGTTTCCAAATCCACCACATCCTTCGCCCGCGCATCGGCATCCGGCCAATCCACGAGGTCGAGGAGCTGAGCGACGTAAGCTTGATATTTCGCCTTCTGCGCGGCGAAATCGGACTTCAGATAGTAATCGCGGTCGGGCAGGCCGAGCCCGCCCTGGCCGAGATAGAGGGCGTAATGCTTGGGATCCTTCAGATCTACGTCAATGTTGAAATTGAACAAGGTCCCTTCGAAATCCGATGCGTTGCGCCCCATCAGCGCGGCGAGTTCGTCGCGCGATATCGCCGCGCGCACTTGGGCGAGATCCGGCGCAATCGGTTTCGCGCCCAGTTGCTCCACGCGCGCCTCATCCAGGAACGCCTTATAGAAGGCGCCTATCTTGCCTTCGAGATCGGCGGGCTCGTGCGGCACTTTGGCGGCCGCCTGCTCCATCATGTCGTGGAGCCGCGCTTCCGTGCGATCCGTCATCAACAACCGAAAACTGATGGCCGGCTTATCGGGCGGAATCGGCGTGCGGTCGAGCCACGTGCCGTTGGCGAAGCGGAAGAAATCGTTACCGGGCTCGGTGGTTTTGTCGGCGCCCGCAACATCATAGCCCCACGCGCCATACTGCGGTTTTGCGGTGGTGTCCGCCACTTGCGCGCTGATCGAAAGCGTCAGCACGATCGCAATTGCCGCGACGACCCCACGACGCGAAGCAAGCTTGGTATGCACGTTTAACTCCCTCCATGAACGTATCGGCGGCCATGGTCGCAGATCGGCCGTGCCGTAAGTCATATTACCGCGTCTTTATGTTCTCTGCGAACTCGATACCAGGGCCGTATTCAGCCTTTCTTGATGAAGTCCTCGCGGACCGGGTGGAACGTATCCACCAGCCGCGCGGAACGAGACAACAACTGAATGGAGTGCGGAACGCCCGAGGGAATCGCAATCAGATCGCCGGCGTTCAGCCTTTCCGGGGTGCTGCCTTCACTGCAGAACAGCACTTCACCGGAGGCCACGTATGTAGTCTGCTCGTGAGGGTGCGAGTGGAACGGTTCGGGCTCCTTCCACGGCCCACCTTCGATGTCCAGCGCCACCGACATGAGCTGGTTGGTGCGGATAATCCTTCTCGACAATCCTTCGCCCAGCTTTTCAGCCGGCTCGACGGCGGGACGCAATGCAGCAACTTTGTCCTTAGCATAAACCATGCAGCCATTTTCCCGCACTCGACGAGGTCGACGCCGCCAGGTCGTGAGCGCCGACCTGGAGGCTGCACAGGAGGTCTTCTCTGTCCGACACGCTTGCGTGAGATCGCTTGGGTGCTGGCGCGCCGACACATTGTCGTTCTATATTTGTTTGAGAGTCGAACATGGTTCCTTCCTCACGCGCAATACGAGCAACATGGCGGGTTCTCCCGATGAGCCTTCTAGTCGTCGTCGCGTCTCAATTTGCAGCGGCGCAGCAAGCTCCCAGCCCGGCTGCGGGGGTGCCTCCTGCTTCTTCAACTGGTGGGCCGCTGCCGATGAACTGGACGGCGGAACAGGACCATCAGAACATGATGGATCAGCTCGGCATCAAGGCCCTCCGCCCGGGAGCGAACGGCAATGAAAAAGCCCCCGATCACGCCAATTACGATGAGTCCAAAGCTAATCCGTTTCCGGACCTGCCCGACGCGCTCACGCTCAAGAACGGGCAACGGGTCACGACGGCGGCACAATGGCGGCGGGACCGTCGCCCGGAGATCGTGGAAGATTTTGAGCGCGAGGTGGTCGGCCGCATCCCCGTCAACGTGCCGGGGGTGACCTGGACCGTCACGAGCACGACGAACTCGAAGGCCGGCGTCTTTCCCGTGATCGAAAAGCAACTCATCGGACACGTGGACAACTCCAGGTGTCCGTCGATCAGCGTTGATGTCCAGATGACGCTGGTCACGCCGGGCAACGCGAAGGGCCCCGTGCCGGTCATGATGATGTTCGGCAGCCAGGCATTTCTCAAGCGGATGGCAGAGTTCATGGAAAAGCGCCCTGAGTCGAAGGGGATGCTGGGGACCGATCCGCCTTCGACTGAACAGCTGATTGCCAATGGTTGGGGCTACGCGTTCCTCGATCCGGGCAGCATTCAGCCCGATAACGGTGCAGGGCTGAGGCAGGGCATCATCGGTCTGACGAACAAGGGACAGCCGCGCAAGCCGGAGGACTGGGGCTCGCTGCGGGCCTGGGGCTGGGGCGCATCGCGCGGCCTCGACTATCTGGAAACCGACCAGGCAGTGGACGCCAAGCGTGTCGGCATTGAGGGTGTTTCGCGGTTTGGGAAAGCAGCCCTGGTGACTATGGCGTTCGACACTCGCTTTGCGGTCGCGCTGATTGGTTCCTCCGGCGAAGGCGGCGCCAAACCGCACCGGCGCAACTTCGGAGAGAAGCTTGAGAATCTCACCAACTCCGGTGAGTATCACTGGATGGCCGGCAACTTCCTCAAATACGGTGCGGTTGAGGCTTCGTTTGGGAGCGAGAATGCCGGCGACCTGCCGGTGGATTCCAATGAGCTGATAGCGTTGTGTGCCCCGCGGCTGACCTTCATCAGCTACGGCATCCCGGAGAAGGGCGATGCGAAGTGGCTGGACCACCAGGGCAGCTACATGGCGGCCGTGGCCGCGGGGCCCGTATTCCGTTTGCTCGGCGCGAAGGATCTCGGAGTCACGGAAGACTATCATTCCGCGAAAATGCCGCCGGTCAATGTCGGACTCCTCGAAGGCCAACTCGCTTGGCGCCAGCATGACGGCGGCCACACCGACGCTCCGAATTGGAAGTACTTCCTCCCCTGGGCGGACCGGTTCCTGAACTATCGTGCGACCGCGTGGCAACTTCCCGCGGATCAGCCGGTGTTCCGTACCGATCCGAACTCGCTGGTGGCCCACGCCCAGCTCCTCGAAAAGGCGAAGCGGGGCGGGATCGACCTCTATTTCGAGGGAGACTCGATTACGCGCCGCTGGGGCGCCACCGACTATCCTGAGCTGCTAGCCAATTGGAGGCAGAACTTCTTCGGTTGGAACGCGGCTGATTTCGGCTGGGGGGCCGATCAGACACAGAACATTCTCTGGCGGCTGGAGAACGGCGAACTCGACGGTTTGAATCCCAAGGTCGTCGTCCTGCTCGCCGGTACGAATAACGTTGGCGACACACTGGCGCACGGTGACGCCAATGAGCGGACCGGCGATGTCACGCGAGGTCTTCAGGCGATTGTGCGGACGATTCAGGCCAAAGCGCCTGCGGCGACGATCATCGTGACAGGGATCTTCCCGCGCAACGACAACATGAACCTGATGCCGATCATTGACAAGGTCAACGGCAATCTCTCCAGTATTGCCGACAGTCGGAAGGTCCGGTATCTGAACATAAACGACAAGCTAGCCGCCCGCGATGGCCGGCTCTTTGACGGAATGATGCATGCTGGGGACAAGGTGCATCCGACCGTCCAGGCGTATCAGATTTGGGCCGACGCGTTGAAGCCGGTCCTTAGCGAATTGCTGGGCTCTCCCGCCGCCGTGGACCACGCTCCGCCGCCCACCGGCGATCCCAGCGTGGCGCGATGACGGAATTACGTCTTGCCTAAGCGCTCTATCTCACGGCAATCCGAAACGGCAGGAGTTAAAAGATGACACATAGCTGCATCCCTCTCGTATTGGACTGAGCATGGATCCCCGAGAGATTCGAACATATCGTGTGCAGCTTTACAGCGCGTCTCGGTGAAATCGCGTTGCGGCTCTTTGCGTATGCGCCTCGAGCAAGCTGTCGTAGGATAGCATGTGGAAGTCTTCGCGCTCCTGCGCACTGATCAACCGTCGCCTACCTAGCTTACATCGTTTGCTCGGGGTCCGACAACGGGAAGATGGTCTTAGGCGCGTGGAAGTGCGAGGCCTTCGAGAACATCACTGATGGACAGCGTAGTGGAAAGTGTTGCAATCTTGATCGGCCGGGAGTTGGCGCAGTGGAACGAAGCAGGCGGGACGCCCTTTAGGCGATACCGAGCAGGGCATCGAATAGCCAGACGGAGCCACCCAGGTTTTGTCTCTTGATTCCGAGTAATCGCTGTCGCGAAATCCCCTTCTGTCCACCAGAGTCGTTCCGGAAGACCCAGCCGTTCCGACATTTCGCTTGAAGTCTCCTCCAGCCCAAGGTAAGGTCAAAATGGCTACCGATAATGAACCTTAACGGGCCCCTCGTGGAGCGTGCACGCCGCCATACAACCAGCGGTCGAGTGGGCGACGGGCCATTCTCGACGGCTACTTCACCGCCGACCTGGGGCATCAAGCTGCAATCTGTAGGATAATCACTCAGATGAAATCGAAGCTTGCCGTTTGTTCTTTCCTGACAGTGGCGCTCTCGGCCCAGAGCCGCTTCGCTCCGGGCGTTAAGCCCTTTGTCACCGTGGACGATCCTGTAGTCGCTCTCCAGCATGTTCGCGTGATCGACGGAACCGGCGCCGAACCGCGGGAGGACCAGACGATTATCCTCGACCATGGCAAGATATCGGCAGTGGGCCCGTCGGCAACCACAGTGCAGCCGGCTGGTGCCCGCGCCGTCGATCTCAGTGGCTCAACCGTGATCCCCGGTCTTGTCGGAATGCACGAACACTTGTTCTATCCCTCCGGCGGCGGCATCCCCATGTACAACGAGCAAGCCTTCAGCTTCCCGCGCCTCTATCTGGCGAGCGGTGTGACCACAGCCCGCACAGCCGGCAGCCTGGAGCCCTATACCGATCTCAACCTAAAGCGCTTGATCGATAACGGAAGTATGCCGGGGCCCGAGCTTTACATCACCGGGCCCTATCTCGAAGGAGCGGGCAGTTTCGCGGCCCAGATGCACGAACTCACCGGCCCCGATGACGCTGCGCGCACCGTGGAGTATTGGGCATCCGAAGGAGTCACGTCCTTCAAGGCCTATATGAACATCACCCGCGACGAACTGAAGGCGGCCGTGGACACGGCACACCGGCATGGAATCAAAGTCACGGGCCACCTCTGTTCGATCGGTTTCAGCGAGGCCGCCGCGATTGGAATCGACAATCTGGAACACGGCCTGCTGGTGGACACCGAGTTTCACCCAGGCAAGCTGCCCGACGTCTGCCCTCCTCAGGCGGCTACCCGCAGCGAGATCGCCCGTCTGGATCTGGACAGCGCCCCGGTGCGCAACATGATCGCAGACTTGGTGAAGCACAATGTCGCGATCACTTCCACCCTCGCGGTGTTCGAAGCGTTCGACGGAGGCCGGCCGCCGCTGGAGGAGCGATTCCTCGATGCGTTGACGGCGGAGGCGCAGGTCAGCTACCTCGGCGCGCGCGCCCGCGCCCAGGCCGGATCGTTCCTGCCGATGCTCAAAAAGGAATTGGAGTTCGAATTTGCCTTCGTGAAGGCGGGAGGTCTGCTGATGTCGGGTGCGGATCCCACGGGCAACGGCGGGGCACTGGCCGGTTTTGCCGACCAGCGCAATATCGAGCTGCTGGTAGAGGCGGGATTCACGTGTTCGCAGGCCATCCAGATCGCAACTGCTAACGGCGCGAAGTTCCTTGGTGAGTTCGACCGCATCGGGACCATCGCCGTCGGCAAGCAGGCCGACCTCGTTGTGATCGACGGCAATCCCGCGGCCCGCATCGCGGACATTCGCAAAGTCAAGATGGTCTTCAAGAATGGTGTCGGCTACGATCCCGTGAAGCTGCTGGAGTCTGTACGCGGTTCGGTTGCCCTGCACTAGCCGCCGCGAGCTATAGCCTTTGCCCCTTGCAGGCTCCTGTTTCAAACAGCGAATCGATGCCGCAGATGGAGGTAAACATCTTGCGCGCGTTGTGGGCGACGCCGGGGACCAGGCAGCACGCGCTGTGCGAGCCCGGTGTTGTGGCGCGACTGCAGATACGTGAAATAGTTGGCGCCGCGCCGCAGGCGTGTCGGACCTTGAGCCTCGGCGGCACAGTTGCGACGTGAATTTCGAAGCGCGGATTCCCGAGGCGACGAGGGACGAACTGGCTGCGATGGGGCACAAAGTCGTGATGCGTGGTGACTTTTCTTCCACGAGAATGGGCTCGGGACAGGCGGTTCAGCGCGACTTTGGTAAAGGGATGAATGCTGGGGCGTCCGATCCCCGGAAGGACGGGGCGGCGGTGGCGGAATTGAAAGGGTTCAAGATCGAGGGGAAGTAGACAGCCGGTTTGTCAAGTCGTAGTCGTCACGTGTCTGCCGATCCAGTGCGGCGCAGTTCTCCATAGGCGTCCGTCGATCCACTCCCGCAGATGGAGGCGAGAGATCTCGTAAGGGCCGAGTCGGTCTCCGGTAGAGAGTGGCATGTAAATCACCACCTAGCCGAATTCGGCGCAACCCGCGGATGTGCTTCGGCTGACAGCGGGAGCTACCGATATCAGGTCTTTAACGGGTGGAGTCGAGCAGTTGCCGCCGGCGTTCAGTTCCCGGAACGCCGTTTGACCTAAGCCTGACGGCGGATGCTCTGCTTTCATTTTGAAGCCCTACGCCGCCAGGCGAATCGATCAGCGAATGGCAAGGGTCACGCCGGTCTGGCTGGGGACGCCACCCACCCGCAGCAGCACGGGGACGGCAGCGCCAGTCTGGATTCCACTGGGAATCTCGACGTTCAACTGCATGACGCCTGCCACTTCGCCCGGCGCTCCGCCAGCGTACTGAACTTGAGCCGTTTGGCCGCCTATCGTAACCATCACCGGGAGCACTGGTTGCGGCGCCATTGCGGTGGCGATCTGCCCATCAACGCCGGCGGGCGAAGTCTGGCCCTCGCCGGTCGCGAACAACACAACGATGTCGCCAATCGCCGCGGGTGAAGCGGCGCTATTCAAAGTGCCGTCCTGGTTAATGGCGGCGGCCTGCCCCAGCCCGCTCGAGTCCGCCGCAAAGATCCCCGGCGCCGACGCAGCCACGGGAACCGCTACGGTGGCCGCGGGCTGGCCTTGATAGGTAACCGTCACTTGCGCCGACGAGCCAGTGACGCCATATGGCACGATGGCCGATGTCTGCGTGGTCCAGGCGTAGATCAGCGGGGCGGCGATGCCGTTAATCGTAACCACCGTGCCTGCCAGTTGCGCGTCAAATAGGCCGTCACCGCCCACGGCCGCTTGCACCAGTTGCTCCGGCCCGATGCCTGATCCATACAACGTGACGATCTCCCCGGGAGCGATGGACCCTGTGAGGCTGCTGGCGGCATTCACCCCGGCGAGTGGACCGACGGGCTGGATCAGGCGCACAGCGCCGTTGTAAGCGTCAGCCAGATAGAGGCTTCCACCGCTGCCCATGGCCAGCCCATTGGCCGCGAAACTGGCATCCAGCGCAGGGCCGCCGTCTCCGGAATAGTTGTTGATGTTGTAAATGTCGCCGGCGATGGTGGTCATGATGCCGTCGCCGGACACCTTATGGACGGCTACATCCGAAAAATAGAGGTTGCCCGCCGAATCCAGCGCGAGGCCGAATGGGCCACCGATGGGCACGTTCGCCGCTTGCATCCCGTCGTTGGCCCAGCCGAGCGATCCATTGCCGACCACGGTAGCGATCACGCCGTCCGGAGACACCTTTCGAATCCGGAGATTACCATCGTCCGCTATGTAAAGGCTGCCATCGGCGGCGACGGCAACCGACTGGGGCCCACTCAACGATGCGCTAGTGGCCGGTCCGCCATCGCCCGAAAAGCCCGCGATACCATTGCCGGCGACCGTCGAGATGATCCCGTCCGTGGATACCTTTCGAATGCGGTGCGCATTCTCATCCGCGATATAGAGATTGCCAGAGTTGTCCAGCGCGAGGCCCCAGGGTGTAATCAGGCTGGCCTGCGGAGCCGGGCCTCCGTCGCCTAAGTACCCTCGGCTGTAGTTACCAGCCACTCCATGAATAAGACCACCCGGACCAACCTCCCAGACGCAGGCATTGTCGCTGTCGGCGATGAAAATATCACCCTTGGCGTCGGAGACAACTCCCCCCACACGGCCGAGATGCGCATCAAGCGCCGGCTCTCCGTCAACAACCGCGCCGAAAATCAGCGGGCCACCAGCGCCCGCGACGCTTGTGATAACGCCGCTGGTAGATACTTTGCGGACCCGTTGATCCGAGTAATCGCCGATCAGGAGATTGTTCCTGCTGTCAACGGCGACGAAGAAGGGAGAGTTCAGTTGGACGCCGGTGGCCGGTCCCCCATCCCCCAGGTAAAACTCGAGGCCATTGCCGGCAATGCTTTCGATGATCCCGCTGGCCGATATCCTGCGCAGCCGGTTGTTGCCGGCATCTGCGATGAACAGGTTGCCGGCGCCATCCACCGCAACGCCGGCGGCCCCTTGGAACTGGGCGCGAGCGGCCGGTCCGCCATCGCCGGAAAAGCCCTCCCCGAGGGAGCCCGCTATTGTTGTGATAATGCCACCGGGAGAGATCTTTCGGATTGCCGAAACGCCATAAACGCCTGTTCCGGCAATGGAAATGAAGACGTTCCCCGCGCTATCGACTGCGACGCCGGATGGGTCCGCCAACTGCGCATTCACTGCCGAGCCGCCATCGCCCGCTGTCCCGGCTACGCCCGTTCCAGCGATCGTCGTGATGATGCCGCCGGGAGAAATCGCTCGGACTAAGTCATCGACCACAAGATACAGAACGCCGTTCGCATCGATCGCCATGCCTCGCATGGAATAAATGTTGACTCCGATGGCGGCCTGGATGGCCGGCCCACCATCGCCGGAATTGCCCGCAAGGCCGTTGCCGGCGATCGTTTGAATGATGCCGTCGGGAGAGACCTTGCGGATACGATGATTGCCGGAATCGGCTAGGTACACGTTGCCGGCCGCGTCGATTGCCAATCCGGATGGAATGGAAAGCTCCGCAACGACAGCCGGCTCGCCATCGCCAGAGAAGCCGATGAACTGGCTCGATCCGGCAAATGTCGTAATCGTACCGCCGGCCGTCACTTTCCGAACGCGGCCATTCGACATCTCGGAGACGTACAGGTTGCCTTTGCTGTCGAGTGCGATGGGGCCGGGTTGGTCCAATTGTGCGTTCACTGCGGGTCCGCCGTCGCCCGCGAAGCCGCGGCGTCCGTTGCCCGCCAGCCGGGTAAGCACTCCATTGGTATCCACCTTGAAGACCGACTGGGGGCTGCTGAAGTAGACATTCCCGGCAGCATCGGTGGCCACGCTGTTGGGCTGAACCGCTGCACTTAGTGCCGGGACGGGGGTGGGCGTCGGAGCGCCTCCCGCGGCGGTAGAAATCAAGTACTGCTGTGCGCCAGCGGTTCCGACGGAAATTGTCAGAGCCAGCACAACGCGGCAACCGAGCTGTGAGGGCATGTTATTGCCACAATCATAACAAGTCAAATCTCTACTTGTCCAAGACAGTTTTGAACGAAATAGGATTACTTGATAGGGTAGCGTTCGCCGCCGCGCCCCGCGCCGTCGCACGAAAAGAAAGAATCACCACGCGGGTTCGGCTGGAGCTGTAGAAGCCCATTAGGGCCGCACGATAGCTACCGATATGGCGCGATAACGGTGACTAGGATTCACGAGCAGTGCTGAAGCCCCGTGTGAGACAATACCGAACAGCAGCGCGAATGCCATAATGCAATGCCCATCGTGCGCAAGCCGCATTCCGGAAGGCAGCCGCTTTTGTTTCACCTGCGGCGCCGCGATGCCGAGCGACGCCTCGGTTGCCGAGACGGTTGCCATCGCCGATACGCCCGCGTCCACGCCCGCAAAATCGCAGAGTCGCCCCTCGTCCCTGACCGGTTCTTCCGTCCGCACATCTTCGGAAGGACGTTTTCTTCCGGGTGAACTGCTAGCCGGCCGGTATCGCGTCGTTGCCCTTCTCGGCAAAGGCGGAATGGGAGAGGTGTATCGCGCCGACGACCTCGCGCTGGGCCAGCCAGTCGCGCTCAAGTTTCTTCCCGAGGCCCTCGGTAAGAATCCCGCGTCGATTGAGCGCTTTCGTAATGAGGTCCGGCTTGCGCGTCAGGTGTCGCATCCGCACGTCTGCCGCGTTTACGATGTCGGCGAGGTCGAAGGTCATCTTTTCCTTTCGATGGAATATGTCGATGGCGAGGACCTTGCGTCGCTGCTGCGCCGCATTGGCCGGCTTCCTTCCGACAAGGCGCTGGAGATCGCTCGCGGACTCTGCGCCGGCCTCGCCGCCGCGCATGACAAAGGCATTCTCCATCGCGATCTGAAGCCTGGCAACGTTATGATCGACGGACGCGGCCAGGTCCTGCTCACCGACTTCGGTCTCGCCGGGATCGCCAGTGAGATCGCGGGCAATGAGGTGCGCAATGGCACGCCCCTCTACATGGCGCCGGAGCAGCTCGCCGGCAAGGAGGTCACCGTCCGTAGCGACATCTACTCGCTGGGTCTCCTTTTATATGAGCTCTTCACCGGCAAGCCGCCCTTTGAGGCCGCGACGCTGGCCGATCTGATACGCGTGCGATCCAGCGCTCCGCCGCTGACCCCCTCCACGCTGGTTCGCGACATGGATCCGGCGGTCGAACGCGTGATCCTGCGCTGCCTGGAAGTGGATCCCGCGGCCCGCCCGGCATCGGCTCTCGCGGTGGCCGCCGCCCTTCCGGGAGGCGATCCGCTGGCCGCCGCGCTGGCCGCGGGGGAGACGCCATCGCCGGAGATGGTCGCCGCGGCAGGCGAGGGTACAGGCCTGCGCATACGCGTCGCCGTGCCCCTGCTGGCCGGTATCCTGATTGCGATGGCTGTCTGCATCTTCCTCGCGTACCGTTCCAGCGCGCTCCAGATCATTCAGCCCGATTATTCTCCCGACGTCTTGGCCCAGAAGGCGCGCGACATCATCCAGCGCGTGGGCTACGGCGGACTGGATTCCGACGAGGCTCGTGGCTTCGACTGGGAGGACTGGTATCTCGACTATCGCAAGGCGCAGAAGGGCGCGCCGAACTGGGACCGCATCCTGCGCGACCGCCCGCCGGTGCTCCGCTTCTGGTATCGCCAGAGCCCCTATCCGATGACCGCCATCGCTTTCCATGATGACCACCTCACGCCCGGCATCGTCGATACGGACGACCCGCCGCGCGAACGATCGGGCATGATCAACGTCTTTCTCGACCATCGCGGGCGCCTGGTCAGCTTCGAGGCGATTCCGCCGCAACTGCTCGACCCTCTGAAGCAGCCGGCTCCGCTCCCCGACTGGGCGCCTTTGTTTGCCGCTGCCGAGCTCGATCCTGCAAAGCTCGAAGCCGCGGAGCCTCTCTGGACATTTCAGGCCACCTCCGACGCCCGCGCCGCCTGGACGGGCGTGTGGCCAGGCACGTCCATTCCGTTACGGGTCGAAGCCGCTTCCCTGCGCGGCAGGCCGACCGCATTCGTGCTCTTTGGACCGTGGATTACGCCCTGGCGAATGCCGTCCCGTCAGGAGCCGATCTCGAAGAGGCTGGGCGTGTTCATCCTGATCGGCATCTCGATCGTCATTGGCATCGCAGTGTGGCTTTTCTCGCGCAGGAACGCGGTGCACGGCCAGGGCGACCACCGCGGCGCGCTGCGGCTCGCATCGTTCATCGGCTTCGTCCAGATGGGGCTCTGGGTATGCCGCAACCACTTTGGGTCCTTCGAAGGCTCGTTCGGCAACGGCATTGTGGCCATCTGCACCAGCCTCTTCTACGCCTTCGTTGTCATGTCCATTTATCTTGCGCTGGAGCCGCAGGTCCGCCGCCGCTGGCCACACACGCTCATCTCGTGGACCAGCCTGCTCACGCGCCGCTGGAAAGACCCTATCGTCGGTCGCGACGTTCTGTTCGGCTTGGGGCTGGGTTTGTCGTGGTGGCTTATCGATCTGACAGCCCATGCGCTGAACGGCGGGGGAAAACCCCTGCGCGCCGCGGAACTGGGCATCCTGATCGATCCGCGCGCGGCGGCCGCCGAGTGGCTGTTGCGCATCCCGGGAGCGGTCCGCGATACCCTGGCGTTCTTCCTTCTCATATTCGTCTTTATGCTCCTGTTGCGCAGGAAATGGCTTGCCGGCGCCCTGTTTGTTCTGGTGTTTCTCTCGTTTAACATTGCTATGGGCGGCAATACTCCCGCCGCTATCGTGGCAGCAACCCTGATCTTCACGCTGATCGCCGTCGCGGTGCTTCGTTTTGGCATTCTGACGCTCGGCGTCTGTCTGTTCGTGTCTTCCCTGATGACGGACGCGCCAATTACCGCGGACGCCTCGGCGTGGTATTTCTCCGGGTCCGTTTTCACGCTGGCCACCATCGTCCTTCTGTCGCTGTGGGCGTTCCACAGTTCGGTCGGCGGCGAGCGGCTGTGGAAGCAGTTGTTGTCCGACGAATAGCGGCCTCGGCTGGCGAAGTGAGCGTGCCGTTATTGCGCCTAGTCGAGCCAGACTCCGCTCCCATCCTGCGGCGACGGGTCCGGCGCCGGACCGAAACGTGACCAAAGGAAGTGGCCTGATGAAGCCGTCGTGATTGTCATTCTTTTCTACGGCAGTGGCCGTCCAGCCCGGAGACCACTATCGATAGCCCGAAATAACGCTCGCGCGGAAAGTTGAGAACCGGCCCAGGTCCCCAAGCATGCGGAACAAATGGGCTGCCGTCGCGCCGTTGCCTCAGCACTAGGAAAAGCATCGACCTTAGCGGCTGCCATCGCCTCGACGCGGATCGGACAGCCAGGTGTTGGCCGCTTACCAATCGGCTTCAACCAGCGATATGCCCTGCCGCGGGAGCGCGAAGCTCAGGCTCAATCTTCCATCTTGGGTCGACACCCACTCGGGTGAATCGAGCAGTTCCAACTGGCCGGCGGCTTCGAGACGCGCGTACTGCTCTGCGCTCGGTTGCTCCGGCGATCCCATGCGCAGCCAGGCGGCGTATGCGTTGCTGTGCTCCTCGTCGATGCGATAATGCCGCACCAGCACGCGACCAGTGGCGACCGGAATGCCGGCGATGGTCAGGCTGACCGGGGTGGGCGGTGCGGGCATATCGTCGTCGTGATAATTCCAGATCAGCGTTGCGATCTCATGTGCGGATCGGGCAGCCAGCGCGTCGATATGCGGTTGGCCATGCACGCCGGTCGCCATCAACTCATCCAAAGCGACGGCGCCCGCCGATTCCACGCGGACGCGGTCACCGCCCGGCATCATTCCCAGCATGCGGAAGACATTCAGCACCGGCTTGTCGATGCCGTTGGTGGCCAGCGTGCGAAAGCCGGCTGGTAGTGGCCGGGCCGCCGATGCGCGCCGATGGCAAAGCGCTCTTCAACGCCGCGGCAGCGTAGTCGTACAGCTGGTCGTACTCCTCAGCCGTGCCTTTCCAGTAGCTGATGTCGGGTTCATTCCACACCTCCCAATACCAGCTCTCGACCTCGCGCCGGCCGTAGCGCCGAATCGAATGGAGTACCCATTGGCGCACCAGTTCCCCCCACCGGGCGTAGTCTTTGGGAGGGTACGACCAGCCTTGGCCGTCGTCGGGCTTAGGCCAGTTGCGGGCATACGGCTGCGGATGGATCGACAGCGCTTCCGGCATGAAGCCGATCTCTACGAACGGCTTGGCGCCGGCTCGGATGTACGTGTCGAAGATACGGTCGACGATGGTCCAGTCGTAAACCGGGCGGCCGGAAGCGTCTTCGGTGTAGGCGTTGGTCGAGCCCCATTTGAGCGCGGCAGTGCCGTCCCCAGTGCAGAGCAGGTGGTGCACTCGGATATAGACCGGCGACGGGCTCAAACGGGCAAGCTCACGAACCAGCTTGGGACCATATTGCATGTAGGTGTAGTTCGGCTCGTCGTAACCGAAATAGGAAAAGACGGGGCCGAACGGACCCAGGCTGGCCCCGCCATCAACCCGAATGGTCGTTTGACCCTGGGCCCAAACCAGCGCCGGCATCACGGTCGCGAGGAAAACCGCTGCGCGTCTCATGGCAACATCAAGCGTACTAAAGATACGGGCGGCCTGCGCTGGTTGCGGAAGCGTTCGGCGGCCGATTAGGTTGACGGTGACGGTTTTCCGGTTGCTGCCGGGCAAAATGGGGAAGAAATGGGGAAGCTCGGGAATGATAGGGAAGTATCCAACAGCAGTCGCAAACTACTGAATTCAGATGGCTTCCCTTTTGTTTCAGTTGGAGGCGCGGGTCGGAATCGAACCGACGAATAAAGGTTTTGCAGACCTTTGCCTTACCACTTGGCTACCGCGCCCTGCGGAGGATGTCGTCACTTGCACGATAGCGCGGGCGACGGAGTCAAGTCAAACCGCTGCGGGCAAATGTGGCGCATGCGGCGTGCGCCACGAATCACCCGCTTGCTGGATAATAGAAGAGCACATGACGGTTGAAATCGAAGGCGTCACCCTCCACCTGGCCCATCCCGATGAACTGGCTGCCGAGTGGGTGGGGCAAAGCGAGCTGATGCGCCACCTGCTGGCGGCGTGGATGGTGATTCACGAACAGGACTTGCCGATGAGCCCGCGCCTGCTCGGCAAGCCCGGCGTCGGCAAGACCACTCTCGCCTACGCCGCGGGCAAGCGTATGGGGCGCGAGGTCTACATCCTGCAGGCCACCATGGACACGCGTCCCGAAGACCTGCTGGTCACCCCGGTGATCGAGGGCACCGGCAGCCTTCGCTACGTCGCCTCGCCGCTGGTCACCGCCATGATTCGCGGCGGCATCGCCATCCTCGATGAAGGAAACCGCATGAGCGAAAAAAGCTGGGCCAGCCTGGCGCCGCTGCTCGACAACCGCCGCTATGTGGAATCCATCGTGGCCGGCATCAAAATCAAGGCGCACCCGCAGTTCCGCCTGGTCGCCACCATGAACGACGATGCTTCCACCTTCGAGCTGCCCGAGTACATTCATTCCCGGCTCCAGCCGCAAATCTTCATCGATTTCCCGGAACGCGACGAGGAAAAACAGATCCTGCGCGAGAACCTGCCCTTCGCCGAAGAGCGCATCCTCGAGTACGTCACCGACTTTCTGCAAATGGCGCACGCCGCCGACGAACGCTACACCGTCCGCGACGGCATCAACGTCGCCCGTTTCGCCATCAAGCTGAAGAGCCTCGCCACTCAAAAAACTCACGAGCACGAGGCTTTGGAAATCTCCATCGCCCGCGTCCTCGGAGAGGAAGCCCTGCGCTATGCCCGACGACGGCCCGCCGATTCCTGAAGCCGGCAGCCTGCGGCGCGGCCGGTTCACCTATTTCCCGGTGGTGCCCGGCCGTCTCGAGTTCTCGATCGAGGTGCGCCAGGCCATCCTCCGCGAGCGCCCGCAAGTGGTCGCGCTCGAACTCCCTGTCAGCCTGCAGCAGGATTGGGTCCGCGCCGTGGAGCGCCTGCCGGAGATGTCGCTGATCTTCTATCCGGAGGATGACGACGCCACCTACGTGCTCGTCGAGCCGGCCGATCCCTTCACCGAAGCCATTCGCACCGGCCTCGAAATCGGCGCCGAGATCGTTTTCGCCGATCCCGAAGCTGGCGACCGTCCGCACCTGCCCGACGCTTATCCCGACCCCTACGCCATTCGCGCCATCGGCCTGGAGCGTTTCGTCGAAGCCTATCGCGTTTACCCGCAGCCGCGCTCGGAGGAGATCTCCCGCCATGCCGCCGGCATCGCCTGGAAACTCGAAGGCGCCGACCCGGCGGCCAGCGTGTTCGTGGTGGTCTCGCTCAATCTGCTCGATCCGCTGCTCGACGCCATGGAGGAGCCGCAGGCGCAGCCCCTTTCGCGCACACGCCGCGAGGACATCGAGCTCCTCAACCCGCACCCGGATTCGCTCGCTGAAATCGCCGTCGAATATCCGCAGCTTCAGTGGCGTTATGAGAACTACCGCGCCGCGTTAGCGGACCAAAACCTGATCGACCGGCGCCATGCCCAACTGGCCGTGCTGCTGGCGGCGGAAAAAGAGTACGAGGTCTCTACCGGCGAACGCATCGCCCACTGGCAGCGCCGCCTGCTGGCCCGCTACACACGCAACCTGGCGCTGGCCGCCAACGAACTCTGCGCCGGCATATTCGATATGGCCGTAGCCGCGCGCGGCGTCGTCGACGACAACTACGCCTGGGACGTTTGGGAAGCCGCCGGCAAGTATCCGCCGCAGAAGCTGGAAGCGCCGCCGATGCTCACCGTCCGCATCTCCGGCGACCAGATGTGGCGCGATACCCGCCGCATACGCCTCCGCCGCCGCCTCCCCAGCACCAAGCGCCGCCTCCGCCCGTTCGGATTGCGGCCGCGCAAGAAAGAGAAGTTCCCCGGCGAATGGGCCAGCCAGGTCAACGGCACCGGCATCTGCTCTTATCCGCCCGAAGATCTGGTGGTCGAAGACTACGGCCGATTCCTAAAACAGAAGGGCAAGAACCTGCTCTCCGAAGACCGCGTGCGCGTCGAGCCTTTCACCACTTCGATCCTCGACGGCATCGACATGCGCGAGACCATTCGCAAATGGTACGAACGCCGCATCTACGTGCGCCAGTTCCAGAAGATGCGCGGCGAGGTCGGTTCCGTCGTGGTCATCTTCGATGAAGACCGCGACAACCGCTATCCCTTCACCACCACCTGGACCGGCGAGAGCCAGAACGAATCGGATATGGCGTTCTACTCCACCTTCCCCTTCGAGAACCTGGTCGGCCCCGGCATCGGCCGCGCCGAATACGGCGGTTTTTTGATGAGCCTGCCGCCGCACCGTATGTACGACGTGTGGCGCGATGCCGATTACGAAGACGCCGAGAGCAAATCCGAACGCCTGTTACTGGCCGCCCTCGATTACTCCATTCATCACTATGTCGTCTATGTAGCCGCCAAACCGCCGCGCTCCATCTTCAAAACCATCGCCAACCGAGTCGGCCGCACCATCGTCTACATCCCCATCGGCCAGCTCTCCCCTGTTTCGCTGAAAAAGATTCGCGTAGTCCACGTCTTAGATGGCCACGAAAAGCGCGCCATCGTCAAAGACTATCTGTGGTAGTGGGGCAGGTCCCCAACCTGTCAAACGCCGGGCGCACCCCGGCCGTTGACCGCCTCAACCTTCAGTCACAACCCATCTCCCTCACTAACTCAATCACTTACCTCTCAAATCCCTTGACACACCCCTTATCCTTGAATTGGGACTGTGGCGCCAGGCACCGCTGCTAGTCCTTCTCTTTGGCCAGAGACCGTTGCACTCAAGTGATACTGAACTTCCGGCGCCCGTTAACGGCATGCGGGGTCCCCCTCGGGCTGGACTCTCGACGGAAGACTTTGGATTCCAGGAATTCATAACCGCCGGCGGAATACGGATAGCTATTATTGCCGCCCGCTCGGATAACAGAGAGTAAGGAACGAATCGACCCGACATTGTCCGCCATCCAGCGGGCTCACATCGACGAAGTTTCTACTCAAATCATCGGATGGCCGATACGCACGGCGCTAAGTCCGCGAAGCCCGGCCACCCACAACGCACTTATAACTCTCTTCATCCAATTCTCAAGGCCGTGGTGTCTCTTTTGGTAGCGCCGGCGGTCTTTGCCGCCGGTGTCTTGTATGATCCGCGACCGTAGGGGCCGGGCATGCCCGGCCCGCGCCACGCACATGCTCCGCCTTGGCCGGTCGGGGACCGGCCCCACCTCTTACATGTATTCCGGAATCTGAATTCCCAAAATGCCTGCGGTCCGTTCCAGTTGCCGGCGGAAGAAATCGGTCATCCACAATAGGAAGACTTTCTTTTCGCGGCTCTCCTCCTGGAGGATCGGATACTGATGATAGAAGTTGTTGAAGGCCTGCGCCAATTGGAAGGCATATCTCGCGACATGCGCCGGTTCGCCGGCGCTCAAGGCGCCATCCAAGGCTGAATCGACCTTGGACGCGGCCAGCAGCACCTGCCAGAAATCTTCGGACTGCAATTGCCGCCCCAGCGCCTCGGCGGAAAGCTCGGCCGCGAAATCCGGCAGCGTTTCGCCGCGCTCCTCGAGCTTGCGCAGAATGTTGCGCGCCCGCACCGCCGCATATTGCACGTAGGGGCCGGTTTCGCCCTCGAAGCTGAGCGCCTCCTGCAAATCAAAAGCGATCACCGACGTGCGCGTGAATTTGAGCAGGAAATAGCGCAGTGCGCCGATCGCAATCTGCTCGGCCACGCGTTGCCGCTCGGCGGCGGGCTTCTCCACATGCCGCGCATCCACCTCCGCCAGCGCCTTCGCGATCAGGTTGTCCATCAGATCGTCGGCTTTGACGCCGAGTCCCTTGCGCCCGGAAACTTCCACGTACGGCCGCTGCCGGTCCTCCTCGGAAAGCGGGATTCCCAGGTCGGCGCAGCAGCGCGGCGACAGCGCCACCATCTCATACGAAAAATGGATCGATTGTTCCGCCTGCGCCGCATATCCCAAGCCGCGCAGCCCGGCGGCCACCACGTCCTGCAAGTAAGACTGGCGCGCATCGATCACGTTGTACACACGCGACCCGTTTCCGAAGTGATGTTCACCCGCGGTGGGAGTGTCCGTGCTCACCCAGAGCACGCGTCCGTCGGCGTAAGTCATCAACGGCCGGTAATGAAAGTCCTTGCCCAGCAGACCGAACTTCCAGAGCTGATAGGCGATGTCCTTGCCCACATAAGTCACCGTGCCATTGGAGCGCACGATCACCTTACCCTCTTCGGAAAGTCCGGGCATCACCCAGCAGCCGGCGTTCTTGCCTTCACTCTCGAGGTAAATCGCCTTCCGCTGCTTGAGCTGCTCGAAGGCGGCGGCCCAGAATTGCAGGTGGAGAATTTCGCTTTCGCGCGGCAGCACGTCGTATTCCACATCGAGCCGCAGCATGGTCTTCAAATGCGCCTGGACGACAGCGTCCGCCACCAAATGCGCCATCCGTGCCAGCTCGCCTTCGCCGGCCTCGATCGCATGCAGCGTCTCACTGCGCCATGCGAGCGATTCCGGCTGCTCTTTGTAATAGCTCGAAGTGTGCGCGTACAGATCCCAGCAATAGTAATCGAAGCGCACCGCCGGGTCGGCCAGCAGCGCCTCGACGTCGGCCGTAGTTTTGTGTTCCAGGAAATGAAAGCCCACCACCACGTCGGCCACTTGCACGCCGGTGTTGTCGATGTAGTTCTGCACCTCGACCTGCGCTCCGGAAGCGCGCAACATGCGCACGAACGTGTCACCCAGCGTGGCGTTGCGCAGGTGGCCGATGTGCGCCGCCTTGTTGGGATTGATGTTGGTGTGCTCGACGATGATCTTGCCGCCGGCCGCGGACATACCTTCTTCTTCGCCCCGCAACAGCGCCGCTGCGTAAGCGCCGCGGTCGAGGCGAAGATTGATATAGCCGTTACCCGCCACTTCGAGCGCCGCCACGCCGGGTATCGGCCCGATCTCGGCGGCCAGCTCGGCCGCGATTTTCTTCGGCGCCTGGCGCAATCGCTTGGCAAGCTGGAACGCCGCCGGCACCGCGATTTCGCCGAAATCGCTTTGCCGCGGCTGCTCGATGGTGACGCTCAAGTCCACGCCGTAGCGAACCTGTATGTGCGCGTGAAACGCGTCTGCGACCTGCTTTTCGATGGAATGGAACACGGGAACCTTGAGTATAACAGCCGCACAGAAATCCGACCTGATGATAGGACATGCTTTAGCTTGCCTGAGCAACTCGAATTAAGCAGCCTAAATCATCTATTAACAGTAGCTTACAGAATTATCAGAATCTATCGGTTTAACCCTGCCGGAACGGCTCCCAACTGGTGGCGCAATAAACTCCGATCCGCTGTCCACAAACAACACCCGGCGAGCGTTTCCAGTTTGAGAGCAATAATTGTCGTGGCAACCTTTTTACTTGAACTGAGTCGTCGCGAAGACAAGGACTCCATGAACGGTCGGCACAAGGAGTACGAACGGCTGATTGCGCCCATCGAAGGCCGAATGATGCGCGCCGTATGGCGTGTCATTCGGGATCCCAATGACGTGGAAGACGCCTTCCAGGAAGCCCTGCTAACGGTTTGGAAGCGTTGGGATCGCATATGCATGCACCCGAATCCTCAAGCTTTGGTTTTGCAGATCTGCATAAATTCAGCGCACGACGCCCTCCGGCGTAAATTGCGTCAGGGAAAGTGGCTGGAGGCGGGTGTTATCCCGGAAGACATTCCCGATTCCACACGGTCCGCCGCCCAGGACATCTCCGGTGCGGAGCAGGAAACCCACGTGCGTCGCGCCATAGGACTTCTGCCGAAGAACCAGGCTCGGGCAATCCTGATGCACGCGGTCGAGGAAATTCCCTATGGCGATATCGCGGCGGCGATGGACTGTCGCGAGTCGACGGTGCGCAAGCATGTAGCCCGCGCACGCGCCAAGCTGCGCGGTTTGCTCTCGCATTTGATCCCGGCAGTGCACAAGGAGGAAAGCAGCCATGCGTAACCAAGACGCCAACGACGAGATGGATGAGCTGATTCGAAGGAGTACGCAAGTGGAGATTCCGGCCGAAGTGGAAGATCGCCTGCGGCGCAGGCTGGCGGAGTTCCGGACCAGCGTGGAACAGCGGCCGCCGAGCCGCTGGCGCTCTCTGGCGTATTTCCTGACTTACCGGCCGGCGGTGCGAGTGATGGCGATGGCCGCAGCCGCCCTGGTGGCAGTAGCCGTAGGACTGGTGGTCATCCCAAGGGAGTCCACTGCGAGCCGTGTCTACGCGGCAGCCGCGCAGCAACTCAGGAATTCTCAGTCGCTCGAATACACCATCGTCTTCAGCGAGCTGCCCTATGTGGGAGTCGATTTCAGCTACGCCGCTCCAGGATACCAGCGGGTGAATTGTTCCTGGGGTATCGAGGTGAGGGCCGATCATACCGCCCGCAAGCAGATCGTGCTGATGCACCTGACGCGGATGTACGTGGTTGAATCCGGCAAGCAGGTGGAGAGCCCCGCCAACTCGGACGACTGGGTGGAGCAATTAGAATCGCTTCCACCGGCCGCGGACCAGGTGCTCGGCGAGCGGCGAGTCGGAGGCAAGCGGCTGATCGGCTATCGTTTGGTGAAAGCGCCGCACGGTACTTCAATTCCAGGGCTCAAGTCGTTCGATCTGTGGGTTAACGCGGGAACACGGCAGGCCGACCATGTCGATATCGCCATTGAGGAACCGGGCAAGCCGGTTTACCGGATGCACATCCGGAACATCCGCGTGAATGGACAGGTCGATCGTTCGCGGTTCGATCTGACTCCTCCGGTGGGATATACCATGATTACGGCATCGAGTGCCAAGACACGCGCCAGCGAGACTACTTCTCAGCAGAATGCGCTCGTGTTACAAGCGCAGATCCGGCAAGCCGCCGCCGTCACGGCGGTGATGCTACCCATGACGGGATCATACGCGCAAACTCAGGCGGCATCCGAGAGGGTTGAGTCTTATCTGAAGACTATCGGTGTGACTCCGGTTGGCCCTCCCTTCGGGCGCTTCGAGTCTGAGCAGAGTTGGGATACCGGGTATCCCGTGCCGCTGGCAACGCATGTCGAAGCCCCATTTCAACTCGTGTCTGTGCCTGCAGCGAAGATTGCATCGGTAGTCGTGAATGGTCCCTGGGGACCGGATTCCACCGGCCGTTGGAGCGCCTTCCTGAAATCGGTTGTGGAACAGGGCTACCTGCCCGCCGGGCCGCCGATGGAGATCTGGTCCGGCGACGATGCCAAGGTGCAGACGCAGTCGACCGAAATGCAGATCGCGGTAACGAAAGCGAAGTGAGCACGCCATTTCGCAGTTACAACATCGTTTTGTTGCGCGGGTCGAGGGCGAGGCGTCGCTCGCCCCTACAACGGACTCGTAGGGGCCGGGCATGCCCGGCCCGCTAATCCTCGACGCGCCGGGCCGCCGTCAGAAACCCGCCACCGTCCTTACGAACAGATGTACTAAGCTCAATGGGATGCCGAACCTCTTGGACAGGCTGGACGAGTGGAAACGCCGCTTCGGGCCGCCGGAGACCGGGCAACTGGAACGGCTGCTGGGCGCGGCGGCGAAATACCGGGTGCGCGATGCCGCCGGCTTGATTCGGCTGCATGAGACGCTGCTGTTCCTGCGCGCCTATCCGCGCACGCCGGAGGTGGCGCGGCTTGCCGATCGAATCCTGTTTGCGTTCGCGGATCGCGTCGCTCTACTGCGCGCCGCGGGCATCGACCTGGAGCCGTTCGCCGAGCCGGATGTGTCGGGCATCGCCGGCACGGATCTGACCGCGGTGTTCAGCTTCGAAGTCGCTCGCAGCCTGGTGGAGCGCCACGGCCGCGCAGTTCGCCTGGCCTGGGATGCGCATGACGAAATGCATCGCGTCGGCCCCGGCGCGTCCGAGTTCGCGCCGCTGATCGGCGAAGAGTGGCCGGTGGAAGCGCACGTTCCGTTCGAGCGCTGGCTGGCGGCGGCGCGCCCCCGCGCGGAGAGCGAGCTTGGCTGGCTGATCGAACGCGTGCGGGCCGTCGCGCCGGAGCACGCTCCCGAGCGGTACAACGCCATGGGCCTGCCGCTCACCTTTGAGATCGGCCGCCGGGTTTCGCGCTCCCGCCAGCGAGTTCCCATGCGCGGTCTGTTCTGTCACACCGAGCCGCTGATCGCGCGGCGCGACGTTTCGCTCGCCCCCGAAATGGCGTCGCCGCCGCTCGTGGTGAAGCGGCTGGCACCCGCGAACGCGCGCAGGATGCTGGACCTGATTGTCGATACCTCGGCCATGCGCTTTCGCGAGCTATACGGATTCAGCCACCCGGACGAAGCCAACGTCTTCAGCGCGGACGCGGGCCGCGGCGTCGAAATCGTATTTTTCGGCGTGCCGCCTCGCTGGCGGCTTCCGCTGCGCGCCTATCACGCCGGCATGTTCTTCAAGAATGGCGTGCCGGCCGGCTACGTGGAGACGCTCTCGCTGTTCAATCGCGCCGAGGTGGGATTCAACCTGTACTACACATTCCGCGAAGGCGAATCCGCGTGGCTCTACGCCCGGATGCTGCACCTGTTCCACCAGGTGTTGGGAGTGAACTGCTTTTCGGTGGATCCTTACCAGATCGGCGACGAGAACCCCGAGGCCATCGACTCGGGCGCGTTCTGGTTCTATCGCAAGCTGGGATTCCGGCCGGTGGACGCGCACCTGGCCGCACTCACCGTTCGCGAAGAGGAACGCATCGCGCACGGGCCCGGCTATCGCAGCTCGCGCCGCACGCTGCAACGGCTGGCCAAAGGATACGTGCTGTTCGAAGGCCCCGGAGCCGAGGCCGGCCAGTGGGACAGCTTCTCGATTCGCAATGTCGGGATCGCGGCCACGCGCGCACTGGCTGCACGGTTCGGCAGCGACATCGAACGCATGCGGCACACCGCGAGCCGCTTCGCCGCTCGCCATTTCGGCGTGGAATCGGCGTGCGGCCTGGCGCTGGTGTTGAGCATAATTCCCGGCGCGGAAAGTTGGAGCTCAGCGGAAAAGAAAGCCGTGGCGGGAATTCTGCGCGCCAAGGAACGCGGCTCGGAGACACGCTACCTGCGGTTGATGCAAGGCCATGCCCGCTTGCGGGCGGCGTTACTCAAACTGGGACGCTAATCTACCTCACCAAATCAGGGCTTCGCCTGAAGTGCCGCTAGAATCTGTTCCAGATTGCGGTTGGTTTGTGCGAGGTTGTGATCGATTCGATAAAGGACCCTGCAGGGGATAACCGCTAAGACCATGGCCAGGAGGATCAAGATCACGTCGAGTGTCATGCGCACCATTCTACACCCGAACCCGCTCGATAAAACACTTATCGGTCCAGTTATCCTGGCGCTAAACTCTGGTCTCGGGAAATCGCTCGAAACGGAAAAAACACGCCCGCAAGCGGGCGTTGGCAAGCTGAAAGCATGCCCTACCATCCCGGCTTACGCGGTGGGCTGGGCCTTTTTGGCGTCGCGAGAGACCTTGTACTTCCGCTCGAAGCGGTCGATACGGCCGGCGGTATCCATCAACTTCTGCTTGCCCGTGAAGAACGGGTGGCAGGAGGAGCAGATTTCCACGCGGATGTCGCCTTTGTGCGTCGACTGAGTCTTGAACGTGTGGCCGCAGGCGCAAATCACGTTCACCGGAGCATAAGCGGGATGAATTCCAGCTTTCATTTTTGTGGCGGGGATCCTTTCGAGACTTTCAGTATAGCAAAACTTGAAACCCCCGTGGCCCTGTCAGGAACCACGGGGGTTGCTAGCCTTGGAGAAAACCTGAGGCTTTGGTTGCGCAAGAGGCAGCCGGTCCACAGGAACTTGACCCCGCCAACTGGTAGCGGGCGTCGGCTACGTTTGGAGGCTCGACTTCAGCAGTCGGCCACCTCCTGCGGTCGCTTATTACTTTCCATCTTCTCTGGACCACCTCCTTTCCCAGTGATAAAAAAATATTCGCACGAAGGAATTACAAAGTCAATACTGTTTTCCATATGCTGTGCCGATTTCGGGAGTGTCCGCGATATGTAGTATTGCGGTTACAGGTTGCGCGCCGCGAAACGGCACATGGCGAAGCCATCCATCAGCTTGAACGGCAGCCGGCCGGTGGTGTAATGGCCGCAAGGGAGCGTGTAGACCTGGTGCGGCAGGTCCATCTCGCGGAAGGCTCGCAGCACCTGTTTCGAGTAGACCGGCAGAAAGCTGGTATCGTGCTTGGCCCAGATCAGCAGGCTGGGCATCTTGCGGTTCTCCATGCGGCCCAGGTAAGCGGCCGGGCTGATCGGCGACCAATAGCGGCGCAAATCGTCCTGCGAGACATCGGTGCCGAACCCTTTGCGCACGTGTTGAGTGGAAAGGCCGGTCCAGACCACGTCGGAAAAGTACATCGAGACGTGATTGAAAATGCCCAGCTTGATGCGGCTGTCGTGGGCCGCCGCGATGAACGCCACGCAGGAGCCCAGGCTGGTACCCAGGATGGCGAGCCGCTGGTAGCCCTGCGCGGCGAGCCAGTCCAGGCAAGCACGCGCGTCGATCACCGATTGCCGTGAAGCGTGAATGGTTCGGCCCACGTTGCTCGAGACGTGGTAATCGGCGCGCTGCAACTCGGCCGGCATGCGCTCGGCATGGTACGCCATGCTCATGCGCAGGGCGCTCGCGCCGAAGCGGTTCAACAGCTTGGCCAGCCCGACGTGGCCATCCACGCCAGCGTTCCATTGCGGCAGCACCAGCACGGCCCGGCGCGGCGAGCGCTCGGCCGGAAACCACTGCGCGTGCACGGTGTTGTTCTCCGGGTACGGCGTCTCGACCGGACTGGTGAAGGTGAGATGGCCCTCGCGCAGTTGATAATCCGATGGCACACGGTAGCTGAAGAAACGATCCGAATCGCCCAGCGCCTCTTGGGCGAAGCGGTCGAGCGCTTCGCGCGGACGGCCGTTCCCGTAATCGGGGAGCGCTGGAAAGTCGAGCCTGCCGAGCCAGTCCAATCCCCATTCAAACGGCCGCACCACGCGATTGGTATCGCGCGTCGCGAGCTTGCGTTCCCAATTGTCGATCCAGCGGGCGTAAATGCCAGGCATGTTGTTCGCGGAGAACTCTTAGTTTAGCGTGAAGCGGAGGTGGGGCTCCGGGTCCCCGGCCACATGCCCCCGGGGTTCTAAACCGCGGCTCGGGCTGGGACCGTTTGCGCGACTTACTGCTCCACCCAAACGATTACTTCCGGCTGGATCGCGGAGGCGGTCTCCGTGTCGTAAGCCAACGGGGCGGCGGGGATACCGTTGATTGCCACTGCCAGAGAGATCGCCTGTAAGCCGGACGCTGCTATTCCAGGAAGCTGGACGGCGAGTTGGTCGACTCCGGCAATCGAGCCGGTCACCGGGAACAGCGGGCCGGCAGCCAGCGAAGCCACGTCGCCGTTTGGCGCCAACGCCGAGCCTCCCCGCACGTCCACCTGGCTGCCGAATGGGCCGGTGTCCGAACCGGTGATGCTCCCGGTGGCAGGGAAAAAGGCGCCGTTGTCCGGCTTTGCCGCCACGCCGTTGAGAAAAACGGTGACGGTGCTTCCCGGCTTGGCGGGATTGCCGCAGCCGTTCAGCGAGCCGTCGCTGTTCAGCGCGACCAGCGAGGCGAAGCCGCTGAACGTCACCGGGACGCAGTTCGGCGGCGGCACACTTGTATCGACGAACAGAGACGGGCTGCTTTCGGCGACGGCGAATAGACGGGCAGCTGCGGTGCTATAGGCTCTGGCCGAATCCGGAGCGATGGAAACGGTCATCACGGTCGAGGTCTGCGACGCCACCTCGAACGGGACCTGCGCGTTGATCTGGCTTGAAGAGACATAGAGCAGCGGCGCCGGAACGCCATCGAACGTCACCTGCACGTTCCCCAGAGAAGTGGGAAACAGAGTCTGGCCGGAGGCGGATCCCGATACTCCCGTCTGCGGACCAAGCTCATAACCGAAAAGCGACACGAGCTGGCCGGGCGCGACCGGGCCGACCAGCGCCAGCGTTGCGGCGTCGGTGACACAACTGACCTGCGGGCCAGCGACGGGCGTCGAAAGATCGAATGCGGCGAGGAACACTCCCGGGACCGCACGCTGCGCGGCAGCTTCGCTGAACACGACGCCGGGCGAAAGCGGGACGTCCGGATATGTGGTGTCGCCCGCGAGCAGAATGCGGCCATCCGGCTCGACCGCTATGGCCGGTGGTGTCACGTTGAACGACACGGTGGCGCTCAAGAGTTCGGTCGCGGCGAGGCTGCCATCCTGCGCCTTGAAACGCTGGACATACGCACTCGATTGCACGGTTGTTCCGTTGGGAAGACACGCGGCGGGAGTATTGCCGGCAGGTGGCGGAGTCTGGCCATACGCGCTGTAAGCCGGGCCGGTGGAAGAATACCCGCCCACCACCGGGTTGCCATCGGCATCGAGCGCCAGAGAGCTGCCGCCCTGCGGGACGGACCAAAGCAGCTTCGAGCCGGTGGGGTCCAGTTTCGTCAGAAACAGTCCGATTCGGTCGCCAGTGCCCGGCGTGACCGTGTAAGGATAATCTGTCGTCGAAGTGGTGGCTCCCGTTACATACGTGGTCGCCATTCCCGTAACATAAGCGTTCCCGGCGCTGTCCACCGCCAGACCCGAATTGTTTGCGCCGCTCAGTCCGGAAATGAAGGTGGAGTAGAGCAACTGCATGCCGTCGGCGCTGAGGTGCGTAACATGTTGCGGGCTCGCATAGTCGCATCCGAACATAGCCGGGAGACAGGCGGGCGAAAACGTGGTTTGGTATGCGCCAGGCGTCGTCGGATACGGGGGAAATGGTGTGGAAGGCGCAGTGCCCGCGAGGAAGATGTCACCTTGTGGGCCGAGCGCGATCTGGCTTCCGGATATCCCCAAGGCGGCGAACACGACCTTCGTCCCGGAAGGATCGAGTTTGATCACAAATAAATCATCACTGAGGCCATTCGATGAGAACACGGCCGAAGCGGTAGTGTAGCCCTGCAGCCCAATGCCGGAGATGACGACGCTGCCGCTGCTGTCGACCGCGATTGCCGTGGGGGTTGCCGCAACGGCGCCGGCGAACAATGTTGCGTACACGACCGCTCCGGTCGGGTCCAGTTTGATCGCGAACGGGCCGCCGGACCCGCTGAAACCGGAAGTAACGGGGAAATCGTTCGACGTCGTATGGCCCGTGATGTAGGCGTTGCCTTGCGCGTCGACGGCCAGTGCCCCTGCTACGTCGCTGCCGCTGCCCAGATAGACGAAGTAGGTGGTCGTGGTAGCGTTGGGGTCGAAGCGGGCGGCGAAAAGACTCGTCGCGCGGCCTGGAATAGGGCTGTTAGTGACGGTTCCCAGAACGAAGACGTTGCCGGCTGCATCGTGGCCGATTCCCTGCACGGTGGCGTTCGCGACCAGGAACGTGGAGAACGGAGACGGAGGCGCAGCCGCTAACGGCCCGGTTATGAGGAGTAATGCGATGGCGACAAACGCCACGCGCGCTGAGTTATTGTGCCGCAGCGCATCTGGGGGCGGCGGCAAACGCCTGAACCGAATCGTCATAAGATTTGCACCTCTCGGGCGAATGAGCAATTGAAGCGCCATTTCCAGCCGTGACTGGACCGGCCTCGCCGGCGCCGGCCGCATGGGGCGCTGCGGCGGAGTTCCAGCCCGGGGTTAGAATAGCGGCTGCTGCGGCGCTCTACGAAGATCGAAGCATCCCCTGCCAGCTTCGTGTGGGTCTGTTCAGCATCGTTGAAGGCAGGGCCGGGGAGGCCCGGCTGCTCGAGATTTCTACATTTCCGAGCGCATGGGGATATGATGAGCTGTGTATCAAGCCCCCAAGAAACCCCGCTTCCATACGCTCAGATTCCTGTGAGTTTCTTCGGAGGTCGAGATTTTCGTCGCTTTGTATCGCGTACCGGCACTCTGTTCGGCTCTTGCCCATTCCACTGCTGAAGTGGAACACTAAGAGTTCCCGGCCGATGCCGGACGACGATCTCATGCTAAGAAACCTTGCGATTTTGTTTTTGGCGGCGACGGCGGCGGTGGCGCAGTCGGACCGCAGCACGCTGACGGGGCTAGTGACGGATCAGACGGGTGCGGTGATACCTAGCGCCGCGGTGGAAGCCGTCAATCAGGCCACCGGCCTAAAGTACGCCACGACGAGCACTGGATTTGGCGCTTACGCGCTACGGCAATTGCCGCAGGGCATCTACAGCGTGAGCGCCGTCGCAGAGGGCTTTAACCCCGACACCCAAAGAGTCCAGATACATGTGGCCGAGACGGTCACGCTCGACCTCGTGCCCTGGGTGTTCAGAGGTGACGGGGTGGCTATCGATGTAACCGCCGTCACACCTGTCATCGACACCACAACCTCCGACAATTCCACCGCCATCACCGAAAAGCTCGTCACCGATCTTCCGCTTTCGGTTTCCGGCAACATGCGTAATCCGGAAAGCTTCATCTTCCTCACGCCTGGCGTCACCGGCACCGCTTCCAACACGCAGATCGATGGCTCGCAATCCCGCGCGAAAGAGGTGATCTTCGATGGCGTTGGCGCCACCAGCCCGGAAAGCGGAGGCACGTTGTTCACCTATCCATCGGTCGAAGCCGTCTCGGAATTCCGCCTGGTGAACAGCGATTTCAGCGCGGAGTACGGCCGCACCGGCGGCGGGTTTGAAGTGTTTTCAAGCAAGTCGGGGACGAACGCATTTCACGGCGCGGTTTTCGACTACCTGCGCAACAACGTGTTCGATGCGCGCGGCTTCTTCGCCACGGCGGCGCCGGTCAACCGGCAAAACGAATTCGGCGCGGCGATGGGTGGCCCGGTTGCAATCCCGCATCTATATGACGGGCGCAAGCGTACGTTCTTCTATTTCGTCTACAGCGGGTTTCGCTACCAGCAATCGTCGTCGAATTCGCTGGCGAGCATTCCGCCAGACGCTTTTCGCGACGGCAATTTCTCCTCGCTGGTGGGTAGCGGCGGCAAGCCGATTTTGATTTACGATCCCACGACCACGACCTTAACCGCCAGCGGCGCTTACACGCGCACGCCGTATCCGGGTAACCAGATTCCGCAAAGCGACTACAGCTCGGTTTCATCGAAGATCCTGCCGCTGCTGCCGCAGCCGACCAACGGCGGCAACCTCAATAACTTTCTCGCGCTGGGCGCGAACAGTTTCAGCCGCGACCAGGTGGATCTGAAGATCGATCATTCTTTCACTGACGCGAATCGGCTCAGCGGCTTCCTCTATGTCGGCCGCCAGGCGCAGATCAATCCGGACACCTTGCCCGATCCCTTCACCAATGGGCTCAACACCGATTACAACTCGCGCTGGGCGCGCTTGAGCGACGATTGGTCGCCATCGTCACGGCTGCTCAACCACGCCGCATTCGGTTTCACGCGCGAGGCGCAATTGTGGAACTCGCTGGCCGCGAACCAGAACTGGCCGAACCAGATCGGCCTGACCGGCGTCCAAACGGGCGCCGGCAACGCATTCCCTTACGTGACGTTCAACGACGGCTATACAACCTGGGGATCGACCAACGGCACCAAGACCGTGGGCGAACAGATGAACAACGTGTTTCAGCTCGACGACACGGCCGGCTGGATGCGCGGCCGGCATAGCCTGAAGTTCGGCGCCGATGCGCGCTGGCTCCAGACCAACGGCGCGGATTATTTCGGCTCGCAGGGCAACTTCGCTTTCAACACGCTGGAGACCGGGCTGCCCGGCAGCTCGTCCACCGGCAGCGCGTTCGCCAGTTTTCTGCTGGGAGATGTGCACCAGGGCCAGCTCAACCAGCTCACGCTGGTTCCGGGCATTCGCTACCGGTACCTGGCCGGGTTCGCGCAGGACGATTGGAAAATCAGCCGCACGCTGACGCTGAACCTGGGCCTGCGCTACGAAATCTATTTCCCGCGCACGGAAGCGCACGACAACCTGGCGAGCTTCGACCCAACGCTTCCTAATCCCGGCGCGGGGAACCTGCCGGGTGCAATCGAATTTCTCGGCACCGGCGCCGGCCGCAGCGGGTTGACCAGCTTCGCGAACACGGACTACAAGAATCTCGGGCCGCGGGTGGGCTTCGCCTGGGCCGCCAGCCCCGAGACCACCGTGCACGGCGGCTACGGGATTTATTACGGGCCGGGCAACGCCGACGCAGGTCTGCGGCAATCGCAGAGTTTCGGTTTCGGCTTCAACGCATCGCCGGTTTTCGCCAGCCCCAACAACGGCGTCACGCCGGCCTTCAACTGGGACAGCGGCTTTCCGCAGAACTACGTGCGCCCGCCCGATATCAGCCCCACGGTGGTCAACGGCTCGGCGGTGACGATGATCGGCGCCGGCGACGGCCGGCCGCCCTACTTTCAGAACTGGAGCGTGGGCGTGCAGCATGAGCTGATTGCGAACCTGCTGGTGGAAGCCGATTACGTCGGTGTGAAAGGCACGCGCCTGGGAACCGCTCTCATTCAGCCGAATGAGCTGAACCCCAGTTATTTGAGCCTGGGCAACCTGCTCACCGCGCCGGTGACTTCGGCGGCCGCGCAGGCGGCGGGCATTCCCCTTCCCTACCCCGGGTTCACCGGCTCGGTGGCGCAGGCACTGCGGCCGTTCCCGCAGTATCTGACGATCACCAACCTCAGCAACCCGAACGGCGACTCGACCTACCACGCGCTGCAGATGAAAATGGAGCGGCGCATCTCTCACGGGCTGACCGGCGTGGTGGCCTACGCGTGGTCGAAGACTCTCACCGACGCCGACGTAGCCGCCGGCGGCGGACCGGCGGGGCAGACATATTACAACCGTGGATTGGAAAAAGCTGTGAGCGACACCGATGTGCCGCAGGCGGTTTCCATCAGCTTCCTCTACGATCTGCCGTTCGGGCCAGGCAAGCGCTTTTTCCAGCACGGCGCGCTGGGCAAGGTGATGGCTGGATGGACTCTCACCAATATCGATCAATACTGGGCGGGCACGCCTATCGTGCTGACCGCCAACAATACGCTGCCGCTGTTCAACTCCACGCTGCGGCCGAACGTAGTTTCGGGTGTGCCGCTCGAAATGAGCTACAGCAATTTCAATCCGGCGGTGGACCGTTACATCAATCCGGCGGCGTTCGCGGTGCCCGCATCCTTCACATTCGGCAGCGCGGCGCGATCCTACGACAGCTTGCGTGCGCCGTGGAATTTGAATGAGAGCGTCGGCGCGGTGAAGCGCATGGAGATTACCGAGCGGGTGACGCTGATCTTCCGCGCCGAATTCTTCAACGTGTTCAACCGCGTGGTATACGGCGCACCGGGATCGAACGTCAGCCTCGCAAGTTTCGGCGTGGTGAGCAGCCAGTCCAACGCGCCGCGGCAAGGCCAGATGGCGCTGCGGCTGGAGTTCTGACGCGTGGCGCGAGCTGTCCAGCTTGCAGAGCCGAGAGTCGTCTCGGCTTTTCTTGGTTTGGCCCGGACCGGCTCCCTGGGTTCGGTATGCGCGCTCTGGTGCTATCCGAAGAAAAGAAAGAAAAGCCGAGACGACTCTCGGCTCAGCAGCCTGACAGGCCGCGCCACGAAATAAGTTAACCTCTTGGTCTGGGAGGCTTCCAATGCGTCGTCGAGATTTCCTGCCTGCCGTGGCGTTGACGGCCGCGGCCGCGCAGACGCCCGCACCGCCGCCCCGCAAGGGCCGCCTGAAACAATGCGTGACGCGCGGAGTGTTTGCGCACGACATGAGCTTCGAAGACACCTGCCGGACGGCCGCGCGCCTGGGCTTGAAGGGCTACGACCTGGAGGGGCCCGAACAATGGCCGATGCTGAAGAAGTACGGTCTGACGCCCACCATGTGGCCGCCGGGACCGGGCGGCACCATTTCCGATGCGCTCAACCGCACCGAAAATCACGCGCCGCTCGAAAAGGCGATGCACCAGGCGCTCGACGACGCGGCGGCCAATGGCGTCCCCAGCATCATCACTTTTAGCGGCAATCGACAGGGCATGGCCGACGCCGAGGGCGCGGACAACTGCGTGGCCTTCCTGAACCGCGTCAAGGCGCACGCCGAAGACAAAGGCGTCAACATCTGCATGGAGTTGCTGAACAGCAAGGTCAATCACAAGGACTACATGTTCGACCACGTCGCCTGGGGCGTGGAGGTAATGCAGCGGGTCAACTCGCCGCGGGTGAAAATCCTGTTCGACATCTACCACGCACAGATCATGGATGGCGATATCGTCCGCAACATTCGCGACCACTATCAGTGGATCGGCCATTTCCACACCGGGGGCAATCCGGGCCGGCACGAAATCGATGAAACGCAGGAACTCAATTACCGGTTCATCGCGCAGGCCATCGCGGAACTGGGCTTCACCGGCTATGTTGCGCACGAGTATTGGCCGGCGCCGGGACGCGACGCCATCGCCAGCCTGGAGCAGGCGGTGCGCATTTTCGACGTGTGAGCCGGGCTTCCCGGCGCGCGGCCGCCGGTATACACTGAGCGTGTGAAATACTCACGCAGAGATATTGCCCTCTTGCTGCCGGCGCTGGCCGCCGCCAAGGGCCAAGACCAGAGCAGCGCCAAGAAGGAAGACAAGAAACTCATCGAGTCGCGCGTCTACCGTTACGGCGATCTGCCGGTGACGACTAACGGGCCGAACCAATCGCGCCAGGTTTTCGACGGCGCGACGCACACTGGCTATCACGTCGAACTGCACTTGACCGATCTGGGTCCTGGCATGGCGTCTCACCCTCCGCACAAGCACGCGCACGAAGAAGTGGTGATGCTCCAAACCGGCCAGCTCGATGTGACATTGGGATCGGTGACCACGCGCGTGGAAGCCGGTTCGGTAGTGTGGGCCGCCTCCAACCAGGAACACGGCGTTCGCAACCCCGGACCCGGCCGAGCGCAGTATTTTGTGATTGCGCTGGGCCACGAAGGAGAGTGAGAACCTCCCTTGCGGCTCGAGGTAGGACATGCGATCGGTTTCTGCCGCCTGTCGCGCCTCGGCACGATACGCCCCACTTGACAGACGACAAAAGGCGATCGTCTGTCCTACCTGGCCTGCGCCGCCGATTTCCGGTCCAGGTGAGCCGCTACAGCACCAGCACTACGTCCAGCGTTCTGGGACCGTGAACGCCCTTGACGCGGGTCATCTCGATGTCGGAGGTAGCGGAGGGTCCGGAGATGGTGGTGAGCGGCGCCGCGCGGAACTCCTCCACGCGGCGGATGGCTTCCGGCAAGGTTTCCACGATCTGTTGCGCCCGGACCACGCAAAGATGATAATCGGGCACCAGGGTAACGGCGCGGCGCGGTTGACCGGGTCCATGGCGCAGGATGATGGTGCCGGTGAAAGCAACCGCCGCCTCGCAGCCAGTGAGCACGCCGTTACTCTGATCGAGCGCGGCATAGCTGAGGTCGTTGTCCTCGACGAATTCGAAGCCATCGGGCAGCCAGCTCGCGGGCACGCCGTGAGAAACCACGATGGCGGTGCGGCGGCGCTGGGTAAGCGCCTGCGCCACGGCATCGGCGATCTGCGCCGCGGTGCAGCGGTAGACACTGGCGCCGTATTCGTAAAGGCGGGCGGCAAACAGCTCCAGCCGCGCCTCGGGCGCCATGCCGCCTTCGCGCCGGTACTCCCGCGGAATCGCTGCGTACTCGGCGGCGCGATCGCCGGCGCCGCCAGCGGCGTGGTGGATTCGTTCGAGGATCTCCTGCCTGGCGTCCAGCTTGGCGGCGCTCATGGGATCTCCTTGCGCCGGCGCGCAGCCCACCATTGGCGGAACGATTCAGCGGGAACTTCGGGCAGGTCGCGGAAGCGGGTCCAGTTCGCCAGCATGCCGGGCAGCCGCCCGATCACGCCGTCCTCGACGAACGGCTTCTGCGCGATGCGCACCAGTTTCTGCGCCGATTCGAGGCGCCCGCCATTCGAAAACGCTCGCGCCACCGCTTTCATCGCCAGTCGCTCGGCGAGCGGCGCGCCGTGACCCTTTACCACTTTGCTGCGCAGGTGAATCAGAATTTCCGGGATATCGATCTTGACCGGACAGACATCGTAGCAGGCGCCGCAAAGCGTTGACGCGTAGGGCAGAGATTGCGAATGCTTCATCGCCTGCAACTGCGGCGTCAGGATGGCGCCGATCGGCCCGGCGTAAATCGAGCCATAAGCGTGGCCGCCCGTCTGACGGTAGACGGGACAGATGTTGAGGCAGGCGCCGCAACGGATGCAGGCAAGCGTGGCGCGCGATTCCGGGTCGGCCAGCACACCCGTGCGGCCGTTATCGAGCAGCACCACGTGGAACTCCTGCGGACCGTCGCCGGGCGTAACGCCGGTCCATACGGAGTTATACGGGTTCATGCGCTCGCCGGTAGCCGAGCGCGCCAGCAGTTGCAGGAACACTTCCAGATCGCCGAACGTGGGAACGATTTTTTCGATGCCCACCAGGCTGATCAGGACCTTGGGCAAGGTGACGCACATGCGGCCGTTGCCTTCCGATTCCACCACGCAGAGGGAGCCCGATTCGGCGATGGCAAAGTTCGCGCCGCTCAAACCCACGCTGGCGCGCAGGAACCGCTCGCGCAGATAGCGGCGCGCCGCGGCGGCCAGGTCCTCGGCGCGTTCCCCCAAATCCTGGAGCTGCATCTTCTCCATGAAGAGGCGGCGGATCTCGGCCTTGTTGCGGTGCAGCGCCGGCACCACGATATGGGAAGGCTTGTCGCCGCCGAGTTGGATGATGAGATCGGCCAGATCGGTTTCGATGGGCGAGATGCCGGCCGCTTCCAGCGCGGGGTTGAGCGCGGTTTCGTCCGAAGTCATGGTTTTCACCTTGATGACCTCGGATGCGCCGTGCGAGCGGATGATATCGATGACCGTCTGATTGGCCTCGTCCGCATCGCGCGCCCAGTGTACTTTCCCGCCGGCGGCGGTGCAAGCGGCTTCGAACTGCTCCAGATAGGCGCCCAGGTGGCGCAGCACGTGGTCCTTGATGGCGCGCGCGGAATCGCGCAGTTGCGGCCAATCCAGTGTTTCGGCCACGGCATGGGCGCGCCGGGCGCGGATCACGTCGGTGGCGTTGCGCACGTTATGGCGGAGTTGCGTGTTGCCCAGCGCTCCGCGGGACGCCTTGGCAAAAGATGGCGCTTCGGCCGCTTGTCCTACCTTGACGCTCATGCGAACTCTCCCGGTGTGGACGCCAGGATCTCCGCCAGGTGCAGGCAACGAACGCCGGCCCGTTGCCGGCTGAGCGCTCCGCCAATGTGCATCAGGCAGGAATTGTCCACCGCGGTGCAGATTTCCGCCTGCGTGTCCAGGATGGCGCGGACCTTGTCGCTGAGCATGGCGGCCGAGACATCCGCGTTCTTGATGGCGAAGGTGCCGCCGAAGCCGCAGCACTGGTCCGCTTGCGGCAGCTCGACATAGCTAAGGCCCCGCACGGCGCGGAGCAACTGCACCGGGCGCTCGCCGATCTTGGTGCCGCGCAGGGAGTGGCAGGTGGTATGCAGCGTCACCGTGTGCGGAAAGGACGCGCCGGTATCGACGGTGCGGAACTTATCCACCAGCAGTTCGCAGAACTCGTACACCCGCGGCAGCAGCGCGTCCACGTCGCGGCCCACGGAGGCGTCGGGGCTGGCGGCCGCCATCTTCGGGAAATGCTCCCGGATCATCGCCACACAGGACGCTGAGGGCACGCAGATCGTCTCGGCGTCGCGAAACACTTCGAGAAAGTGCAGCATCATGCGCCGGGCATCGTTCTGGTAGCCGGTATTGTAGTGCATTTGCCCGCAGCAGGTCTGCGCCTGCGGGAACTCCACGGTGTGGCCCAGCCGTTCCAATACCGCGACTACAGCCTTTCCCGTGGCCGGAAAGAGCGTGTCGTTGTAGCACGTAATAAATAGAGATACGTTCACAGCGCGCCTTTTGAGGTGCTACCGGAGCTATCCTAACACGCTTGCAAAGTGGTAGAGTGACGGTAAGTACTGGGCTAAAGGGAGGGAACGATGGCACATTCCACCAGACGAGATTTCTTATGGACCGCCGCGGGCGTTGGCCTGGCGGCCGGTTTGGGCGGCAGGGCGTTGGCCGACACGGGCAAGCGCACGGCCACGGACTTGGTAATGCTCGGGCGCTCCAACGTCAAGGTCACGCGCCTCGCATTCGGCACTGGCAGCAAGAGCGGCGGCGTGCAGCGGGAACTCGGACAGGACGGGTTCACGCGCTTAGTGCGCTATGCTTACGACCGCGGTATCCGGTTTTTCGAAACGGCCGAAGGTTATCACGGCATGCCCGAAATGCTGGCCACCGCGTTGAAAGGTCTGCCGCGCGAAAGCTATCAACTGATGACCAAATATAGTACGCCGCCTTATGGGCCGCCGCCGGCGGAAAAGATGGACATGTACCGCCGGCAGTTGAACTCCGAGTACATCGACATTCTGCTGCTGCATTGCCTGCGCCCTCCCACCTGGCAGCAGGATTACAGGCCGCTCCAGGACGCCATGTCCGAAGCCAAGGACAAGAAGATCATTTTGTCCCACGGCGCTTCGGTGCATGGCCTGCCGGCGCTGCGGACTTTTCCCGGCAACCAATGGCTGGATATCGCCATGATCCGCATGAATCACACCGGCATCCACATGGACACCGAGCAACTGCGCGACACCAACGATATCGGCAGCGTGGACGAAGTGGTGAAGCACACCAAGGCGGTTCACCAGCAGGGGATGGGCGTGATCAGCATGAAACTGGTGGGCGAGGGCAGCTACACCGACTTTGCGGACCGCGACCGGGCGATGAAATTCGCCATGAATCTGGGCTGCGTGGATTCGGTCACGCTCGGCTTCAAGAACACCGCGGAGATCGACGAAGCCATCGACCGCATGGCGCGGGTAATGGCGTAGGGCAAAACTTTCCATCGCGACGTGGCGCACGCACTCATGCGTGCCGTGTCGAGACTCTTCTCGACACCTGTCGTTGTTTGAAGAACCAAGCGTCGGCACGAGTGCCGACGCGGCACGCATGAGTGCGTGCGCCACGCCGGTCGATGCCCTTTACCGCGCCACGATTCGCACCGGGCCCAGAATTCCAGCGGGCAGCGGCTGGATGTTCTTCATATCCTGGTCCTGAAACCGGTCGCCGTACTTGGCGATCAATGCGCGATAGTCCGGCAGCGGCTGCGCGGCGAGCGCGTTGATGGCGAGGTTCGCCACCACAATGCGCAGCGAATTCTCTCCGGCGTGAAGCTGACCGGTGATTTCGATTTCATACGGCGGATGCCACACTGAACCGGCGCGCTGACCATTGACATAGACGACAGCGGCCTCGCGCACCGGGCTTTCGAGCAGCGCGCGCATGCCGTTGCCGCGCCGCTCTGGCGCAGGTACGGGCGTACCTTCGCCGAAATCGAGGTAGAAGCGGTGCCGCCCGTTGAGCATCGCAGGGTCCACTTTGAACGTCTTCTCATAGGTTGCGGTACCAGAGAAGTTCTTCATGCCGGCGATCTCAGTCCAGGAGGTCAGCGGGTCCATCGTCACCGGCTGCGCGGAACCGGCGAAGGTCGCTTTCCAGCCGGCGCTCAGATCCAGCACGACGCGAGGTTTTGCGGCCGGCTCGGAAGTGCCAGGCCCGAAAACCGACACCGGCCCGGAATGGGTCACGATGATGCGCGACTCGTAAGCCGCCAGGTCAATATCGGTTGCCGCGGGGAGCGGCAATTCCGACGTCTTGCCAGTGAAAGGATCCCACAACTCAAGCGGCGCACCGTCTCGGAATCCCAACGCGCCATGAACTCGATGGTTGGCAGTGTTGACCAAAAGGTATGCGTCCCCCGCCGCCAGCTTGCGATGCACGAACCCGATCTCGGGCGGGGCAGTCACATCGGGCTTCAGCAAGCCGTGCAGCGTCTCGCCCAGCTTCGCATCGTCCTTCACCAAATGCCCACGCGCGCCGGCCCCTTCGAACAGTGCCTGCGCCAGCTCGTGGATCTGCGGCGTGTCCGTTTTGGCTTCCAGGAATCCCGGCGCCAACGAGGGAGCGCGGCCGGTGGCGATGACGATGCCGCCTTTGCGCGCGTACTCGGCGATCATTACGAGCGTCTTCAGCGGCATTCTCTCCACGTTCGGCAGCACCAGCACCGGATACTTGATTCCCACCGCGGCGATGGCCTCATCGTCGATGAAATCGTAGTTGTAGCCGCCGTCCAGAATCTGTGGAATCACGTTGGGGCCGAGCAGCCGGTCCATCGATTGATTCACCGAATCGTGCCCCAGCGTGAAGCCCGCATAAGCGTCGGCGGTGGGAAGATATAGGGCCACATCGTTGACCGGCTCGCCTTGCCGCAGCAGCCAGCTTACGCGCTCGAAGTACGCGGTGATATCGGGCATCACGATCCACCACGGGTTGTGTTGATTGAAGACCGCCGCGGCGTAGAAGTGCCAGCCGGGCTCTCCGGCCTGCGGCGGCGAATAGGGCCAGCCGTGGCCCACCAGTTGATTGATGCCGTTCAAGAAGTGCAGGTCGGCTTCCGCCTTCATGTCGAGCGGGGTGGCGCGGAAGACCGGCGAGTGCAGCCACGTCCACGTCTCCGACGAAGTCACCGGCCGCCCGTACAGATGGCTGGCCGAGGACGCCCAGCGCGTCGCCGAAAAGCGCCTCCATGCGGAGTTCTCGCCTTCCGGCAAATCGACCAGTGCGTTGCTCGAAAGGTTCACCGGCGGAATGCCGTAGTTCTGCGAACGGAAGCGCGTGCCATGCGCGGCGGCCCACTGTCGCAGCGGCGTCAGATAATGTTCGTTGGCGAGCTCGGTCAGTGTCTTGCCCCAATCGTGCCGGATACTCGAGGTGATCTCGCCCATCTGGTCGGCCAGCGCGGGAAGGTAAGGCGTGAGGTCATAACCGCGGCGCTTTTGAAATTCCGTGAGGAAATCGCCGGTCCAATCCGAGCTGTATACTTCCAGACTGTCGCTGAATACCGCGTAAGGCGGGTGCGCGCCGAAAGCCTGCATCAAGCGGTCGCCGACATAGTGCAGGTGATTTTCGATGGCTGCGGCGTTGTAATGGTCGAGCACCGGACCCTCGGCGCCCACCGCCGCGCGCTTCACGGCCTGGCGAGTGCGGCTGGCGATGAAGATGAACGCGCCACCGGCTGGGCCTTCCGGCGCAACATGCATTCCGGCGTCGTCGATATTGGTGATGCGATCGAATCCGTGGCCGCGCTCGATAAATGCCGCGATGAACTTTTCGCCTTGGCCGATTTTGGGCATCCGCAGCGTTCCCGCATTGGCCGGCACGGGCCGGCGTTCCACGCGCAGCCTGGCGGAAGCGAGATCGATCGGCGTGTGCGGTCCGCCATAGGGCCAGCCGCTGCCGAGCGTGATATCGACGCGCATCCCCAGCTCGCGCGCTTTGTCGTTGGCGAAACTCACGGCATCGAGAAAGCCATCCGAAAGATACGGCAGGTTGACCAGTCCGCGCGCCGGGTCGTCGAGCATCACCGGATACACGGGTTGGATCTCCACGCCGCCAATGCCGCCGTCCTTCATGGTGCGCAGCTCGCGTTCGAGCTCGGGTTTCTCGACCGCCGGGCCGAACCACCACCAGCGCATCATGATCCGGCAGTCATCCGGAGGGTGCGCAAAGGCGGCACGCAGATCGTCCACGGCGTCGCGCGGCGCGGGCTGGGAGCATAGCAAAGCCGCACACGCCGCGCCCGCCGCAAGTACACTCCATCGCATTCTTACCATGCTAATCTAATGCCAGCGCCCCGGCGCAGGCTTTGGTTTCCCCCGCTGCCGTGGCATCATTTGAACTATAGGCCAGGCAAAACGTGACTAACAATCGACAGAGCGAGCTCATTCACACCGCGCTCGACCGCTTTCAAATCGAGCTGCCCAGTTGGGGATTTGCCAACACCGGCACGCGCTTCGGCAAGTTCCAGCAAGCCGCCGCCGCCAGCACCGTCGCGGAGAAGTTCAGCGACGCTGGACAGGTTCACCGCTGGACCGGGGTGTGCCCGTCGGTGGCGCTGCACGTGCTTTGGGATCTGCCGAAAGGCGTGGGCGACGTGGATGAAGTGCGCTCGCTGGCCGCCACGCACGGCCTGCGCGCCGGCGCCATCAACCCCAACGTGTTTCAGGACCAGATTTACAAATACGGATCGCTCGGGAACCCCGATGCCGCCATTCGCCAAGCCGCGCTCGACCACTTGCTGGACAGCGTCGAAATCGGCAAACGCCTGAACAGCCGCGACGTTTCACTTTGGTTCGCCGATGGCAGCAACTATCCGGGCACGCAGAATATGCGGCAGCGCAAGCATTGGTTTGAAGAGGGCCTGCGGACCACCCACGCACGCCTGGATCCAAGCCAGCGCATGCTGGTCGAATACAAGCCCTTCGAGCCCGCTTTCTATCACACCGATATCGGCGATTGGGGGATGGCGCTCGAATTCGCCCGTTCCGCTGGCCCGCAGGCCAAGGTGCTGGTGGACACCGGCCATCACTACCAGGCGCAGAATATCGAACAGATTGTGGCGTGGCTGCTGGATCTCGGGATGCTCGGCGGCTTTCACTTCAACGACCGGCGCTACGCTGACGACGATCTCACCATGGGCTCCATCGATCCCTACCAGGCCTTCCGCATTTTTCACGAGATCCTGTTTTTCGAATGGGAGACCGGCGCGCGCGCCGATATCGCCTACATGATCGATCAGAGCCACAACCTGAAAGGCAAGATCGAGGCGATGATTCAGACCGTCCAGACGGCCATGGAGCTTTACGCCAAGGCCGCGCTGGTGGATCACGAGAAACTCGCCGCAGGCCAGAAGAGTTGCGCCCTGGTGGATGCCGAAAACTGCCTGAAGGACGCGTTCTCCACCGACGTGAGGCCCGCCATCCGCGAGTGGGCGAAGGTCAGGGGTTTGCCCGCCGACCCGATGGACGCCTTCCGCCAGAGCGGCTACCTGGAGCGTGTGACGGCTGAGCGCCGCCAGCGGAACATGGCTGGGGTTTCGAGTTACGCCTAGGGCTTATCGTGAAAGAACCATGCCAGACCTTACGACCGACGTGGCGCACGCACTCGTGCGTGCCGTGTCGAGACTTTTCTCGACACCTGCTTCGCGCTGCGACGGGACCCTACGTCGGCATGAGTGCCGACGCGGCACGCATGAGTGCGTGCGCCACGTCGGAATGACAAAGTTATTCTCCGACAAGCCCTAGGGCCTGTTGTGAAATAGTAGTTCAACGGCTCGCAGCAGTTGTTACAAAACGGTCCCTAATATGCCACGATTCGCATTCCAACTTCGCATCAAGCCGGACGCTATCGAAGAGTACGAGCGCGAGCACCAGCGCGTCTGGCCGGAGTTGCTGGCCAAACTCAAGCAAGTGGGCATCTCCGATTACTCCATCTTCCGGCGGGGCCAGGAACTGGTGCTGAGCCTGCGCGTCGACGATTTCGACAAGGCGTGGGATGAGCTCGACCGCGACCCCGTCAACCTGCGCTGGCAGCAGTTGATGAGCCGCCTTTTCGAACCGGTACCGGACCTACAGCCTGGCGAACGCTTCGCGATGATGAAGGAAGTTTTCCGGCTGGAGTAAGCGGCGGGCGCAACTGGAGGCGTTCGGGGCGGGCGTTATTTCACCGGCAGCGAAAGCTCGCTTCGTCTTCCTGAACCGTCAGCGCCGAGGTGCGGCTCAGATCGAGTCCCGGATCCACCAGTCTTCCGCGCACGGTGTGAAGCCGGAAAGGCGCTGCCGCGCCGGCAGGCGCTCGTGCCAGCAGGAGCCGTAGCGCATCCTCAACCAGCTCGCTGAAGGTGATGCCGCGCTCCGCAGCGGCTTGCCTGGCGCTATCGAGCAGCGAGTCCGGCAGCGATACGGTTGTCCTCATGCTTCGAGGATAGCGCGCATTTTGATGCCGATGCGCCAAAGGCCAATGCTGGCGAACCTCTCGCTTTCGTCCCCGTTCGGTATACTGAAGTTGCATCGCCCGCTTGAAATGGAGCGAATCATGAGTGACTTGGACCGGCTTCATGAGATCATCGACACCTTGCCTTCGCCGCAAGTCCACGCTCTCCTGACCCTTCTGGAAACCTCGCAGCCCATTAGCGATGAGCAGTTGGCTCGCCGGCTCGCGGAGGCCCCCGAAGAGGAGGTCGATGCAGAGACAGTCGCCCGCATTTTGGCCGCCGAGGCCGAGCCGGGAGACACCATCTCGCACAGCGAGTTAAAACAGCGGCTGGGTCTGTGAAGCGGCTTCTGGCCTATAGGCCTGCCGCTCAACGCGAACTCGCTCACATGGATTGGTCCGACGCGGGACGTATCGTTCGCGCATTGGAATCCCTAGCAGCTACCGGTCTTGGCGACGTCAAGGCGCTGAAGGGTGCGCTGAAAGGCCGTTATCGCCTGCGTGTTGGCAAGTGGCGTATCTTTTTCACTCTCGATCAGCCTGGCAGCATCATTGTGACCGACGTCGACAATCGCGGCCAGGCTTATTGACTCGGCGAATCCGGCAGGCGAGGTCCGTCCCGCGCTGCGTGGAACGCATTACACTGGTCTAGTCACCTATGCGCACACTTGCCCTTGCTTTCTTCGCTTGCTCGTTTTGCCTGCTAGCCGCCGACGCTCCCAAGCTGCGCCTCGGCGCGGATATTCGTCCTACGCGCTACGCCGCCGATCTGACGGCTGTGCCGGGGACCGCTACCTTTTCGGGCGTCATCGATATCGACATCGCGCTCGCCAAGCCGGCCTCGCTGGTGTGGCTGAATGCCACCGACCTCAGCATCGAGCAAGTCACGGTCAACTCCCAGCCTGCGGCCGTCGAATCCGCCGGCGGCGACTTCATCGCGCTCCGCCTGCCCGCCGCGCTTCCCGCCGGGCCGGCGAAAATTCACATCGTCTACCAGGGCAAAATCAGCGCCAACTCGATCGCCGGAATTTTCCCGGGCGAAGACGCCGGCACGCCATACTTGTTCACCCAATTCGAAGCGCTTGACGCGCGCCGCACTTTTCCCTGCTTCGACCAGCCTGACTTCAAGACGCCATGGCAGCTCACGCTACACATTCCCCAGGCGGACAAGGCGTTCTCCAACACGCCGCAGCTTTCCGAAACCGGCGAGCCGAACGGCATGAAGCGCGTGGTCTTCGCCGAAACCAAGCCGCTGCCCACTTACCTGGTCGCCTTCGCCATAGGCCCCTTCGATGTGGTCGACGCCGGCAACGCCGGCCGCAATCACGTGCCGGTGCGCATCGTCACGCCGCGCGGCAAGGCCGCCCAAGCCCGGTACGCCGCCCAAGTCACGGCCACCATCATCGACCGCCTGGAAGATTACTTTGGCGTTCCCTACCCTTATGAGAAGCTCGACGAAGTCGCCATCCCCTTGACGTTCGGTTTCGGCGCCATGGAGAACGCCGGCCTGGTCACCTATGGGCAGACTATCCTACTGGCCGACCCGGCTACCGACAGCATCAATCGCCAGCGCACTTATGCCTCGGTTGCGGCCCATGAGCTGGCGCACCAATGGTCCGGCGATCTGGTGACCACCGCCTGGTGGAACGACATCTGGCTCAATGAAGCCTTCGCCACCTGGATGTCGTCCAAGATTCTGGCTGAGTGGCAGCCGGACTGGAACACCCGGCTGACCGACCTCGAAACCAAGTTCGGCGCCATGGCATCCGACAGCCTGGTCACCGCGCGCCAGATCCGCCAGCCCATCGAAGCCAAGGACGACGTCGCGAACGCCTTCGACGACATCACTTATGAAAAAGGCGCCGCCGTCATCCGCATGTTTGAGGTGTGGACCGGCGAACGGCAATTCCGTGCCGGCGTGACCGCTTACTTCAAGCGGTACGCTTACCGCAACGCGACCGCCGACGACTTCCTCGATTCCATCGCCACGGCGGGCAAGCCACAACTTGCCGCCGCCTTCAAGACCTTCCTCGACCAGCCCGGCATTCCGGAGATTTCGGTCGAGCTGAAGTGCGCCGGCCAACCGCGCGTGGCGATCGGTCAGAAGCGCTACTTTCCGCTCGGCTCCACGGGCGCGCAGGGCGCTCAGTGGCAAGTACCCGTCTGCGTGCGATACGAAGCCGCCGACAGCTCCGCCACGGAGTGCTTCCTGCTCGATAAACCCAGCGCTGAATTCCCGCTCAAGAACGCGTCCTCCTGCCCGGCCGAGATTTCCGCCAACGCCAACGCCACCGGCTATTACATCACCTCCTACCGGGGAGGACTCCTGGAGAAGTTGTTCGGCGAGAAGAGCGATTGGCTCAACGCCGCCGAGCGCGTAACACTGTTGCACGACCTGAAGACGCTGGCCGGTTCCGGCGACGCCAAAGAGAGCGCCGCGCTCGCCGCCGCGCGCACCTTCGCCAATTCGCCCGAGCGGCAGCTCGCCGCCGAATCCCGCGAAATCGTTGGCGGTGCGCGTGTTCTGGTGCCTCCCGCGCTTCTTCCCAACTACGCCGCCTTCATTCGCAAGACGTTCGGGGCTCGCGCGGCGGACCTCGGCTGGTCGACCAAGCCGGATGACGACGCAGACACCCGTCTCATGCGCGCCAGCCTGGTTCCTTTCGTGGCACGCGAGGGCGACGACCCTGCGCTCCAAGCCGAGGCCCGCCGTATGGCCCTCGGCTGGCTGGATAGCCGCAAGGGGATTGACCCAGACATGCTGCGCGTGACGCTTTCGACCGCCGCGTTTGCCGGCGGCCAGGACTTGTTCGACCGCCTGCTCGCCGAATTGAAGAAGACCCAGGACCGCGGCGAGCGCCGTGCCATCATCGCCGCGCTGGGCAGTTTCCGCGATCCCAAAATCGTTCAACAGGCGCTCGCCCTGCTCCTGTTTCCCCAGTTGGACGTGCGGGAAACGTTCGGCCTGATGCTCAGCGGCCTCGCCAATCCGCAAACCCAATCGCTGCCCTTCGAGTTCCTCAAGGCTCACTATGACGAGGTTCTGAAGCGCCTACCGCGCGGTGGCGACTTCGATGCTGCCGCGTCGCTGCCGTTTGTCGGCGGGCCGTTCTGCGACGAGCCCTCCCGCCGCGCGTTCGTCGAATTCTTCCAGGATCGCGTCGGCGGCTTCCTCGGCGGCCCGCGCAATTACGCGCAGGTGCTGGAAGGCATCCGATTGTGCGAAGCCCAGCGCGCCGCTCAATCCGAAGACGTGGCGCAATTCTTCGCGCGGTGACCGTGAATTCGAATAGGCGATTTCATGACTCTTTCTAACCACACGCCGCTGCGCCTGCTGGGCGCGATGCTGGCATCGAGCGCGCTGGTCTTCACGCAGACGCCATCCGCCGCCCCGCGGGTGATCTCCGCGGACTTGCACCACGTTCGCGGGCCGCACAGCAAGGTCTTCCGCCGATGCATCGGAGCCGGCCGCGCCAACGAGGGATTGCGGGCCGACTGGCAGCAACAACTCGCCCTCGTCCAGAGCGAAATCGGGTTCGACTATATCCGCATGCATGGCCTGCTGCACGATGATATGGGCGTCTACCAGGAAGATGCCAAGGGCAACCCGGCATATAACTTTCAGTACGTCGATCAACTGTATGATGAGTTGCTGCGCTTGCACATCAAGCCGTTCGTCGAGCTCGGTTTCATGCCCTCCGCCCTGGCCAGCGGAAAGGATACCGTCTTCTGGTGGAAGGGTAACATCACACCGCCGAAATCCTATGATAAGTGGGCTGGTCTGATTACCGCGCTGATCCGCCATTGGGAACAACGTTACGGCAAGGAGGAAGTCAGAACCTGGTACTTCGAGGTGTGGAACGAACCCGATATCAAGCCGTTCTACACATCGACTCTCGAAGAGTACTTGAAGCTGTATCGGGTTACCGCCGAAGCGATCAAGAAGATCGATCCGGGTTATCGCGTTGGCGGACCGGCGTCCGCTATCCCCTTCCGTTTCGAAGAGGCGCTGGTCCAGTTCTGCGCCCGCGAGAAAGTGCCGATCGACTTCGTCTCCACGCACGCGTACGGCGTGAAAGAAGGCTTTTTCGACGAGACCGGAAACCGCGGAACCGTCCTCGATGCCGACCCTGGCGCGGTCCGCGACCGCATGGTTCATTCCCGCGAATTAATTCGGAATTCGCCGCTGCCCAAGCTCGAATTGCATTTCACCGAGTGGAGCTCGGCCTACACGCCCACCGATCCGATTCACGACCAGTATCATCAGGCTGCCTTCATCCTCGATAAGATCAAGGGTGCGCAGGAATCCGTGGATTCGATGTCCTATTGGACCTTCACCGATATCTTTGAAGAAAACGGCCCGCGCATGACGCCGTTTCACGGTGGTTTCGGCCTGCTCAACTATCAGGGCATCAAGAAGCCCGCTTACCATGCCTATCGATTCCTCAGCCGGCTGGGTGATACGGAAATTGTCAATGCCGACAAATCGTCCTGGGTTTGTACCGATCGGGACGGTGGTATTCAGGTGCTCTTCTGGGATTTCACGCCCATTGCGCCGCCGGATCGTTTGAACGATCAGGTTTACTATAAGAGAGATCTGCCGCCCGCGCCCAAGCCGCCGGTAACCGTCGATCTGACGAATCTTCCGGACGGCACTTACTTCGAACAAGTCTATCGCGTTGGCTACCGGCAGAATGACGCTTACACGACTTATTTGGATCTCGGCGCGCCGTCGCAACTCACCAAGGCGCAGGTCAGCGCAATTTCCAGCGCCGCCAGCGGCGAACCATCCGCGAGCCGGATCATATCCGTTTCCGGCGGCCGCTTTCAGTTTCAGTCTCCGCTCACAACCAACGAGGTTTGCCTGCTCGTGTTGCGCAAGATGTGAACGTCAGGCGGGAATCGTGATCCCGCGCCCGCCGGCGGGCGTTGGCAGGTTGAAACCTGCCCCACCCTAGAAGATGGTGGCCGGTCTGGTGTCCGTGCCCACCGCGATCGCGCGCGACACATGCTCGCTGGGCGGCTCGCTCAACAGGCGGGGCCGCACCAGCAGGATGACCTCGTCACGCGACGTGTCGTGTTCGTGCGTGCTCAGCAGCGGGCCCAGGAAGCGGATCTCGGAAAGGCCGGCCAACCCCGAGATGTTGCGTCCTTCATTCGTATCCAACAATCCGGCCACTGCCGCCCACTCGCCCGTTTTCAGCCGTACCACTGACTTCACGCTACGGTTGGAGACCACCGGAACGCCGTTGACCGATTGGCCCGTGAGCAGCTTGACCTCGGCTTCGATATCGAGCGACACCTCGTTCAGGTCGTGCACCATCGGCGTCAATTTCAAACTCAGCCCTAAGTCCTCGAATGTGAACGAGGGAGCCGGTGTATAGACGGAGGTCCCATTGCTTCCGCTGCTGATCGCACCCACGCTGAAGCTCACCTGAACAGTCTGTGTGACACCCGCCGCGGTGACGGTAATGGCGCCGACGTAAGTACTCGCCGTAAGGCCCGAAGGATTTGCATACACAGTGAAGGCGGTCGCCGTATTTGCCGCCACCGTCGAGCCGACATCCGAAAGCGACAGACCGGATCCGGTTACGGTCGCCGAGAAGGCTCCGCTGGTCCCGCTGGTCACCGTAACGGTTGCCGACACAGTGGAACCATCGAGAGACGCGCTCAGCGAGACCGGGTTCGGCGTAACCGTGAGACCGCTGGCGGTTCCCCCGTTGACGGTCAAAGTCACATTAATGTAAGCGAGGGAGCCATCCGATCCACTCAATGCGACCGTGCCCTGATAAGTGCCCGTGCCGAGATCCGCGAGGCTGGAGGCGGGGCTGAGGACAAGAACAGCAGGCAGAGTCCCCGAGAGAGTCGATACGCCGTCCACCAACAGCCATGAGCTCGCGCTCGATGCGGTCGCGGTAAACGTGATGCCGGTACCGCTGCTCGATACTGTCACGCTGGTGGCCGCCGGCAGGCTTCCGCCGGAGGTATAAGTCCAGGGAATCGAAGAAGGGCTCAGCACCAAGCTCCCGCTCGAAGTCACGTTGAAGGTCACCAGCGTCTCCTCGGTAACGGCGCCCACGGTCACGCTAAGAATGCCGAGATAGGTCAGCGCTGACAGTCCCGCGGGATTCCCCTGAACCGTAACGTAGGCCGGTGTGTTGGCGGTCACCGTGCTCGCGGAAACCGATAGCGAAAGGCCGGGTCCGATCACGCTGGCCGAAAGAGTCCCGCCGATGGTGCTGGTCACCGTCTCCGTTTGTTGCGCCGTCAAGCCGCCAGCCACGGCGGCCAGCGGGATGGTGCTGGGAGTGACGGTGAGATTCGGCGCACCGCCATTGACCGTCAGGGTTACGGTGAAGTATGTGACGGAGCCGTCCGACCCGCTCACCTGCACCGTGCCAACGTAAGAACCAGTGTCAAGCGCCGCGAGCGCGCCGCCGGGCGAAACGGTCAGTGTGGCTGGCAGGGTACCCGAAACGGTTGTCGCGGAGTTCACAACCAGCCACCGGCTGGAGCTGGCCACCGTGGCCGTGTAGCCGATGGCTCCATTGCTGCTGGTGACCTTGACACTGGCGTCCTGCGGGGATACACCCGCCGAATTGTAGGTCCACGCTACCGTGTTCTGGCTCAGGGTCAAAGTGCCGACGCCCGTAGCGGTGCCAGTCCCGGAGCCAATGCTAGTCCCCGTGCCCGTGGTGCCCGATGTTGCCGAAGAGCCCGACTCTCCGAAATAGCCGGATGTGAGCACAGGGTAACGGTTGCCCACGTGCAGCGTGGTAGGCTGGCGCTCTTCGCCGCGCAATTCGGTGGCCCACAGCACCTTGCCGGTGCTTTCGCTCATTTGCGCCACCGCGGCGGCGTCCATGATTCCCATTCCCAGCAATGTCTTACCACCGCCGAATGAGAGCAACCCGCTGATGTTCGTGGGAAGTGTTACCTGATTACCCAGCCAGTTAGTCAGTGCGGTCAGCGAGAACATGGTCGGAAAATCCACGCCATACGTGTTCGTCTTGCTGCGGCTGACTTCCACCAGCTCCAGCTCCATCATCACCTGAGTCCGTGGATAAAGAAGTTGCTCCAGCATTGCTTGGGCTGGCAGCACGCGCGACAGGCTGCCGCGAAGCACCAGCATTCGCGTCTGCGAATCGACGCTGGTTTTCTCAACCCCGGTCGCCTGCTTCACGGCGTCCACCAGGCCGGTGAAGTCCTGCTGCACGCCGGCGTCCGGCAGCGGAATGGTCACCGCCACCACCGGCTCGTTTTGCCTTCGTTTTTCCGGCGTGTCTTTCGACACCAGAAACAGCTTGGGGGAGAGCGGCGCTATGAACGTTCCCGTGGCGAATTCGAGGCCGTGCAGCGCCTCCCGGTACCCCACGCCGTCCAGGCGGTAATGGAGCGCAGGCAGCGGCTGGTAGTCGCCATCGAAGACGCAGTCCAGGCCGAAAGCCTTGGCCACGTCCGTATACACCTGCTTCGAGTCTCCACTCAGATCGAAATCCCGGATCAGATCCCCGCCCGCCATCTCCGACGTCGGCAGTGCCTTCCTCGCATCCGCCAGGTCGACCGTGGTGGCAGCCTCCAGCGGCGGGCCGGCTTCCTCCAGGCTGCCATTGCCGGTCGCCGAGGTTACTGGAGGAACCGGCTTTGCTTCCAGGGCTGCGCGCGAACGAACGGCCTGGCTGCGCAGCCAGTACGTCTGGTTGCGCGGCTCCAGCGCGGCGGCTTCCGAATACAGCAGGTAAGCTTGCGCCATCTGGCCCTTCTTTTCCGCGTCCCGCCCGAACTCGTACAGCTCCCACGCGCTCAGTTCTTCCGCCGCCAGGCAACCGGCCAGCAGCAACGCCAGTATGGGCACACTCCACCGCACATCAAAATGACGGGCGCATGGGCTGTAACGTGCAGCCATTTTATGTGATGCTGGATAGGAACCATGCAGACATTCCGCGCTCTGGCGCACGAGCCCAGGCTGCTGATCGCGCCGGGAATCGTGTTGGTGGCCACCTTCGCCATCGCGTACCTGGTGCGCAGCCTCATCTTGCGCGGCCTGCGCGCCTGGGTAAAGCGCACCGGCAGCCGTCCCGGCCACGTGCTTTGCGTGGCGCTGAGCGGCCCCACCACCATCTGGGCGCTCATCCTGTCCGTCCATCTTGCCATCCAGTCGGCACCGCTGCCGCCCATCGTCACGGACAAGTACGCTCCCCGAATCCTGATCGCATTGTGGATTGCCAGCTTCACGCTGATGGCGATGCGCACCGCCGGAGACCTGGTGCGCGCCTACGGCAGCCAGATCCCCGGCGCGCTGCCCGTCACCACGCTCACCACCACGCTGGCCGAACTCACGGCGCTGGTGCTGGGGCTGCTGCTGCTGTTGAGCGCCGAGGATGTCCACGTCACGCCGATCCTGACTGCGCTCGGCGTGGGCGGCCTTGCCGTCGCGCTGGCCATGCAGGACACGCTCTCCAACCTCTTTGCCGGTTTCTACATCGCCGTCGCCGGGCAAATGCGGCTGAACGATTACATCAAGCTCTCGAGCGGCGAGGAAGGCTACGTGTCGGACATCGGCTGGCGATCGACGGCCATCCGGTCGCTCGGCAACAACCTGGTCATCGTGCCCAATTCCAAGCTCGCCCAGACCATCGTCACCAATTACCACCTGCCCGTGCAGCGCATGTCTTCCTCGCTCCAGGTGAACGTCCCATATGATGCCGACCCGGACCAGGTGGAGGGCCTGCTGGTCGAGATCGCCACCGCGGGCGCCAAGGACATTCCCGGCCTGCTGGCCGAGCCGGCGCCTTCGGCCTCGCTCGACCCCGGTTTTGGCGAATCCTCGCTGGGCTTCACGCTCAACTACCAGATCGCCGAATTCTCCCAGCAGTACGGCATCCGCCACCAGTTGCGCAAGCGTATTCTCCGCCGCCTGCGCGAAGAAGGTATCGCGGTTCCGTATCCGACCCGCGAAATCCATCTCGACCGGGACCGGCCGGCGTAACCGGGCGCGTGCGAGAATCGAGTTTCGGACCATGAAAACTTACACGATCGCGGTGATTGCGGGCGACGGCGTGGGCCAGGAGGTCGTGCCGCAGGCCAGGCGCGTTCTGGAACGCGTCGCGCAAAAACACAAAATTGCCTTCGCGTTTCAGGATTTCGACTGGGGCGCGGAACACTACTTCCGCTGGGGACGCATGATGCCGGCCGGGGCCATCGATCTGCTGCAATCCTGCGACGCCATCCTGCTCGGCGCCGTCGGCCACCCCGACATCCCCGACCATCTCACCCTCAACGGCCTGCTGCTCCCCATCCGGCGCGCCTTCGATCAATTCGCCAACGTGCGCCCGGCGTATCTCTATCCAGGCGTCCGGTCGCCGCTCGCCAGGCCCAAGGGCGGCGAGATCGATTTCGTGGTGGTCCGCGAAAACACCGAAGGCGAGTACGCTCAGGTGGGCGGATTCGTCTACCATCAACAGCCGGAAGAAGTCGCCATCCAGACTTCCGTGTTCACCCGCCGCGGCGTGGAACGCATCGTGCGCTTCGCCTTCGAGCTGGCCGTGACGCGCAACAAGAAAAAGCGTGTCACGTCTATCACCAAATCCAACGCCCAGGGCTTCAGCATGGTGCTCTGGGACCGGACATTTCGCGATGTGGCGGCGCAATTTCCCGATGTCGAAACCGAATCGCTGCTGGTGGACGCCGCCGCCATGAATTTCGTGCGCCGCCCGGAAAGCTTCGACGTGGTGGTGGGCTCCAATTTGTTTTGCGACATTCTGAGCGATCTCTCCGCCGCCATCATTGGCAGTATGGGTCTGGCTGCCAGCGCCAATCTCGATCCGCTCCGCCGCTTCCCTTCGATGTTCGAGCCGGTCCACGGTTCGGCGCCGGATATCGCGGGTAAGGGCGTGGTCAACCCGCTGGCAACCATTCTCAGCGCCGCCATGATGCTCGACCATCTGCAGATCGGCGACGCCGCGCGCGAAATCGAAGCCGCCGTAGCCGCCGTGCTGGCGGGGGGCAAAGTCCGCACGCCGGATCTCGGCGGATCGAGCTCCACCGAAGCCGTCGCCGCCGCGGTTCTGGAGAAGCTGGCGTAAGCCGCGCGCGAGACGCATACCCGAATCCATCCAACCTAAGAGCCCGTCAGGATACGGGAATGCAAAATCATGGCGAACGACGTGGCGCACGCACTCGTGCGTGCCGCGTCGGCACTCATGCCGACGCCCGGCGCCTTTGGAAAAAGAGGTGTCGAGAAAAGTCTCGACGCGGCACGCATGAGTGCGTGCGCCACGTCCGGATGGTAAGTTTATCTCTTGACGAGCCCTAAGAGCAGCCAGCCTTCATCCACCGCGCGTCACGCCTCCCTGGTCGGCGCCGGCATCCTGCTCAGCCGCCTGATCGGCCTGGTCCGCCAGCGCGTCTTCTCCCATTATTTCGGCCTCTATGACGCCGCCGACGCTTTCAACGCGGCCTTCCGCATTCCCAATTTCCTGCAGAACCTGTTCGGCGAAGGCGTCCTGTCGGCATCGTTCATTCCGGTGTACGCCCGCTTGCTGGCTGAAGGCGACGAAGAGGAAGCCGGCCGCGTGGCCGGCGCCGTCGGTTCCATTCTGGCGCTGGCTTCCGCGGCGCTGGTCGCGGCCGGCATGCTGGCCACGCCCTGGTTGATCGACGCGATCGCCCCCGGTTTCCACGGCGCCAAGCGCGAGCTCACCATCCGCATCGTGCGCGTTCTGTTTCCTGGCGCCGGCCTGCTTTCGCTCTCCGCCTGGTGCCTCGGCATTCTCAACAGCCATCGCAAGTTCTTTCTCTCTTACACAGCGCCCGTGGCATGGAACCTGGCGATGATCGCCGCCCTGGTGCTGTTCCGCCGCCAGCCGGCGGACGCACTCGCGGTCACCCTGGCCTGGGGATCTGTGGCGGGCAGCGCGTTGCAGTTCGGCGTCCAGCTTCCCGTCGTGCTGCGCCTGGCGCGCGGGTTGCGGGCCAGCCTCGATACCCGGGCTCCCCAAGTGCGGGAAGTGCTGCGCAATTTCGGCCCGGTGTTCTTCAGCCGCGGGGTGGTGCAAATCAGTGGATGGGTGGATTCGCTGCTGGCGAGCCTGTTGGGCACCGGCGCGGTGGCCGGCCTCACCAACGCGCAGACGCTGTACCTGCTGCCGGTCAGCTTGTTCGGTATGTCGGTATCGGCGGCGGAACTACCCGCCATGTCGAGCGCGCTGGGCGGGGCGGACGAAGTGGCCGCTCACCTGCGCCGGCGCCTGGATTCCGGGCTTCGCCAGATCGCATTTTTCGTCGTTCCTTCGGCGATGGCCTTTCTGGCGCTCGGCGGCGTCATCACCGCCGTGCTATTTCAATCCGGCCGCTTCACCGCCGCCAATTCGCGCTACGTATGGGCCATCCTGGCCGGCTCCGCGGTAGGACTGTTGGCGCAAACCATGGGCCGCCTCTACTCTTCCGCATACTATGCGCTGCGCGATACGCGCACGCCGCTGCGCTTCGCCATTGTGCGCGTCGTCCTCACCACCGGGCTGGGCTACCTGTGCGCTATTCCGCTTCCCCACTGGATCGGCGTCGATCCGAGGTGGGGCGTGGCCGGGCTCACCGCATCCGCGGGTGTGGCCGGATGGGTGGAATTCACGCTGCTGCGCCGCGAGCTCAACCGCCGCATCGGCCGCACCGGCCTGCCCGGACCGCTGGTCACGCGCCTCTGGCTCGCCGCCGCGGTTGCCGCCGCCGCCGCGTGGGGAGTGAAGGCTGCGCTCGGCCCGGATCACCCGCTCAAATTCGGACTGACGGTGATCGCGGCCTATGGCGTCGTCTACCTGGCTGCCGTCTGGCTGCTGCGCGTTGAGGAATGCGCGGCGCTCGTTCGCCGGCTCAAACTGCGGTAGCGGGGGCCGGTCACGCCCGATACCTCCTGTCTCCGTGAGCAAGCCGCGCGAGTTAATCACCGACCTAGTGCGAATCCAGCGACTCACTGCCACGCCACGCAAACGGACATTTGAGCGTCGCTAGGGAAGATCGTCCAGATCGATCCTTCTCTCCGCCGCTTTGATCCCCGCGTCGCGGGCAAGATTTTGGGTAGCATAAGTCTCATCGAGGAAAACATAACCTTTGAATTCCAACGGTGCCGGATCGACCCGCAGAATCGCGACTTGTGCGCCCCACCCGGCGTCTCCGCGCGGATTTGGATGTGAGATTATGAGGTACCCCTTATAGTCTTTCTCAGAGCTCATACCTTCCTCCCAACCCAGTGTCGCAGGTTGAGCGGCGCGGTCAAGCCCGTGGAGGCCAGCTACCAACCCTATCTGGCGGAGTAATTGCGCAGTCGGCGGCGGTTGTGTGGCACAATCGTCTTCGTGGGCGAATTGATCACCGACCTGGTGCAGATTGAGCAACTGGGTGAAAAGAAGCGCGACGAGAATTTCAAGTTTCGCAGCTTCATGAAATCTCGCGATCATTCCGACCGCATCCTGCGGCGCATCGCCGAAGGCATCCAGGAGCGGATCGATTGCACCCAATGCGCCAACTGCTGCAAGACTTCGACCACCGAAGTTACCGGGCGCGACATCGAAAAGCTGGCGCGGCATTTGCACACCACCCCCGAGCGGTTCATTGCCGATTACACGATGCTCGAAGAAGACGAAGGGCAGATGACGCGCGTCCTGAAATTCAGCGAAGCCGCCGGCTGCGTCTTCCTGGAAGGCAACCTCTGCTCGGTGTACGACGCGCGCCCAGGCATCTGCCAGCACTATCCGCACCTGGTTCGCGGCAACGGCTCCATCGCCAGCCGCATGTGGCAGTTCGTCGATCGCGCCTCGGTCTGCCCCATCGTCTACAACTGCCTGGAAGCTTTCAAGGACGAATTGCGGTTCCGGAGGTAGGACGGGCCATCGCTTTTCGTGGCCTGTCGCCGCCCGTCGCGGTCAGCGAACGACAGACGACAAAACCCGATCGTCTGTCCTACCGACGGCTGGGATAAGATGAAGCCGATGGGCTTCTATCTGTGGCTCGACACCGAGGTGGCGTGGGCGCAAGGCACCTACGAATACCGCCCCATGGGCGCCGCCGTGATTGCGTCTTCCGACCTCTTTCGCCGCCGCGATTTCGACCCGCGCCGCCAGCCCAGCCCCACGCGCACCGCGGTCTACGCCGGCCAGTTCGCGTCGCTCGGCCACCTCAACGCACACCTGAAACGCACGCGCCCCGTGCGCCGCCCGTAGGCTGGGTACGCCTGGCCCGCTGGTTCCGCGAAGATGCAGTTTTTTCTGTTGACAAACACCGCGGCGCGTTGTATAAAACCATTAGGTTAATTAACCAAGTAGTGATGCACAATGACGAGTGATCGATTGAGTACTACGTTCGCAGCGCTTGCGGACCCGACTCGCAGAGCCATCCTGGCCAGTCTGCTCTTGGGCGAATGCTCGGTTGGCGAACTCGCCGAGCCGTTCGCAATGAGCATGCCCGCCGTCTCGAAGCACCTTCGTGTGCTGGAACGGGCGGGATTGATCGCGCAGAGGCGGGACGCGCAATGGCGGCGGTGCCGAATCAAGGCCGGTCCCCTGAAAGAAGTGTCCGATTGGACCGAACGCTACCGGAAAGTCTGGGAAGAGCGGCTGGATCGATTGGACGAGTATATACAACAACTGAAGGCAAAGGAGAGGAAAGCTCATGGTAGGAAGCAGCACCGCAAATAGCGAAAGCTTTAAGGTCACGACGCCGTCGGATTGCGAAATCCGACTGACGCGCCTGTTCAATGCCCCGCGGCACCTGGTGTTCGAGGCGATGACGAAACCCGAACACGTGAAACATTGGTGGGGTTGCCTGGCAGAGGGCTATTCAGTCCCCGTGTGTGAAATCGATCTTCGCCCCGGCGGCGCCTGGCGTTTCGTCAATCGCCACCCCAAGGGCGAGGCCGCCTTCCACGGCGAATACCGAGAAATCGCGCCGCCCAGCCGGCTCGTGTTCACCGAGATCTTCGAGCAGTTTCCCGACACCGTCTCGGTGGTGACGGCCGAATTCAGCGAAGAGGGCGGCAAGACGCGCCTCACGACGACAGTGCACTATCCGTCGCTGGAAGTGCGTGACATGGTTATGGCATCCGGAATGGCTAAAGGCGCAGGCATCAGCTACGATCGCCTTGAGGCCCTGGTTACGGAACTACAGCGGTCCTAGCGAGCTGCCCAGGGGGATCCGGTGGTTTCACGGGTCCCCTGGATCCCACTCCGGAGGTCGACACCCAATGGGTGAGAAACAAAATCCACCATTCCAGCTCTCGTTCAACGTTTCGCTGAAGATCGATTTCCAGGGATCGCGCGTCGCCGAAAAACTGCAATTTGGAGATCAAGAGTTGGCGGCCTGTGATAATCTGACTGAAGACCGGGAGCCAAAATGGAAATCCTGGTTGTCTTCGGTCCTCCACAGGATTTCGGCGGGCTCCGAGCTGTCCCTCATCCCCCCTGCCGCAGATCGAGGGCGCGATGCATCTGACGGACCCCCTGACGTGGTCCCGAAAGGCCCTGGCGATAATGGCGATTACGCGGAGTTGTACCCTGACCGGTTCCCTCATGGTTTGGCGGGCTCTTGCCGCTCCATGCACCGTACTGCTGTTTCTCTGCCTGCTGTTTTCCCGGGCGGCATCCGCGGCGACTCCCAGCTTCGCGGCGCCGTTGGCGCTTCCGGCGCAACAAGCCCCGCTGGGAATTACCGCGGCCGACTTCAATGGCGATGGGTTCCAGGATATCGCCATCGCCAACGCCGCTTCGGCGACGGTCTCGGTCTACCTGGGTAGCGGCAGCGGCACGTTTTCACAGGCTGCCACTGTCACTCTACCCACCGGATGCTCCGCTGCGTACATCGCCAGCGCAAAATTCACCCGCGCCGCGCAACCCGATCTGCTGGTAGTCTGTGCCATGGGCCAAGTGCTGGTTCTGCCGAACGCCGGACGCGGAACCTTCGGCACACCGATCTCCACCACATTGCCACTCGGCGCCTGGACCGGCAATCTGATGATTGGCCAGGTCCACCCGGCTATCGCGGATTTCAACGGCGACGGCAAGCTCGACCTCGTCATCCCCGGATATGACGGGAACACGTTCACGGTCGCCTGGTATCTCCTATTGGGCAACGGCGACGGCACATTTCAGACTCCTTCCAGTCTTCCCTTCACGGGCATCATGGCGCTATCGGTCGTGGCGGGCGATTTCAACGGCGATGGCAAGGCCGACCTGGTAGCCGCCGCGTACGACAGCAATGGCGCTCCGTGGCTCGAAGTCGCGCTAGGCAACGGCGATGGAACATTCAAGACTCCGGTGTTCTCCCAGTTGCCGGCGACCTCGGGGACTGTCCTGCTGGCCGCCGATGTCAACGGCGACGGCAAGCTCGACCTCGTAGTTGCCGGCTCCTGTCTCTACCTCAACCTGGTGGGCGCCGGCGCCAGCGTGGACAACGCCGGCGTGACGGTGCTTCTTGGCGACGGCAAAGGCAATTTCACGATCAGTTTCGACACGGCAGAGCCCAACTACGTCTCCGACGCCACGCTGGCCGGCGTTCTGGAAACGGGCAGGCTCGACCTGGTCGAGGCCACAATCGCCTTCTCCGCTGTGGGCACGGCCCCTAGCGGCGCCGTCCAGATCCGGCCTAACAATGGCGACGGGACGTTCGGCAGCCCCATCGTCCTGCCGGCCTCCACCTCCGTCGTTCCCACGGATATCACCACGGCGGATTTCAATGGCGACGGCCGCGCCGATATAGCCACTGCCTCGTTGCCACCTCAGCCACTGGCCCTGAACGTCTCGCTTAGCTCCAACTTCGCTCAGCTTCTCCAATCCGTGCTGTTGCAGTTGCCCAGCGGCGGCGCTGATGTTTTTCTCAATCTCACCGCCGAATCCCCAACCATCACCGGCATCGGCGTCTCCGGTGGAGGATCCGGTATCGCCCAGAATACCTGGGTCTCGATCTATGGCATCGATCTGGCGCCGGCCAGCCTCGGCCAGGGCGGGCTCACCTGGAGCACTGCGCCGTCTTTCGCCTCCGGCCAGATGCCAACCGTGTTGGACACCGTCACCGTCACCGTGAACGGCAAGCCGGCATACATATACTATGTAAGCGGCTCCCAGGTGAATGTCCTCACGCCGCTCGATTCCAGCACCGGACCCGTCTCGGTAACCGTGTACAACGGGACCTCGACCAGCGCCGCGTTCACCGCGAACCTGCAGGCGGTCTCGCCCGGCTTTCTGCGATTCGGCGATGGCGTCCACGTTGCCGCCCTGCACGCGAACTATAGCTACCTGGGGCCGGCCTCCCTGTCCGTGCCTGGTTACACCTTCACTCCGGCTGCGCCCGGCGAAACCATCCTGTTGTTCTGCGACGGGCTCGGCCTTCCCACCTCGCCCGTGACGGCTGGCTCTGCGGTGCAGACCGGCGTTCTGCCCACGCCCTGGCCCATCGTCACCATCGGCGGGATATCGGCGACGGTCCAATTCGCGGGACTCATCAGCCCGGGCCTGTATCAGCTCAACGTGGTGGTGCCGTCGTTGGCGGCTAACGGCGACAACCAGGTGATCGCGACCTACGGCGGCGCCGGTTCACCCGCCGGCGCCATGATTCCGGTTCAATCCCAATAGCTCCTTGGTGGAGTGTTGCGCTGGACTATGACGGCTAGCGCGACCGGCCCTTTTCCAGCAGTTTGCTTGGCCGCGTCCTTCGGGCAGGTAGCCGCACGCGCCCAGCGGGGCCAGGAGTCGCGTTATGCAGTCGCTGGGGGCCGCGGTGGGACCCCGCAGCCCAACGCGGGGGAGATCAAGCGACTTCGAGAGCTTCGACCGATGCTCATTGGGTCGTAATTGACTCCGTTCACGCGGCAGGACACTGCGCCATCTGGCACTGCGTCAGCACTACAAGGCTCACATATCCTTTACATCTTTAGCTGGTGAATCTGATCTTATTTGTTCTCGTGAACCGACGTACTAAGAAACCAGTACCTACGCGTATTCAACCTTTCGGCCCGGTCTGCTATCCTCTTAGGGAGCGCACCTCCGTGTCCGCGCCCTCCGGGGAAATCAATGAAATACGCATACCTTGTCTTTTCCACCCTGTTCTTGTCGTCCGCCGTGGCGGCCGATGCGCAAACCACATCGGTCACGCTCAACGGCAGCCCGTCGCGTCAGATCGGCCAGCCGCTGCTGATCCCGAAGACCATCAATCCCAACCTCGTGGAAGGCCGCGAATTGTGGAGTCCCACTGGCATCGCCTTCGATTTCGCTACTTCGCCGCCCCTGGTCTATGTGGCCGACACGTTGAACAACCGCGTCTTGGCATGGAAGAACTCGACCGGCTTTTCCAACGGGCAGCCAGCCGACCTGGTAATCGGACAGCCGGACAAATACACGACTACCAAATCCGGTCCGGGCACCGTCTTTACCACCGGTCTGAGCGATCCCACCGGCCTTGCGGTTTGGAACGGCGACCTCTACGTCGCCGACAGCGGCAACAACCGCGTCCTGCGCTATAAGGCGCCCTTCACGCAGTTCGCCCAAACCGGATCCTATCCGACGCCGGACCTTTACGTCGGCCAGCCGTCGCTGAAATCGAACACGGTGAACTATCCGAGCGGCTCCCCCACCGCGCAGGGACTGTTCTTCTCCAGCAGCAGCTCCAACGTGCTTCTCGCGGGCATCGCCTTTGATGCCAGCGGAAACATGTGGGTCGCCGACCCCGGCAACCGCCGCGTGCTGGAATTCAAAGCCGGCGATGTCAACAGCGGAGGCGGGCTCTTGACCGCCGCCGTCGAGTTGGGGCAACTGGATTTCGTCAGCCAGCAGCCTACGCTGAACCCGTCCAACGGCCAGCAGATCGCCAACCAGTTCGCGGTGCCTTCCCAGTTGATTTTCGATCCGGCCGGCAATCTCTATGTTTCCGACGCCGACCCGAATTCCCCGCAGCTTCTGAGCCGCGTGCTGGTTTTCACTCCGCCATTCACCAGCGGGCAGTCCGCCGCGCGCATCATGGGGGTCTTGGGGGGAACGGGGCTCCAAAACCTGACCACCGCCCAACTGCAGGCGATTGCCGATGACACCCGTTTCACCAATCCGGGCGGCATCTTCTTACTCGCCGATAGCAGCGTGGGCGTCGTCGATACCACCGATAACCGCATTTTGGTGTATCCGCCTTATTCCTCCTGGCCCAGCGTGGGCACCTATGTTTCCCCGCAGGCGACCGGTGTGCTCGGCCAGAGCGGATCGTTCCAGAGTTTCGGCGCCAACGGCAACACGATTCCCACCGTGGACCCGGCCAACGGGGGCACTCCACCCGCCAACGCGGGGGTATTCTGGTCTCCCGTGACGGCGGCCTTCCTGCCGTCTACCAGCGAACTGTTCGTAGTGGACACCGGCAACAACCGCGTGGTGGTGATGCCCAACCAGTCCGGCGCGGTGCCGTTTGGCAACGCGACGCGGATCCTCGGGCAAGATACGGCGGCCATGAATTCGCCCAACCTCATCGAAGGCCGCGAATTCCAGTTTTATAATGGCCGGGCCCTCTTTAGCAATCAAACCCCCTACGATGCCGGGATCGCCCTCGATACCTCCGGCTCCGTTCCCCACCTTTACGTGGCCGATACACGTAACCACCGCGTGATGGGGTTTTACGATGCCCGCAAGCTCTACGCCACCGGAGTGCCGCAAGGCCAGCAGGCCAGCAACGAAATCGTCATCGGCGAACCGGATTTCAACACCGCGCTCTGCAACTATCCTTCCGGCGATCCGACCAAGACCACCGCTAACGGTCTCTGCTTCCCGGCCGGCGTGCTCACCGATTCCAAAGGCAACCTCTACGTGGCGGATACTTTCAACAGCCGCGTGGTCCGTTTTCCGGCGCCCTTTGCCAACTGGCCGCAAACGCAAGTGCTGGAATCCGCCGACCTGGTGCTGGGCCAGACCAGTCTCACCGGCACTCCGATCACCGATCCCAGCGCCGTCAATATGTTCGCGCCCTATGGCCTCGCATTTACCGGCACCAACGGACTGATGGTGTCCGATGTTGTCGACAATCGCGTCCTCTATATTCCCTTTTCGAGCGGCCAAACCACCTTCAACGCCCCAACGGACAATGGCAAGGCCGCCACCAAGGTATTCGGCCAGCCGGATTTTGTGACCGTCACTCCGGGTACGGCCATCAACAAGCTCAACTCGCCGCATCACATCGCCGCCGATACCAACGGCCAGGTGTATGTCACCGACCCCGGCAATAGTCGCGTGCAGATTTTCGGCGATCCCAACAACCCGCTGACGCCGCCCAACTCCGCTGACCCCATCCTGAGTTTGCCCAACCTGTCGGCCCCGCAGGGCATTTTCGTCAACCCGTCCACCGGTGAGATTTGGGTCACCGCCGGCTCCGCCGCCGTCCGCTATCCCAAATACGACACTCTACAACTGAATCCCGCATCCACGGGCACCGTGCAGGCCGCCGCCACCACGCTGGCAGTGGCCCAGGATCAATATGGAGACCTATTCTTGGCCGACGCGACCAGCCGCGTCGCGGTTTACTACCAGGGCCTGGCGGGCGAGAACGCCCAGGCTACTTACCAGGGTCAGGCGCTCGCGCCTGGCGTCGTCGCCAGCCTGTACCCGGTAGCTTCCCAGACTCAGTTTGCGACCCCTTCGATACCCACTCCGCCGGGGTACGCTGCGCTGACCGGGTATCCCATGCCGATCACGCTCGCCGATGAGCAGGTGATGTTCAACGGCGCCCCCGCGCCGCTATACTTTGTTGCGCCCGGGCAGGTCAATTTTCTGGTGCCCATGAGCGCCCCGGTCACCGGCGCCGCTGACGTCGAAATTGTCCAGGTTTCGACCGGCCAGGTGCTGGGCGCTGCCTCCGTGGCCATGGCCCAGGTCTCGCCGGCCATCTTCTGCGGCGCCGCCGGCGGATGTCTTCTCAATGGCGGCTTTTATCAGGCGGCCGTGCTCAACCAGGATTACTCGGTGAACAGCACCACCAATCCGGCCGCGCGCGGAAGCGTCATCTCGATCTTTGCCACCGGCCAGGGAGCCTTGAACAACGCGCCCGCCGATGGCGCCGCTGCTCCCGGTCCCCCAAACTTCGCTACCACGCCGCAAACGCCCCGTGTGGCGATCGGGACCTGTTTCGTGGACGACTGCGGGCCCCTCAAGACCGGCGATCCGACTAACGGCCAATGGGTCACTTATTCCGGCCTGGCGCCGGGTTACGCCGGCCTTTGGCAAATCAACGTCCAAATCCCCATGGCCACTGCGCCCGCCGTGCAAACGCCCCTTGCCATCCAGTACGACGGCATCGGCAGCGCCGACCTCAGCTCGGGCTTCCATCTCACGATCGCCGTGAAATAACCCGCCTGGCCGTCCCGCTTTCGCGTGGAGTATTGTTCGATTTCGAGCAATACTCCGCGCGGGCCGGCATTGTTCCGGTGATATCATGGGAGTCGGATGAGCTTCCTGTCGCCAAGACTACAGTTGAGGGTGTCGCAGAAGCAGATCCTCACGCCGGGCCTCGTCCAGATGGTCACGGTCCTTCAGCTCAACCGGCTGGAACTGAAGGAGATGATCACTCAGGAGATCGTCAAGAACCCAGTCCTCGAAGAGGCCACCGAGGAAGCCGGCGAGGAGATCACTCCCGAAGAATTGTTGCCGCTGCTAGAGGCCGAGGCGACGGCCGACCCCGCCGACAGGCAGATCCTCGAAGCCACGCCGGGCAACCAAACTTCCACCGCCGATGGCGAGCGGGCTGACGTCGCCATCAACGGTAATCTCTTCCCGGACCCCGAGGAAACCGCCACCGTCACCACCATCGAGCCCGAAGCCGTGACCGCCGGCGATCCACCCACTGAACCCGCCGCGGCCGACCCTTTCGACGAGATCGATTTCGGCAGCTTCTTTGACGACTACCTCGATCCGGGCTACAAGAGCCCGGCCGCCGAATCGGTCGAAAAACCGTCCTTCGAAACCTTCCTCTCCGCTCCCGTCACCCTCGGCGACTATCTGCGCTCCCAGTTGGCCGTGGTCGTCATACCGGACCCGGTGCGCGACGCCGCGGAAGCCATCATCGGCAACCTGGACGAAGACGGATATCTAACGGCGTCGCTTGAGGAAATCGCGCCCCACGGCGAACACCAGACCGAAACCGTGGAGGCGGCCCTCGCCGCCGTGCAATCGCTCGATCCGGCCGGCGTCGGCGCGCGCGATGTGCGCGAGTGTCTGTTGCTGCAGATCTCGAGCATCAACGGCACTGGCGGTGTCGCCTGGCAGATCGTCTCCAGCCACATGCGCCTGCTCGAAACCCGGCAATACAAAGAGATGGCGCGCCTGCTGGGACGGCCCCTCGATCACATCGAAATCGCCGTTTACATGATCCGCCACCTCAATCCGCGGCCCGGCTTGCGCTATTCCGGAGCCGGCGCGCGGGTGGTCGAACCGGACGTAACCTTCATCAAGGACGGCGACGACTACATCATCCAGATGAATGACGAGGACGTGCCGCAGCTACGTTTGAACGCCCAGTACCGCCGCATGCTCGACCGCGACCAGGGCGCCACCAAGGAAGTCCGCGACTATGTCCGCGAACGCTACACCTCCGCCATTCAGTTGATGAAGAACATCGAGCAGCGCAAGCAGACCATCCTCAAGGTCTGTCAGGCCATCGTGCGCCGCCAGACCGAATTCCTCGCCCACGGCCTCGATTCGCTCAAGCCCATGATGATCAAGGACGTGGCCGAAGAAGTCGGCGTCCACCCCTCCACCGTTAGCCGCGCCGTCGCCAGCAAGTACGTGCATACGCCGCAGGGCGTTTATGAGCTGCGCTATTTCTTCTCCGAAGCCGTACAAGGCCCGTCCGGCAGCGGCACTCCGCTGCTGCTGCTCAAACGCAGGGTGAAGAAGATGATCGAGGCCGAGGATCGCAGCAAGCCGCTCACCGATGAGCAGGTCACCGCCATGCTCCAGTCCGAAGGCATCGACGTCACCCGCCGCACCGTCGCCAAGTACCGCGAGGATATGAAGATCCCTTCCACCCACCAGCGCCGCGAGCGGCCGTAGGGGCCGGGCATGCGGGCCTACGTGGGGCGGACGCCCTCGTCCGCGCGCGACCCCCTGGTCGCGCCCCTGCTCTCATTCTCTTGCGCGCATCGGACACCGCCCCGCCGCTCATTTCTTCGCCGCCCCTCCGTCCTTCTTCGTGATGCTGCCCGCGATCTGTTTTGCCGCGTCGCGTTCCCGCTCCGGCAACCGGGACAGCGCCAGGTCGTCTCCCGACTTCGCGTACTGAATTGCCGGCCCCAAGAATTCCAGCCGCGCCCGAACGTCTTCTGGTCCCCCGCGCAATGCCGCGTCTAGCAGCGCTTCCGCGGCGTCGGGGCCATGTTCGGTCCCAGCCTGCGCGATCACCTGAATTCGGGCTTCCAGCCGAGCCTCCAGCGACAGGTCCGGTGTTTCGAACTCGTGCAGTCGCGCCATCCAACCCGCAGCTTCGGCATCTCGCTTGTTGGCGAGGAGGATGCTCGCTAGTTTGGCGAAAGATCCGTGAACGGTCTCCGCGCTGGCCTTCATTTCCACGCATCGTTGGAAAGATGAGATCGCTTCCTCCGTTCTCCCGAGTTCGCTTAGAGCGACGCCGCAAATGTGGCGCGCCCAGGCAACTGGCTCGAACGGGGCGCCGGCCAACTCCACAACCGCCGTGCAGTCGGCAATCGCTCCCGGTAGGTCGCCGAGTGTCCGCTTCACGTAGCCCCGGCCCACCTGTGCGGAGGCAATTTGGTCCATAGGAGCGCCAGCCAACTCCACCACTGCCGTGTAGTCGGCAACTGCCCCCTGCACGTCCCCAAGGACTAACTCGGTAGTGCCCCGGTTGAAGAGAGCCCTGGCAACCTCCTCCACCGGAGCGCCGGCCAACTCTACCACTGAAGTGTAGTCCGCAATCTCCCCCCGTGCGTCTCCCAGCTTCCCTTTTGCAATACCCCGGCTAAATAGTGTCCAGGCAACTCGGTCTATGGGAGCGCCGGCCAGCTCAACCACTGCAGTGTAGTCGGCAATCTCGCCCTGTGTGTCTCCGAGTCGCCTCTTCGCAATGCCGCGGCTGAAAAGCGCCGCGCTAACTTGGTCCGCTGGAGCGCCGTCCAACTCCACTACTGCAGTGTAGTCGGCAATCCCGCCCTGTGCGTCCCCAAGTTGCCCTTTAACGAGGCCCCGGTTGACAAGTGCCCTCGCAATGCCTTCGACCGGAGCGCCGGCCAACTCCACCACCGCCGTGTAGTCGTCAATCTCCCCGTGCACGTCTCCGAGTTTCCCCTTCGCGAAGGCGCGGTTGACGAGCGCCCTAGCAACTTCGTTCACCGGAGCACTCTTCAACTCCGCGGCTGTCGTGTGGTCGGCAATCTCCCCTTGCACATCCCCGAGTCCCCCCTTCTTGACGCCGCGGTTTGAGAGGGCCTGGGCAACCACGACTACCGGAGCACCGGCCAATTCCGCGGCCGCCGTGTAGTCGGCGATCGCCCCGGGCGCGTCCCCGAGTTGCTCCTTCACCAGGCCGCGGTAGAAGAGCGCCATTGCAACTTGGTCCGCTGGAGCACCTTTGCAGCTGACAACTCGTCCTAGCTCCTTCACTGCTGAATCATTCTTCTCGGCCTTTCCTAGACAAACTCCCAGGCCCAGCCTCGCCGCCGTGTTCCCCGGCTCCTTCCGCAGTGCCTCCCGAAACGCCGCCGTCGCTCCGTCAAAATCACCCTTCGCCAGCTTCTGGTTTCCCAGCAGCCGGTATCCTGCCGAGTCGAAGCTTTTCTCAGTTAACGCGCCCGGCTCCTCTGACTCCGCCAGCAGCATCGCAGCCTCGTGCTCCCTGCCTTCCTTCACCATGACTTCGACAAGATGCTGGACGTGCCCCCACTGCTCCTGCTTGTCCTCGAGGGCGGCCGCATAATGCTGGATCGATAGCGCCGCCTCCATGCCCAGCCGCCGGCCGGTTCCAAACTCCCGCCACTTGTCATCCAGAAACTTCCGCCGCTCCTCCACCGAAAACCACGCGCGGATGAACTCCACAAACAGTTCCACCCTCCGGCCCGCGGGGCGCAGATAACGCATCTGGTACCAGGTGCGAAACATCGGATCCGATATCCGGTACGTGGCCGGACGGCCCTTCCCCTCTCCCTCACTCGCGAGAAACCGGCCCTCCCGCAATCTGCCGAGCTGTGCGGTAACCACGTTCAGCGGCAGCCGCGCCAGCTTCGCGATCTCGTTCGGCGATGCGACTCCTTGCAGGCGCATCAGCGCATCCAACGTTTTGCTCTGCTGCCGCGGCATGTCGTCGAGGACGTGTTTCAGCAGCGGCGTCAGTCCGCCCACCGTCTCCCGCAGCGCTTGCACCACCGGGGCCATCTCGTGCTGCCGCAGCACATCGTACAGCATAACCACCAGCCGCGGATTCCCTCCGGTCATGTAGGTGATCGCCCGCACCTTGTCCCTCATCGCGGCAAGCTGATCCAGAAACTTGGTGTTCCCCTCCACCTCCGCGCACCGCCGCAGCAGCTCGCAGATTTCATCATCGTCCAGGTTCGGGACCTCGACCGGCACAAAAAAGTTAAAGAAGGCCCGGTCGTACGACGCGATCTCCTCAAACAGCCGCACCGACGCACCGATCACCATCAGAAAGCTCTCCCGGCTGAGCAGCTTCCGGAACGACCGGAATTCGCTCTCCGGCGCGCGCTTCTTATCGCGACCGGTCGCTGTGGCCGGAAACACCCGGTCGAAATTGTCGACCAGTAGCAGCACCCGCTTGCCATGCTTCGCTGTCAAGGCGCGCAACCCGTCCACTGCCAGCGCCAGGCTCCGCTCGGGATTCCCCTCTCCACGCACCCGCTCTGCCAGTTCCTTCGCATCGGGCAGTGCTTCCTCATCCGCCAGTCCGCTCAACACCAGCTCCAGCAGGTCGCGCAGCGTTTGGACGAAATACTCTTCCTCGCGAAGCTGCACACACCACCACTGCGCTGAGAGCCGGTCCCGCACCCGGTCCCGCAGCGTCAGCAACAAGGTTGTCTTGCCGATTCCGCGCGGCCCCAGCAGCAGGTAATGTTGCAGCGTCCCATGCCCTTGCTGCTCCGCGACCGCACCCATCACTCGCTGCAGCAGCGCTTCCCGCCCTACAAACCTTTTCTCGCGTTCCTCCCGCTCCAGTTCCCAGGGATCGTACGACAAGTGTGCGTATGCCATCGGCCGCTCCTATTTCGGTTTCCGTCCCACCATCCGGCTGAACCGCTTCCACCAGTCCCGCATCACCTGCAACAGGAAACCGTACTCGTTGGTTTTCAGGTCCAGCAGCAGATAGAAGTCACTCTCCAAATCGGCCATGATCTCGCTGAACTCGAAACTGGTGGCCCCCTTGCCCCGCGCGCGCCGGTAGACGTCGTAGAGCGCGCTGTCCGACACCCGGCCCGTAGGCGCGTGTGCCACCTCCTGCAGCACGGCCAGCGCCGCCCGCTGCCCCTTCTCCCCGTAACGCTTCAACCGCTGCCGGTAATAGTCGAAGTAGGCGCGGCACGTCGGCCCCAGCACCCGGCGGTGATACAAGTCGGTGACATCCTCCTTGCCGAGTTCCTTGTCCTTCAGCTTCTCTTCCAGCTTGATCTGCGAAACGAACAACTGCAGGAAATAGGGCACCGGCGGCGCGATGAGTTCGAACACCGCGGCCCTCCCATCCGCCGTGAAATGCAGCCCGGAAGCTAGCGCCAGCGCGTCGAGAAGCGTTTCCGCGTGTTCCCGTGTGAGCGCTTCAATCGGCACCCGGCAGAAGTCGTTCAGCTTATCGGGCACGTCCAGCCGGCGCAGGGTCAGGTCGATGCTGGTGGAACCGCCCAGCACAAACCGATAGCGCCGCAGCACGTCTTTTTGTCTCATGCGTAGCGACCGGAACCACTGGAGAAACACTCGGGCCGCTTCGTCCCCGTGCTTCCGCGCCACGTTCTCGATCAGTTGCGGAAACTCGTCGAGGATGAAAAGGACCGTATCCTCTGCCTTCTCCATTTCTACAAGCAACGCCCGCGTGATGCTGCTCCATTCGTCCCGCGGCACCACCTCTCGCAGACCGATCTCGAAGCCTTCCGTCTTCACGGTGCCAACCTGCGATCTGACGAATTCCAGAAATTTCTTGGGCAGCGCTTTGGCGCCGTTGACGATTGCGCGTAGCTTGTCGTGCTCCAAAAGAGCCGCAATCAGATTGGAACAGAACACCTCCGGATCGTGAACATCCTCCACATCCAGATAGACCGCGACGTACCCGGGCTCGGTCCGCTTCAGGAGGTGGTTCATCACTCCCGTCTTCCCGAAACGCCTCGGCGCCACCAGCAGGATGTTGTTGCCCCGCAATTGGTCCCAGATGAATCGAATCGTGTGGTCCCGGCCGACCAATTCGTCCGGCTCCGGAACGCCTCCCGCCAGTATCCGCGCTGTCACTGCCACCTCCGGAATCAGAAGCAACAAGTTTGTTGCTTCATTGAAAATGATAGCGACAATTCTGTTGCTTGTCAAGCAAAAGGATGAACCCGCGATCCGGCGCCTCGTGCGCCAGTGACTTTATCTCGCACCCGGCGCGAACCCCGGGCAGTTTCCCATCGTATATCCTGGTACGGAGATTCCTTCATGTTTTGCGATCGCTGCGGTACCCAAGTCCGGTCGGACCAGCAGTTCTGTCCGAATTGCGGCCAGTCGTTCGCCGGGCCTCTCGCCGCTTCCGGCGCTGTGCCGCCAACCCCCGCATGGACGCCGCCAACGTCCGTGCAAGTGAACGCCGGCCGGTGGATCGGAGCCGGCTGGGATCTGGTGAAGGCGGACATGGGCACCTACGCCCTGGCCGCGCTGATTTTCTTCCTGCTCAACGGAGTGCCGTTTATCCAAGGCGCGCTCATCACCGGCTTCCACATCTACACCATGAAGAAGATGACGGGCCGCCGCGCCGATTTCGCGGATCTCTTCAAGGGGTTCAATTATTTCATCCCGACGCTGGTGGCGACCTTGCTGATTGGCGTGTTCACGTTCATTGGGACGATTTTCTGCATCATCCCCGGACTGGTGGTGGCTGCGGCGCTCAAGTTCACCTACCTGTTCATCGTGGACAAGCGGATGGATTTCTGGCCGGCCATGCAGGCCAGTCACGCCGTCGTGAAGCAGGACTATTTCGGCTTTACCATGTTCCTGATACTGGCGTTCCTGGTGAATGTTCTGGGGCTGCTGTGCTGCGTCGTCGGGCTGCTGGTGACGGTGCCGTTGACGATTGCAGCCATTACCGTGGCGTACAAAGAAATTGTCGGATTCGAGCAGCGGACCATCGACGCGCTGTAGCAGGTTGGGCGCCTCGCCCGCCTTGCGACTGGTTGGCGCGGGCCTTCTCCTGGCGCTGTTGTGCTGGGCCTCGCCTCAAGCGGAGCCCTCGTTTCGCGCTTGCCCTTTCTATTGGCTCAGCGGCAAGCCGTGCCCTCTGTGCGGCCTCACACGCGGCCTCTGCGCGCTCGCCAAGGGGCACTGGAGCCAGGCGATTCACTTCAACGCCCTCAGTCCACTCGGCTTCGCCCTTCTGTTCTCGCTCTTTTGGAATGCCCCGTGGCGACCGCGCCTATGGACCTTCGGCATCGCCGCATTCGCCATCTATGGAATCTGCCGCCTTGCCCTGGCATGAAGCGAGCGCAGTGAGCCGTCGCCGGCCCACCGCGAACTCACCGCACGTACGTTGTTTAAGGCTTCAACTCTGGAACGTAACTCAGGTCCGGCTCGAAGCGCCACATGGTCCATTCGATACTTTCGACGATCGGCCGCAGTTTTGCTTGATAGGCTTTGTATGCTTCGTCGCTCATTCCCTTCTGGACGCCATAGGGCGCATCCAGATCCGCCCATCCGTTAAAGGACGAGTAGGTGTGGATCTCGTTGTTGGGCGTACCAAAGCGGGCAATCGCCACGCCGAAGTCGCTGACTCCCGCCTTCTTCATCGCCGGCAGAGTGTCGCTTCTGAAGATCGCAAGCACGTCGTCCGTCTTGCCGTACGCCACGCGAATCCTTCCCGTGCGAACCATCTTGGGCAGTTCTTTACTCCTGACGACCAGGTCCGGTTGAATCTCATCGACCCAGGTCTCTAAGCTCGCGCTGGCGCCTTGCAACCGGGCGATTATGCGCGCGAGATCCGCCGCTACCGGCTTGATCTTCGGGTCCCCGCTCTGATCCAGTTCCTTCCAATTGGCCGAGTACCAAACGATGGCGTACTCGTCGGGCCCGCTCTGCGCCGACCAGGCCGTGAATCCCTGCTCCACGCCCGCCTTCTTCATCAGTGCCGCGTAATCCTTGACCGCGGCCTTCCAGTCGCCAACCCGATCCGCCTTGACCTTGACGAACAGGACCGACCTTATGTTCCGCTGTTGTTCTTGTGCCGGTGATGGAACCGACAGTATCGTCATCGCAAGCGCCGTTGTTACTAGGCAGCACCGAATCAAACGCATCTCTCGCATCCCTTTTTCTCCTTTAGTCTGCGGCCTGCCAATCATCGGGATCCCCCCGGTGCACGGACCGGGCTTTCCCCACGTGCTCCCATTTCGATTTGGTGCCGAATTTCCCTCTTGACCTGCCGGACCCTGCCAAAGGTATCACACCATGCCGCTCCGTAAACTCCACTTCGGCGCAAATGTACTACGCCTACCCCAAATGAACGTACTGGTGCTTCGGGACCTGTTGTCCGTCGAGAGCGCGGCGGTGGTAGGACAGGCGATCGGTTTTCGTCGCCTGTCATCCGGCGGCGGCGACAGGCCACAAAAGGCGATGGCCTGTCCTACCTTACCTTAGCCCGCCGAACCGCGTGCGTACGGCGTACAGAGAAGATTGCGTAAGAATAAAGAGGGTGCGGCGATCCTTCCCGCCGAAGACGATATCGAGCGGACGCTCCGGTACCGGGATCGTATCGATCGATTTTCCCGCCGAGTTGTATACGAACACCTGCCCGGCGGCCAGATAGACATTCCCCGCGCTATCCTGGGTGAGACTTTCTCCGCCTTGCTCCGCAAATACCTTGAGGCCGGAAAGAGTCCCATCCGCATTCACGCTGCCGCTGTAAGTCCTCTGTTCCGATTCGTTGGTGACATAGAATGGCTTCCCTGGAACGGCGATCGCCAGGCCAAACGCCTGCAGGATATAGCCGAACTTATATCCGAAATATGCCGGCCCCTGCACAAATGCATCGTCGCCCGGAATGAAAACGCTGCCATCCGGAGAGACATACTGATAGGGCATCCTCGTAGATACAACCTTGGTGAAGAGCTGCTCCAGCGTAGTGTATTCGTAAGTCTGGGTCGATAGGGTGTTGGTGAAATCGCCGTTTACCCAATAACTCACTGGTAGGACTGCAGTCGCGCCCGGTCGCTCCGCGGAACGCTCCGGCGCAAGAACGGTGATCCGATCTTCCGCCCCGTCCGGACGGAAGGAATAAACGGTCAAACCTTTTCCGCCGGAAGAGACAACTATCAGATCGCCTGCCTTGTCAAAGGCGAGATTCACCGGATCGAGTGGATTGTCGCGGACTACGGCGAGATCCTTTCTCTCCGGCGACCACCGGTAGATGCGCTGCTGGTGCGCATCCACGAAATACAATTGGCCAGTTGCGTCCACGGCCGCGCCGGAGATGTTGTAGAAACCGCCCCACAACTTCTCCACCGCGGCTCCCGGTTCGACCACCGGGGATGGCCCGCGAGGTTTTGACGGAGCTGGATTGCCGGGGACATCCAGCCAAGCGAACTCCCGGTCCCGCACCTCCGTGCCATTCGTCTGATCGACAATCGAGTTCTCGAAAGAGACCTTGCCCGATCTGGTCTGCTGTCGGCAGCCGAATTCGTCGCACTTCGTCATCGCGCTGTTGTGATCCACGTGGACATTCCGGAACCGTATGCCGCTCGATTCATACAGGTGAACCGCGTACGGAACCGGGTGATAACTTCTGACCACGCGATAGCCGTGATAGTTCGCAATGGTTATGTTCTTCGAGTGGTCGATCTCGAGCGAAATCGCCGATGCGCTTTCCTCCCGCTCTCCCTCGGTCTGTAATGCGTAAATCTCCCAATTGGCCGCGTGGTCGAGCCTGACTTCTGTGCGAACATGATGCTCGGCGGATAACTCGTAGATATGGCCCGGGGTGGTCGTATCGGAGATATAGAGTCCCGCCTGCGCGAACGTGTCCGGCGTCCAGATGTCCGCGAAGGTGCCGCCGCCGCCATGCGTGATCCACAGACTGGGATACTGCGCGTCCCAACGCCGGTGTGGATCCGGATCCGAGAACAGATTGGCGGCATACGGGCTCTGCCGCTCGCCGGCGGGGCCGATGGTTCCGTGGCCTCCCAGAAAGCGCACGTCGTCCATCAGCGAATCCTTGCCCGCCATCCACAGCGCGCCCACTGCACGGCTGTTGATACCACCGGTCGAAATACCGATGCCCGTCACAATGTCGTCTCCGCCGCGCGGAGCCTCCAGCAGCGGCTTGGCCGGGCCGGGCCCCTGGAACCCCGGCGTCGAATCGGGAATATCGATCTGCGTCTGGTTCGGATGGAGCCCGATCAGCACGCTGTCGGGGCGCAGCCGCAACGTGTCGCTGACGATGTAGTGGCCGGTAGGAATGTAAATCACGCGATGCTCTGCTATCGCCTTCTGAATCAGCGCGGTCTCGTCGGTCGCACCGTCGCCTTTCGCACCGAGGGCCCGCAGGTTGACCCATTCGCCCGTAGGCGGCAAACCTCGAATCGCGTTCGGTGTCGATGGCGGCAGCGTCTCGAGCGCTGCGGCATCATATCTCGTCTCAATCTCACCGGCCCCGCCTGGCGCCGCGAGTGTCAGTCCATGCGAAAGCGCTTTCACCTCGTATATCTCTCCGGCTCCGGCAAGCTGCCGCCCGCTCTCTCGAAATCGCGCAAACACGGGCACCTTATGGCAGACGATATTCTCCAGATTGATCTCAGTCATCCGGCTGTTTTCATTGCCGATCAGAATAGCGGGGCCGCCGATGTTCTCGAACCGCGCGTCTTTCACCCAAAGTTGGTCGGAATAATGCGGGTCGATCGCGATCGCGGTGGGCACGTTGCGGAAATCGTCGTGGACCAGCGTCAGTCCCGCTTCGTTCTCCCGGATGGCCGCCTCCCGCTGGCCGTCGAAGGTCGAATCGATCACCGTGAATTGCCAGGCCGCCGACGGCTTGCGCGTCAGGATGCCATACCGGCCGCCGTAAAAATGCAGATCCTCCGCCTCGTTACCCGCGTCCTGGACGCCGGCAAGGCCGGAGCCGATCCGGAAATCCATGTGGGCCAGATACCCGTGCTGGGCGACGTGAAAACGGATTCCGACCGCCGCCGCATTATCGCTGCCGATCTCGAAATCAATATTGCTCATCGCGGAATAGAAGGTGCTGGAGTTCGCATCGACGACCTTCGAATTCGGCGGAACGGTTCCCGGCGGCGGCGCGGGCACGCCGAAGTCCCGTCCCGCGGAGGCCGAGCCGTCCAGTCTCCGGCCCGTGAAGAAGAACATGCAACCGATCCCTTGCTGGAACCCCGGCGTCTTATCCGCCAGCACGAATACCGGACGCTTGCCGCCATAGCCGATCAATCGCACGCCCGGCCAGACATAGATGGTTCGGGTGACGCGGTAGCGTCCCTCCGGAACAAAGAGTATCCCCTCGCCGGTGGTCTGCTGGACTTTGTCAACCGCGGCCTGAATCGCCGCACTATCGTCGGCATTGCCGTCGCCGCGAACCAAAAATTGATCTTGCGTCAGGTAAACGGCCTTGGGATCGTCCAGCCGCACCGGGTAATACGATGCCCCACGCGAAGGCAAACCGCTTCCCAGCAAAACAATTCCGGCCACTATCAGTCCCCGCATGGATTCCTCTCGAGCCTTCGCTGCCTCGTGTCACGCCAACCAGTCGCTTGCGTTGGTGGGGCGCGCTTTAGCTTGCCAACGCCCGCTTGCGGGCGCATTCTTACGCAGCTTCAGGCCTTTGCCACTGCCGCTTTCACGCGTTCCGGCGTCATCGGCAACTGCACCACCCGAACCCCCACCGCATCGAAGATAGCGTTGGCCAGCGCCGCGCCCATGGCGATAATCGGTGGCTCCCCGCCGCCCAGCGCCGGCATCTCGGGATTCTCCACCAGCACAATTTCGATCTTCGGCACCCATGAGAATCGCGGAATCCGGTAGCTGTCGAAGTTGGTGTCGAGCACCTCCCCGTTGCGGAAGCGCACTTCCTCGGCCAGCGAGTAGCCCAGGCCCATGATGACGCAGCCTTCGGCCTGCTGCCGCATTCCGTCGGGGTTGACCACCAGCCCCTCGTCCAGCGCCATCACCACGCGCTTTACTTCGACCGCGCCCGTGCCTCGGTTCACCACGACTTCCACCATGGTGGCGTTGCAGGCGTTGGAATACATGCCGCACGCCATCCCAGCGCCGCGGCCGCTGGGCGCGTGTCCGGCCTTCCAGCCGAACCGTTTGGCCGCGGTTTCGAGCACGCGCCGCACCCGCTCATTCGTCAGGTTGTTCAGCCGGAATTCCAGCGGGTCAATCCCCGCTTTCATCGCCAACGTGTCGATATGCGATTCCCGCGCGAACGTGTTGCTGTTCACCGATGGCGCACGCCACGCACCGACCGCGAATGGGTTCATCCCGGCGGGATTCCCGCCCATCCATCCGCCCGCCGAGGTCACTCGCTTGTGCGGGATGTCGTAAAACGGATTGGCTTCCCGATCCCCCGCCCCGAACACTTGGTTTTCCCATAGCACGATTTTGCCGCCTGCCACTCCGGCGCGGATCTTCATCACCGCGGCCGGCCGGAACCGGTCGTAGAAAAATTCTTCCTGACGGCTGTAGACCACCTGCACCGGTTTGCCCGTGATCTTCGCCAGACGCGCCGCCTCCACTCCCTGGTCCGCTTCCGTTTTGCCGCCGAACCCGCCGCCGACGTACCGGGAAATAATCCGCACCTTCTCGGCCGGCACTCCCAGCGCCGCGGCCACGGCGCGCTGCACCTGGAACGGAGCTTGCGAGCTGGCCCACACCGTGACTTTGCCGTCTTCGATTTGCGCCGTCGCCGAGTGTGTCTCGATGGGAGCGTGAGCGACGTAACTATTCAAATACGTTTCCTCGATCACGCTCGCCGCCAGCCGCTCGCCCTCCGCCAGATCGCCGCTCTGGCCCACCACCCGCGGCTGCGGCGCGGTCTTCTGAATGTGGTCGAAAATCGTTTTGTCGTCGGGACCGGCCGGCGCGTTCTCCCACTCGGCCTTAATCTTGCCCAGCGCCGCCACCGCGATGTCGGGCCGTTCATCGAGCACTGCGATCATCCCGCCGTCCTTCACCACCCGCACGCCGCTCAACTTTTCCGCCGCCGAAGTGTCCGCCGATTTCAGCGTCGCCCCGTGCGCCGGCGGCCGCAGAATGGCCGCGTGCAGCATCCCCGGCAGCAGCAAGTCGCCCGCATATTGCGCCTTGCCCGTGACTTTGTCCGGCCCGTCCTTGCGCCGCAGTGACGTGCCGATCACTTTGAATCCCGCCGCCTTTACGGGCACGTCCGCCAGGTGCCGCTCGATCCGCTTCCCTTCCACCAGTTGTCCGTAAGTAACCGCATTCGACGGCTTGCCCGATTCGCGGATGATCCCCGCCTGAACTTGCAATTGACTGGCCGGCACCTGCAACCGCTCCGACGCCATTTGCACCAATACCGCTCTGGCCTCCGCCCCCGCTCTTCGCACCGCCGGCCACAGCAGCGGCGTGCACATCGAGCCGAAGGTGCCCATATCGTACGGGCACAGGTCGGTATCGCCCATCACCGCGTCTACCGTGTCCAGCGCGACATCGAGTTCTTCCGCCAGAGCCCCTGCCAGCTCGGTCATCGCGCCCTGGCCCAGTTCCACCTTGCCGGCGAAACACGTCACCCGGCCGTCCGCCCCGATCTTCAGATAGGCGTTGAAATCCGTCGGACCGCTTTGCCGTCCCGGCAGCCTCCCCGGTTCCTGACCCTCCGCCAGGTCCGCGCCGAAAAAGACGAACAGGCCCGCCCCCGCGGCTCCGAAGAAGTCGCGACGCTTCATTTCACCCGGTACAATCGCGCTCTCAGCCATCACGCACCTGCCTTTGCCGCCCGGGCGGCTTCCTCGATTGCATCCAGAATCCGCACGTGCGAGCCGCACCGGCACAGGTTGTCCTCCATGTGCCGCGCAATCTGCTCGCGCGTCGGATGCGGTGTCTTCAGCAGCAACGCATACGCGCTCAGGATCATTCCCGGCGTGCAGTATCCGCACTGGAACGCGCAGTGCTCCAGGAAAGCCTGCTGGATGGCGTGCAGCCCGTGCTGGCCAATCCCTTCGATCGTGATGACCCGTTTGCCGGCCACCGCCTTAAGCGGCGTCGCGCATGACCGCACCGCATCGTTTCCCACAATCACCGTGCAGGCCCCGCACAGCGCTTCGCCGCAGCCGAATTTCGTGCCCGTGAGGCCCAGATCGCTGCGCAGCACCCACAGCAGCATCCGTTCGTCGTCAGCCTTCACGTGAGCCGCTTTGCCGTTCAATGTGAATGAAATGGTCCGTTCCATATTCGCTTCCCAAGCCGACTATAACAGAGAACAAGTCCGTTTACTCTTGTATCGTGGGGCAGGCTTTCTTGGCTTGCACGCGCCCCAAGGAGACCCTCGTGCCCCGCCGGGAAACGCGGACGAAAACCGATAAGCCCAGTCAATTTCATCCGTATTCCTCTGTGTTCATTCGTGGCCCTCATTGCCTCGCGGCTTCTCCGCAGCACGATGGGCCGCAACAAGCTTGCGGCTTCCGCGCGCGAATGAAAGCGCTCATGAACTTGCCGGCCACCTGCGGCGCGAGCGCATCCACATCGAACCCTTGCCCGGCCAGGAACTGGCGCGCATCTTCGACGTCATACACGCGGGTGGGTTCCACGGCGATGTCCTCGAACCCCGCCTGGGCCAATTTGCTCGCGTACTCATCGTTGCGCAGCGCGCCGGCGATGCAGCCGATCCACAGCAACACGCTCTGGCGCACTTCGTCCGGCACGTCGCCCTTCACTACCACGTCGGAGACCGCGAACCTGCCGCCGGGCTTCAGCACGCGAAAGCTTTCGCGCATCACGCGATCCTTGTCGCCGGAGAGGTTGACCACACAATTCGAGATGATGACATCCACCGAATTGTCCGGCAGCGGAATGTTTTCGATCTCTCCCTTGAGAAACTCGGCGTTCTCGATGCCGGCTTTCTTCTGATTCTCCCGCGCCAGCGCGAGCATCTCGTCGGTCATATCGAGGCCGTATGCCTTGCCCGACGGGCCCACCCGCCTGGCCGAAAGCAGTACGTCGATGCCGCCGCCCGAACCGAGGTCGAGCACCGTCTCGCCTGGGATCAGCCGCGCCAGCGCGGTCGGATTCCCGCAACCGAGCGAAGCCAGCACCGCCTCTTTCGGCACCTGCCCGGTTTGACTGCCGTCGTATAGTGACGACGTGATGGGATCGCAACAGCCCTCCGACGATGGCGCCGACCCGCAGCAAGAACTGCCGCCCGCAGCCGCACGCAAAGCCGCCTGCCCGTATTTCTCCTTGACGACCTCTTTGATATCCTGTGCGCTCATGATTCCTCCTATTTGCAAAATTGCATAACTTCGTAAGGCTTGATGGCCCGGTTGCGGGTGCAGCACTCCGCATAAAGGAAACCGAGCAGTTCCCGCAAGGCCTCCGTATTCGCCGTGTACCAGAGGAACGTGCCCTCGCGCCGCACCTTCACCAGGTCCTCGCTCTTGAGCTTTTCCAGGTGATGCGAAAGCGTCGAATTCGGAATGCCCAATTCGCTCTGAATCTCGCCGGCAACCCGGCCGTCCGGGTGAGCCGAAAGCAGCAGCCGCATGACGCGCAGCCGCGGCTCGGTGCCCATCGCCGAAAACATGTCGGCGTAGCGGACCATCTGATCCGCGCTGGTTTTGGCCTTGCCCATATTTCGACAATAGCAGAAATATGGAAATTGTCAAGGGCGGAGGCATGCGTTACAGAGCGCGAAAAAGCCCGAAAATCTTGGGCCACAGATGAACACGGATAAACACGGATAAGAACGAAGGAAGCGCCGTTTAGACAAGTTTTCGGTTTTATCAGTGTTTATCCGTGTTCATCCGTGGCTTATCGTGCCTTGGTTGTTCTGCGCCAAGCTCTGTAGTCCCCCGCTATTTTCTGATGAACAGCGACAGCGCCATGCCGAGGCCAATCGCGATCACGGTGCGGCGCACGGCCTGCTGGCCCATCCGCCGCGCGAAGCCGGCGCCGAAATAGCCGCCCAGAATGGCGGCGACGGCCATCAGCAGCACATACGGCCAGTACACCATGCGCGCCCAGATGAAATACGCCGCCGCGATGCCATTCACCGAGCCGCCGAAAATCACCTTCAGGCTGTTCATTTCGTGTATGTCCTGGAGGCCGAGAATGCTCAGCGCGGCCAACATGAGAATGCCGATGCCGGCACCGAAATAGCCGCCGTACAGGCCCACGCACAACTGGAACACTAACCCGCCAACCAGCCACCGCGTGGAGCGGTGGGCGGCGGCGTCGGCGGTCTTGAGCATCCTTTGTACCGGCTCCTGCGCCATGAACAGCACGGTGGCAAAAAGGATGAGAAACGGCACCATGCGATCGAACATTACAGTGGGCGTATAGCGCAGCAGGATAGCGCCGATCAGGCCGCCCACCAGGCTGGGAACGATGAGAGCCAGGAAGCGCGCCTCGGCCGAGCGGATTTCCCGGCGGTAACCCCAGGCGCTGCCGACAGTTCCGGGCCAGATGGCGAGCGTGCTGGTGGCGTTGGCGGCCACCGAGTTGAGACCCAGCCAGATCAAGGCCGGAAACGAGACCAGCGTGCCGCCGCCAGCCACCGAGTTGATGGCCCCGGCCAGAAACGCCGCGCCAAAGGCCACCGCCGCGCGGGGCAAGTCCAGTGTCGAGGTCAAGATTGCAGCATAGCGCGGGGTGACAGGCCGGCGCCAGCGGGGGAGGGCCGGCGGGCCGGCGCCGTTCAGCCCCCAAAAGCGGCCATACGACCTCCCGAAATCACACTTTAGAGCCTGATTGTAGTCTTTCGAAGAGAGCTTGTTTACAATCTCCAGCATGGCGCAATTTCAGGTAATCCAGCCGGAAACTACCTATTCGGGCTCGCCCATCCAGCCGCTTCAAAAGGGGCTTCCGAAAACCACCCGGTCGCTCTGTCCGGAATGCTCCCAACTCATTGACGCCAAGATACTTGAGGATTCGGGCAAGGTGGTGATGGAGAAGCGTTGCCCGACCCACGGCGAGTTTCGCGACATCGTCTACTCCGACGCCAAACTGTACCTGAAAATGGAAGAATGGGAGTTCGGCGACAACCGCGGCTTGGCCAACCCGGCCGTGACCACCGCCAAGACCTGCCCGGAAGATTGCGGCCTGTGCAACCTGCACACCAGCCACACGGGTCTCGCGAACCTGGACCTGACCAACCGGTGCAACATGACCTGCCCGGTGTGTTTCGCCAACGCCAACGCTTCCGGTTACCTCTACGAACCGGATTTCGAAACCGTGCGGAAGATGTTGCAGGCGCTGCGCGACCAGAAGCCGGTGGCGGGCCGCATCGTGCAGTTTTCCGGCGGCGAACCGACCATCTACCCGCGCTTTTTCGACGTGCTGCGGCTGGCCAAGGAAATGGGCTTCTCGCACACGCAGGTGGCGACCAACGGCCTGAAATTCACCGACCTGGAGTTCGCCCAGCGCGCCAAGGAAGCCGGCCTGCACACGCTCTACCTGCAATTCGATGGCGTCTGCGACGACGTGTACCGGCGCACACGCGGCGAATCGCTGTGGGAGAAAAAACTGCGCGCCATCGAGAACGTGAAGAAGGCCGGCCTCAAAATCGTCTACGTTCCCACCATCGTCAAGGGCGTCAACGATCACCAGATCGGCGATATCGTGCGGCTGGCGCTCGAATACATCGAATGCTCGAGCGGCATCAGCTTCCAGCCGGTGGCGTTCACCGGCCGCATCGCGCGCCATGAGCTGGAGGCGAAACGCTTCACGCTATCCGATTTCGCTCACGCCGTCCAGCAGCAGACCGGCATTTGCGACGTGTATGAGGATTGGTTCCCGCTCTCCTGCGTGACGCCGTTCTCGAAGCTGCTGAGCGCGCTGCGCGGCGACCAGACGACCACGCTGAGCTGCCATCCGCACTGTTCGCTGGGAACTTACCTGTTCGTCGATCAGAACCGCAAGGCCGTGCCGGTGACGCGGTTTGTCGAGGTCGGCCCGATGATGCGCGAGATGGACGAACTGGCGCGCAAGGCCGACAAGCGCCGCATCCAGTTCTTTACCAAGATTTCGGCGTGGAACAACCTGCGCAAGTTCTTCCACGAAGAGAAGGCGCCTCAGGGCCTCACCTTCAACAAGTTCCTGCAAACCCTGCAAGGCATGACCGACAAGAAATTCGGCCGCGGCGAAAGCGAAGCCGGCGGATTCACCTACCGCACGCTGATGCTGGCCGGCATGCACTTCATGGATTCGTACAATTACGACGTGGAGCGCGTGAAGCGCTGCGTGATCCATTATGCCGCGCCCAACGGTCTCATTTACCCGTTCTGCGCGTACAATTCCGGCCCGGTCTATCGCGAACGGATCGAGAAAGAATTCTCCATCCCGTTCGAGACCCAGGAAGCCATGCGCACCCTGACCGCGCGGGCGAAAAAAGGCTGCGGCACCTGCGCCAGCGAGCCGGAGCTGGTCGGGTAGGCGCAGCCGGGAGCTTGCGGGCCCGGCAACGCCCAAAGACGCTGTGCGGCGGAACGTTACGTTGACGCGGATGCGGCGGCAGCGGCCAACTGGGAATTGGTTGTCGTCCAGATGCCCTGGATGCTGCCGCCGGCGCCGATCAGAAGCGCCGCCGAAGCCAGCGTCACAAAAGCCAAAAGTAGCGTGTATTCGATCAGATCTTGTCCTTGATCACCGTTCCAAAACGAAGTCAGTAACGACATTGGATTTGCCCTCCAGCAAGTTGGTGAGATCCAAGGCAGGTGGAATGCCACGTACTAACGTCCGCAAGTTGCTGATTCCAGGTTCGGCCTTGTGGGAAATCACACCGTTCCCGGGACCAAAGTACTATCTTTCGGGAACCTGGCAGGTGGGCTGCATGAGCCACCCCGCTTTGCAGGAAACGCGTGACAGGCGACGTGTTTCCTGTTTTCGTGAACCCCGTGATACAATGAGACTGGTCGAATCGGCTGGTTGATTGTATGCGCGAGATTCAAGCATCGGAGGCTAAAACCCATCTTCCCCAGCTCCTGGACGAAGTCGAGCGGGGGGCGACGCTGATCATCACGCGCCATGGACACCGCATCGCGCGAATCGTGCCCGAACCCGATCGGCGCCAGGCGGAAATCGACAAAGCCCTCGGGGCCATCCGAAAGCTCAGAAAGCGAACCGGCGGAATCACCACGGCCGAGTTGTTGTCGGCCCGCGATGAGGGACGGAAGTCCTGATGGCATTCGTCCTGGATGCATCCGTTACGGCGTGCTGGGCGTTCGACGATGAAGACCACCCCGACGCCAGCGCGGCTTTCGAGCGAATGCAAGCCGAAGAGGGCGTCGTGCCCGGCCTGTGGTGGTTCGAAGTGCGGAATATCCTGATCGTGAACGAACGCCGCCGGCGCATCGCGGAATCCGACACCGCCGCTTTTCTAATGAACCTCTCGCTGCTGCGCCTGCGGGCGGACCAGTCGCCCGACGAGAACGCCGTCCTTCGGCTGGCACGCTCCCACCGGCTGTCTGTATACGATGCCGCCTATTTGGAATTGGCTCGGCGCGAGGGCTTGCCCTTGGCGACGCTCGACGGCGATCTGCGAAAGGCAGCCGCCGGCGAAGGGGTGGCCCTTGTCACCCACGGCAGTGAGACCCCATAGCCGATTCCACCGCGGAAGACGGGTGACATGCTACATGTTTACTTATTTTCCAAGAGACACTGGGTGTGGTGCGCCGCCAGTCCCGGAAAATGGAAACACATAGACTGGCACGGGGTTTGTCAATAGGCCATACTCAACACTGGTATCGCATATGGTATCTTAAGGCGTGATGGAAACCGCGCGCAAAATCACCGTCGAGGTGCCGCCGGAGCTTCTCGAAAGGGCGCAACGGGCCAGCGGTAGCGGCATCACCGAGACCGTTCGTACCGGCCTGCAGTTGGTCGCGGCGTCGCATGCCTATGCCCGGTTGCGCCAACTCCGGGGCAAGGTTCGCTTCACGCGCGCGTTAGCCGATCTGAAGGCCGACCGATGATCGCGGTTGACACCAGCACCTGGATCGCCTTCCTGCAAGGAGACGGCGGCGAAGACACGGACCTGCTCGATAGGGCGCTTGAGGACCGGCAAGTGCTCATGCTGCCGGTTGTGCTCACCGAGGTGCTGAGTGACCCGAGGCTTCCTGCAGAGGTTTCGCAAACCCTCTCGGAGCTGCCTCTCGTTGAGATAGGTTCAGGCTATTGGCAACGGGCCGCCGAGTTACGAGCGAAGGTGCTGGCAAAGCGCCGCAAAGCGCGCCTCGGCGATGCTCTGATCGCCCAGAGCTGCATCGATAGCGGGATTCCTCTCCTCACGCGAGACCGCGATTTTCGCGCATTCGCCGCCGCCGCCGGCCTTGCGCTCCTGGTCGGGTGAGAAGGTCGCTATAGCTTCAGGACGACGCTGAAGTCGAGCACTACTCCCAGGACGGCGGATGCCATGGTTGCTGGTGGCTGGCGATAACCGCCTCCAGGTCCTTTCCGAAGTCAGGATCGAGTGTGACCGTGGAGTTGCGCTCCTTCGCGTGCCGGAGGATCTCCGAGATGGGCCGTCCGCTCCGGTGCGGTGTGCGAATAACCGCCACCGGACGATGGTCCTGCTCCACGATCACTTCGACGCCTTCCTGGACCTGGGCCAGCACGGCGTGGATATCGCGGGCGAGTTCGGCCTCCGTAATGCGGACCGTTGCCATCGCTTCGATCATAGCGTATGTCCCGACTCGCTGTCCTGTTCGTTCCCCAGCGCCCCCTACGGCACCAGCATAATCGGCGCCTGCCAAAACGCGGCTTTCTGCGCTGCCGGGTCGACTACCGAGATCTGGCAGTTGTAGCGGCCGGGAGGCAGCTTGGCTAGCGACAGGCTGAACTTCAGCGGCAAGGTCTTGATGCGGCTTTGCAACAGCTCCGACACCTGCAACGGCGGGGTTTCGAAGACCTTCGCCCGGCCGCGGTAAAAGGTCACAAAGGCGACCACCGGCTCGGGCGCGGCGGCGGATTCATAAGCTTGCAGGTAGACGTACATCTCGCGGGCTGCGCTGAATACGCGCGTCACGCTGGGAATCAGCTTCTGGCCGTCCAGAACCAGCGGATTCATCACCTGTAACTTGTCTTTGCCGGCGGTGAAGAGAGCGTCTTTCAAATCCACCCGCTGGCTGCTCAGGACCACCGAGCTGATGGGTATCCGCTTGTCTTCCTTATTCAGATTAGGAATTACGAACTTACTCATGTAAGTGCCTATGCGCCCGGTTTCGTCATCGCGAGCCAGCACTTTGATGGTGTAAGTTCCCGGCAGAAGCGTGTAACCAGTATCGTACTCGATGGGACGCTTGACCAGCTCGGCGGCGGTTTCGCCGCTCAACTTGATATCCACCTTATCGCGAATGTTCTGGATGGTGGTTCCGTATTCGTCCTTGATTTCGCCGATGAAATCGATCACCGTGCGCTCGGCGCCGCCGCGGCGCGCCAGCGCCAGCTCGCTGCCCGGAATCTTCATCACCACCGGCACGTAATATTCGGCGTGGTTGAGCTGAAAGTAATTGACCTCCATGGCGATGGTCAGGTCGGTGATGGGGTCGCCGAGCATCAGCGCCTCTTCGAGCTGCCGTTCTTTATCCGCGGCCGTGAACTTATTGAATTCCTTGCCGCCGAAGTAACCCTGGCGGTAGTCGAGCTTGGCCGAAGTTATTTCCTTAAGCGCGATCTTCACGCGGCGGAACTTGCCATCCAATGCGGAATTGGTCGTATAGTAGCCGATGATGTAGTAACTGGAAAGGGCTTCCTGCGCATTGAGGATGCCGCGGCCCAGGTCGTTGACATCGAGCAGCGCCTTGCCGCCCGTGTCGGAGGCCAGCGTGTACATCGTATCCTGCGAGCTTTGCAAACTCTGCATATTGGCCATCGCGCCCGCGCCGGAATACATGGACGCGCCGCCCGCCGATCCGTGGGTGGCATCGCCCATCGGCGGCAACGCCACCAGGCCCCGCGCGTCGATGGTGAACAGCGCCACGTTGGCGCGGATGGCGGCGTTGGTGGTGGCGCGCAATTGCGCCTGGTTATCGACGCCATTGAGGCGCATGCCGCTGGCAAAGTAGATCAGCGCCTTCTTCTCATTCAGATTGCCGAGCATCTTCGCGGCGGTCTGAATGGCGGAAAGCTGGCGGTCGGTGTTGAAGACGTTGAATTCGCTATCGTCCTGGCCGAAGGCGGAGAAAGTGTCCGAAGCCATGTCGTCGCTGTCGGATTCCTGGAATCCCTCGCCTTCGCCAACGATCAGTTTCTGGATGGTCTGCTGCAGCAGGTCGCGGTCGGCCGTGAAGTCCTGTAGCACTTTCACCGCGCCGCCTTCGTACTCCATCAGGGCCACCAGGTCGGCGGCGGCGATCCCCGAGCGCAGGAATTTCTGTGCCGCCTGGAGCGCCCGCAACTGGTCCGGCACCGGCATGGCGCTCATGTCGAAATAGAGCGCCAGCAGCCGCCGGTCGCGGTAGCGTATGTCGCCCGGGGCTTCCGGCGCAATCGGCGTGCTGGTGACGTTCGGCGCGGCTTTCGGTTCGGTCAGCCGCGCCACCGTTGCGGGCGGCGGCGCGGGCGTGTTATCGAGCTGCTGAAATTCGCAGAAGCTGATGGTTTGCGGCTGGCCGTTTTCGGTGACCACGAAATCCTTCGCAGTTAAACCGTCGATCGTCTTGCCGTCCTTGTCCTTCACCGTGACGGTCTCCACCACGAGCTGTGTGGTGGATTGAAACTTCGCCACCGGTTCGGGCTGCTGCGCCGCGACAGCAACGGCGGCCACAATGGCAAGCAAAGTAGGACAGGCCATCGCCTTTCGTGGCCTGTCGCCGCCGGCCGACGTGGCGCACGCACTCGTGCGTGCCGCGTCGGCACTCGTGCCGACGCCCGGCTTCCCAGCGCCGACCGGGTGTCGAGAGGAGTCTCGACACGGCACCGACGAGTGCGTGCGCCACGTCGCTGGCCGGGATGGCACGGCGGATTTCTGGTTCGGCATCATCTCAAAACCTCATCCGCAGGGTGACCTGCATAGCTCGCATGGCGTTGGCCGACACGGGCAATCCAAACAGGGCGCTGTCGGTAACGGTAGTAACCCAGCTCGAATAGGTCACATGGTTGAGCACGTTGGTCGCGTCGAACCGCAGGTCGGCATTCCAGCGATCCGTGACGCGGAAAGTTCGCGCCATGGATGCGTTCATGCTGAACTGCGCCGGCCCGGTGATGGAATTCCGCCCGGCGTCGCCCCACTCGCCGGCGGGCGGTGCGGTGTATGCCGCGGGATTGAGGTTGCGGCCCCCGGTATCGCTGTAGAGCGGCGCGCCTGTATAGTCGGGCCGGATGCTCCCGGTCACGCCGGTGCCGCTGACGGCGGCCAGATAAATGGGCGTCAGCGGCATCCCCGTGCCCGCGGTGGGCTGTAGGACGAACGTCCAGTCCTTGAACGCAGCGCCGCGCCAGCCGCCCACCAGCGTTCCGCCGGCCACGCCCATCCCGGTGGTGTATTGCAGGGTCGCGTTTACCGTATGGCGCTGGTCGAAGTTAGACAGGCCGCGCTCGCCGCTCAGGTCGAGCCAGTTCTGCGCAATCAGCGTGCCGCCTTGCCCACGCCCGCCCAAGGTGGAATCGTCAATGGCCTTGGCGAAAGTGTATTGAACGCTCGCCAACAGCCCGTTGTGCAAACGGCGCCGCAACTGCGCCTGCCCGCTCTCTCGCGTGGAATTGCCGTTCGAGGTCACATAAAGATACCCGGCCGGGCACGATGGGCAGGGGTTTTCCGCGCCCAGCGGATACGTGTTGGGGAGAAACATCTGCAGGCCGCGGGTGCCCTTGATTCCCAGATAAGTGAGCGTGGCCACCAGCGATCCCGGCAGGTCGCGCTGCACGGAGAGATTCCAGTTGTGCGAATAGCCGGCGCGCAGGTTGGGATCGATAGCGAAGGTGTCGAAGGCGGCGGCAAGCGACGGAAGGAACCCATTGGCCAGAGACAGGGAATTCTCCACGGTGCCGGCCGCCGTGATTGTCGTGGTGTTGGCGACGCTGAGGCTTTTCGATAGCGGCTCTTGCTGCGCCATCTGCAGCGCCAGCGGCTGGTAGAACGAAGTGTTGTAGTAGATTCCGTAACCCGCGCGCACCACCATCGAGGAGCCCAGCAGCGGGTGCCACGCCACGGCCACGCGCGGCTGAAAGGCATGCCGGTCGGGGCGCAGCAGCGAATCGGGATAGTGCTGGAGGGTGAGGGGGCCGACCGGGTCCGAAGCCAGCACTGGAATCGCATTCGCAAAACCCGGAGCGACGTCCAGGTTCACCAGCCGCCCGTACTCTTCGGTGGCGGGAGCCCCATATTCCCAGCGCAGGCCCAGGTTCAGGCTGAGTCCCGGGCTGACGCGCCAATCGTCGGCCACAAAAGCGTCGGAAACGGATTCCCGAAAATACTTGTCGGCGTTGCCGAACGCGATCGAGCTGGTGTCCGGCACACCGAGCAGGAAGTCCGCCAAGTCGTTGCCAGTGCCGGGAATGGGCGAGCCGTTAGCGGAGATCTCGGTCGCCGCACCGGTGAAGGTGAAACTGCCGCGCGCGTTCTGCTGCGTCAGATAGTTGAACTGCTGTCGGCGGAAATCGCCGCCGAAGGTGATGTTGTGCGCGCCGTGCAGCCAGAACAGGTTGGCCGACAGGGCGCTGGTCTGGAACCGATTATTGGATGCCTGAGCATCGGAAATCCCACTGATGCCGGAGGAAAACTGCAGGCTCGGCGGTCCCCAATCGACCGGGCTCTGGTCGTTACCGCCGATGCCGAAATCTCCCGAAACATCCACGCGGTTGGCGAAATACGGAGTGACACGTGAAGAATAGTGGCTGTAGGAGTAACCGAAGCTCGAGGTGAACCGCTGCGAGAAAAAGTGGCGCCAGTTCACGTTGCCATTCAAGCCCAGCGTATGCGACTCATCCACCAGGTCGAACAGGTTGGGCGAGTCGGAGCGGGTGTCCTGGAAATTGAAACCGCCGTTGACCATGTTCTTGCGGTTGATCATCTTGTTGAACCGCGATTGCAGGCTGTCCTGGTGCGTCGCGCTCTGCGTCGGAATCTGGTAATTGTATCCGGCCGATCCGGCGAAATTCGGCTGCGGATAAAGGCTCAGCAGGTCGCGCGCTTGCGAGCTGATGAGGGACTGCGGGATCAGGTTTCCCGGAAAACCGGCGATCTCGACCGGCTGGCCGTCCAGGCCGAGCACCTGCGACAAATCGCCGGAGCGTTCGGCCTCGGTGGGCATCAAACCGGTTTGCACGCTGTCATTGTGATTCCGCGTCCATTGATAGGCGACGAAGATAGTAGGCCAATTGTTGTGCATGCCCGGGATCTTGAGCGGACCGCCGAAAGTGCCCAGGCCAGTGAAGCGGTTGTAGGAAAGCTTGGGGCTATTCTGGCCGGTGATGGAGAACGGGCTGGCGTCCAGGTTCGAATTGTCCATCGTGAAGCCGATGCCGCCGTTGTAGAGCCCGCGGCCGCCGGGGCGGAAGTTGCCGAATGCGGCCGACTGGCTAAAGGCCGAATTGGCGGCGTTGTTCACGCTGCCATTGATGAGGAAGCCGTCGCTCGACTCCTTGCCGGCCTCGGTCACGGCCTGGCTGTCGGATTCCTTGTCCACCTTGGCGGCGTCGGGCGATGCGTTCACATCCGCTTTCTGAAAGCCCTTCTGCGGCGGAGCCACCGTGGGAACCGCGTTCTTCTTGCCGCGAATGGAGGGCACCGGTGCTGGCGTGGGCACTGCCGCGGCCGGTTGCGGCTGGCTGGAGGCCGCATTGGCCGTCACCGGCGGTGCGGCTGGCGCAGCGGCGCCGTGCATCTCCGCCAACGGAAGCATTTGCAACTGCCATTCGGGGCTGGGCGCGGCGGGCGCCACCGCTACTTCGCGCTCGATCGGCGCAAAGCACAGCATCTCGACGCGAATCGTCCAGATTCCTTCGGCGAGGTCCGGGAACGCGTAGGCGCCCTGCTGGTCCGTCACCGCAGTCAGGCGCTTGCCGGCCTCGGTCGCGGTCACCGTGACCCCTGGCACCGGCAAGCCGTTGAAGGTGACTCGCCCGTGGTGCTCCACGGCCGCCAGATTGAGAACCGCCATCAACAAAAGGAGGCAGGTTTTAGCGGGCCGGGTAAAGCCAGCCGCGAGGATAGTACGCAATTGGGGAATTCTCCGGCGCCGGCAGGAGCCGGCGCAATCCGATCGTTTCACCAGTTATAGACTCCCGCTGGCCCGCAACGTTGACCTGGCATGAGATTAAGACGAAGCACTCTTCTCAATATGACGACGGCCGGCCAGGAAATGTTCGCCCCATGTGAGGCAGGTCCCCGACCACACCTGTCCAAGATATCCTTAGGGGCCCGATTCGGCCGCTGTAAACGTTGGGGATAGCTATGCCGGCTGCGGTGTTCGCCTGAGGAGGTTGGAGGGCGAAACCGGCAAGTG